>Ga0209698_10006825_pt1 | contig 12078 bp, 10 predicted proteins | sample LitLauG_LLR_2012_FD_187203 | JGI IMG/M metagenome (GOLD analysis project Ga0209698, IMG submission 187203) | Freshwater sediment microbial communities from Pennsylvania, USA - Little Laurel Run_MetaG_LLR_2012 (SPAdes) (version 2) | ecosystem: Environmental > Aquatic > Freshwater > Creek >...
ATGAAGACCGCTGAGTGCCCAAATCAATCCACGCAGAACGCGCGCAAGGTGTTCCAGGCGGGCAGCCGCAGGACTTCCAAAGGAGTCTAGGATAGCCCACCGCCTCCGCGATTGTCAACGAAGAGGTTCAAAGGCAAGGGGTTACCGAAGGAAGCCTTCAGCCTTCAGCATTCAGCCATCAGCTGGATCAGAGAAGGTATGGATGCTGAATGCTGATGCCTACTTTCCGCCCACGGCCTTCAGGCAGCGACCATAGAGCTCGAGCAGGTGGTCGGCGTATTCCTCGGGCCTGGAGGCCGCTCCTCCGCCCTGGAAGCCTACGCCCGTTCCAACGGTCTTGCCGTAGCTGGTCGTCATGGCGACAAATTTCATCAGGTCAAGCGCGATATCTTCGTTGCGGCGTGCGCCCATTGGTAAAGACGGCGTTTCCATAAATGCAAAACTCCTGACAGCTGTGCCCGGCGGCAACGTTCCGCCGACTTGGGCCGATCATAGCAGAATGCGGAGCGGCTCATCGCGGAGGCGCCGGCGCGGCACGGGTCTGGAGCTTCCGGTAGGGCTCGAAATCCTGCCAGATACGGTTGACCTGGGCCGGCTCCAGCACTTTCACCAGCGGCTTGTCGGGCTGAGCAGCGGAATAGACCTCGATCGTGACCTTGCCGCAAGCGGACGAGATCACATCCGGAGTGTATGTGTAGAGACCGTAGAACGCGCTTTGATCAACCCGAACGAAGCGATTCGACCCCGTCCCCATAGCGAACTTGCCCGGCAGAATCGGCTCCACTTCCTTGTCGCCACAAAGCAGACGCAACCGTGCGAAGCTGCTCTTGGGACGAAACGTGCTGGGAGCCTGATTGTTAGAGCCCATGCTGTCGCCCCAGGATTTCCAGAAAGCCATCTTCAGCTGCGGCTGGGCCATGATGCCGAGCATTGGATCGTACTTGTGCTCGGGCTGCTGGAGTTTGGTCGTATCGCCGCCCTTTTGTTTCATGCGCTGGTTCATGGCCGTGGTATAGCGTTCCTGCTGGTACTGGTAGCGCGCCACCGGCGTCAGCAACTCCATGTCAAAGTCGCCCAGCTTAAACGCATAGATCTCCTTCTCCCAGCGCGTTTCGTGGCGGGAGAGCAGGGAGTCAACCGGGAAATCGCCCGGCGGTGTAACCGGCAACAGCCGAGCGGGCGCAGGAGCAGTCGCGGCCGCGAGTTTCTCCCTGGCGCGGGCAATATCCTCGCGCACCTCGGCGAGCGGGATGATGTGCATCTCCTTGTTGATGATGCGGCTGTAGCCCACGACCGTCCCGCTGGAGTTGAACAGGGGGCTGGCCAGGTCGGTGAACTTCACGTCCGAAACGATTTCCTTGGCGTCTACTTTGCTGATAACGCCCGTGGACATGATCTTCCCCCGCTTGATCGAGTTGTCAATGGCAAAGACGCGCTCGCCTTCGATCAGGGCACCGGGATCGAGTGAGAAGGGAGGCACGAAGATATCTTTCAGAGGTTCCATGCTGATGCGAAGAACGGCGACGTTGTTGGTCTCGTCGTCCACCAGGACTTCCGCCGCTACTCTGCGCCCGCCATCGAACTGCACGGCGATCCACTTGTGGCCTTCGATCACGAAGTGGGAGGTAAACACCAGTCCGGCGGGGTCAATCAGGAACCCGTCGTTGGCAGCGTCTTCGGTCCAGACCGTGGCCACGCTGCCACGGACACGCTTGAATTGTTCGGCAAGTTCGTCCACGTGGGCCCCGCGGGCAGCCGACGAATCGGTCACCTTGGCATTGTCGTTGCTGAGTTCGATGACCTGCTCGGGCTTCGAGATGGTGATTGCAAGGTCCCAAAGATATTGCTTGCCGAACAGCTCAGCCGGCTTGTCGGTTGTGAGTTGATAGGCGCCGGGCGGCAATTCGATCTCAGCGACACCATCGAGCGAGGTCTGCGCGGTCAGCGGCGGCCCGGACGGCTTCGGCGTCAAGCTGATCACCAGCCGCGGCACCGGCTTGAGATTCAAATCGCGGTCAAACAGGGCGGCCCGGATCTTGACCTTGACCGCAGCGGCGGGAACCGATACCTGCTGGGAAAAAGCGATGCCTGGAACGCACAGGAGGAAAAACACAAGAAGCACGGCACGACGCATGGCGCACCTCCTACCCTAATCATGCGCATGATACTCGGACCGCGCAGTGACGCAAGTCCGTGATATGAGTGCGCTCCTGCCCTCACCCAACCGTCCGCAAGCAACTTCGCAGCCGGAGCAGGACCGCACCCAACGCTGCATTGCCGGCAAGCCAGATGGCAAGCGCCGAGTTCACCACCCAGCCCGGCGCTGCTCCGACGCGGCGCACCAGAAACGGCAGAAAATTCCAGGTCGTGATGTGCACATAGTCCCATGGGTCCTCGGTTATCGCATGGTTGTTCCAGCCCCAGGCATCCATCTTTCCAGCCGCGAAGGCACAAATGTTCTTGCAACGCAGAGCAATCACAAACGTCGGATGGCCGAGGGTCTCCATCTGGTAGATTTCGAGTGGCAACCAGAACGCCAGTGATGCCAACTGAATCATCAGGCTGACTACGATCAGCACCCCTCCCGCGCGCCAGACGGTTTTTCCTAAAGGCTGCCGATAGCGCATGAGCAGCGGCACGGCTATCAGTGCCACCAGTTCCACCGCGGTAGAAACATAGCGGTCGCCCCAGGCGAAGTCGCCGCTCCAGACGGTGTATGTCGCGTAAAAGCTGATGTAAGCGAGCAACAGCAGAAGAGCGGTCGCACCATACGCGCGAACTTCCGGAGTCAGGCGCCTCCACAGCAACGCCAGGAGGACGATTGCAAACACCAAAAGAGGATCGAAAAGAAAAATGGACTTTTCGGGCTGGAATAGTGGGCCGAGAAAGCCAACGTGAAAGGGCGTGCTCCAAGGAAAGGTTGCTGGCAGTGAGGGATCCCGCTGGCGGTATTCCCGAGCGAGTGTGGCCAGATAGGTATTAGTGAAGGATCCGAAGCGGTAAAACTGGTAGACCCGATCAACTATCAGAAAGAACACCGCAACGGGTACGGCGACTGTGCAATAGGCGAGGAGGCGCCGCCACAACTCGCGGCCCCGCGCTCCTTCAAACCACAGCACGAGTACGACAAAGATTCCTGCGGCCATGAGATCCAGTCCGGTGGTCAGACGCGTAAGCAGGTTCAACCCCAGCGCGCACGAGCCCATGAAAAGCGCGCGCCGGCGGTCCGTCCGCAGCCACTCGTACTGGAATGAAAATCCAGTCAGCGTCAGCAACATGATGTAGTTGTTCTCCATCATGTTCTGCGTGTAGTGAAGATGGGTGGTGCAGAACAGCAACGCCAGCACGCCCGCTACCGACTCTTTCACGCCGAAGCTCAACTGACGCAGCAACTGGAAGGCGATCAGCGCGGTCAGAACGCTCACCACAATGTTGGTGGTGTAGCTGACCACGATGCTGCGCACGGACGGGTCGTCGTCGTAATCGGAGAAGATATTCCAGTGCGCAATCCATGTCCCCGGCAGATCGGAAGGCAGCATGAGCAGCGACTGGCCGATGCCGTACCAGCTATAAAGACGCCCGTCACGTCCTTGCAGGCCAAACTCGGGATACTCGTTGGGAAAAACCTGCGGCTCCGACGTCCACAGCCAATGCGTGGTCTGAAGCCGGTGCATGGTGTCGGCCGACCCCAACTCGCCCGATTGCACCACGAAGGCGAGTAAGCCCGCGGTAAGACACAGGAGAAAAAGCGGCTCACGCAGGCACCGTTGGAGGGGAGAAGGCATCGACGGAATGGTAATTCGAAAGTGAGGGTTTTAGAAGTTCGGCGCGCGCATCCGCTGCAGTTAGCGTAGTAACAACAGTCATGCAGGACAGAAGAAAATGGCAAAGAAGAGCGCCCCGACACTCCGCGGATTGACTCTACTTCGGGTTCTGTATTTCTGCCAAATGCCCCCTCAGAATATCCGCACCCTCTGAATCTGGTGCAAGTTCCAGATATTGGCGAAGGTGAGACGCCGCATCAGCCGGGTTGTGCTCTGCTTCGTAAATCTGAGCAAGTAAGAACTGGACCATCGGTTCGCTGTGATTCCTGTCGATTTCTTCGGCTTTCAATGCCCTCTTTTCCGCTTCGGGCAGCTGGTTCAGATTGAAATAGGCGATCGCACTGAAAAAATAGGCATCGGCGTCATGCAGAGGGTCGAGTTCGAGAGCCCGGGTTGTGTGGCGCAACACCTCATCCCATCTTTCCTCCCGTCCGGCGATTTCAGCCAAGCAGAGATATGAAGGCAAGTAATTGGGATCGGCCTCAGATGCCTGCGAACAGGCCCTACGGGCTTGGTCTGGTTGTTGCTGCGCTTCCAGAATTTGGCCGAGCATGACCCATCCCGCAACATATTCAGGGTAGATTTGGATAGCCTTGCGCAGATGCTGCTCCGTCGCACCAAGGCGATGGCTCTTCAGAGCCGAACAGGCAGCGCCGTACTCCTTCTGCGCCTTAGGAGGAACCTCCAGGCTATCGACGCTCGTAAAACTGGCAAGTCCGGGAAAGGGCTGGATGGAACACAGCTTTTGAGGGGCGCTGCGCTTGCTTGACGGCCCATTGTCCACAACGATGCGGTCATCGGGAAACCTCGGCAAGATCGCGGTTCGGGCCGAGTTCAGGGCCGGACAACCATGGCAAGAGGCCGATTTTTGCGCTGCCACGAACACAGCGCAAAACAGGACTATCAATAGGGCGCCAGGCCCCACGCAATTCAAGTTCAGGATTACTCCCCAGGAGGAGTTATGCTGTGTGTGATGACTGGTTTCCATAGGCACACCCCGATCTCAAGCGATGGAAATGATTCTGTACCTGTGGCGGGCCAGACACAAGCACGTTAATGTTGGCGATAAATCGCGAAAGCACCAACGCGAGATTGTGAGGGACAATGTCCTGTTTTCGACACTTACGGTGCCAGATTGGGGGAGAATGCTATTGGAAATTCGCCGCGCGAGGGCACACCTTCAACTTTGCAAGCCAGCGGTTATTCGTGGCCGTCGTGCTGCCGTAGCAATTCGGCCACGTCTTCATGGCGTTTATCCACCGCAAAGTGCAAGGGCGTCACGCCGTTGCTGTCCTTGGCATTAATCTCGGCTTGGTTGGCCAGCAACAATTCCGCCACGTCTCTATGGCCAAAGAACGCAGCGAAGTGCAATGGGGTGTCGCCGTTTTTATCCTTGGCGTTGACCTCCGCCCCATGGTCTAGGAGCCATTCCACTACGGGCTTTCTCCCGTGCTCTGCCGCTTCGTGCAAGGACATCCTGCCCTAGATTTCTGCGAATAGGTTAGGGTCGTACCGCCAAACCGTGGCTTCGCTGATAACCCCTTTTACCGTTTTGTATTTCGTTTCGGTTCTTTTTTCCCCTTTATCGCACACTTCCTCCCGTTTCACGACCGGCACGCAACCGTCTGGTACCGCGCTGGTCCTTAGCTCACCTTCCGTGCTAAAACGGACGACATCGCCACCGACCTCTGCCGGTTACACCAATAACGCTCACGCTGACTTCTCGGCGTCGTGCGTCTACCCTACCTCCACCAGTCCGTAACTGAGCGCCCAGCGCGATCGCATGTGTTTGATCGCCCGATCAATCTCTTCTTTTGATATCGCAGGATTCGGTCCCGCGATGACGAACGCAGCTTCCCGCTTGGCGGCTTCCAGCAGTTGGCGGTCGCGGATGATGTTGGCGACGCGGAAGCTGGGAATGCCTGCTTGCTTGGTGCCGAAGAATTCTCCGGGGCCACGCAATTCCAAATCGAGTTCGGCAATCTGAAAACCATCATTCGTGCGGACCAAGGCGTCGAGCCGCCGTTCTCCTTCTTCGGAAACTTTGCCGCCGTGCATCAGCACACAATAGGACTTGGCGGCCCCACGTCCGATGCGGCCGCGCAACTGGTGCAGTTGCGCCAGGCCGAAACGGTCGGCATGCTCGATGACCATGACCGTCGCATTGGAGACATCCACGCCCACCTCGATGACAGTGGTGGACACCAGAATCTGGAGCTCACCGCGCTGGAACTCGCGCATGATGCGTTCTTTGTCGTCGGCGTCGAGGCGGCCATGCAGCAGACCAACGTGCAGATCGGGAAAAATCTTGTCGCGCAACTGCCGGTGCATCTGCTGCGCCGCTTTCAATTCCCGCTCTTCATTCTCCTCGATCACTGGGTAGACGACATAAGCTTGATGACCGGCGGCGATCTGCTTGCGCACGAAGTCCCACACCTCGGGGGCGCGCTCGTCCGGCACGGAGCGGGTCACGACTGGAGTACGGCCCGGAGGAAGTTCGTCGAGCACCGAGACGTCGAGATCACCGTAGAGCGTGAGGGCGAGCGTGCGCGGGATGGGGGTGGCGGTCATCACGAGCACGTCGGGTTCAGCGTCTGTGGAGAGCCGGGCGTCCCCGCCCGGCTGGACGGGCGAGGGCGCCCGTCCCTCCATGAAAGCATCTGATTTCTTCATCAGCTTCAGGCGTTGCATTACTCCGAAGCGGTGCTGCTCGTCGACGATCACCAGGCCCAGCTTTTCGAATTCGACGCGGTCCTGAATTAGCGCATGGGTGCCGATCACCAACTGCGCGTTTCCTTGCGCGATGTGGCGGCGCACGTCGCGCTTGCGATCCTGCTCGAGTGAGCCGGTGAGCAGCACGATGCGGTATCCGGCCTTCTCCAGAATCTGGCGCGCCGAAAAATAATGCTGTTGCGCCAGGATTTCCGTGGGCGCCATGAGCGCGGCCTGGTAGCCATTTTCGATAGCAATGATGGCGGCTTCGAAGGCTACGATCGTCTTGCCCGATCCCACGTCGCCCTGTAGCAGTCGGCGCATCGGAAACGGCGACTGCATATCGCTGGCGATTTCCTTCAGCGCCCGCTTCTGCGCGCCGGTCGGGTGAAACGGCAGAATCTTTTTGATCGCTTCCCGCACGCGTTCATCGAGTTGGAAGGCGATTCCGGTCTGCGCCTTCTGTTCGCGGCGCTTGAGTTCGAGGCCCAGTTCGATGAAGAAGAGTTCGTCGAAGATCAGGCGAACGTGGGCCGGCGTTCGCGAAGACTGGAGATCCGCAAAGCTCTCACCCGCATCCGGCCAGTGCACCTTCCACAAGGCTTCGCGGGGAGAGACCAGGCTGAGATGCGCGCGCACCGCGGCCGGAATCGGATCGGGAAGATCGGGATTTAAATTTTCCAGCGCGGAGCGGATAATGCGTCGGAACCACCGCGGCGTAAGTTTGCCTTGGCCGGTAGATTCGTAGATGGGGACGATGCGCCCGATTTCGAGCGAGGCCGCAGCTTTTTTCTCGGCTTCGTCCGCGCCGCCTTCTTCGTTGATGTCGCCGAGAATTTCGAATTGCGGCTGCACGATCTGCAGCTGGCCGTCGCGATCGGCTTCGACCTTGCCGTAGAGCGCGATCATCTGTCCGGCCTGGAAACGGCCCTGCAGGTAGGCGGCGTTGAACCACAGGCACTTGAGACGGCTGCGGCCCTGGCCCACGGTGAGCTGGAAGATGGGCATGCGGCGCGTGCGGAACAGTCCCGAGTTGCGCACCTCGGCGACGACGGTGGCCATCTCGCCCTCGCGCAACTCCGCCACCGAGCGCGGGTTGAGGCGGTCTTCGTAGCGAAAGGGCAGGTAATGGAGCAGGTCGTCCACCGTGTGAATGCCCTTCGCGGCAAGGATTTCGGCCAGGCGCGGGCCGATGCCTTTGACGTACCGCACTGGAGTGGACGGTTCCAGCATCTCAAGGGATGTTAGCAGCCCCAAACCCCAGGTTAGCGCCCAAAAAACGGGCGCGAACCTGGGGCACCGCGCTGCACGAGAATCATGATGAAGAAAAACTTCCTCGACGCTCTGGTCGCGGTTCTGGCGGGCAACGCAATTTATTTCCTGCTTATGCCTCATCTGCCCACGGCGATTCGGCACAGGCTCTTCAAAGAGGACCTGGGACTGCTGGTGGATTTCTTAGTCTGCGCGGTGATCTTTGCTGGCGTGAAGTATGCGCGGCGGAATGAAGAGTGAGTCAAGGGAAGCTGCTCCAACCAAATCGGCTGCGCTGTCGTAAACTCATCGCGTCATGTTTACGGGCATTCCATGCTGAAGCCGCGGGAATCCGTTGCCGCGCTCGATCCGTACCGGTCGCCAATCGCGAGCCGCAACGGGCTGAGTCTCGACCTCAACGAAAATCTGGCTGGCTGCTCGCCACGCGTGCTGGCACGGCTGCGGACTCTTGGGACCGAAGATATCGCCCGCTACCCGCAGCGGGAAATTGGCGAGCGGGTGGTTGCGAATTTTCTCGGCGTCGATCCCGAGCAGGTTCTGCTGACCAACGGTGTGGACGAGACGTTGTGGATCTTGTTCTCCACTTATCTGCGCGAAGGCTCCGAACTGATCTTCTCCGATCCGACGTTCGTGATGTATCCGATGTTCGGCCTGGCTTTCGGAGCGCGGTTAGTACGCGTGCCCGCTGCAGAAAACTTTGCGTTCCCGGCCGCCGAAATCCTTGCCCAGATTTCGCCGCGGACAAGACTCATCGCGATCGCCAACCCAAACAATCCCACCGGCACGGTTGCCGCGCCCGCCGACCTGCTGCGCATCGTAGAAGCTGCTCCCGACGCCGCCGTTCTAATCGACGAAGCCTACTTCGATTTCTACGGCGAAACCATGCTGGGAGGGTTGCCGCGCCATCAAAATCTTTTCATCGCGCGTACGTTTTCCAAGGCCTACGGGCTGGCCGGCCTGCGCCTCGGGGCGCTGATCGGCCCGCTGGAGCAGATCGAATTCGTGCGCCGGTTCAGCTCCCCATTTAACGTCAATGCGGTGGCTCTTGCCTGCCTGGAGGAGGCGCTCGCCGATCAAAATTTTGTCCGCGAATACGTCGCGCAAGTGACACAGGGCCGGGAGCGCATCGCGAAATTGTGCCATGAGTTGGAATTGCGCTGCTGGCCGAGTTCTGCAAATTTCGTTCTGGTACAAGTCGGCACACGTGTGGGGCCGTTCGTCGAGGCGATGCAGCGACGGGGCATCCTGGTCCGCGATTCGTCGGCCAATCCCGGCTGCGCAGGCTGCGTGCGCATCACCGTGCCGGCCGGCCACCAGACGGATGGAGTGCTGGATGCGATCGGTCGGTCGCTGAGGGAAGTGCAGCGGTAAACTACCGAACCGTCCGGTCCGCCGTCCCGCTGCCGGACCCCAGTTTCCGTCCCAGGTAACGCTGCGCGAGGAAGAGTATGCAGACGACCAACACAATGCCTGAGAGTGCTTCATACATTCGCAGCACTGCCATCCCCCAACGTTCTGGAGGCACGCCTGCGATGGCCACTCGCGCGATGTGACTGCGCACCCCGGAAATGCCGCCACGGATCAGGGATGGCATTAACTGCAAAAGAATAAGCGACAGGAACACGGCCACCATCAATGCGATCCCGCGCAAAATTGCCAGCAATTGTCGCAAGGGCCAGTTGCGTCTCATGGAGAGAACTGACACCGGCATCGCGCGGGAAGTTCCTGGCTCTACGGAAGCTTCCATGACGAGGAGTGATTGAAACGGTGAATCCAGAGGCCCGGACCGGCCCGTCGCCCGTGCTTTACACACCGTTTGCAATTATCATAGAGAGTTTTCTAATCGTGCTCGCTCGCACCGATCGGCCGCGGTCATGAAAGCTCAAGCCAACTGCTAAGGCTAGGCGCAAAATGTTGATCTTCCGCAAACCTATTCCCAATATCGAACATCCTGAGATGCCGGCCGACGTGGTCATTGTCGGCGGCGGCCCGGCGGGCATGGCCTGCGCACTACGGCTTTCGCAGCTCATCGACGAGCACAACACGCACCATCCCGAAGCGCAACTCTCAAAAGAAAACATCTATGTGCTCGAAAAGGCGCGCGAAGCCGGACAGCACTGCCTCTCGGGCGCGTTGCTCGATCCGCGCTCGATGAAAGAACTGTTGCCAGGATTCGAAAAGGAAGCGCCGCTCGACGCCACCGTGCACAAGGAAGGCGTGTATTTCCTGACGAAGACCGGCCACCACAGACTTCCGATCACGCCTCCGCCACTTAAGGATCACGGCAACTACGTCATCTCGATTAACAAGTTCGTGAAGTGGCTGGCCGGCAAAGTTGAAGAAGCAGGGATCACGATCTTCACGGGCTTTGCGGGATCCGAACTTCTGTATGAAGGCAATCGCGTCACGGGTGTACGCACCGACGACAAGGGTGTTGACAAGCAGAACCAGCAGAAATCGAATTTCGAGCCCGGCTACGACGTGAAAGCCAAAGTCGTCGTTCTCGCCGAAGGCACGCGCGGATCGCTGACCAAGCAACTGATCCAGAAATTGGATCTGATGAAAGACCGCAACCCGCAAACCTATGGTGTCGGCGTAAAAGAGCTGTGGGAAGTGCCCTCGGGACGCATCAAGGCGGGCGAAGTCATCTACACCATGGGCTACCCGCTGACGCCCAAAGAGTACGGCGGCGCATGGCTTTACGGCTCGAAGGACAACATTGTCTCGCTCGGCTTTGTTACCGGACTCGACTACCAGGACCCGCGCCTCGACCCGCAGCACGTTCTGCAGACTTTCAAGCAGCATCCATTCATCGCCAACCTGCTCGCGGGCGGCAAGATGATCCGCTACGGCGCAAAGTCGCTTCCCTACGGCGGGTGGTGGTCGCTGCCGCCGCTCGGCGGAGACGGCTGGATGGTCGTCGGCGATTCGGCGGGCTTTCTGAATTCGGCGCGACTCAAGGGCATCCACCTCGCGATCAAGAGTGGCATGCTCGCCGCCGAAACGGCTTTCGAAGCGCTGGTGAGTGGCGATTCGTCAGCCGCCACGCTGGGCAAATTCCAGCGCCGCGTCGAAACCAGCTGGATCAAAGACGAACTCTGGAACGTGCGCAACTTCCACCAGGGATTCAAAAACGGCATGTACGCAGGAATGTTCAACACCGTGCTGCAGGAGGTTTTCGATGGCGGCCTCCGCAACCGCGCACCATCGCATCCCGGACACGAGAACTTGAAGCCGGTAGCGAATCTACCCGCCGACGGCGGCCGCGAAGCGCACATGCTCGGCCCCGCCAAAGGCGACGGCAAGCTGACCTACGACAAGCTCACCGACCTCTATCACTCCGGCACCAAGCACGAAGAGGATCAACCGGCCCACCTTGTCATTCACGACACCAACATCTGCAACGAGCGCTGCGTGAAAGAATTCGGCAACCCCTGCCAGAATTTCTGTCCGGCCAATGTGTACGAGATGGTCGACGACACCGCCGCGCCCAACGGCAAACGCATCAGCTTGAATGCCGCCAACTGCGTGCACTGCAAGACTTGCGATATCCAGGACCCATATCAGATCATCACCTGGGTGCCGCCGGAGGGTGGCGGCGGACCGAATTACGATGGGATGTGATCTTGTGGAGGGAAGGCCGCCCTCGGCCGTCCAAGCCGATCGAAGCTCGGCAGCGGTCTCAGCCAGGTAAGTGAGTAAGAAAATGGGTACTCGGAGGACGCAGTGACTCGACGGCAATGGTTCACTTCGATCTTGATCGCCGCGATCTGTCTCTGCGCGGCGGCTTTCGCGCAACCACCAGTTCCCCAGCAACCTGCCCCGACGCCGTTTGAGCGGTGGCGGAATTCTCGCGTCTCCATGTACATGAACGACTTCGGCGAACTCGCCCGTTACCGGGAAGAGAACGCGCGTCTAAAACCTCCGGCGCCCGAGGAAAAGCGTGTGGTCTTCTTCGGAGACTCCATCACGGACGGCTGGCCTCTGGCGGAATACTTCCCGGGCAAGCCCTACGCCAACCGTGGCATTTCAGGGCAAAGCACCCCGCAGATGCTGGTCCGTTTCCAGCAGGATGTGGTTGCACTGCGTCCGAAAGCGGTGGTCGTCCTGGCCGGCACGAATGACCTCGCTGGCAACACTGGTCCCGCGCGCCTCGAGGATATCGAGGCCAACTACACCTCGTTCGCCGATTTGGCGAAGGCAAATGGAATCGGCATGGTGTTTTCATCGGTGCTCCCGGTTCACAACTACACGCCGGACTCGCTGGAGT
>Ga0209698_10006826_pt1 | contig 12075 bp, 8 predicted proteins | sample LitLauG_LLR_2012_FD_187203 | JGI IMG/M metagenome (GOLD analysis project Ga0209698, IMG submission 187203) | Freshwater sediment microbial communities from Pennsylvania, USA - Little Laurel Run_MetaG_LLR_2012 (SPAdes) (version 2) | ecosystem: Environmental > Aquatic > Freshwater > Creek >...
ATGGAGCGACCACGAGTTCTGCAATTCCGTGCGCAAGCTGATCGGAGTCGACAGCGGTTGGGACTGGCTCAGCCCAAATCAGCCGATTCAACTGACCCACTCCTTGCAAGTCACCAGTGGCGTGGCCGGGCGCGAGCCCGCTCAAAAGATCGTCGAGGGTCTTTACGGTGCGCAAAAACGTTCAGGCCAGTACAAGGGATGCTCAGCCTACAACGACTTCCGCGAATTGCTCGAGAAGGAAAAAGATGTAGATGCCGTGGTGGTGTGCACCACGGACAATTTGCATGCCGCGATTTCGGCCGCGGCGATGAAGAAACGGAAACACGTTTTCTGCCAGAAGCCGTTAACGCACACAATCTATGAATCACGGCGCATCGCCGAGATTGCACGCGAGACCGGAGTGGCGACCCAGATCGCCGTGGGGAATCAGGCCTCAGAAGATACCCGGCTGCTCTGCGAATGGATATGGGACGGCGCCATCGGTCCCGTGCGCGAGGTCATCAATTGGTCCAGCCGGCCATTCTGGGCGCAAGCAGTCGAGCGTCCTAAAGAGGCGGAGCCCATCCCCGAAGGTCTCGATTGGGACCTCTGGCTCGGTCCCGCTCCGGAACGTCCCTTCAATCACGCGTACTTGCCCTTTGTCTGGCGCGGATGGGTCGACTTCGGGTGTGGCTCGTTAGGCGACATGGGTTGCTACAGTTACGACACCATCTTCCGCGTGATGCGACTCGAAACTCCCGTCAGCGTCGAGGCCAGTTCGACCGATCGCTACGATGAAACCTATCCGCAAGCCGAGATCATTCACTATGATTTTGACACCCGCGGTGATATGCCCCCGTTGCGGTTCACCTGGTACGATGGCGGACTCAAACCGCCGCGGCCGCCGGAACTGGAAGAGAACCGTCCTTTCCGGGGAGAAGCCGACGAAGACGAAGGTCTGCTCTTTGTAGGAGATCGCGGCAAGATTCTCTGCGGATTCAATGGAAGGAATCCAAAGCTCATTCCTCAAAGCAAGATGGACGCTTACAAACAACCCCCGAAAACATTGCCGCGATCCCCGGGCAACGAGCGTGAGTGGCTTGACGCCTGCAAGGGCGGCAAGACAAGGCCAGGCGGGAATTTCGAATTTGAAGATCTGGTCACGGAGACCTTGCTGCTCGGTAATGTGGCCGTCCTAACCGGGCAAAAGCTTACCTGGGATCACGCGAATTTGAAGGCAAACAACTCCGACTTCGCGCAGAAATACATTCGCCCGGAACGCCGTAAGGGATGGGAGCTGTAGCGCGCTCAGCCGGTCGAACATAGGAGGCTTCCATGTCTACAATATCGAGAAGAGAATTCTGCAAAACCGCCACGACCTCGGCAGCCGCAGTGAGTTTACTTTCCGCCGGAGTGCTGAAACTTCATGCCAACCCGCTGGGACTGCCGATCGGCTGTCAGACTTGGCCAGTCCGGGACATGATCGCCAAGGACTTCCCCGGTACTCTCAAGCAGCTGGCAGCGGCTGGATTCCAAAGTATCGAGATGTGCTCACCCGTGGGATATGACGACTCAGGCTTCGGCGGGCTCGCGAAGTACAAGGGAGCCGAACTCAAAAGAATTATCGGGGATGCCGGCCTCACCTGCGTCAGCTCGCACTTCGGCATTGAAGAACTTCGCAAGAATCAGAAAGACCGCATCGCCTGGGCAGTGGAAGTCGGGCTCACACAGATGCTCGTCCCCAGCCTGGACGGGCCTAAAAACCCAACCATGGACGATGTGAAACGGGCGGCCGACGAATATAACAACATGGGAGAAAAGGCGGCCAAAGCGGGCATCCAGCAGGGCCTGCACAACGAAAACTTTGAGACCTCCGCCGTTGACGGCAAGCGGACGTACGACGTGCTCTTTGAACTTCTTGATCCGAAGCTGGTTAAATTCCAGTTCCAGGTTTCCACCATCAGCCAGGGCTTCGACGCTGCCGAGTATTTCACCAAGTACCCAGGCCGCTTCATTTCGATGCACGTACAGGGATGGTCCGCGCAGACAAAGAAGATAATGCCCGTAGGGCAAGACTCCCTCGACTGGAAAAAGATCTTCACCGCTGCCAGAACCGGCGGCATCAAGAACTACTTCGTCGAGATGAAGCTAGACATGATGAAGGATAGTGTTCCTTACCTACGCAGCCTGCAGGTGTGAACACCCAACGCCCAATAGGTAGCGCCGGCAACCTGTCGGCTGTCGCGAGGGCGTCTCGCCCTCGCGTCGTAAGCCTTGTATTTTGTGTGACAAACAAAAAGCCGCATCTCCTGTAATAATCCCGTTTCCCCTCCGTCTTTAGTGGTGTAAGCGGCCAAACGGAGGAGTACCCTGCAAAGCGCACTGTTAGAGGAACCGGCAATCGCCCTTCCGCAAGAACTCGAGCGAGCCTTTCGAGCGCATCACGGCTTGGTTTTCCGCACGGCCTATCGGGTCACCGGCAATGCGGCAGACGCCGAGGACGTGCTGCAAACCGTCTTTCTGCGGTTGCTGCGCAGATCCGGACAGCCGCATGCACCCGAGAACGAAGAAAGTTACTTCCGCCGGGCCGCCGTCAATGCGGCTCTTGATGTGATCCGATCGCGGCGGTCCGATCGCACAGTTGAACTCGTCGAAGTTCCCAGCCGCGGGGACGGTGACGTCACCGATTTTCGGCAAGCGCTGGGACGAGCTCTCAACAAACTGCGGCCCCGTTCGGCCGAGATCTTCACTCTTCGCTTTATCGAAGGACTCAGCAACCCGGAGATTGCCCGCATGCTGGGCATTTCACAAGTGCTGGTGGCGGTCACGGTCTATCGCACCCGGCAACAGCTCAGCAAGGAACTCGGAACTTATCTAGGAGACAGGTCATGAAGAACGAGAAATTCGATCGCTTGCTGTCGACCATCCGGAACGAAAACCTGGATGAGAAGGTTGTTGCCCAGGCCAGCAACCGGGTCTGGAAGTCGATTGCCGAATCCGCTCCGATTACGCAACCAGATCGGCACATTCTGCGAAGCTGCGAGGACTTCCAAGCGCTCATTCCTGCTTACCTTGCAAAACAACTGACACCCGCGCGCGCCCTGCTATTTGAAGACCATTTTCATTCGTGTGTGGCCTGTCGGCACGCGATGGAGCGCGTCAGAGATGGAGAGACCCGGCAAGTTTGGCAACTCAAGACCAATCGGCCGAGCGCGATGCCCTGGCGCTGGGCGATGGGAGCGGCGGCAGTCGCGGCAGTTCTGGTCGTGGCTTTCGCATTCTCGAACGGTCTTCTTCCCGGACAGCATCCGGTTCGCGCTGAGGTCCAGTCCGTCGATGGCTCGTTGTATGCCGTAAGCGAGTCGGACATGCACCTGATTCCCGCTGGATACCAGATCCGCAACGGCGATGAGATCCGCACCGCAAAAGGGTCCACCGCAGTGGTTCGCCTGCTCGACGGCTCTCTGGTTGAGATGGGACCAAGGGCTGACCTGGCGGTATCACGGCAATGGAGGGGCACCACCATTCATCTGCAAGGTGGACAGGTGATTGTGCAGGCCGCCAAACAGCATTCTGGACGCCGGCTCTACGTCGCTAGCGATGACGGACTGGTTTCGGTGAAAGGGACCATCTTCTCTGTAAACCGTGGAATTAAAGGTTCACGTGTGGCCGTGGTTGAGGGAGTGGTTCGGGTCGACTTTGGAAATAACAGCACCGATCTGACAGCTGGTGAGCAGGCCACGTCCAGCGCCGCCGTGTCGAAGGTTCCGGTGCAAAACGAGATCGCGTGGAGCCGGAACTCGGCGAAGTATCTCGCCCTGCTCGGAGACTTTGCGATTCTCCAAAAGCAGATTGCAGCCATTCCGGGACCCGGATTGCGTTACAGCTCAGACCTTCTGCCGCTCGTCCCCGACAACACGGTCGTGTATGCGGCAATTCCAAACCTTACTAACACAATCGGCGAGGCCAACCAGCTATTCCAGGATCGCTTGCAGCAGAGCCCCGCTCTGCGCGATTGGTGGAAGCAACAGCAAAAGGGAAATGGCCCGAAGATGGAAGAGGTGCTCGACCAGGTGAAGAATTTCAGCAGCTACCTTGGCGATGAGGTCGTGCTCGCTGTCGGACGGACAGGAACTACTTATACTGCCCCGGTCGTACTTGCCAGAGTCCGCCAACCCGGGCTCGACGCCTTCCTGCAGTCGGAAATCAAGCGACTCAATACGACTCCGTCTCAGACCGAAATGCAGATTGTCCGCGACCCCTGGTCGGTAACGCCGGCGGCCAACCATCCTCTGCTGGTTTATTTGAGCGATGATCTGTTGATTGCCAGCCCGGATTTACCCCAGCTTCAGCTGGCAGCAAGCCGCTCAAAACAAAACGGCAGCAGCCAGTTCGCTGGAACCCAGTTCTACCAGCAGATCGCCACCTCCTATCAGCAGGGAGTAGAGTGGCTTTTCTCCGTGGATATGGAACAAATCGTTTCCCAGAACGTACAAGCTGATAGCAATCGCCACGATCTTCCACCCGGAATCGGGGATGTCAGGTATCTGACCATGGAACACCGTGACGTTGCGGGTAAAAGCGAGAGTCACGCAGACCTGACCTTCGCTTCAGAGCGGCAGGGCGTGGCTTCCTGGCTGGCGGCACCGGCTTCGATGGGGTCGCTGGAGTTCGTTTCGCCCGAAGCCAGTATGGTGACGTCGGCGGTGATTAAGAATCCGAGAAGCATCATGGAAGAGATTTTCAAAATGGCCGGAAGCGGTGACCCGGAATTCACCCAGCACCTCGCGGAATTCGAGGCGAAGTCTGGACTGAATGTTCTCAATGACATCGCCGCACCGCTGGGCGGCGAAGTTACCATGGCGTTTGATGGTCCGATGGTCCCGACCCCGCGCTGGAAGCTGATCTTCGAGGTTTACGATCCAACGACACTGCAGTCGACGATCGAGAAGCTCATCGATAGTTACAACCGTGAAAATACTAAGGGGCATGTGCTGCAGGTTACGAGGAAGCAAGTCGGTTCGCGGGTTTACTTCACAATCAGCAGTCCGAACCAGCCCGATTACGAGATCGACTACACATTCGTCGACAGTTATCTGATCGCTGCTCCTGACATGGCAACCATCTCGCGGGCAATCCAAAATCGCGAGGCGGGATACACCCTGACTCACTCTTCGACCTTCCAGGCGCTGCTGCCGAGCGATGGCTATACCAATTTCTCGGCGATCTTCTATCACAACGTCGGACCAGTGATTGGCCCGCTCGCCGCCCAGCTAAAGGCCAGCGGGGCGCTGACTCCCCAACAGCGACAATCCGTCGACGCGCTTACCACCAATTCCGCCCCTGGCATGATTTACGCCTACGGCGAACCTAGCCGGATCACTGTCGCCAGCAACACCGGCTTCATGGGATTTGATCTGGGAACGCTGCTGACGATGGGGCATAATGGGCCCTTCTTTCCGCAAATGTTTCTTGGTGACACCGTAACCGACACGCATTCAACGCCACCGACGCAGTGAGCACGATGACACAACCCGGAGCACCAATCAGCGCGAGTTCAAATCCGCTGAGCGGTGCTCCGTCCGTGCCTCTCATCGAGCTCAACGGCCTTACCGTTCGGTTCGGAGATCGCGACATTCTCCGGAGTCTGACCGCATCGCTTCGCGGCCGTGCCATCGGATTACTCGGTCCCAACGGTGCCGGCAAATCTACACTCATCAACACTCTCCTGGGCTTCTATAAACCTATGGGCGGCTCCGCTAGGGTCTTCGGACAGGACATCAGCACCAATCTCAGGAACATTCGCAGCCTGGTCGGCTACATGCCGGAAAATGACGCATTCATCTCCAAGATGAATGCCGTTTCCTTCGTGCAGATGATGGGCGAACTTTCCGGTCTGCCGTCGAGAGTGGCGCTGGAACGCGCCCACGAGTCCCTCTTCTACGTGGGCCTGGCTGAAGCGCGCTACCGCCAACTGGGGACCTACTCGCTTGGGATGAAGCAACTGGCGAAGCTGGCTCAGGCGATCGTCCACGGGCCGAAGCTGTTGATCCTTGACGAACCGACGAACGGTCTCGATCCCTCGGCGCGACAGCGCATGGTCCGCATGGTCCGCGAGATTCGAGACAGCCAGGAGATGCGGATCGTTCTGTGCTCACACCTTTTGCGCGACGTTGAAGACACCTGTGACGAAGTGCTGATTCTCAAGCAGGGGCAGATTGCTCATTACTCCAATCTCGATGAGGAGCGTCGCGCTAACAAACGTTTCGTCGAACTGGAGATTTACGGAGCGAACGGTGACTTCACGGCGGCCATCGAGAAAATGGGTTGTGAGTGCGCCGTCACCGCCAACCGCATGAAGATGGTCCTGGCCGACGGAATCGAGACCAGCGACATCTTTCGGATCGCGGCCGAGCAGCAGGTGCGTATCCGCCGTTTGAATTTCCGCCGCGACACACTGGAAGACATCTTCCTGAAGGCGATGGAGAGTTGAACCGCAGCTAGCAAGGAGCACGGATGGCAGTTTATCGGCGCAACTATCGACCGTATTCCGGGACGCAGACTCCAGAGTGGTCACGCTTCCTTGTCCTTTTCCGGTATTCCCGACGGAACCTGTTTCAGTCAAAGGTCCAAACTGGTTTCTTCGTACTCTGCTTCCTTTGGCCGATCGTTTGCCTGGTGATGATCTATCTTGCACATAGGGCAAGTTTCCTTGCGAAGTTGGGCGTGCCGAGCGAGCTCATCTCCATCGACAACATGTTCTTCTTTCGATTCATGAGCGTGCAGGGCGTGCTGGCATTTCTCATGACGGCATTCGCGGGGCCCGGCCTGATTTCTCCCGATCTCGCGAACGGCGCTTTGCCCTTATACTTCTGCCGTCCGTTATCAAGAGCTGAGTATGTCCTGGGAAAATCGTCCGTACTCGGCATTCTGCTTTCGCAAATCACCTGGATACCCGGAGTGATTTTGTTCGCGATTCAGGTCAGCTTTGCGGGGCCGAAGTGGGCCTGGAACAACTTGTGGATTGCGGGCAGTCTCGTGGTTGCCTCTCTCATCTGGATCGCAATTCTCTCGCTGTTGGCCATGGCCCTTTCCGCGTGGGTCAAATGGAGAATCGTCGCCGGCGCTTTGCTGCTCGCAGTGATGTTCTTTGGCGCAGGCTTCGCGCAGGCGATCGACGCTGTCATGCGCACCGATTCGGGCCATTTCCTCGACCTGGGCTACCTCATGTGGGCGGTATGGATAGGGCTTTTCAAGGTTGATGCGGAAAATTCCATTTCCGCGTTCCCAGCCTCGATTGCCCTGCTTGTGTATTGTTCTATCTGCCTTTTGCTCCTGATGCGAAAGGTACGCGCCTATGAGGTGGTCCGGTGAGCGACCGCATCATCTTCGAGGATGTTTCGAAGTTCTACGGCGAAATCCTGGGCGTGAACCGCGTCAACCTATCTATTCCGCCGGGCATCACCAGCCTCGTCGGTCCCAACGGTTCAGGCAAGACCACGCTCATGAACCTGATGACGGGCTTGGTGAAGCCGTCCCGCGGCCGCATCGAGGTGCTCGGCCACCCGACCAATGACCCCGAGAACCTTTTCAAGTTCGTCGGCTACTCCACGCAGTTCGATGCCTTCCCCAAAGGCCTCACGGGATTTCAGTTCATTTACGCCTATCTGTGCCTTTCCGGCATGCCTCTGCAAGACGCCGAGCGCACCGCCTGGCAAGCGATCGAGCGGGTCAATATGGTCGACGCCGCCTCGCGGAAAGTTGCCGCCTACAGCAAAGGGATGCGCCAGAGAATCCGGCTGGCACAGGCCTTGGCGCACAATCCCAAAGTACTCGTTCTCGACGAGCCCCTGAATGGTCTCGATCCGTTGGCACGATCGGAGATGATCGCGCTCTTCCGCGCCTCGGCCGCGGAAGGCTGCTACGTGATCATCTCCAGCCACATCCTGCACGAGGTCGATGTGATTTCCGATCAAGTGATACTGCTGAGCAATGGATACGTAGTGGCAGAGGGTCAGATCCAAAGTGTCCGCAGCGAAATTCAGGAGCATCCGACGCAAATCCTGATCCGCTGTGACCGACCCAGAGAGCTTGCCGCCAAATTGTTCGAATCGGAATACACGATCGAGGCTTCCATCCACAACGACGGGCGCGGTTTGCTTTTGAAAACTCGGGATGCTGACCGCTTTTACCTGGCCATGAATCAACTGGCTCTGAACGGCGTTCAAATAGAATCCATCGCTCCGGCTGACGACGACGTTCTTTCCGTGTACGAATACCTGATCGGCAATGAAGAGGTTGTCCGATGACCCGACTCTGGTGGACACAGATCAAAGCGGTGATTCGTCTGGAACTAAGAAAGACCTTCTTCGCCAAACGAGGCTTGTGGATCTACGTAGTGGCGGCGCTACCTGTCCTGCTCTTTATTGCCTACGCGGTGGCGATGTCCCATGAGCAGAATAGAACGGCAACAATCGCACACGATAGCGAAAGGCACTTGGCGTATCAAGACCTGCTTGCGATCAAATCAGGGATGACGAAGCAGGAAGTGACTGCGATTCTCGGAAAGCCGCCTGTGGTTTTTCATTGGACCGAACGTCGACCCACTGGACCGGATTCCACTCAGGAAGTTCTCCACGAGGACTATCACTACTCTGACGGGCAGAACGACCTGTATCTGGGTTTCGTGGACGGCAAAGTCCAAAGCATCAATATTCACGAGGCCTACAATCTCGGTGATGACGCAGTGATGTTCGCCGGCGTCTTCCAGTTCTTCTTTTTGCGCCTGGCAATATTCTTTGGCTGTCTCGGAATCTTCATGAACTTATTCCGCGGCGAGGTTCTGGACCGGAGCCTGCATTTTTACTTCCTTGCGCCCATTCGTCGCGAAGTGCTGATGGCGGGAAAATTTCTGGCTGGATTGTTGGCAACCTGCACGATCTTCATCACCAGCGAATTGCTTCAGACCGTCGCCTTCCTGTGGCACTTCAATCCGCAAACGCGCGATCTGTACCTCTACCACAATCACGGGCTCGAACACGCGGTGGTGTATGTGGGAGTCACATTTCTGGCCTGCGTCGGGTACGGTGCTTTCTTCCTGGTTGCGGGAATGCTGTTCCGGAACCCCATCATTCCGGCCGCTGCCGTGTTGATCTGGGAAGGTATTAATCCGTTCCTGCCGGCGCTGCTCAAACAGTTCAGCGTGATTTACTATCTGAAGTCGCTATGCCCGGTGGAGATTCCGGTTTCGCCCGGTACTCCGGGTCTGTTCGCACTACTCATCTCCAACGCCGATCCAGTCTCCCCGCCCTTGGCAATTCTCGGAATCCTCGTGGTCGCACTGCTTGCGTTATTCGTGTCGAGTGTCCAGGTTCGGCGGATGGAGATCAACTACACGACGGAATAGTGATCACGTATCTCTGCGCGCCTCTGTAGAACACAGAATGGCGTGATCTCAATCACAGATAGGCAAGCCGTCCGAGACCCAACATAGTGTTCTCGGTGCCTGGCTGCTGTATTCGAGCGGCGCAGGGGAGGCCTCGTGGCTCCGATTCTGGCGCGGAAAAACGCACATGCGTCTTCTTAAACCAACACGACTGCGCCTTTATTCTCAGATATTCTTCTTTGCGGTATTTTGTTGGCTCCTTCTTCGCACAGAATTCCACGGATCGCCCCGGGATTCGGCCAGCGAAATCGGGATTCCCTATCCGGTCGGTCTCTTCTTCCAACTCGATCCTCTCGTCGCTCTTTCGAACGCGGTGGCGGGCCATTCCCTGTATCGTGGTTTGCTCTGGTGCTTGCTGATCCTCATTCCCACCATGTTTCTCGGGCGCTTTTTTTGTGGGTGGATATGCCCGCTGGGATCGATTCACCACTTCTTCGGCAATCTGAAGTCCGAGCGAAAAAGAGGGAAGCGCCTGCTGGAGTCGAATCGCTACAAGCGCTGGCAAACCACGAAATACTACATCCTCGCGGCAGCACTGATGGCGGCCCTCCTGGGTACGGGCGTGGTCGGATGGATCGATCCCTTTTCCTTTCTCGTGCGCTCCATCGGCCTCTCGGTCTTGCCGGCTGTGAACTACGGATTGCAGGCGGGATTGGGAGCACTTGAGCACAGCCGATTTGGGGTTGTTCAAACCACTGGTGGGGCGCTGCATTTCGCCTTGGGCTCGGTGCTGCTCAGTTTCAAGCAACCCTATTTTCGGCAGGGAGTCTGGCTGGGGCTGATGTTCCTCTTTATCCTGGCGTTGAATTTTCGGGTTACGCGGTTCTGGTGCCGGGCGCTTTGCCCGCTTGGAGCCCTGCTCGGCATCGTGTCTCGCTGGTCGGTGCTGGGACTCGTCAAGAGTCCGGAGCACTGCAACGACTGCAATCGGTGCTTGCTGCGTTGCCAGGGCGGCGACGATCCTATCGGTGGGGTTCCCTGGCGGCAGCCGGAATGTCATCTGTGCCTGAACTGCGTGGACGAGTGCCCCGAGCGCGGACTGCAGTTCAAGTTCTTCCCCGTGCAGAAGGCGGCCGGCACAAACCTGCAAAGGCGGAAAGTGTTAACCGGGTTGGCGGCCGGCGTTGCCCTGGTTCCAGTGATGCGCAGCACTCCCGGCTTCGCCGCCGAGCGGCATGAGCGTTTGCTCCGGCCTCCAGGCGCGGTCGATGAAGAATTCTTCCTTTCACGCTGCATCCGATGCGGCGAATGCATGAAGGTCTGTCCCAACAATGCGCTTCAGCCGGCGCTCACCGAAGCGGGTTTGGAAGGATTGTGGACTCCGGTTCTGGTACCGCGGCTCGGTTATTGCGAGACCAGTTGCGTCCTGTGTTCACAGGTTTGTCCCACCGGCGCAATCTGGGAAATCACGGCCAAGGAAAAAGGATGGTCAGTAGACATCACCAGCGCAGCAAAACCCGTTCGGTTGGGGACAGCCTTCTATGATCGCGGTCGTTGCCTGCCCTGGGCCATGGCCACAGACTGCATTGTGTGTGAGGAGTGGTGTCCAACTTCTCCCAAAGCCGTTTACTTACAACCCGCAGAAGTCATCGATGCTGCGGGAAATGTGAAGCAGGTGAAGCAACCTTATCTCGATCCCTCGCGCTGTGTGGGATGTGGGGCATGTGAGCACGCCTGCCCCGTGCAGGACCGGCCGGCGGTTTATGTCACGAGCGTCGGAGAAAGCCGCTCGCGCGGCAATCAGATTTTGCTGAGTCGAAGGAAGGTGTAGGTGATTGCCACGTCGCCGATGACTAGAGACTCGAGCTGTAGCGTGTGGTGATTCTGACGGAGTCGGTATGCAAAACGACAACAATACGTTGAATCGTCGGGACGCATTGATCAAGCTGCTGCGCGTTGCCGGAGCCGGTGCGGGAGCTGCGGGACTTGGGGTATGGCTCAGCCGACACAGTTTGCGACCCGAAGCCGCGCTGGCGACGACCGCAAAACACGGTCACGAAGTACCTCCTGATCCTTCGCTGCCCGAAATGGCGATCATTCAAGGCGGCGACCCCGCATTGCTGGCGCGGCATGCGGTCGAAGAACTAGGAGGAATGCGCCGGTTTGTGAGCCGTGGCGACGTTGTTTTGGTGAAACCGAACATCGGATGGGATCGAACGCCGGAACAGGCGGCGAACACGAATCCGGATGTCGTAGCAGAAATCGTCCGTCTATGCATGGGCGCAGGAGCAAAACGTGTCATCGTGGCCGATGTGAGCTGCAACGAGGCGCGCCGCTGTTTTCAGCGATCCGGCATCGCCGTAGCCGCGCAGCGTGCCGGTGCGGAAATCATCTTGCCAGAACCCTCGCGCTTCAAAGACATCGACCTCAACGGGGAAGTCCTGCGCGAGTGGCAGGTCTTCGATCCATTCCTGAATGTCGACAAGGTCATCAACGTACCGATCGCAAAGCACCACGCACTCACGGGTGCGACCCTCGGAATGAAGAATTGGTACGGAATGCTCGGTGGACAGCGCAACCAGCTCCATCAGAAGATCCACGAAAGTCTGGTGGATCTCGCTGATTTCATTCGTCCGACACTCACAGTAGTTGACTGTTACAGGATATTGGTGCGGAACGGTCCGACCGGCGGGAATCTGGACGACGTCCTG
>Ga0209698_10006827_pt1 | contig 12074 bp, 18 predicted proteins | sample LitLauG_LLR_2012_FD_187203 | JGI IMG/M metagenome (GOLD analysis project Ga0209698, IMG submission 187203) | Freshwater sediment microbial communities from Pennsylvania, USA - Little Laurel Run_MetaG_LLR_2012 (SPAdes) (version 2) | ecosystem: Environmental > Aquatic > Freshwater > Creek >...
AGTCGCGATGCGCGATACATCGTGCAGTCTTCGGAGAATCTCTATGACTGGTCGAATCTGACAATCGATCCCGGCTTGGTGGGCAGCACGGTGAATGTCCCGTTCCCGCCCGCGCCGTCGGGAAAGTCCTTTCTTCGTCTGCTGGTGAATCCGGAACCTTGACGGGTCTGGCGGGCATTCGGCGCGGATATCATACTCAATCACTCTCGGCCACCCCTACAAGTTTTTGACCGACGACGGTGCGGCGGGCGCGAAAAAGTTCCCCAGACCCAATAGCAGTGGAGGAATGGCGTCCGAATGGTCCGAGTATAACTGAGGGGCCCAATTTACCATAAACCCCTCTCCGGACATCTAGGCCGGGTATTGCAGTAGAGGAGGTGCACTCTCAAACGAAACAGAAGCCGAGTGCGAGCCCGAAAGCGGCACCGGAATATTTTTGTGTTGGGGTAATAAGCGCGACTCCTTAAAAAAGTGCTTGCTGAGTTGCCGAGTGACGAATGAATTCAGAATCATGCGCTTCCAAGTAGGTTTTCTTGCATCGGCAATACTTGCGGCCTTCACACTCCCTGTTTGCTGTGAGGAAATAGAGAAAGAGGCGCAATCAACATCCGACTCCCCTTCACCCGACGGACAGTTTGCTTTTCGCTACACAGGGAGGTCGGACTCTGATGGGAAGACTTACGACCTCATCAACAGCGCAACGGGGAAAGTGCTGATGAGTGTTGCCGAGTCCGACCCTGACTTAGGCCCCAGCGCACGGTTTGACATGAAAGTGCTGTGGAAACCGGATTCAAAGGCGTTTTCGCTTACGGCTACGCTGTGGAAGCGAGGAAGCTTTGTCGCGGTGTTTGTGCGAAGAGGCTCTACTTTTGACAAAATCCAACTGCCCGAGATGGTGGCTGATATTCCGGAGAAAGTTAAGCGAGGGAAGGACTTTCCTCATGTCGTCGAGCTGAATTCACAGAGCGCAAAACAATGGCAACAGGACGGCTCTCTCGTCGTTGAGATTGAGAACATTGTGGACGGAAACAACGGTTCGATTACTGCGACCCGTACGGCTGTGCTGGGTTTCAATCGATCGGACAAAGCCCACATACTGGAATCGAGAATCAAATTTGTAACCGCAAAGCCGTGAGGTAATTGGGGCCTACGCCCTGCAACTCATGCGGTGGCACTATGGTAGTGCTTTTGTATGTTCTCGACAAGAATTTGATAATACACACAAAGGCACTGCAATAGCGCGCGGCCAATCCCAGGGAGAATTCGCAAATCCACTGCCACATTACTACCAAGGCAGAGAAATCAGAATGGCTCCATGTGGAGCCATTTTTCTCCTGCGGTCGTGTCCTGCCGGATTTGAAGGGGCGCAACTTGGGGTTGCATCGTGGAACGAATACTGCGGATGAGAGATTCTTTCGTGTTTGGGGGCGAGGCGTTCTAAACGGAAAAAGCTTCGCATCGTGCGGTAAGTCAAAACCGGCCGGAAGCGCAGGCAGAATATACTTGCCAAATTCCGGTCCGAAATGAAACGCTAGAAATGTAGCACACTTCATTATGCAGCCAGATCCCTCATTAAATGCAGAGAATCCAGAAGACTTAGTCGTGAAACAACAAGTGCGAGAATGCGCCGTAGCTCATGACATTTCGCAGGACAGCTCTGTGACTTATTTTCAAATGGCGGAATCCGGAATGTTAGGCCAATGGATCGAGCATATATGGCCCTGCATAAAGGAATTTGACTTTTCCGTGACGCTCGACCTGGCTGCCGGGCACGGGCGCAATACCGAAATGCTAAAGGCCCTTGCCGAAGAAATCTACATGGTGGACGTAAACCACTCATGCATTGAGGCCTGCAAGTCACGTTTCGGAGACACGGATGGAAAATGCCGCTTCCATTATATTGTCAACGACGGCTATTCGCTAAAAGATATTCCCGACTCGTCCATTACTGCTGTCTATTCCTGGGATGCGATGGTTCACTTTGATAAGTTGGTGGTGAAACGTTATGTCAGTGAATTCGCTAGGGTACTAAAGAACGGAGGCCAGGCGTTTTTCCATCACAGCAACTACGGCCATGTCGCACCAGGAGCGGACTGGCGTGCAAACCCTGGCTGGCGGACAAACACAACGAAGGAATTTGTTGCGGAATGCGTCCAAAGCTGCGGCTTGGAGTTGATCTTGCAGCACGCGCTCGATTGGAAGGGAAACCCATTTGACGCCATCAGCACATGCCGCAAGGCGGGTTAACGCAATCTTTCTTTACACTCGGTGGTATTTGTGAATCCAACTACTTCACTGTTCACTGTTTGTAGCTACTTTGCTCGTCTACTCATGGGCGATTGTGAAAACTGACTCCGGATGGCAGTCAGGTTAAGCGTTCACTCGCCAATCAAGCCTCACAAGAACCAGTGGAACCGAAGAAATCGCGTCCGAACGGTCCGAACGCGCGTGAATACTCAAGAAGTTTCAAGCATTCTTAGCTAAATGTCTTGTACGCCTGCCCAGAGTTTGTTACTATTCATAAAGCACCAACAACACGGTGACTAGAAAGGACAAACAAAGACAATGGCAATTCATTTTCCAAAGAAGGCAACGTTCGAAACCCCAGAGGGTGACTATCGGGCTGTGGTTCGTGATGCTTTTGAGAAGGAAGACGGTTCATTGAGAATCGTGTTTCAGATATCATCCCTCAAGAGCAACATCATCACCTACCTCGCCGGCAAGAATTACGCTCCTGGCAAGCAGACCATCGCCGACGATCTATTCGAGTGGCTTGGGCTCAAAGGGCTTCAAACGCTGATAATGGCAGACGGAAGCATCGATGTCCCAAAGCTCCGGGGGCTACAGGCAGACATCCGATTGATTCACATCCACAATGACGACTACGACAAACCGTATGCGTTCGTGAGCAAAATCACTCCACCTGGCACGCTGACCCCTGATTTTCAGTCAGCAGCCGCCTAGCCCCTACAAAGCAGCTCGGTCGTCATTCGGGTTAATTCACGGGTGGCGACCCCAATGATTTACAAATTCTACTCACCAGAAGGAAAGCTGGCCAAAACCAAAAGCCTCCTTCACTTCGCTGTCCAACATTCATTGCCCTACAGCCATGTGAAAGACCTCAACTGTGGCATCATGAAGCGGTATCGAGGCTGGCTCTCCACGCACAAATCAGCCCGAAAGTACAAGAAGCGCTTTTTAACTGTCCTCGTAAACACACGCACTGGTGAACGATGCATTCTTGGCCAGGCTGTCACCCGATTCGCAAAAGCTCATGGATTGTGCCTGTCGGAACTGTCGAAGCTCATCAACGGCCGCAAGATTTGCTATAGAGGCTGGTGTCTTGAATCGACATTGAAGCTGACCCAGAGCGGGGTTGCTGACAGTGTTAATTAAAAACCAGAGGCCCAATGTCCCACCCAGACAATAGAAGCCTCGCCACGGCCTTTGTAGCGCGTTCTGGGGGCATTGTGGAGAGTGATGTATTCCACCATAGGTGCTGGGATGGCATTGAAGATGTAGCTCTGTCACCATATCAACCGTAAAAGTGGGGATGTTGATTCGGTTTACAACGCAAACTCAACGGTCAAGGGAACGTGGTCCCTGATGCCGTGCCAATCCTCATAAATGCCAACCTCGACGTTCGTAATCTTCGGCAACCACTTTTCAGGAACGAGGCAGTAGTCTATGTGAAACGGCCGCTCTTTCTTATGCAGGTGGTAATAAGTCGGGCGAGTTTCTGCGCCGAACGATTCCCCGGATTGGTAATGATATGCACTCACGAGTCCGAGGGAGTTGGTGAGTTTGTTTAGCTTTTGCCAGCCATCACTCTTGAACTTTGCGCTTTCATTAAAGTCACCGAGCACAATCGTTGGACGCAGAACACACCACTCCGCTACTTCTCGCTGGCCCAGTGCATCGTGCAGTTGTCGATAATTTTTCCGGGGATGTGTGGCTTTTGTGGTCCAAACAGCCATGACGTTGAATTTCTGATCCTTATGTTGCGCTTCATATCTCCGGATTCCTTGCATGGAATCGATAAAACTCAGTTTCACGTCTGTGAAGGAAGACATCCCGATGGACTTCTTTTCAAAAGGGTTAAATCCGACCCGATGGCAATATGTCGGGCGTGTGCCTTCCGAGAAAAAGCTCATTCCACCAATTCCCTCCACCTCTTGAACTGCTAAAATGTCGGGAGTAAACTTGGCGATGCGTTGCGCTTTGTTGATAAACCCGCCGCAACAATTCCAAGTCACGATTCTCATAAGGCACGCTCTTGTGGTAAAAGCAGGATGAATGTCACGCAGAAATCCATCCTCTCCATCACGGGCCAAACCTTTCCTGCGCCCAAGAACAAACCACTACCTGCCGGATGGATGATTGAAGAAAGGCGTCACGGAAAGGAATGTTGTCACCAATTTGGCGAGAACGTTGATTCGTTCAGTGAGGCTTTTGCTTCTTTGGGTGTGGTTTGATTGAACAAAAGAGCCTTAGCGGATTTCCGAACAGAATTGCAAGCGCACCGGCGTCAAGATTCAAGGTTTCAAGCGCTTCAAACCCACACGCCGTAAACGACAAGATCCCTAATCACTTTCTGTATCTCAGTAGAAGAGAAATCTATTGCTACCCTATGCAAGAAACTTGCCTATTCCGTTCCACATGGCACCAAGAAGGTTCATACTAAGGTCTCTTCTGTTAGCGAGCACCGCACAAGCAAGTTGCATTTCCATGAGGCCTCCCGTCGCGTTAAGTGCTTCCCCAATCCGGCGAATCTCCTCGTATTGAGGGTGCTCATTAATCTGTGGGTATCCGAATGCGTTACTCCATTCGGTCGCGTGACTCAATGCAATAATTAGCTTTTCAGTGTCCGAGAGAGAAACGTAGTTGTCGTTGCACATAAATTCTCGACCTTTGTTTTGCACGTAATTCGTTGCTCTTAAGATGTCTAGTCGCTGCAAAGCTTGATTTGCAAAAAGCTGCTCAGGAGATAAGGTGGCGATTTTCTCAAGGAAATCTTGATCTGCTATAGTATTGAGCAGATGCTTAGTCATCGCTTTATAGTAATGACTATACATGTCTCTAGGAAGAGTGTCGGGCAGGCGAAGCCACAAGATGCCCGCTATTTCAGGCTCTGTAATGGATTCCGCGGCAAACATCCTAACGCGAGTTGGTTCGTCTCGATTAGCAGCCAGTTCCAATAAGAAGTTCTGGTCGCGAATTTTTGTGAGTGCAGCCCACCTCCAATCTTCAATGATGATGGCATTGAGTGCGATTCGTTTGAGAGACTCCTGATCAATGTTAATCCGTTTGATGGCTGTAGAAATAGCCTCTCTAATATTGTATGTGTCAAAATGCGATTGGTATTCGTTAATAAACGTCAGAAGAATCAGTGGATCAATAATGTTGTCGGCCGCAGCCATTGCTACTTTACGCTGTGCGGATTTTGTGTTCGCAGCAGCGCGAAGAATGGCAAGGAGCTGCTCTTGGTCGGTTATATGCGGGATCTGTGAGAGTTCCAATTTGCTAAGATCGAACAACTCGTCACCTTGTTTGGGGGATTCCATAGTGGTTGGTAGAAGGGTTCCGATTAAGTGTATGCTGGGAATCTTGGTTAAGGATTTGGTAATTTGTTCTTTTTTCCGCGAGGCGTCAATTTCTTTATGAGACCAAGAGTTTCGGCTCTGGGATTTGGAATGTTGCCTCGATTCAAACTGGCAGACGATTTATTCGGAGTAACAATGTTCTTCACATCGGCTGCTCTCGCTGGATAGAATTCCCGCTTTTGTTCGGTAAACAATGTGTCTCGCCTAAACAATAAAAACGCCGTGGTGAGGCTGTAATGCGCGGCAAATGGCATCATACCCATTGCTGGACACGAAAGCATTGAAGCGGACAGTCTCACTTGGGATTGCATACACTCCCGGACGTTTGATTTGCGAACACGCTTCCACTGCGGCACAATAGTGTAGCAAATGGGATATTCCCATTGCCGGCACTGTTACATTTTAGCCTCGCTCCACCGTCTTATAGCTAATTTCAAGCATTTCAGTCGCAACTTCACTGCTTTTTGCGTTAATATCCGAAACTTTCCACTGGACTGGCCATGCTTCGTTAAAGGTCCAAGTGATCAATGGCTTCAGTTCATCATCGCCCCTTATAAGTGCAAGAGTGAGGGTTTTGGTTTTGGTCGCAGTGCTCAATCCGCTTTCCACGCACACCTTGCACCATTGCGCCAACTCACCACCGGCCTTCATAATGCCTCGCTTAAGTATCAAATTCTGGTGCTTTGGTTTCTCCGGCAGTCGATGGGAAAACTCAGTCTTATCGCCCTCGGGTTTGATTTCAACCGAAAGACCGTTCACCTCTTGGAACGATGCCACATCCAAGCCCTCTGTGAGTCGAAAGAAAAACGCAGGCTCTGAGAAAACAGAATTGGGCACGGTGGGGACGATTGCGCGCGAAACGGAATAATCAAGCGAGATTATGCAATGCGCGAGACATTCAGAGCAGTGCTGTTTGGGAGGTTAACGCACGATTTAGGGCTCGAAGGTTACCGTCGGTTAGGCTTCGCTAGGCTCACTCCATGACTCGAAGATTCCTCATTGTCGCACTCGTTAGTCTAGCCGTAGGCGCAGCAACCTTGTGGCTCTTTTACGCGCCTGTTCCCGAGATTCGATTCATCGAGTTCCGCTATGGCCAGCATGGGCGAGTTGCTGTGTTCCGTATCAGCAATGATTCTGGTTCCACATATTCATACGCTGGCTACTCACCCGTTTCACCGCGCTACAGCCTTCGCATTCCCACGGCTTCCGGTTGGCAGCCACACTCTCATGGTAGTGACTGCAGCACGAGTCTCACTGCGCAGACCATCTCTCCCCACAGCGCTATGGAGATTGAAATTGCTAATGCTCCGTCCTCGCCATTCTCACTCGGCATTCATTTCGAGCGCGGTGAGTTCGAGCAACTTCGATCGATTTACTGGCCCCGCAGCCGCATTTCCGAGTTCTTTGACTGGGTCCACTATCGCATCAATCCAAAATACAAAGGGCCGGAACCAACATGGAGCACAGTCGCACAAACAAAATGAGCCCGAACGCCCCCAGACAATAAAAACTCTCTAGTGCAAGAATCTACGGGCATTTGCTGCGAATACGATATTCAGTAACCTGTCTGTTCGATAATCAGTGCGCCGTCAACAAGCACCCGATACTTATGACGGCGCAAACCGGCGAAAAGAACGGGGCGCTCCTTCACGATGCACACAGAATGAGGTTCGACTTCCCCAACCTCGACCTCCCACGTTCTGAGCCGCTGGATATGAAAATCGCCCTTCGCAATCACGTCGTATAGGTATTTGTATCTTCGCAAAGGCGTCCCGATGAGGCTCAATTCTTGCAAAGTTACAGATGGACCTCGTAAAACAATTTTCTTATCGACACAAATTCTCGAATTGCCGAAGAACTGGCTCCAAGCAAATTCGACCCGGTGCTGTTCCTTTTCTCCAACTGTGAATGCGAGCCTCATTCAGTAAAACGGTTTATGAGATAAGCGGTAAAGGGAGAAAAAACCATCACCAGAGGCGTCCGATAAGTGTCCACTGCCGTGTCTGGATGAGGGTTGGAGCATGGTTGGCTTGCGATTCCCGTCCAGTATGGCAAGGCCGAACATCGCCGCCAATTCAAAAAAAACCGAAGCCTAAACATGAGTCCTTTTTGCCTCAATAGGAAGCCGGAATTGTGGTGTTGCGGGTGGACCGGTATTTTGAGACATTCCGGGGCTTGAACTCCGCGGTTGGCATCACACGTAAACTACTACCGAGCACTACAGAAATAGAAGCAGAGTTGCAAATGACCAACGACGATACGTTCCTTCGGCTTTTCGAAGCACAGGCCATCCTTCGGGCGGATTGGAATCATCGTTCTCATCTCAGGATTGCTTATATCTATCTCACCCGGTTACCTTTCGAAACTGCCCTGAATAAAATGCGCGATGGTGTTCGTGCCTACAATGCAGCGAACGGCATTGAAGACACACCAACAAGCGGCTACCATGAAACAATGACATGCGCGTTCATGCACCTCGTTTATTCCACACTCTGTCAATATGGTGCTTCGGAATCCTCCGGTCAGTTTTTGAATGAGCACTCGCAATTGAACTCCAAACGGATTCTACTCCTGTTTTATTCTCGCAACCGTATTATGTCTGCGGAGGCAAAAGATCGTTTCATCGAACCGGATTTGGCTCCGTTGCCGAAGGCGATGCCCAATTGTTTGCCAATGTGAGCGGGCTTAGTGCCAGTGTTTTGCCCACTCCCACAGCCAAAGTGCTTCTTTAACTGTTTTGATGACCGCTTGGATTGAAACTGAACGCACTCGAATGCGCCCATTTGAGGAGACCGATGCTGAAGATGCTTTCGTCTGGTTCTCTGATGCCGAAGTGATGAAATTCATTCCAGGTGGCCGTGATTTTACTCTGAATGATACGCGCAACCGGATTGCAAAATATCGGGGGCATCAGGAACGCTTTGGATTTAGTAAACGGAGCATAATTCATCGTGAAACCGGCAAACTCATTGGCGATGCGGGCTTGTTTCACATGCCAGACGGAAAGCGTATTGAACTTGGTTATCGACTCGCACGCCAGTGTTGGGGATCAGGCTTTGCGCTTGAGGTAGGCCGAGCATGGCTGAAATGGTTTGATGAACATCTCAGAGGAAAGGCATTGTTTGCAGATGTCCATGCCGAAAATATTCGCTCGCAACGAGTGCTGTCGAAGCTCGGATTCCATCACACCCACGAGGAAATGATATTGAACATGCCAATGCTAATTTAGCAACGCTAAGTCTGCTGAAGAGAGAATAAACTGCCTCTACGGGCCATCCTGTTCGATTGTGGGTTCGCTCTCTGGAACGTTCAATCTCTGTTGACAAACTTTTCCCCGTTTGCTCAAATGAAAAGCCTGATTCCCGACCAATGAATCTTTCGCTGCTCCCCTCGCAAACGCAACTGACTCTTCGTTTGTATCGTGAAACAATGCGGCATTACTGCATATGAACGTCCTCAAACGGGCGGGACACTGAAAACTATTCTTTACTAAACATTGTCCGCTAACTCCACGGAAGACCATGAGCACGAAACAAGCACAAAAATCAAACAACTGTCGCTCAGGAACGGCAATTAGCATCAGCATTGCCATCGGTGCATCCATTGGAGCAGCATTCGGCGCTGGAACGGACAACATAGCGGCGAGCGTTGCTTTGGGAATAGCTGTGGGAGCGGCTGTCGGCGCTTTTTTGACATTCTTGAAGCCTAAGAATGATAGAAACAGGTGCTGAATGCCGAATAACAAAAGGTAGAGTATGTTCGTCGCGACTGATAATCCTATCCCAATCGGTCAAAAGAAATGCCCGATTCCTGCCCGATAAATCTCAAAATATCAGCACCCAGAGAAAAACTAACCGCTAATTCGCGCATTACAATCACAGGATATGAACATTCAAGTAGGAGAAACCCCATCTCAATCGCCGGCCTCCACTTCTTCCGTTCACCCATTAGTGGCCATTGCTGGCGCTTGTGCGGGAGCTTCTGTTGGAATTGTCGCGATAGCCTTCATTTTCATGCACAGTATTACCGATTCTGGTATGTGGGCAGTCGCTGCAATGGCTGCGGCACCGTCATTCATGGGACTTGGCATCGCCTATTTCATGACCACGAATCGCCACAAGGATTCAACCTCTATAGGAACGCATCCATAGCCTTGAATTTTTGCATCGAATTGACAAATTGGCCATCAACCGAAACGATATGAAATTCCAAATTGCTCACACCTTGAACCGCAATATTGTTGCTGATGACATTGTGGTCAATCTCGTCAGAATCCTTTGCTTTTCCGGAGGCCTTTTTGTGTTCGGCCTAAGCCTCTGGAAGCTGTTGCGATTGGATCTCACGGAGGCACAGATATTTTTCGGGATTCTCTTGTCCTCTATATCGGCGATGCTCCTTATTTTCCTTGGACTTCTGCTACCACACGCCATCAAACCGAAAAGCGCCTGAAATTCTACATGAAGTAGCACTCGATAAACATAGGCTTTTGCTTTCGAGCTACATGGTGGAGTTAGGCGAACCTGTAGAGTGCTGAATCCCCGTTGACAATCTTCCCGCGATTGTTCAAAAACAATGCCCTGATTCACTCTTGATGAAACACTCGCTACATTGGTGGCAACCGGAGTGCCTTGAAGCGCGAAGTTTTTGAATCGCAATAGGCCAAGTATGAAGAAATTCGTTATCCTCCTTTTTGTTATTGGCACCGTATTGGCCAGCGGCTGGTATTTTCGTGGAATTAGAGGAAATGGAGTCATCGTGACCGAGGGGCGTTCAATATCGGAATTTTCGAGAGTGAGGGTGTCTGGAGGGTATCAAATTCAATGGACACAAGGGAAGCCGGGGCTCACGATCTCCACGAACCAGAACCTTTTGCCCTATATCGGCACGAGCATCAGTGGCCAGGTTCTCAAGTTTGACGCTCAAAAGAACCTGAGCCCGACCAAGAGCATTGTGGTTACACTCTCAAGCGCGTCACTGGCTGATGTGGAGTTGACAGGAGCAAACACGTTCCGAGCTGGCGAGATAACGGGTGATGACCTCAAGCTAAATTCCACAGGTGCTTCAACAATCACAGTAGATGGTTCCGTGAAAGAGCTGACCGTGAACTTGACAGGAGCGAGCGCACTCCACGCACAATCTTTACAAGTGCGAACGGCGACGATCACAATGACCGGTGCATCGACTGCTGTGCTGAACGTCACAGATGCACTCAAAGCATCCATCACTGGCGCTGGAACACTTACCTATTCTGGCAATCCAAAAACAGTGGAAAAGCAAGTGACAGGTATTGGCAGCATTAAGCATCAACCATGACCACACCACCACGAAGTGCAAGTGATGAGTGCTGTGGGATGCGTTACTTTCCACGGATGCTCGACAAAATGCGGCTCCATGAGAAAGGCGAACTGCGGCCTGATTTCCATGAGAATCTAGGCAAAGCAATGGATGCCAGATGCTGTGGATTTCTCGGCGTGGACTATAACACAATCAGAAGACTTGTCTGCGAAGGAAAGACAGATGATGAAATCTACAAATGGTGCTCTCAAAACGGCCGGAACCTGAGTGAAGTTGATCTCCTCGTCTGGAATTCGTTCGTTTCAAAGCTTGGATGGAATGACTTCGCATCAGACAGGCTCAAACAGTTGAAAGCCGAAAGCGGGCTGAGTGACCGCGACGACATTCTAACGATGGGCGATTATTTTGAAGTGGATGAGGGGAGGAGGACTTGAGCTTTCTCTCCTTTTTACTTCTGTGAGATGGTGGCCACTTCCCTGGTAGCATCTGCGAATGCTACGTCCGTTAGTTCCACAGTGAAGTCATCTAATTCGCTGAACATCTGGCCGGTTAAATTCTTGAGACCGTCACGAGAAGAGCCAAGTAGAAGAAAAAGTTGGCTGCCTCCGTTAACTATGGCCACGAGTCCAACATCCAAATGGGGTCCAATATCGCGAAACTTCCTCATTTTCTTCAAATCCTTCCGGTGAAAAGCCTCGTAAAACTCGTCATTCGATTCCGATTCCACTGAGACTGCACCAACCTGTCCAAATTGAAGCGAGTCCAGTGTATTCGACGGAATGCCAATGGCTTGCGCCACGGCCTTTCTGAATCCATCTGGTGGCACAAATCGCTTGAGTTTTATTTTGCTCATCGAATTTCTGACGCTGATAACCAGAAATTCATATCAGAAGCAAACGAATGTGCCAAGCTCAACTTTGAACGGGGACGACACACGCATGCAAAGTCGGGCACCCAAATGTAACAACAGAAGACTTCATCCAATGTGCTGGGACCACTAGGAGCAGTATAGTTTTAACAATCAAAGCTCACGCCGGATGAAAGCAAAACTATTCGCCCTCAGCGCCGTCTTTGGCCTTGCGTTTTACGGTTTGAGTTTATTGCGTCGTCGGAGAAGCTGGTAAGCCGACGCGATTGCTTCCCAAACAGCATCACTTTGTCAGTTTATTCTGGCTG
>Ga0209698_10006829_pt1 | contig 12074 bp, 11 predicted proteins | sample LitLauG_LLR_2012_FD_187203 | JGI IMG/M metagenome (GOLD analysis project Ga0209698, IMG submission 187203) | Freshwater sediment microbial communities from Pennsylvania, USA - Little Laurel Run_MetaG_LLR_2012 (SPAdes) (version 2) | ecosystem: Environmental > Aquatic > Freshwater > Creek >...
CTCTATAATTTCTGGAAATAAGGGGCTCACCAAATACTCAAAAATACCTAGTTTCATCAAATCTCGATAAAGCCCAACATCATTTTTTACCCCGACAGCTAGTACGCCAACTCCTGGTTCACAAACTTCTGAGAGTCGACTCAAATCAGTAAGGGCTAACTCTGATTTTGAAATATCAATAATGAGATATTTTGGAGATCTTTTATGTAAAAAATTCTCAATAGCTTCCTTTACACCTCCTTTAATAACTTCACTATTCTTAATATCAAGACTTTTTAAAACTTCACGAACAGCTTCCCGCCGTAGATCAGCGAAGTGTTGCTCTGCTCGGCGCCATGCACCCGCGACTCCGGCGTTTCACCGCGCGGGAAAATTTTTCCCCATCGCTGGCCCGCCTTGCCGTTCAGCCCGCCGCGCGCATTCCCGGCCATCAGCGCGAAAAGCGTCGCACGAAATTCCGGATCGTGGGTCGCATCAATGAGCACGGCGCTCCCGTCACGCGCAACGATCGCATGCGGTTCGGGCGCGCTTCCGGCCGCGACCAGCCGCAGCGGCACCGCGTACGTTTCAGTCGAACGATCCTCGTATTCCACGTCGAGCGCGACGAGCCACGCGGGTTTCACGCACACCTGCCGGCTGATGCTCCATCGGCGCACCCGCTTCGCCTTTCCTCCAAACCAGCGGCGGCCAGGAACCCAGCTTGCGAGCAGTTCCGTCGCGAGCCGGCGGCGTCCATCGTCCGTCGTGAAAAGCGCGTCATCCATCGCGCCGAGCGTAGATGCAATTCCACGCAAGGCAAAGGGTGCGGCGGGGCGCTTCTCCGATTGCCTTCGGGGGCACACCCACTACCGTCGCCGCACTATGTCACGCGGAACCCTCATCGGCATTGCCCTCGTCGTCATCCTCATCATCGGCGGCTGCGGCAGCTACAACAAGATGAACTCGCTCAAGCAGGGCGTGGATAAGAGCTGGGCCGATGTTCAAAACGTGTATCAGCGCCGCGCGGATCTGATCCCGAATCTCGTGAAGACGGTCGAGGGCGCGGCGGACTTTGAAAAGGGCACGCTCACCCAGGTGATCCAGGCGCGGCAGCAGGTGACCAATCTCAAGGTGGACCTCGCGAACGCGCCGAATGATCCGGACGTGATGAAGAAATTCCAGGCCGCGCAGGATCAACTTGGCAGCTCCCTCTCGCGGCTGCTCGTGACGGTGGAAAAATATCCCGAGCTGAAAGCCACCGCGGGCTTCCGTGATTTGCAGGCGCAACTCGAGGGCACGGAGAATCGCATCACGGTCGAGCGCGGGCGCTTCAATGACGCGGTGATGTCCTACAACACAAAGGTGCAGAGCATGCCCGCGCGGCTCTACGCGGGTGCGTTCGGATTCCAGCCGAAGCCTTACTTTGAAGCGCGCGCCGGCAGCGATGTGCCGCCGCCGGTGAGCTTCGACTTCGGCAACAAGCCCGCGCCCGTCCCCGGAGGCGCGAAGTAATCCGCCGTGCAGCGCACGCTGCTCGCCATCTGCGCCTGGCTCTCGCTCGTCCTCGGGGCGACTGCGGCCGAGGTCATGCCGCCGAAGCCGGCGCAGTGGTTCAATGACTACGCAGGCGTCGTCCCGGCAGGCGCGGCAGCGGGGCTGAACGCGAAGCTACAGCAATTTGAGCGCGACACTTCAAATCAAGTCATCGTCGCGGTCTGGCAGGACATGCAGACGGATTCGTCCGTGCAGGACTACACATTCCGCATTTTCCAGCAGTGGAAAATTGGGCGCAAGGATCGCAACAACGGCATCGGGCTTTTCGTGTTCGTCAAGGCAAGGCAGATGTTCATCCAGGTCGGCGACGGCCTCGAAGGCGCGGTGCCCGACGCCATCGCGAAGCGCATCGTCGCGGACGAAATCGCGCCGCATTTCAAAACGGGCGATTACACCGGCGGTCTCACCGCGGGCGTGGACGCAATTCTCGCCGCTTCCAAGGGCGAATACACGGGCACCGGCCACGTTGCGAGTGATTCGCGCGGCCCCGGCGGCGTGTCGTGGTTTGGCTGGGTGATCGTCGCGTTCATCGGACTCAATGTCGTGCTGGGAATCATCCACGCGATGCAGCGCGGGATGGTGATTTCAGGAAACGGATGGCGGTGGCTGAACGTCCTCGACACCGTGCTGTCCGTCGTCAACAGCAGCGGTGGACGAGGGTTTTCATCGGGCGGATCGGGCGGGTGGAGTTCGGGTGGCGGCGGCGGATTCATCGGAGGCGGCGGACGTTCCAGCGGCGGCGGAGCAGGAGGGAGCTGGTGAGATGAAGGCGCGCGATTTCCTTACCAAGCTGGAGCACGAGCGGATCGTCGCGGCCATCGCCGAGGTGGAAAAGCGCACCTCCGGCGAGATTCGCGTTTTCATTTCGCAGCGGCACCGGCCCGACGGGCTTGCCGCGGCGCGGGCGCGTTTTTACCGCCTGCGGATGCACGAGACGCCCGGACGCAACGCCGTGCTGATCTACGTCGCGCCGGTCGCGCAGACCTTCGCGGTGCTCGGCGACGAGGTGGCGCATGAAAAGTTCCGCGACGGCTTCTGGCACGAAGTGCGCGAGGCGATGGGCGCGGAATTCAGGGCGGGGAAATTCAGCGAGGGAATCGTCCGCGCGGTGCAGCTCGTCGGCGAGGAGTTGCGCCGCCATTTTCCGCACCATCGCGGCGACAAGAACGAACAGCCGGACGACATCATCACGGACTGATGTCCCGGTTTCAAAAAACTGATCCATTGAATCCTCAGGCGCGGAGCGCCGAGACAACAGTAGCCCCGTGTGACGAGTCTTCGAGGAACCCGGGGACCATCACAAACAACCGGGCAAAGCCGCGTCGCGGCGGAACAACCCGCACGACCGTCGGGGTTATACCGCTGCAGCGCAGCTTCGTTTCTTTTGCAGACACATTCCCCGCGCTCGCTGCGCTACATCTTTAGCCCCGCCGCTCCCTTACCTCCACTCGTGCTTCGGATACTTGCGCGAGAGTTCCTGCTTCAGCTTTGGGTAGCTCTCTTTCCAAAAATTCGACAGGCTCGTGGTGACCTGCACGGGGCGCTGGTTCGGCGCGAGGATTTGGATGACGAGCGACACTTTTCCAGCCGCGATGCGCAGGTCGCCCTCGACGCCGTAGAGATCTTGGATGCGCGCGGCGAGCGTCGGCGGCGCATTTTCGGCATACGTGATTTTTGCGCGGCGACCGCCGGGAAGTTCGAGTCGCCCGGGTGCCATGCGATCGAGCAAGTCGAGTTGCGCGGCGGAAAGCCATGACTTCACCACGGGCCAGACGGCGCGGTCCTTGATTTCGCGGTAGCTCGCCGCCCCGAGGCAAAGCTGCTCGAGCAGCGTGCGACGATCGGCGGGCGCGAGCCTCGGCAGCTCGTACTCCGGGCACCAATCGGCGAGCCGGTTCAGCCGGATGATCCACTGCTCCACGTCGAAGTTCCAGTGGTCGAGCGGGCAGCGGCCGGCCCCCACTTCCGCGGCAAGCAGCGCGGCGGCCTGTTCCCTCGGAACATCGTCGTTCCGCTCGGCGCGGATTTCCAGATCGCGGAAACGTGTGACGTTTCGCGCCATGACGCGGCGCTGCGTGGAGTCGTAGGCGACCTCGGTTTCCCTGCTGAACGCGTCGGGAAAAAGTTCGAGCAGCCACTCCTCCTTCACCGCCGTCGCGAGCGTGAGCAGCGTCTGCACATCGTCGCGGCTCTCGACTTCGCGCACCTCACTCGCGACGAGCAGCGGCGCATCATGCACGACACTTTCGCGCGCGAGCACTCCGCGACGACCATGCACGAGCTGCACACGGAGCGTGCCGCGATCGAGCCGCACGCCGACGTGATCGGGAAATCCCGCGAGAATGCAGCGCGCGATGTCGTCCGGATTCGGACCGCGCGCGCCGGCGTCTAGCCGTTCGTCCCGGGCAATCTGGAGAAACTGATCCGCCAGCGCCGAGGCTTCGCGCGCAGCGATGCCGTTGATTCCGAGCGGGCGCAGTCGCTGTGGATTGAAGTTTGCATCCTCCGCGTAGCGCAGCGCGCGGAGGAGCAGGAAGAAATCGCTGCCGCCATCCACGCCGAGGAGATCCTCCCTTTCCTCCTGCTGCTGCTTGCCCTGCGCCCGGTGCAGCACGGGCTTGCCCTGCGTCAGCGCGGCGACACGGCAGATGTCGGGAATGCAGCCGCGTTCGTGCGCCGCGAGGAGCATCCGCGCGTACCGGGGATGCGCCGGGAACGCGAGCATCCGGCGACCGAGTTCCGTGATGTGGCCGGCGGCATCCGTCGCGCCGAGATCCAGCAGCAGCGTCTCCGCGCGTTCGAGCGACTTCGGGTCCGGCGCTTCGAGCCAGCGGAATTTCGCCACGTCGGTGACACCGCTCGCTTTCAGCGTGAGCACGACCTCGGCGAGATCGAGCCGGCGGACTTCGGGAATCTCCTGCGCGGGACGATCCTGATGTTCGCGCTCGGTCCACAGCCGCAGGCACACGCCCGGCGCCGTCCGGCCCGCACGACCGGCACGCTGGTCTGCGCTCGCGCGACTGATGCGTTCCACGAGCAGCGTGTTGATTCCGCGGTGCGGATCGAATCGCGCGATGCGCGCAAGGCCGCTGTCAATCACCACGCGGACACCGTCAATCGTCAGCGAAGTCTCGGCGACGTTCGTGCTCACGATCACCTTGCGTTTTTCATATCGCGCAACCGCGGCGTCCTGTTCGCTCGCGGGCAATTCGCCGTGGAGCGGGAGCACGATGAAATCGCGGCCAGCCGCCGATGCGCGCACAGCCGAGATGGTGCGCGAGATTTCGTAGGCACCGGGCACGAAGATGAGCACGTCGCCCTGCGTGCGCGGCGCGAGATCCACCAGCGCATCCGCCGCCGCGTCCCACACCGGAAAGTCATCAGTGCGGATCGATCGCTCCAGGTATTCCATCTCGACGGGGAAGGTCCGCCCCGTGCTCGTCAGCGTGCGGCACGGAGCGAGGTAGTTTCCGAGGATAGCCGTCTCCAGCGTCGCGGACATGACGACCAGCCGCAGATCAGGCCTCTGACGCTCCTGCAAATCGAGCGCACGCGCGAGGGTGATGTCGCCGTACAGATGCCGCTCGTGGAATTCGTCGAAAAGAATCGCCGCGACGCCACGCAGCTTCGGGTCATTCAACATCCGCCGGAGCAGCACGCCCTCAGTGACGAAAAGAATCCGCGTCCGCTCCGAGGCAACGCGATCGAGGCGGATCTGGTAGCCCACTTCGTCGCCGAGCCGCACGCGCCGCTCGCTCGCGACGCGGGTAGCGAGCATCCGCGTCGCCAGTCGCCGCGGTTGCAGCACAATGATTTCTCCGCTCCCCGCGAGCCCGTGGTCGAGCAGCATCTGCGGGATCTGCGTGGATTTTCCCGAGCCTGTCGGCGCCTGGAGGATCAGCCGGTTGTCCGCGCTGAGCGCCTCGATCACGGCACTCTCGAGTTCGTAAATGGGAAGATCGCTTTTCGGCACGCGGCGTCCCTACACCGTCGTTGTTCGCCCGGAAAGGGGAACCGCCGCGCGGACTGGACGCTCCGGCGGTCAGCGGCTACTTCGCAGATTCTTGAGCAAGCACGTCCTGATCGTCGGCGGCGGAATCATCGGCCTCTGCACTGCGCACTACGCCGTGAAGCGCGGGCATCGCGTCACGGTGATCGAGCGCGGTGCGCGCGACCGCGATAGCTGCTCGTTTGGAAACGCGGGGATGATTGTGCCGAGCCATATTGTACCGCTCGCCGCCCCCGGCGTCGTGCCGCTCGCGCTGAAGTGGATGTGGAATCCCGAATCGCCGCTCTACTTCAAGCCGCGGCTCGATTGGGATCTGCTGTCGTGGAGTTGGAAATTCCTGCGCGCCTCCACGCGCGCGCACGTTGCGCGGGCCGCTCCGCTCATCCGCGATTTGTCATTCGCGAGCCGCGCATGTTTCGAGCAACTCGCGGAGACGCTCGAATTCGGCCTCGTGAAGCGCGGGCTCATCATGCTTTGCAAGACGCAGCATGCGCTCGACGACGAAGCAAGGTCCGCGGCGTTTGCGAACGGCCTCGGCGTGCCCGCGGAGGTGCTCGATGCAAAGGCGGTCGCCGCGCTCGAACCCGGTGTCCGCATGAACGTCGCGGGCGGCGTGCTTTTTCCGAAGGACTGCCATCTCGCGCCGGACCGGCTGATGGCCGCACTTCAAAGCTCGCTCGAAGCCGCGGGCGCGGAGTTTCGCTTCGGCTGCGAGGCGCACGGATGGCGCGTGAACGCGCGGCGAATCGAGGCCCTTCTCACGAGTGCGGGCGAATTCGCGGCGGATGAATTCGTGCTCAGCGGCGGCTCGTGGTCGCCATCGCTCGTGCGCGGGCTTCGCGCGCGCATCCCGATGCAGGCGGGCAAGGGATACTCGCTCACGCTTGCGCAGCCGCGCCAGCTCCCGCGAGCGTGCGCGATTTTCACCGAGGCGCGCATCGCGGTCACGCCGACGGGATCGTCGCTGCGTTTCGGCGGCACGATGGAAATCGCCGGGCTAGACGAACGCATCACCGAACGCCGCGTGCGCGGAATCATCAAGGCAGTCCCGAATTATTTCCCCGAATTCTCGCCCGACGATTTTGCCGGTGTGGAGCCGTGGTGCGGGCTTCGTCCGTGCTCGCCGGACGGCCTGCCGTACGTCGGGCGCTTCGGTGCATACGACAACCTCATCGCGGCCACCGGGCACGCGATGATGGGGCTCAGCCTCGGTCCGATCACCGGCAGGCTCGTCGCGGAACTGCTCGACCGCGAAAATCCTTCGCACGATCTCACCCTGCTCTCCCCGGATCGCTTTGCGTGAGCGGCGTCAGAGCCCGAGCGCCCGCAGCGTCGCGGGAATGTCGCCGAAGTCTTCGAGCAGCACGTCCGGTGAATGCCGAGCGAGCTGGTCGGCGCGGAAATTTCCCGTCGCAACGGCGACCGCCTTTGCACCGATGGCGCGCGCGCAGGAAATGTCGTGCTCCGTGTCGCCGATGACGAAGGTGCGCGACGGCGTGATCGCGTGTCCCTGCTCCCGCGCCCGCGCGAGGGCAAACGGACCGAGCCGGTCACGTTCGTGGTGGTCGTCGGCAAATGCCCCGAAGGCGAAATAGTGCCACACGCCATAGTGCGAGAGCTTGTGCTCCGCGCCCCGCGCGAGGTTGCCGGTGAGCAGGCCGAGGACGAGATCGCCGCGCTGCTTCAGAACGGGAAGCAGCGCCTCCACGCCAGGCAGCAGCCGGCCCTGAGTCGCGCGCAACAACACGGGCAGATGGCGCAGGTAATTCCCAAGCAGCGCGGAAATTTCCGCATCGGTCTCCGGGCGTCCATGCTTTCGCAAAAGCTGGCGTGCGATGCCGGTGTCCGTCCGCCCCGCGATTTCGATTTCGCGCAGGTCATCCTCAACGCCGAAAGTGTCGCGCACGGCGAGCCGCAGCGAGCGTTCACCGCAACCGCCGGTCGTGAGCAGCGTCCCGTCAATGTCGAAGAGGAGCAGGGTTTTTTCCAATGTGAGTGTCGTTTGGTTCTTGGTTTGAACGGCACCCATACTCTCCGCCCCGCGACCGACGCGAGAGAGGAAAACGCCAGCTTATCTGCCGCGACTGATCGCAGATTATGGGCGGTCTCGCGATGGTATCAGTCAAGGCCGCGAACTCACACCACCTCACCCACGAGGTCATACACCTGCTTGCCGGTGATTCGCACGTTCACGAACTCCCCGACGGGCGCGGGCTTCTTCAGCAGGATGCGGCCATCAATGTCCGGCGCGTCGGTCTCGCCGCGGGCGATGAGCGGCTGGTCCACGACGGCGCGGACGGTCTTGCCGACCTGCGCCTTGCTGATCTCGGACGCGATTTTCTGCTGGAGCTTCATCGCCTTCTTGAAGCGCGCCTGCTTCACCTTCGCGGGCAACTGGCCATCCATTTTCGCGGCGCGCGAACCTTCCTCCTGCGAATACATGAACACGCCGAGCCGCTCGAAACGCGTGCGCGCGATGAAGTCGAGCAGGTATTCAAATTCCTCCTCCGTCTCGCCGGGGAAGCCGACGATGAAGGTCGTGCGAATCGCGATGCCGGGGATGCCGGCGCGGATGCGCGTGATGAGGTTCTCGATGTGCTCGCTGCTCGTCTCGCGCTTCATGATTTCCAACATGCGCGGGTGGATGTGCTGGAGCGGCATGTCCACGTAGCGCGCGACGTGTTTCGTCTTCGCGATGCACTCGATGAGTTCGTCGCTCCAATGTGCCGGGTGCGTGTAGAGCAGGCGGATCCAGAAATCGCCCTTAATTTTGTCCAGCTCCTGCAGCAGATGCACGAGCGTGACGCCGCGCGACGGGTCCACCTTCTGCCGTGGCCCCGCTTTTTCCGCCCACAGATCCATGCCGTAATAGGTCGTGTCCTGGCTGATGAGGTTGATCTCCTTCACGCCATCCGCGACAAGCCCGCGCACTTCTGCGACGACGCTCTCGATGGTCCGCGAACGATGCCGCCCACGCATCTGCGGGATGACGCAAAAGCTGCAAGGGTGATTGCACCCCTCGGCGATTTTCGTGAACGCCGTGTGCGGCGGCGTAAGCCGGACGCGCGGCGTGTCCCAGTCGGGGATGTAAACGGGTTTGCGTGAGACGAGATTCAGCGGCGCCCACTCTTCGTCGAGGAGCACATCGGCATTCATTGCGGTGACTGGTGACTGGTGCGCGGTGACTGGTGCGCGTCCCTTTTTCTGAGCACCTGATACCGAATGCTGTCCACTCGGTCCCTGCCGTCCAAGCACCTGCTCGATGATCCCACCCACATCCTTCACCTGATCGAGCCCGATGAACGCATCCACGTCGCTTTTAAATTCCACCGCCAGCTCGCCGCTGAACCGCTGGCTCATGCAGCCCGCCACGATCAGCTTCTGGTTCTTGTGCTTCTTCTTCAGCCCCTTCGCTTCGTGCGCCTCGATGATGGCCTCGATGCTCTCCTCCTTCGCCGAATCAATGAACGCACAGGTGTTCACGATGAGCACATCGGCTTTGTCCGCGTCGTTCGTGATCTGCATTCCGTGAGCGAGCACGTCGCCGAGCATGATCTCCGCATCCACGAGGTTCTTCGCGCAGCCGAGCGAGATCATCCCGACTTTCGGAATGTGGCGGGCCGCCTTCGGAGCAGGCGGTGTCGTGGCTCGTGTGGTCATTTGGAAAAGGGACGCGCAGCATACACGGTCGCGGCGTTTGCGCCAGCGGCGCGCGGCCGAAAGCGGGGCAATCGCATCGAAGTCAGAAGGGAAGACGCGCCGCTCAGCAGAGCCCGCGTTCGGCATCAACGAATGAAACTCAACGAAGTCCCGATTTTGAAAACGGGATGCCCATCCGCTTCGCGACGCGCAGCGGACGCCGCAGCGCTTCGGCCATTCGCGCTGACTCATCGGGCCCGCGGAGGTCCTTGCAGGCGGGATGGGCCTCGGGCGACGCGATGATGCCGAGCGCGTGCAGCACATGCGCGGTGCTGTGCTTGTAGGCGGATGCGCTCATTTTTCCATCGAGGCGGAAGACCTGATCCTCGAGCGACTGAAAGCTTTCGAAGAGCTTGTAAACGCGCGTGTCGAAGCACCCGGCCCCGGTCGGAAACTTCTTCGCCGGCACATCGTCGCGCAGCCACATGTCCTTCGCAGCGCAGATGAGCGGCGCGGCACTGACGGCAGCTCCGATGAGCAGCGGCAGGCCGAGCTTGATCGCCGTGGCGATCCCAAAGTCGTCGCCGCTGTGCGGGGTGAAATCGAGCGCGCTGTTTTGTTTCAAATCGCGGCACATCGCGGCCCACCACAGGAAATGCGGCTCGTCGAGCGTGCTGATTTTTCCGCCGACAAACTTCGGATGCTGCGCGAGCTGCCACAGCAGCCACGGCTCGAACGGCGTAGCCCACGGCACGAACGCCGGCTCCAGCGCATGCACGATCCCGGGTCGCACGAGCCACTCCGCGATTTCAAAATATCCGTCGCGCCGCCGTTCGGGATCGAGCGCGTTGAGCCAGCGCGATGTCATGATCATCACCTCGCAGTTGTCGTGCTGCTGGACGATGTCGAGCAGCGGACGGTAACGCACGGCCTTGAACGATGCGTCGTTTTCCGCCCCGCGCGCCGTGATGCCCGCGATGAACTTCGCCCTTGGAAACTCCACGCGAAACTGCCGCAGCACCTCCGCGAATAGCGCATCGTCGAGATCGAAAACGTAGCCCGTGTCCGCATTGAGCACGGTGACGAGTTCGACGCCGTAGTGATCCGCCGCCGCCTGCATCCAGCAAATGCTCGCGGCGAAGCCCTCCCAGTCCGGCTTGCCGTCGCGGAAGGGCAGCAGCGCCGCAGCGCACAGCCGGGCCTTCGTCGTGTGATCCACGAGATCCTCCTCGCTCGTCCATGCCCACTTCGTCTCGGGCCACGTCGTCCGCGGAGTGAGGTCTTCGGCTTTTGAAATAAGCGGCTTCATCGCACGCTGGACCGGCGTGCGCATTGCGCGGCCGGACGGAGAAAAGGAACGGAGTCGGGAATTCTCATGTGAGATGCGAGTTGATACCCATTTTCGCTCCCGGTAAATCCTCCGGGCATCATGCCCCGGCGAGGAGGTTCACGCTCAGCGCCACGACGCCGACATTGAATGCAAACGCGAGCAGCGCATGGAGTGTCGCGAGCTGGCGCAGATCGGTGGTGCAGAGCACGACGTCGGAGGTTTGGAACGTCATGCCGATGGTGTACGCGAAATAGACGAAATCCCAAAAGCGCGGCTCGGCATCGCCTGGAAAGCTGAGCCCCTTCTCCGCGGCCGGCGTCGCGCGGTGGGTCCGGTACATGTACTCGAGCGCAAAGAGCATGTTTCCAAAGCACCACGCGATGATGAGTGTCGCGACAATCAGCGTCATCTGCACATGCGTGCGGCGCGGGCCGTGCCCGAGCTCCGAGCCGACGGCGACGAGCACCACGCCGAACACGAGACCGGCCAGAACCAGCACCGTTCGGCGGCCCGTGTTGTAACGCGCCGCGCGGGCGCGCAGCGTCTTTGAATCCGCGGATGAGAGTGCCTTGAGGATCCAGACGAGATGCACGGAAGCCGCCACGTCGAATCCCGCGAGGAACGCCAGTCGGCTGCGCCAAAGCCACCCGAACAATGCCCATGCAAGCGGCAGCACGACTGCAAATGCCGCGATCTGCGGCTGCCGCGGAATGTGGCGGATGATGGAGCGGTGAATCACGGTGTGGCGACGAATGGGAGCCGCCAGTATGAGCGCAAGGCGGCAAGCGTGGCACGGCTTGTTTCCAAGCGCCGCGCACCCGGAGGGATTCGAACCCCCAACCCTCGGTTCCGAAGACCGATGCTCTATCCAATTGAGCTACAGGTGCAGTGGACTCACCCGGCCATCCTTGCGCCGGACGCGCGACATCGCAACCCGGCATTCTCTTTTCCTACTGCTCCGAATCCTCCGGCAGCCGCCAGCTCGGGCCGCGACCGTCGAAATAAACTTCGCGATGATTCCAAACGGGCCGCACTTCGTCAAAGGCGCCCATGAACTGTTCGCGGACCTTGCGGCCGGCGGCGGCGTACACGCGCACGTAGCCCTCGGGCGCGCCCCAGCCCTGGCCGCGCATTTTTCTCGCGAGCGCGCGCGGCGACCATGTGCGATCCTTCACCATCTTGAATTTGCGGTTCGGGCTCCAAAGGACCTCGCCATACGGCTGGCCGACGTAGCAGAGCCGGTGGCACGCCGCACCGGTGGCAAGTGCGAGCGAAAGCACGACTAGAAAAAGGATGCGTTTGGTCGTGCGCGAAATCACTGGCGCTGACAGTGCAGGTTTCGCGCTCGGAAGGCACGCGGGAAGCGGATTTGTAACGCAATGGTAAATGTGCGGGCACTCGGGCGGGCGCAGGGGTTATTCCTTGCGACACCACCATGCCATGAAACGAACTCCTTTCCTCCACCTCGCTTCGGGAACCGCGATCCTCGCCGCCACGGCGCTTGCGCCGGCATTCATCCGTGCGCAGCAGGGGCTCCCGCCGCGCCCGGAAGCCGCAGCCTCG
>Ga0209698_10006830_pt1 | contig 12073 bp, 6 predicted proteins | sample LitLauG_LLR_2012_FD_187203 | JGI IMG/M metagenome (GOLD analysis project Ga0209698, IMG submission 187203) | Freshwater sediment microbial communities from Pennsylvania, USA - Little Laurel Run_MetaG_LLR_2012 (SPAdes) (version 2) | ecosystem: Environmental > Aquatic > Freshwater > Creek >...
TCTGCGTCCTGCACGTACTCTCCAACCATGATGTGCAATGTACCTCCGGAAACCAAGAGCAGCAGACGGGACTATCTAATGAGATTCACACTCAGGCCGCTGTTGGCCGCGTTCCTGCTCGTCGCGACGTCGTCCGCGAAGGACATCCCTTCGGCCCCCAGCACCATAGCCCGGCCGACGGATGCCGCGGCGGGGCTTACCACGCCGGCATCCTCGTCTAGGACGTCGGATTTCAAGACAACCGAGCGGGCCACCATCGACAAGAGATTCATCTCGTTATCGGTGATCTCCACGGGTAGCGCATTTGCCGACAGTTACACAACTCTGTTTGCTCGGCAGAACTGGCTCGCCGGAAAGAAGGTATGTAACGTAGAGGTCCAATCTGCCTATTTGTACGGAACCCATCCTACGGTGGCGCGTGCCTATGGCGTGGCCGCAGTGAAGAGCGTCGGGTCGGTGGCAGCGTCCTACTTCCTGCGCAAGCACCACAGCAAGCTCTGGATCCTGCCGCTCCTCGCAAACTCAGCCATAGGCTTGCAAGGAACGAGTCAAAACCTAGGATGCAATTAGCCTCGCTCGGTACCCAACAGACCGGCGCGGTCCACACTTTTCATTTCACAGTGAGGGTTAAAGGTAAGGAGTGCTGTAGCGTACCCGAAGTTCCGGTAACCGTAATGGTATAGGTTCCCGGAGGAGTACCTCCACCCTGTGCTCTGCCGCCAATTCCTCCGGCGCAAGCGGTCATTAACATCATGGATCCAATCACCGCTGCCAGAATCGCCCAGCGGCGCATGTTAGCTTGCATCGTGGGGCGCCTGAACGCCATCCCAAACATTCCGACGATCGGCAGCTGCATGATCAAGGCATAGATCAAAGAGCCGCGCGACCTTTCAGATGGCAGTGACTGCGCGGCTGTGGAGCTTGTTGTGACAGTCAGCGTCGCCAGCCATTGGCTCCCTCCTAGGATACCTGAGTTTGGTGACACGTTGCATGTGGTGTTCGGGGGCAGCATGCCGCAGGTCAGTTGGACCGTGTTCCCAAACGATCCGCCGGCTGCGCTTACGGTGAGTCCGTAGTTTGCAGCCGATCCACTCTGTACTGAATTGCTGCTTGGCGTGGCGGTCAAGACAAAATCAAGTCCTGTTCCACTAAGCTGAGTGATTTGGGGATTTGTACTGGCGTCGTCGTTCACGGTCAAAGCTCCATTGCGGGCGCCTGAGCTCTTCGGAATAAAAGTGACGCTGATCGTGCAAGAAGCGACGGGCTGCAGCGTCCCGGGGCAGTTGTTAGTCTGCGCGTAGTCTCCGCTGACAACGATACTGCTAATGTGCAACGGAGTGATGCCGTTACTCGATAGGGATACACTCTGAGGAGTGCTCGTGCTGCTAACCTGTAGGCTCGCGAAAGCCAGGGTCGATGGACTCAAGGTGGCGCCTGCACCGCTCCAGGCATCACCGCTCAAGCTGATGAGGTGAGGCGATCCGGTCGCATCATCGCTGAAAGAGATTGATCCCGTGCGATGCCCAACGGCAATGGGGGTGAAGGTTATAGCTACACTGCAGCTGCCAGCGGCAGGCACGGTTGTGCCGCAGTCGTCAGTCTCGGCAAAGTCTCCAGAGTGCGAGATTGATGTCATAGACAGTGGGGCGCTGCCCATGTTGCGAAGAAGTGCCGTTTGAGGCTGGCTGGAAGAACCGACAACCTGAAGGGGGAACGCCAGAGCCGCAGGAGCAATCGACACCGAAGGCGCTGAAGTCGGCGCGATTTTGACCACGAAAGTGTCGGTGCCTCCCGCAAGCATGCGCTGGAATGTTGATTGGGTTGTTGGGAAATCTGTCGAATTCGTACTGCCGCCGATATAAAGATTGCTCTGAGAGTCAAACGCCATTCCCCCGACATAGTCCTCTAGGTCACCGCCGAGGTAGGTCACCCAAAGCTGGGATCTGCCCAACGGATCAATTTCTGCCACCACGACGTCGGTTCCATTTGTATACGGCTCGATTGCGTCTACGAGTCCTAGAGCGCCGCCGGTGCTGGCCCCAGACACAAAAGCGTCGCCGTTTGCGTCGACCAGGATGGATGTGGGGCCGAAGTAGTTATCGGGACCGAGAAAGGTAGAGTAGGACAGCGTAGATCCCGTCGGATCGAACTTAGTTACAAACCCATAGCTACATGCTGGTCCGTAGACCGCCGGATCGCAGATGCTCGTGGAGGTGATTGGGAATGTCCCATCGCTGAACGCGGCTCCGGTGATGTAGGCGGAACCCGAGGCATCTACCGCGATAGCGTTGATACTGTTGTCGAGCCCGCTCGATTCGTAAAAGTAAGTTGAATATTGGAGGTTACCGAAACCGGTGAATTTGATTAGGAACCCGACGGGGCTATCATATGGAATCGAGTCAGTGGTAATGTAGGCCCCGGTTGTGACCGGAAAGTTGTACGTGTTCGTCAAGCCGGCTGCATAGGCATTACCGCTGCTGTCGAGCGCCACTCCGCTAACGATGTTATCTGGTTCAGGCCAACAGGGAGTGCCGCTGCAATTAAGCACCACATTTGAACTACCACCAAAATAAGTGGAATAGACCAAAGACGACCCATCCGCGGTAAACTTGGTCAAGAAGCCATAAGTTCCATACACGCCACCCTGGTTGGGGTTCACGACAGACTGATAGGCGTTCGCCACTGGGAAGTTGGTAGATGTGGTTGTTCCGCCAACGACCATGTCCCCTGTGTTGTCAACTGCTATGCTCGACGGTGTTTCGAAACCATTGCCTCCGAGATAGGTCGAATACAAGAGCGATGAGCCATTCGGCGAAATCTTGGTCAGAAAGGCATTGAACCACCCGCCGGGATATGTTCCCTGAAAGGGATTAACGACCGGGAAGTCGTTCGAGTCGGTCCTCCCGGTAACATAAACGTCGTCTAACCCGTCCAATGTTAGTGCGTACCCGTAGTCTTGGCCGTTTCCGCCGAGATAATCGGCATACACGAGATTGGATCCAGTGGCGTCCAGTTTTACCACAAATGCGTGGCGGACTCCGGGTGGGATAGATCCCAGTGTCGCGGAAGGAAAGTCGGCGGAGTCAGTGTAACCTGCGATGTAGATGCAGCCCGTGGCGTCAACAGCAATTCCCTGGGCTACGTCGTTGCCACTTCCGCCGAGATAGGTACCGTAGACCAAAACGGGGTCGATCACCAGCGGCTTGTCGTGTTGGTAGAGAGACATCTGAAAGCCGACGTGGGTCGAGTCGCGGAGGACATACTGGCCGCGGGCCGGAATGCGCTGACCGTTGGACTCCTGATAGACAACCGGACTGTTGAAGTGAAGGTCACCGTTGCGGGTCTCCAGCACAAGTCCGCCGCTGGAGTCGATCCGAATTTGGAATGCGCCTTTGACCCCAAATTGAATTAGGTTCGGATTAGCACCGGGTGAGACTTCAAAGTCATATTCGAGCTGGTGATGGTTGCCGTAGTACACCAGATCTATACCGGGATAGACATTCTTACTTCGTATCCGCCCGAAGGTGGGAACGTTGGTGTGCCATTGTTCCCGATTGTTTCCGATGAAATAGTTCACCCTGCCCGGCTGGGGATCCTCCCCCACAACGACCGCATTTGGGTTTGCTCCCTCCAGCGTGAACTGGAGTGTCACTGCTGGAGCTTGGGTTTTGTTCGGCGCGTTTGCGTCGCTCGCTTGTTGACTTGGCCGCAAAGACAGGACCATGCCACCGGTGGTCAGGAATGTTGTATATCCGTTGCCGCGGGATAGGAACTTAACCGCAGGATCCGTTTGGCCCCGGTTGGCTTCAAAGGTCAGTGGCAATTGGCCGAAATTCGTAGCGGGCCGCGTACGCTGAGGGATTGCTCGCTGCGCATGGCAAGCGACTGTCGCCGCGACCATCCAATAAAACAACCGTGCAATACTGCTTTGTCGCATTTGCCTGACTCCTCACATCTGCCGAGAGTGCGCTGGCTCGGTTCTGGTTGCGGCGCCGCTGCGCCCGAGAGGGGAAAGGATCGCAGAGGGGTTCACCGCGAGGTCAGAGTTTGCAACCATGCTTCCAAACTGCTTCATTCGCGCGAGATCTCGCAATGTCAGGTCAGGAGCGGGGTTAGGCGTGATGCTTGATAAGCGTAGCTCTACTGGCCGGTGTCGATACTGTCTCCATCCGAGAAAGTGTCCCGTGGTCAAACACACCGCTAGCGACCGTCGATTCGTTGGCTGTTCGAGGCGACGGGGAGTGCCAATATTTGTCACTGCCCGCTGGACGCGAGCAGCTCTACTGAAACATCGGCACGAGCGGTAAAACCCTTCAGCATCTATAACTGAGACACTTGTCCAGAAAACGCACGGAGTGTGATCGCTGGTCGGGTTTTCGTTCAGTAAACCTTAGCGGCAGCAAATCAAAAGTAGAGTTTGGTTATCTACATGCAACCGCTTGATGGATATGTACGAAGAAAACATTCGTCTCGACGGGTTGCTTTTGTCGCCTGACGCACAAGTGCTCGGCATCATAAATCAGATTGTGGACACTTTTGCCATCAAGATCGAAGTTTGTGGTGAAGTTGAACCCGCATTGGAAACTGTCACGCACCGGCATCTGGACGCGCTCATCGTGGACTGGCACCGCGCATACGCGCCGAACAAGGTTGTTTTCGCCGCGCGAAGTTCATCTCCGAACAGCAATTCTACGATTGTCGCCGTGGTGGATCGTGGATCTGAGACCCATGCCTTGCTTTCCGGAGTGAACTTCCTAATCCACAAGCCGCTTGACTTGGAACACGCAGAACGCTGCATGAGAGCGGCGTACGGGACTATGCTCCAACAGCGCCGACGCGCAGCACGCGTCACGGTTGATCTGCCAGTAGTAGTCAGGGTCATCGGCGGCAATCAAATCGAGGCCAAAATCATCGACGTTAGCATTGGCGGTCTTGCACTGCGATGCACTCAATCCCTGCCTCTCAACCGGAACATTTCAGCTGCGTTCTCTCTCCCCGGGGCGGAGAGTTCGATCTGTCTGTGTGGCACGGTGGTCAACACGGATGATAAAGGCCGAGCCGGAATTCGCTTCTCCTTCATGTCTGAGGAAGACCGCTGTCTTCTTCACGAGTGGCTGGCAAACGAATTGGCCAAGCTGGACAACGCAGAGTTTCCAGCCGGCGTGGCCATGGGCAAGATCAGCCCGGCGATGTCATAAGAGAACGGAAACGGGGAGCACGTTGGCCAGGAGGAACGGCGTGGAAATTCTGCTAGCGGAAGACTCTGCTGTTTACCGGCATTTGATCACAGGTCATCTCGATGAGTGGGGTTTCAACCTGGTGTGTGCACACGACGGCCAGGAAGCCTGGAAGATACTGACGAAGCCGGACGGCCCACGGCTTGCCCTGCTTGACTGGGTGCTGCCCGGCATGGACGGCACAGAACTCTGCCGGCGTCTACGCGCCAGGCCTGAAAGCGAACCCTACACCTACGCAATTCTGCTCACAGGCAAGAGTCAGAAGCAGGAAATGCTGGAAGCCATGGACGCTGGAGCAGATGACTTCTTGGCGAAGCCGTTTGATCCACTCGAATTGAAAGCGCGCCTTCTGGTTGGTCAGAGAATCGTGGAACTGCAGCAAAAGTTGGTCTCGGCAAACGGCGCTCTGCAGTTTGCCGCCAGTCACGATTTCCTGACTGGCGTCTGGAATCGTGCTGCCATCGTCTCGTTTCTGCAGCGCGAACTCTCTCGCGCCCGCCGCGACGCGACCGGGCTGGGAGTTATCTTGGCCGATGTGGACCACTTTAAGCGAGTGAACGATGAACTCGGGCACGAGGTGGGGGACTGTGTTCTTCAAGCTATCGCGAAGCGCTTGTCTTCGAGCTTGCGCGACTATGACGGCGTGGGCCGATACGGCGGAGAGGAGTTCCTTATTGTCATGCCGGGATGCGACGCTACCGGGATCGATCGGCGTGCCCATGCCATTAGAGAATCGATTTCCAGCAAGCCGATTCTCACTCCTCGAGGATCCACAATAGTGACCGTAAGCATGGGAGTCGCAGTGGCTGATCCTGCAACGAATGCCGCATCAATCTTGCGCAGGGCTGATTTGGCGTTATACCAGGCCAAGCGCAATGGGAGGAACCGCGTGGAACAAGCCGCTATTGGGGCGACTGGGGATGTCGTGGCCCAGGCTTGAGCGGAAGGGAATGTCTTCAGCCCTTGGGCGCTACGCGGTTGCCTCATTTGCCTTCTCGAGTTTCATCTTTGACAGAATCTGGTAGATTGTGGCCCGGCCGATGCCTAGAACTTCAGCGGCCCTAGCTTTGTTGCCGCCGACACTCTCTAGCACTCGCAGCACGTGCCGTCTTTGAATTTCTTCGAGCGGAAGAAAACGTTCGTCCAACGAGCGGTCGCGTCCCACCGGTGCGCGGCATCTCTCCGGCAAGTCGTCGAGATCAAGCAGCGGTCGGTCGGCCATCATGCAGGCGTGACCTATCACATTTTCCAATTCCCTGACGTTGCCCGGCCAGGGGTAAGCCGCGAGCCGCGTTTGTGCCCTCCGCGTGAGGCCCGCGATCGACCTCTTATATTCCGTCGAAAACTTCTCAATAAAAAATCTCTCCAACAAGATTAAATCCTCGCGCCGGTCCACTAGAGCGGGCTGCTCGATCTCGACGACGGCAAGACGGTAGTACAAATCCTCACGGAAACGCCCTTCCCGGACCATGCCCTTCAGGTCTCGATGGGTGGCAGCGATTACTCGCACGTTGATAGTTCGGGTGTTCAGGGATCCCACTCGCTGCACCTCACGATTCTGAAGAACCCGTAGCAGCTTGGCTTGGGTCGGAAGAGAAAGTTCCCCGATCTCGTCCAGAAAGATGGTTCCGCCGTCGGCGTGTTCGAACAATCCAACCTTGTCTTGGATGGCACCGGTAAACGCTCCCCGAACGTGGCCAAACAGTTCACTTTCTGCGAGGTCGTCAACCAAAGCCGAACAGTTGCAAATCACGAAGGTGGCCAGACCAACGGGACTGAGCCGGTGCAGGGCCTGAGCGACCAGTTCCTTACCGGTACCGGTTGCGCCAGTAATCAACACAGTTCGGAAATGAGGCGCGACTCTGCGGATTCGCGCAAAGACTTCCAACATCAGGGGACTACGACCAACCATTCCCTCAAATTGACAGGTATGCACAAGTTCACGGTCAAGGTTTAGAGTCCTCCTTCTCACCTCCGCGTCGTCCAGCAAGCCAGCGATTCGGTTGCGCATGGCGTCGATGTCCAGTGGTTTGGCGAGATAATCTGCCGCCCCCTTCTGGATAGCTTCGACCGCCGCCTCGTTGGAGTAGTTCGACGCGACCACCCACACATCGACGCCAGGATCAACGTCAACTATACGGTTCAGTAGTTCCATGCCGCCGCTCGGCATGGAGGTGTCTAAGAGAACCAGATGAGGGCGTTCCGTTACGAGAGTGTTAAAGGCTGTTTCAGAACTGTCAGCGGTTAGGATTTCCAGGCCTTGCTGCTGCAAAGCAACGCTCAGGAGGCTGAGGTTTTGTTGATCGTCGTCGATAGCCAGCAATTTCACCACACGAGAGTAAGACATTAAATCACTCCATAGATCTCGCCACGCGATCCCTGTTAACAGCACAACTTGGGCCGCAATAACAGGTGCACACATAGTGGCTAAACAAAACGGTCAGGTGGGCCTCAAGACCAGTTACAGGCGGGCATGCAATGCTGTGAGGCTTCCACCGCAAAGAGCCGGCCACAATTGATCGTGGACCCAAAATGAAACTCGCTAAAATAATTGTTTCGATTCCACCTGGGATGGGTCTGTGTAGGGAGCGGTCAGATCCTGTGATCGATGTCATGGCACCCTGAAACTCGCAAATCTGCGCTGAAAAGGCGGGAACAAAATGACGCAAGTAGTGCGACTGCCGCGAACGGTCAGGATTGCTTGGTCCCCGTAGGCTCTTGCGCCACGTCAACAAGATGCGGACCCTGGCTACAATCGCTTTCTCAGTACGTAGTTCGGGCCACGATCAGAAGAAATACTTTCCCGGACCGGGAGCCGACGTTCACAGCCTACTCCGGTCAACAGACTGATCGTCGGGAGGAAGTTAGTTTGTTACGAAAAACGAACACCTTCTCAATGCGCGCCCCTTACGATCGGTCATTCTGCATGATTGTTCACGTCACAGACAATTCCGAATTTTAGACACTCTCAAGTGCGGTTGTGCCGCAGACTCAACAAAACAGGCCACTTGCGGACGCGATTGTGGCTGCTCAAGTGCTGTTTGCCTTGCCTGGAGACGAGCATGTTACGCCGGACGGTAGTGTCCCCTCGTAAACTCAGCTCGTTGCAGTTGCAGTCGAACGGCATGGTTCGGACATTTACGACGGGTGGTGAATTATCGCAACGACTGCTGGCGAGTCACAGGATCGCAGCGAGTAGGACGCGGAAAAATGAACGCTCAGAGCAAAGTTGCAAGAACCCGGACGACTCTGCCTCCAATTCGGCAAATCGAAGGGCGTGAGTGGTGGCTTTGGGGTTTCGCCGTTGCGGTCACTCTGGTTTTGACCTTCGCCATTCTCTCACTAACCTTTCCCACGTCTCTGCCGCACACCGATAAGGTCTATTTCCTCAATCTGCGGGAGTGGGTTCGGGGGCTCATCGCGCTCGTTCTTTTGTTTGATATCTACACGGTCTACCAACACCTCCAGCTTTCACGCGTGCGACGCCAACTGGCGGATCGCGACCGACTCTTCCAGCTCATCACCGAAAACGCCGCGGATATGATCGCCGTGATCGATAAAGATGGACGTCGGATCTACAACAGCCCCGCTTATCAAAGGATCCTCGGCTACAGTGAGGACGAACTGAACGCGACGTCACCTCAGGAACAGATTCATCCCGATGATCTGGCGCGTGTAATGGGGGCGGCCGAGAAGGCGAAGGTCTCCGGTCAGGGAGAACGCTTGGAGTATCGAATCCTGCATAAGGATGGATCGTGGCGAGTTTTCGAATCCACAGCGAGTGTCATGCACAACATCGGTGGCGAAATCGAAGGACTCGTTATCGTTAACCGCGACATCACTGACCGCAGGCGTGCTGAGGAAACCTTGGCTTATAACGCCTTTCACGACGGCCTGACCAAGCTGGCCAATCGTGAGCTGCTCCTTGACCGTATTGGGCGGGCCGTCATTAGTGCTCATCGCCATGACAATTTCAAGTTTGCCCTGCTTTTCATCGATATCGATGGATTCAAACTTGTCAATGACAGCTTGGGACATACCGCTGGTGACGCCCTGTTGATCCAGATCGCGGAGCGTTTGACTGCTTGCCTCCGGCATGCAGATACGATTTCACGTGCACAACAAGGTGATGCGGATGAGGTGATTTTCAGCGATACCCTGGCTCGGCCTGGAGGAGACGAATTTCTGGTACTGGCAGAGGAGCTACGCGAACCAAGTGACGCCATTCGGATTGCCGAGCGAATCAGACAGAGGTTAGCAGCTCCTTTCGAAATCAACGGCCATGAAATTGTTGTGACCGCAAGCGTCGGTATTGCCTTTAGCAGCGACACGAGTGCCGATGCGCAGGAAGTACTTCGCGACGCGGAGATTGCCATGTATCGCGCCAAGAACACCGGAAGAGCCCGCACAGAGGTATTCGATAGTGCAATGCATAGCAGTGCCCTCAAGCGCTTGCAGCTCGAAGCCGACCTAAGGAAAGGAGTGGAGAGAGGTGAGTTTCGCGTCCATTATCAGCCGATTGTGTCTTTGCATGACCAAAAGATTGTTAGCTTTGAGGCTCTGTCACGCTGGCAGCGCCCAGAGGGAATGGTGATGCCCAAGGATTTCATTCCGGTCGCCGATGAAACGGGCATCATCCTGCAGATTAACCGCCAAATGCTGCCTGAGGCGTGCCGACAGCTTCGAGCATGGCAGTGTACCTTCCCGTCGACCCCACCTCTTTCACTAAGCGTCAACATTAGCTCCCGACAGTTTGTACAGGCGAATCTGGCTGAGGAAATTAGCCAACTTCTTAAGCAAAGCGATGTTAATCCTCGCTGTATAGACCTAGAGATTACGGAAACCATCGCTATGGCCGACGTCGAAAGATCTGCAACGGTTCTCGCCCAGCTAAAGTCTCTCGGGGTTGGTCTGGGCATCGACGACTTCGGTACTGGTTACTCCTCGCTAAGCCGCCTGCAGGGTTTCCATGTCGATACGTTGAAAATAGATCGTGCCTTTGTTTCGCGCATGGATGTCGATTCCGAAACTCATGAAATCGTTCGGATCATTGTCATGCTGGCCCACACCCTGGGCTTGAGAGTGGTCGCGGAGGGTGTCGAGACGCAAGCTCAGTTGGAGATGCTCGGAAATATCGGGTGCGACCGAGCACAAGGTTATCTTTTCTCCAAACCTGCCGACCCCAACTCGATAGAGAAGCTGCTGGCAGCCAGCAACTGCGTTTTAGCTCCTCAAGCAAATGCTGCTATGTCCGCATCAAGGTGATGTCTCCCGCCCGGCCTCAGCCGTCGAGAGTCTCAGCACCCGTTGAGTAGATTCCCATAAAGATGACTGGTGCGCCGCACTGCAGCCACATCACCTTCACGGGAGCCCACCTAAGGTGGTTCGTTGTTGGCCTTCGAGCTTGTTCTTGAGAATCTCGATTTCATGCTGAATCTGTTCTCGGCGGGCTTGTCGTGCATCGAATGATTGGTGATCGAATAAGTCGTGCGCACTTGCTCTCCGGTACGCGGCATCCCACTGTTCAATCGCCGCCATTTCAGCAATTAAAATGTCGATTCTCTTCTGTGGGCTCTGAGCAGAGTGTTGTTCGTCACTTCTGGAAGACATGCCCACTCCTACCTAGAACGAGTCTTCCAGACTCCCACCACTCCTGCATTACAGCTTTGATTTTGTTACGAAATCCGAACGCCAACGCCCTGCCCAAAACGACGAATATTTGTAGCTAAAGTCTTTGCCAACCTCGGCCGATAAGCCTCAAAAGGAGGCTTCTCATGGCTGTACCGTCTTCGATGGCGTGGATAGTCCGCTTTTCGGATAGGAACATCCGATATATTTCCTTAACCTGCAGTGTTTCGTTGGCAGGACTCGGCACCAGGATGATGCGGTCCGTTGCGATGCCCTTTCGCTCACCTTGGGCCAGGAGTTGCTTGGATTGTCGGTCTGCCGAGACCAACAGGCGCCGCAACCCATAACCTGCTTGTCCTCCTTGCCTAAAACCGAGTTGTGCCAGTCGGAGCTGTCCCGCACGGACCTTGACACCGAGTTCCCGACTGTATTCGGCCGCCATCGTTCTTTTAAGGGCCTTCATGATGAGGCTCGAGAGGGAGCCGTCATTGGCGAACGTCTCAGCACAGTAATGCACGGGAATACCCGCGGACTTGCACAAGAACTCGTAATGCGCAGATTCGTCAGTATCCTGAAACCGACCCCATCGGCCTTCCAGAACTTACTCCCGCGGTGTGGGTCGCCCGGCACTTATGAACCCAAGCGACGGAGGTGAGGAGTGAAGATGGTTTTCGACAATTGGTGAAGCCAAGCGACAGAGTGCTACATTCAATGCGATGCGTTCTGAAATCGAACAAGCCGTACGGCTATTGCAGCGGGGTGACGATGCCGCGCTGGAGCAGGCTCTGGCCCTACTCCAAAATACCGTGTTCTCCTTTAGCATGCGCGTCTGCGGCCAGCGCGAGGACGCGGAGGACACGATGCAAGAAGTGATGTTGAAATCGGTTCCGCACCTGCCCAAATTCGACAGCCCCAAAGCGCTCGTGGTGTGGCTCTATAAGGTAGCAAAGAACAGCTGCTTGATGAGTCGGCGCCGGAGCAAGTTTGCTCCCAATCCAGACCTTTCTCTGGAAGAACTTATGCCGGATGGGAAGGAACTTGAGCAACTGGGGGCCGAGGGCAGCATGAACCCCGAAGCATTCGCCATTCGGATTGAGGAAGCGGGACGGTTGCGAGACGCCATTCAGCGGCTGCCGCCACAATACCGCATTGTTTTGGTGCTGCGCGATATGGAAGGGCTAACCGACGAAGAAGTGGCCGAGATCACA
>Ga0209698_10006833_pt1 | contig 12069 bp, 8 predicted proteins | sample LitLauG_LLR_2012_FD_187203 | JGI IMG/M metagenome (GOLD analysis project Ga0209698, IMG submission 187203) | Freshwater sediment microbial communities from Pennsylvania, USA - Little Laurel Run_MetaG_LLR_2012 (SPAdes) (version 2) | ecosystem: Environmental > Aquatic > Freshwater > Creek >...
GAATCAATGTTGGCGACGAAATCCTCGAATGGTATTTCGCTCTCAAAAATGGAAACACACGCGATGTGTAAAGGGATCTCCGGGCGTTCGAGGTAGAGGAAGGCGGCATCTGCCCCCGACAAGCGCCGGCTCTCAACCGGACTGTGTTGATCCATGCGTTGCTTCTCTTTCACAAACAACTGGCGTGGCATCCCACGATTTCTTCATCATCCGAACAGTCGTCTTCGGCCGCCAGATCTTGACGGCAGGCCTCGCCGTTTTAATAAGATTTTAGACTCCGATTGTAGAGTAAAATGGATTCAAAGGAGCTGTCAAGTTTTGCAGCGCGACCGGTTGGACCAGCTTGCGTCCCACATCACCCTGGCCGGGGGAACTCGCGACAGGAAGGCAGTTCGCATCCCTTTTCTCGGCGCGGTGCTGGGACAGATTCCCGCGGGCCAAGAAGCGGACGTGGAGTTGGCGGTGAGGCGCGCCCGCCTGGCGCAGCCCGCTTGGGCAGCGCGATCCTTCGCGAGCCGGGCAGCGATCTTTTTGCGCTTTCACGACCTGCTGCTCGAGCGCCAGGACGAGGTGCTGGATCTGATCCAGCTCGAGACCGGGAAGGCGCGGCGGCACGCGTTCGAGGAGATCCTGGATACGGCGGTGGTGTCGCGGTATTACGCCCGGCGATCGGAAAAATTGCTGCGGCCGCGCCGCCGCAAAGGCGCCCTGCCCGCGCTCACGGAGACGTGGGAATGGAAACTGCCCGTCGGCGTAGTGGGGTTTATCGTCCCCTGGAATTATCCGCTGAATCTTGCGATCACGGATGCGGTGCCGGCGCTCATGGCGGGCAACACCGCGGTCCTGAAGCCCGATGTGCAGACCAGTTTCACGGCGCTGTGGGCGGTGGCCCTGCTGAGGGAAGCGTGTCTTCCACCGGATGTGTTCGCGGTGGTCACCGGGGAGGGGCCGTTGCTGGGACCGGCTTTAGGCGAGCGGGTGGATTTTCTCATGTTTACGGGCAGCACCCGGACGGGGAAACTGGTGGCCCGGCAGGCGGCGGAACGGCTGATTGGCTGCTCGCTCGAACTCGGCGGGAAGAACCCCATGCTCGTGCTCGACGATGCCGATCTGGAGGCGGCCGTGGATGGCGCCATCCGCGGGTGTTTCCCGGGGGCTGGGCAGGTGTGCATCTCCATCGAGCGGATCTACGTTCACCAGTCGCTCTACGACCGATTTCTGACGCGGTTTGCGGAGCGGGCGCGCGCGCTGAAATTGGGTACGGCGTTGGACTACTCGGTCGACATGGGCTCGCTCACAACCGAACGGCAGTTGGACACGGTCGAAGAACACGTGGCCGACGCTCTACAGAAGGGAGCCAAGCTGGTAACCGGCGGCCGGCGGCGTCCGGAGGTGGGGCCGCTGTTCTATGAGCCGACCATTTTGACGAATGTCCGCGAAGGGATGAAGGCTTATGCCGAGGAGACGTTCGGGCCGGTGGTTTCGGTTTATCCGTTTGCCACCGAACAGGAGGCCATTGAAGCGGCCAATGGCAGCCGCTATGGATTGAACGCGAGCATTTGGACGCGCAGCCAACGCCGCGGTTTCCGCCTGGCACGACAGATGCAAGCCGGCAGTGTCAATGTGAACGAGGCGTACGCCGCTGCCTGGGGCTCGGTGGATGCGCCCCTCGGCGGCTGGAAGGAGTCGGGCCTGCGGCCCCGGCACGGCGCGGAGGGAATTCTGAAATTCACGGAGACGCAGACGGTGGCGGTCCAGAGACTGTTGCCCATCGGTCCCTCCCGAGGCATGGACGCCGCGTTCCATGCCCGCTGGATGACGCGGCTGGTGAAGCTGATGCGGCATCTGCGGATCTAGCTTAGCTTTTCAGGCTATGCGAGTGGGGGAGCTTTGGTCGCGGCGAATCGTAGCCGCACGTAGTCGGCGATCCAGGTTCCGATGTTGTCCCGGAGTTGCGGCTCCAGGGTGGCGCGGACTTCATGTAGGTATTGCTCTCGCGCTGCGCTCGGAAGACCATGGAGGAAGCTTTGCGCAAATGTTTCCAGCCAGCCGATGACGTCGCCGGGCAGCGGCGTCGGACGCGGGATCAATGCAATACTATCCACGCGGAACCCTGCGCGCTCCAACCGCGTCGCGTAGTCGCCCGGGGTCGGAAAATACCAGGGCACGCGAGCCTCCCCAGCGATCCCGCGCCGGTCCAAAGCTTGTACCAGGGCCGTCCGGATCTTATGCACGCAGCCATAGCCCCCGCATTCGGCCACAAAGCGCCCGCCGAGTCTTAGAGAACGGTACACGGAGGCGATCATCAGGTCGGCGTTTTTGATCCAATGAAGAACAGCATTACTGAAGACAGCATCGAACTCTTCGGTGAACGGCAGACTCTCGGCACTCATCACGTGGGCGTCCAGCCCGAGTTTGCGGGCGGCTTCAATTTGCGGACCGCTGGAATCGACCGCAACCACCTCACAGCCAAGATCGACCAGTCTTTTTGTTAGTTCGCCGTCTCCGCAGCCAAGGTCGAGAATGCGGTTGCCAGGCCGGGGTGCTAATAACTCCACGACCGGCAGGCCCAGGTCGGAAACAAAGCGGGCATGGCGCGCATAGTTTGCGGGGTCCCAGGTTTGGACGGTGGGCATACAGCAATTGTAGCGGCCGATTCTTGCAGAGCCGGAAACCTCTCAGGGGGCAGGCCGGGAACCTGTCCCGCGTGTCCCCGCGAGGCGGTGGGCCACAATATCAAATACGAGGGGGTTAAAAACCATTCCGATGTGGGTGGCGGAGACCTCGAAATCGGCAGCGGGCCTGCCGGTGCGGCAGACACGCCAATCCACAATGCCATCCGCCTTGCTGTAGATCGCGGTTTGGCGAACCGATCGGGACAGGCTTTCCTCCAGCGATTCGATGAAGCGGCAGGTGCAGGCGCCGGTATAGCATCCAGGCAGCACGTCCTTGCCGTGCCGGCTCAGGATTTGCCCCCGCACGGTCTGGGCGATGCGCAGCACCGTGGGGTGGAGGGTGATCCCTCGAAAGGGCGATCCCAAGGTGATGACCGATGCGACCATCTCCGGCGCCTGCGAGGCGACCGCACGGACCAGTACCCCTCCCAAACTGTGGCCGATGAGATGGACCTTCTTTTTCCGGGCCCGGTACGCTTTTTCGATGGTGGCGGTGAGGCGGTGCTTGATCAGCAGGTTCGGGCACTCGGCGTTCACGCCGATATTGGAATCAAAGGAGGTATAGCCGATGCGGCGAAGCCAGGCCCGGAACTCGGTGAGATAAAAGTCGGTGGCCAGGAAACCCGGTACGACCACCACGGCCGATCCATCGCCGCGGGGTATCCCGTAACCCCAATACACCGGCGAAATCCGGAGGGACGCCATTTCCACGCCGACCAGTAATTCCTGCCAAATGGGCAACGGCGCCGACTCATAGGTCTTTTGAACGCCGGCGCGCCGCGTAGCCATTGCGACTTCAGTGTATCTTACGGACCACTGGCGGCGTCAATACTCGGCTTCCGACTGAGGTTGGCGAGTTTGTTCAGACCATCGACATAGGCCTTGGCGCTGGCTTCGATGACGTCCGTGGAGGCGCCGCGTCCCTGTACCTTCCATCCTTCGCGCTCGAGTTGCACGGTAACTTCGCCCAGGGCCTCGGTTCCACTGGTGACGGCTCGAATTTCGTAGGTCACGAGCCGGGCGGCGGTCCGGGTAACCGAAGAAAGAGCTTTGCAGACGGCATCCACGGGGCCATCTCCAATGGCGGCGCCTTCCCGCGATTCGCCTTGGATGCGGACTCTCACGGTGGCAGTGGGGATGGCCGACGTGCCGCTATAGATATGCAAATATTCGAGTTGGTAGGTTTCCGGCACGGGATGAAGCTCGTCATGCAGGATGGCGATGAGATCCTCGTCGAACACCTCCTGCTTTTTGTCGGCGACGAGGAGAAATCGGTCGTAGGCCTGGTTCAACTCCGTGGGGGAAAGGGAATATCCGAGTTTCTGGAGGCGGTCGCGGAGGCCGTGGCGGCCCGTACGCGCGGTCAGCACGACACGGCTCTCCTCGAGGCCCAGATCCTCCGGCCGCATGATCTCGTAGGTTTCGCGTTCTTTCAGAAAGCCGTCGACATGGATTCCCGAGCTGTGGGAAAAGGCATTGCCGCCCACCACGGCTTTATTGGGTGGAACCTTGATACCGAGGAGATCGGAGACCAACCGGCTGGTGCGGTGGAACTCGCGTGTCTCGATACCGGTGTGCAGCCCGAAATAATCGTGGCGCGTGCGCAGCGCCATGACCACTTCTTCGAGGGCGGCGTTGCCGGCCCTTTCGCCGATTCCATTGATGGTGCCTTCCACTTGGCGCGCGCCGTTGAGGATGCCGTATAAGGTATTGGCCACGGCCAGCCCGAGATCATCGTGGCAATGCACGCTGATGGCGGCCTGGCCGATATTCGGCACTCGCTCCCGGATGGTTCGGATGAGGCAGCCGTATTGCTCCGGGACGGTATATCCGGTGGTATCGGGAATGTTGACGACGGTAGCTCCGGCTTCAATGGCGGCCTGCAACATCTCGAAGAGGTAAGCGGGGTCGGCGCGGCCGGCGTCTTCGGCGTAAAACTCGACGTCATTGGTGTATTGCCGCGCCAGCTTGACCGCATCCACTGCCATCTGCAAAATTTTGACCTTCTTTTCACCCAGGGAACGGCCGTAGCGCTCATCCTGAAACTTGCCCGCGATGTGAATATCGGAGGCGCCGATTCCGGTGTGGATCCGCGGCCGCCGGGCGCGAGCGAACGCCTTGCCGCAAGCCTCGATATCGACCGGGACCGCGCGCGAGAGGGCGCAGATGACGGGACCGTCAATCTCCTCGGCGATGAGGCGGACGGCTGCGGAGTCCTCGGGGGAAGATGCCGGATAGCCGGCTTCGATCACGTCGACGTGCAACTGCGCCAGTTGCCTCGCAATCATGAGCTTCTCACGGCTCCCCAGGCGCGTGCCGGCGGCCTGCTCGCCGTCTCGCAGGGTGGTATCGAAGATAGTGATTTTTTCGGACATGGGCGATTGTCTTTAGTACAGCATGTCTGATGGACGGGGGCGAGGGCAGGTGGGAAACCTGCCCCACGGAAGGCAGCGCTCGGTCACGCCACGCTAAGCGGCGGGAACATGGTGCGCCCGGCCGCTCCGTTTGTGGGCTGCCTTCTTGGGCGCCTCGGCGGAGCCATTCCCGTGAGCCGGTTTGGGCATCAGATCCATGAGCGCCTTTTGCGCGGCGCCGAAAGTGTCGACGGTTTGGCGCGTCAGATCAGCCAGAAAGGCCGGCGGAAGCGGGTTCAAAGCGCCGATCGTTCGGCGGGCCGTGTTGGCATTCACACTGGCCTGCTGTGTAGCGAGATCCAACAGTTTTTTCTGGGCGTCGATAAAGGCCTCAGTGGCGTGACGCGCCAACTCCGCGACTTGGGTTTTGTTACCGGCAGGGGTGCCATCCGGCTTGGCGCCGGTGGCATAAGCGGTCTCCTCGGCGATCACATCGAGGAACTTCTTCTGGCTGCGCACGAAATTCTCCATGGCTTCGCGGGCGAGCTCCGCCACGCTGCGGCCGGTAAAGGCTTCACCCAATTTGGTGGCGTCAATCCAGGCATCGGTTTGCCTGGACGCCAGAGTGAGGAAATGCTGCTGCATATCGATGAAGGTATCGAGGCCGCGGCGCAGGAGTTCGGCCATGGCCGCAACGGGCACCGCACCGCCGGTTCTTTCTTTGACGCCGGTCATGACAATTTCGTTCTGCCGCTGCGCCAGGTTCAGCAAAACCCGCTGCGCGGCGATGAAGTTCGAAATGCCCTCGCCGGCCATTTCGGTGAGAGCCGCGGCGGGAATGGAACTTGCGTCCGCCAGCCGTTCCCGGACGGCATGAATCGTATTGGCGTTCTGGCGCATGACCAAGTCCAAAAGAATCCGCTGGGTAGCGAAGAAGCTCTCCGTACCTTGGCGGACCCACTCCGGTAACAGGGAGAGAGGGGAGGAACTCCGGGCATGCGTGGTGGGATGGGATTTCGTTTTGATGGGCATAATCACTTCCCGGTTGCTGCATTGCAGCATCCAATACCACTATAGATCTTCAGATCTTTTTATGTCAAGATCAATCAGAGGTGCCGCAGTGCAGCAGGGCAAAATCGTTATCCGCAAATACCCCAATCGCCGGCTATACGACACGTCCGCAAGGAAATACGTCAACCTGGATGATTTGGCAGCCTTGATCCGCAGCGGGGCAGAGGTGCAGGTGGTGGATGCGAAGACGGGCGAGGATCTGACGCGGGTGATCCTCACGCAGATCATCGTGGAAGATGCCAAAGGCCAGCCGACGGGACTGCCGCTCGATTTGTTGCGCCAGTTGATCATCGCATCCGACCAGGCGGGCCAGGAGTTCATTATGTGGTATCTCAAATCCGCGTTTGACGCCTACCACAAGGTGCAAGAGACCCTCCAGGGCGGTTTCGGCGATGTGCGTTCGGCGGCCTTGTCGCCCTTGAACCTAATGAAGAACCTGTTCACCGGTCCGGCCCCTTCGGAGCGAGACGCGGAAGTGGAACGTCTGCGGGGCCGCATCGCGGAGCTAGAGGCTCGCCTCCCCAAGGCGCGGACCCGTAGCAAGTAGCCGCGGGCGGCATATTAAGAGTTTAAGATATTAAATTCGTTGCCGTGCAGCGCGAATGGATTTACATTGGATATCGGTGGAGCAACCGCTAAGCGGTCCCGCTTAGCTCATCAGGAGGCCGTGCATGCATCACATTTGGCTGAACAGTTACGCGGCCGGCGTGCAGCCCGAGATCGACCTTCACGAATACGCGTCCGTGACCGATGTGTTGGAACGCACCTGCCGCAAATTTCCCCAAAATCCAGCGTTCCGCAACCTGGGCACGACGATTACCTATGCGCAACTGGAGCGCCGGAGCCGGGAATTCGCGGCGTGGCTGCAAAGCCTGCCGGGATTACAAAAGGGATCGCGAATCGCCCTCATGCTGCCGAATCTTCTCCAGTACCCCATCGCCTTCTTCGGCGTACTCCGTGCCGGGATGATTGTGGTGAATGTGAACCCGCTTTATACGGCGCGCGAACTGGAGCATCAGCTCAAGGACTCGGGCGCCGAAGCGATCCTCATTCTGGAGAACTTCGCCCACGTACTGGAGAAGGTCCTCGCGCGCACCCAAGTGAAGTGTGTGGTAACGACGCAGATGGGCGATCTTATTCCGGCTCCGCGGCGGTGGCTGGTGAATTTCGTGGTCAAGCGAGTGAAGAAGATGGTGCCGCAGTGGCACATACCACGAGCAGTCAGCTTTCCGAGCACGCTCGAACGCGGAGGAAGGGCGGATCTGGACGAGGCCTCGCCCGGGCGCGACGATATCGCCCTATTGCAGTACACGGGCGGCACTACGGGGACATCGAAGGGCGCCATTCTTACGCATGGCAACCTGCTCGCCAATCTGCTCCAGGGCGCCGAATGGTCGCGGGGGAAGCTCCTGGAGGGGTCCGAGATTATAGTGACTGCGCTGCCGCTGTATCACATCTTCTCGCTCACCGTGAACTGCCTCCTGTTCACCGAGCTGGGAGGAATGAACCTGTTGATAACCAACCCGCGGGACATGCGGGGCTTTGTCAAGGAGTTGAGGGGCGTACCGTTCACGGCGATCTCCGGGGTCAACACGCTGTACAACGGTTTGTTGAACACGCCAGGTTTCGCGCAACTCGATTTCCGTTCTCTCAAGATCGCCCTCGGAGGAGGGGCTGCGATCCATCGGGCGGTTGGCGAACACTGGCAGGCGGTAACCGGCTGCCACCTCACGGAAGGCTACGGCTTGACGGAAGCCTCCCCGCTGGTGACCTGCAACCCGCTGGGCGGGGAGTGCCCGGGCACGATTGGGCTGCCTCTGCCCTCCACCGAGGTCGCGATCCGCGACGAGGAAAACCGCGAATTGGCCATCGGCAGCGTGGGGGAGATCTGCGTGCGCGGCCCGCAGGTGATGCAGGGTTACTGGCAGCGGTTGGAAGAGACGCTGAACGCGTTCACGCCGGACGGCTGGCTGCGCACGGGCGATATCGGAGTGATGGACGAACGGGGCTATGTGCGGGTCACGGACCGGAAGAAGGATGTCATTCTGGTATCCGGCTTCAATGTCTATCCGAACGAAGTCGAGGACGTCATTGCGACGATCCCGGGGGTTATGGAAAGCGCGGTAGTCGGCGTGCCGGACCGAGTTACGGGAGAGGTCGTCAAGGCCTTCGTGGTGGTGACCGATCCGAATCTGACGCCGGAAGCCGTAACGGCTTTCTGCCGCCAGCACCTGACCAGTTACAAGGTCCCCAAGCTGGTAGAGTTCCGCAGCGATTTGCCGAAGAACCCGATCGGCAAGGTTTTGCGGCGCGAACTGCGTCCGGCATTGGTCCGGACGGAGAGTTCCACGGTCGCCGGGGTTTACGGGGCGGAAGGAATGAAGCGATAGCGAGTCTTGCGAGCGGGCCGCAGGGTAGGTGTCGCCCCCGGCGCGCCATTCCCCGGGGAGCGAAAACGGCCCGGACGGGCATTTGTTCGCGGGCAGGCTAAAATGCGAAACAAACCCATTCCGACTTGGCAGATTGGGTACGAGCCAGCGTAGTTTCAAGAAGATACATCTATTTTCGCGCGCAACCAGGCGCGGCGAAACGAACCCAAAGCGATCACCGAGGAGGCGGGCGCGGCCGCAAGAAGTTGACGGAACGAAGCCAATTTCCGCGGCCGCTCAGCCAGTCGGCGAGCCGAAGATTTCGCCGGAAGCGAACGAATTCATTCAATTGTGAAAGATCACGGAAGGAAGCCAATCGAGCGGAAAGGAGCCGTCCCAGCCACACGGTAGCACGCGGTCCCGGCGGGAACAGCGCAAATTACTGATTTCATACGCGAAAAAACTGGTGACCGAGCGGGATTCAGGCGGTGGTTGTCGTGTGGTTCAGTAGCCCGAAGAGCACTTCTAGCTCAGAAAATCGGCAAGACGTCATCGGCCCAGACGGCAGATCCAAAGTAGGCAAAGGTATGGCCGTCCGAAGACGAGCTGCTTGCGGGACAACAGTTCTGGTCGAGGCGGCTGTTGGCTTATTCGCTCACAGGTACAGCCCGCGAGTGCTTGGCGTCTTCTGGATTGTCTAGGTTCCAACGTCTATTCTCAGCGGTACCGCGAAAAGGCATCGGAAATGGTTGCCTCTCACGCGACGGCCCCTATGAGATCCTCGCGCCACTGGGCGCCGGTGGGATGGGCGAGGTGTGGAAGGCCCACGGCACGCGGCTGAATCGCACCGTGGCGATCAAGCGGTTGAAGGGACGCCACACCGCGCGCTTCGAGCAGGAAGCCCGGTCGATCGCGGCGCTGAATCATCCCATATCTGCCAGATCTTCGACATTGGTCCGGATTACCTTGTGATCGAATACATCGAGGGGCATCCGCTCAGGGGGCCATGATGTACTATTGATTGCTAATTATAATTAAGACGTTCCCCTTCGCAGTGCAATTAACTCAAGGAGCTTGAAATGCGTCGAACGCTGATATCTCTCGGACTCACCGCGGCAGTCGCTTCGGCTGCGCTGGCTCAGACCCCGGCGACGGACCTTGCGAAGCCGCCGGCAAATGCGCATCATTTTGTGATTGAGTCCACGGGCGGGAAGCACGGCGACTCCTGGAGCTGGATGGCCGCGAACGGCAACCGCATGGGCCGCGAGAGCATGAATCTCCGCGGTCAAGTGTTCGAGTTCGACTCGGAAGGCAAAGCCGGAGCTGACGGGATGCCCTGGGCGGTCGCAATCCGCGGCGTGACTCCGTCCGGCGACGCGGCAGAGACGTTCACGATCAGCGCCGGCTCGGCGCGCTGGAAGAGCCCGATCGATGCTGGAAGCGCGAGCTATTCGGGGCCCGCGTTCTACTCGCAGCAGGGCGGTCCGATTGACCTAACGGCATGGTTCCTCGAGGCGTTGCTGGCGAGGCCTGACAAAACGCTCAACCTCCTGCCGGGCGGCAAGGCGCACGCGGAGAAACTGACCGATCTGGTCGTAGGCTCCGGCTCGACAAAGCGCACGATCACGCTATGGTCCGTCACGGGCATCTACACCTCGCCAGCACCGATTTGGGCCGACACGAACAACAAATTCTTCGGTATCGCCACGGGCATCGCCTGGCTGCCCGAAGCGTATGCCGGCGAGCAGTCCAGAATTGAGGACGCGCAGGCGAAGGCGCTGGCGGCGCAGGCGCCTGGATTGATGAAGAAGCTGGTCACCGCGCCTGACGGACCGGTGGCATTCAGAGGCGTCCGGCTCTTCGACGGCGACGCAACGCGATTCCTCGCCGACCAGACCATTGTCGTCGATCACGGCGTGATTGTCGCGGCCGGCGCGCGCGAATCGGTCACCATCCCCGCTGGCGCACGCATAATCGAGGGCCGGGGCCAAACCTTGATCCCCGGCCTCTGGGACTGTCACATGCACGTCGGCGATGACTTCACCGGGCTGCAGGAGTTGTCCATGGGCGTGACTTCGGTCCGCGATCCCGGCAACGACGACAAACGCACCATCGATCGCCGGCACCGCGCGGCCGCGGGCGCTCTGCTGTTCCCGCACGTTTATCCGTCCTCCCTCATCGACGGGAAAGGGCCGTACACCGCGCAGGTTGCGAATGTCGCCACGACTCAAGCTGAAGCCATAAGGCTCGTGGACAAAGCGAAAGCCAACGACTTCACCGGGATCAAGTTCTATGGAACGTTCGATGCTTCGTGGCTGCCCACAGCCATCGCCGAGGCCCACAAACTAGGACTTCATGTTCACGGGCACATTCCAGTCGGGATCCGCCCGATGGACGCTATTAACGATGGGTATGACGAGATCACGCATATCAACTGGATCGCGATGCAAGCAATGCCGGACGACGTAATCAAGGCCTCGAACGGCATCATGCGTTTCGAGGGACCCGGACGCTACGCTAAGGATGTCGATCTCGATGGGCTGGCAATCAACACGATCGTCGGCGCGATGGCGAGGAAACATATCTACAACGACCCGACGATGGTCGCGTTCGAGGGCATCTACGTGCCGGAGAATGGCGACATGGCGCCTTCGTACGCGCCGTTTGTCGGGACGATGCCACCAGCAACCGAACGGGGCTTCAGGACCGGCGGGTTCGCCGTCCCCAAGGACCTCACGCGGGCGGATTATCGCGCGAGTTGGGCAAAAATGGTCGCGCTGCTCCAGCGAATGCACCAGGCGGGCGTACCGATCGTCGCCGGCACCGATGGCTCTGGTATCGAGATCGTGCACGAGCTTGAAATCTACGTGCAGGCCGGCTTTACTCCAGCCGAGGCGCTCGCCGCGGCGACCATAGTGCCGGCGCGGCTGGTCGGCCAGGAGGCGAAGACCGGCTCGATCAAAGTGGGCAAGACCGCGGATCTCGCGCTCATCGAAGGCGATCCTTCAGCGCACATCGCTGACCTGCGGCAGACGCGCGTGGTCATGCTCGACGGCAAACTGCTCGACGCCGATGCATTGCGCAGCGCGGCAGGGTTTTCGGGCCGTCCCACTTCGTCGATCCATTGATAAGGTCGCGATGCGGTTTGCGCTCAGCTCTCCTGCAGTTGCGGCATACACGCGACGCCCATGATGCGGGAAACTCATTCGCAGGGGCGACCGTTTTTGGATACCAAATTCGTCCAGCGCGGGCGAAGTCGCGCGGAACGGCACCTTGCCCCCAGAAGCGAGTGGTCGAGCGCGACCGAGAGCTTCGTAAAAGGTAAGCGACTCTTGCGCCAGTAATTCCACGCACACTATGCCTTCGCCTGGACTTGGACGAGATCAAAAAGAGACTGGAACACGTGAAACAATCAGTTGGTGCCGCAGATGAACTCCAGGAACGCGGATTCGCGCTGGAAGACTAAGATATGCGAAAAGGGTTCACGAGAAAACCGCAAGATGACGAGCCTGCGACGCGAGGCAAGAACTACATAACCCCGAACGGCCTGCAGCGCCTCAAAGATGAGCACCGGTTTCTGCTCACCAGGGAACGCCCGGC
>Ga0209698_10006834_pt1 | contig 12069 bp, 12 predicted proteins | sample LitLauG_LLR_2012_FD_187203 | JGI IMG/M metagenome (GOLD analysis project Ga0209698, IMG submission 187203) | Freshwater sediment microbial communities from Pennsylvania, USA - Little Laurel Run_MetaG_LLR_2012 (SPAdes) (version 2) | ecosystem: Environmental > Aquatic > Freshwater > Creek >...
GGGCATGGAGGGCATGGGGGGCACCGCGTAGACCGGACGCGACGTTGCGGTCTCCTCCACGACGGAGAACCGGGAACCGTCCACCGCAAGCCCGAAGGCGACGAGGACGGCAGACACCGCACTGGCCAGGCGGTCCTCGTGGGCACCCGGCTGCAGGTGCAGGCGCAGCGCGCCGGCACCGGGCCCGGCGACGATCTCCGCGTCAGCGACACCAGGCAGCGCCCGCAGCACCGCCTCGACCTCGGCCGCGGAGGCGTCAGGACCCCCGTTGATCATTTCCCCATTCTCGCAGCCGCCGGGTCACGCCGACGCGCGCTTGGCGCCCTGTCGCCCGCTCGGAGCAGCGGCCGCGCTGCCCGCGGACGGCCGGTCACTGTCGGTGCGCGCCGCCTGGGCCGCCTCGACGCTGGCCCGCAGCGCCGCCATCAGGTCCACCACGGCGGTGTCCTCGCCGTCCTCGGCACTGGGCGGGGTGACCACCTCGTCCCCGGCGACCTTGGCGTCGATGAGCTCCTGCAAGGCGGCCCGGTAGGCATCGGTGTAGGCGGCGGGGTCGAAGTCGACCGCCAGGGCGCCGATCAGCGTGGTGGCCATCGCCACCTCGGCGGCCCGCGGGGTGACCTCCTCGTCCAGCACGTCGAAGTGCACCGAGCGGATCTCGTCGGGCCACAGCATCGTCTCCAGGACGAGCAGGTCCTCACGCACCCGCAGGCAGGCCAGGCGCTCGCGCTGCCGCAGGGCTACCTTCACCAGCCCCACCCGGCCGGTCTCCTCCAGCGCCTGGCGCAGCAGCACGTACGGCTTGAGGCCGAGCGGCTCGGGCTCCAGCACGTAGGACCGGTCGAAGTAGACCGGGTCGATCTGGTCCAGCGGCACGAAGCCCAGCACCTCTACCGCGCGCTGGGTGCTCAGGGGCAGCGCGGCGAAATCGTCGTCGGTGAGGACCACCATCTCCCCGGTCGCCAGCTCGTAGCCCTTGGCGATCTCAGCGAAGGCCACCTCCTGGCCGTCGGCCGCGCAGACCCGCTTGTACCGGATCCGGGCGCCGTCGGTGGCGTGCACCTGGTGGAAGGAGACGTCGCGCTCCTCCGTGGCCGCGTAGAGCTTCACCGGGATGGTGACCAGCCCGAAGGAGACGGCGCCCTTCCACACGGTGCGCATGCGGCCTCCTTCGCGCCCGGGAGGCGGACCGGACGCCAGATCACGGTAGCGCCGGGGCGGGCGCGGGGGGCGCCGACGGGCGGCGCACGCCGCTAGCGTGGCCCGGTGGCTCCCGCCCCCACCACCCGCCCCGGCGACGGGGCTCGGGTGGAGGTGGACGGGCACGTCGTGGCGCTGAGCAACCTCACCAAGGTCCTCTACCCGGCGACCGGGTTCACCAAGGGGCAGGTGGTGGACTACTACGCCAGCGTCTCCCCGGTGCTGCTGGCGCACCTGGCCGGACGTCCGGTGACCGCGACCCGCTGGCCCGACGGGGTGGACGGGCCGATGTTCTTCGCCAAGAACGCCCCGCCCGGCACCCCGGTGTGGGTGCGCCGGGCGCGCCTGCCTGCGCCCGGCTCGCAGCGCGACACCGTGGACTACGTCCTGGCCGACAGCACCGCGACCCTGGTGTGGTTGGCCAACCTGGCCGCGCTGGAGCTGCACGTCCCGCAGTGGCGGGTGGTGGGCGACCCTCCCGCTCCAGGTCCGGCCGACCGGCTCGTCCTCGACCTGGACCCCGGGGCGCCGGCCGACGTTGTCGACTGCGCCGCGCTGGCGCGGCGCCTGCTGCCGCGGCTGGCCGCGGACGGGCTGGCTGGTGTGGCGTGCACGTCGGGCTCCAAGGGGCTGCAGGTCTACGCCCGTCTGGAGCCGACCGACTCCGCGGCGGTCACCGAGTACGCCCGCGCCCTCGCCCTGGAGCTGGCGGCGGAGACCCCGCAGCAGGTCGTGGCGGTGATGACGAAGTCGTCCCGCGCCGGCAAGGTGTTCGTGGACTGGTCGCAGAACACCGCGGCCAAGACCACGGTCTCGCCGTACTCGCTGCGTGCCCGTACCCCCGCCCCGGCAGTGGCGACCCCACTGGCCACGGCGGAGCTGGCGGCCACTGTCGCGGCGGACCTGGTGTTCGGGCCGGCCCAGGTGCGGGAGCGCCTGGCCCGCCACGGCGATCTCGCCGCCGCGCTGCTGGACGGCCCCGCGGGCCGCCTGCCACGCCGCGGCGCGCCGCGGCGGCGCCGGTGAGCGTGACCGTCGCCGACCCCCGCCGGCATAGGATCCCCGCCATGGGCGCGCGGGCGGTCTCCGACGCCGCGCCGTTGCCTGTCGCCCCTGCCGCCCGCACCCAGCGCCTGCCGCGCAGCGAGCGACGCACCCAGCTGCTCGCGGCGGCCCGCGAGGTGTTCGTGGCCCAGGGCTACCACGCGGCCGCGATGGACGAGATCGCCGAGCGTGCGGGGGTGTCCAAGCCGGTGCTCTACCAGCACTTCCCCGGCAAGCTGGAGCTCTACCTGGCGCTGCTGGACGCCAGCGTGGTGTCGCTGCTGGACGCGGTGCGCGCGGCGTTGGCGTCGACGACGGACAACAAGCAGCGGGTGGCAGCCACCACGCGGGCCTACTTCGACTACGTCGCCGACCCCGGCGGGGCGTTCCGCCTGGTCTTCGAGTCCGACCTGATCGCCGAACCTGCGGTGCGCGCCCGCACCGACCAGGTGCTGCGGGAGTGCGCCGAGCTGGTCTCCGCGGTGATCTCCGAGGATGCGGGGCTGTCCCCCGCACAGTCCCACCTGCTGGCCGTCGGGCTGATCGGCTCCGCCCAGGTGACTGCGCGCTACTGGATGACGGGCGGGGACGACGTGGCCGCCCTCGACGTCGACGAGGCATCCCGGCTGACCAGCGCGCTGGCCTGGCGAGGCATCTCCGGGTTCCCCCGCCACCCCTGAGGCGCAGGCGGCGGTTGCGCCCACGGAGAACCCCGCGGGGCTTCCCGGCCACGCTCGGCTAGCCTTCGACGCAGGGGCCGATCTGGTGCCCACTGGCGAGGAGGAGACGGCTGTGGAGGTCAAGGTCGGCGTGCGCGGCGCGCCGCGGGAGATCGTGATCGACAGCCCGCTGACGTCGGTGGAGATCCACGAGGCGGTACGGGCCGCTCTGGCCACGCCGGACGGCGTGCTGGTCCTCGCCGACGACAAGGGCCGCGAGGTCCTCGTGCCGGGCGACAAGCTCGCGTTTGTGGAGATCGGCGAGATGGTGGAGCGGCGCGTCGGCTTCGGGCAGATGTAGCACCGCTCAGGCCGACAGTCCCAGCGCCTGCATGCGGGCGGTGTGCGCCTCGGTGAGGCGGTGGAACATCCGCGCGGTCTCGGCGAGGTCCAGCTGCGGCAGCAGCCGCCCGTCCAGGCCGCCGACGACCAGGGCGGACAGGCCCTCCCGCTCACCCACCACGATCTGGGCCTGGGCGAGCATCTCCCCCACCAGCCGACGTCCCCACAGCGCCAGCCGGCCCGCCACCGGAGGGTCAGCGGCGATGGCCGCCCGCAGGGTGGCCACCACGAACCCGGACTGCCCGGTGTCGGCGACCACGTCGGTGACCAGCCGCGCGGTGGCCGGGTCGAGGTGGGCCGCCACCTCGCGGTAGAAGTCCGCGCCTACCCCGTCACCGACGTAGGCCTTCATCAGGCCCTCCAGCCAGTCCGCCGGCGCGGTGGACTCATGGAAGGCGTCCACCGGCGCGACGAACGGCTCCATCGCCTCCTGCTCGTCGGCCCCGAGCTCGACCAGCCGGTCGGCCAGCGCACGGAAGTGGCGGAACTCCGCCACCGCCATGGCGGAGATGGCCGCACGGTCGCCCAGGCTCGGGGCCAGCGCGGCGTCGGCAGCCAGCCGGTGGAAGGCGCTCAGCTCGGTGTACGCGAGGACCCCCAGCAGGTCCACGATGGAGGACCGGTAGGCGGGGTCGGACAGCGACGGCGCGGGCGCGTCGGGCGCGCTGACTGCCGCGGGGTCGGCCACGCCGCCACCCTAACCGCCGCCGTGGGCCGGCCCGGGCCGCGCTCCCGGTACACTGCCCACAGGGGACGTCCCCCTATCCGCCGCGGTCACCGTGGCGCCCGCGGCCTGGTGGTCACCACCGTGCCGCTCCTTCACGGAAGGCCTGTCCGCTGACCACGTTCCGCGACCTGGGGGTCCTGCCCCAGACGGCCGAGGCCCTGGAGGCCATCGGCATCACCGAACCCTTCGCCATCCAGGAGATGACCCTCCCGGTCGCCCTGGCCGGCCACGACGTCATCGGCCAGGCCAAGACCGGGACGGGCAAGACCCTGGGGTTCGGCATCCCGATGCTGCAGCGGATCATCGCCCCGACCGACCCGGAGGCCGCCGAGGTAGACCAGCCTGCCAAGCCGCAGGCTCTGGTCATCGTGCCGACCCGGGAGCTGGCGATCCAGGTCGCCGGCGACCTGCGCGTCGCCGGCCGCCTGCGCGGTGTGCGGGTGGCGGAGATCTACGGCGGGCGCGCCTACGAGCCACAGATCGAGATGCTGCGCACCGGCGTGGAGCTCGTCGTCGGCACGCCCGGACGGCTGATCGACCTCGCCGGCCAGCGCCACCTCGACCTCAGCCACGTCAAGGTGCTGGTGCTCGACGAGGCCGACGAGATGCTCGACCTCGGTTTCCTGCCCGACGTGGAGAAGCTGGTGGCCCGCACCCCGGCCAACCGCCAGACGATGCTGTTCTCCGCGACGATGCCCGGCCAGATCGTGGCCATGGCCCGTCGGTACATGACCCAGCCCACGCACATCCGCGCCTCGTCCGCCAACGACGAGGCCGCCACCGTGGACACCGTCGAGCAGCACGTGTACCGGGTGCACGAGATGGACAAGCCCGAGCTGCTGTCCCGCGTGCTGCAGGCGGAGGGCCGCGGCCTGACGATCGTGTTCTGCCGGACCAAGCGCGCCTGCGACCGGGTAGCGCTGCAGATGACCGAGCGGGGCTTCGCCGCGGCCCCGGTGCACGGCGACCTCGGGCAGGGTGCCCGCGAGCGCGCGCTGCGCGCGTTCCGCGCCGGCAAGGTCGACGTGCTGGTGGCCACCGACGTGGCGGCGCGCGGCATCGACGTCGACGGCGTCACCCACGTCATCAACTACACCTGCCCCGAGGACGAGAAGACGTACCTGCACCGGGTGGGCCGCACCGCCCGGGCCGGTAACGCGGGCGTCGCGGTCACGTTCGTCGACTGGGCCGACGTGCCCCGCTGGGGGCTGATCAACAAGGCGCTGGGCCTGCCGTTCGTGGACCCGCCGGAGACGTACTCCACCTCCGCCCACGTCTACACCGCACTGAAGATCCCAGCGGGGGCGACCGGCGTGCTGCCGCGCGCCGCCCGCGTGCGGGCCGGCCTGGACGCGGAGACCCTGGAGGACGTCGGCGAGACCGGGCGACCCAAGGGCGCCACCAAGCCGGACACCCGCGGCGGGCGCTCGGGCGAGCGGCGCACCGAGCCAGCACCCGAGCCCCAGCGCTCGGCCACGCCGCGCACCCGCTCCCGCTCCCGCACCCGCAGCCGCGCGGGCGAGCCGGCCGCACCGGCGGGCGGCGGCGGTGAGGCCACGACCGCCACGCCCGCCGGGACCGCCTCGTCACACGCCGAGCGCACCGCCGGCGCGCCGGGCACCGGCCCGACCGGCTCGGAGCCCGGCGACGGGTCGGGCACGCCGCGACGTCGTCGGCGCCGCCGCGGGGGTGCGGGCCGGTCCAGCGGCAGCGACACTGCCGCCCCCACGACCCCCGCCGTGGGCTCCGCACCGCTGGCCGCCGGGGAGTAGCGACGACGCGGCGCCAACGGCGTCGTAGTCTGCGGCGGTGAGCACACCGCTGTCCCTGCGCCTCCCTGCCGGGGCGTCCACGGCGACGCTCGCCACGCCCCGCGGCGACTTCGCCGCCCTGCAGGTCGGCGACCCTGCGGACACCCCCCTGCTGCTGCTCCCCGGGTTCACCGGCAGCAAGGAGGACTTCCTCGCCCTCCTCGCCCCGCTCGCCGACGCCGGGTTCGCGGTCACCGCGATCGACCTGCGCGGGCAGTACCAGACCCCGGGCGGGCCGGGTGCCGACTACTCCCTGGCCGGGTTCGCTGCCGATGTGGCGGCAGTGGCCGCCAGCATCGCCGGGACCGGCCCGGTCCACCTGCTGGGCCACTCCTTCGGCGGCCTGGTCGCCCAGCAGGTAGTCGCTGACCACCCCGAGGTGGTGGCCTCGCTGACCCTGCTGTGCAGCGGGCCCGGCGCGCTGCCCGACGAGCAGGGGGCCCTGCTGCGCCAGCTGGCGGGGCTGCTGCCCGCGGTGGGCATGGAGCAGGCCTGGCGCCTGAAGAGCGACGCGGACCGTGCGCGAGGCTGGCAGCCGCCGACCGACCCCGACGTGGCGGCCTTCCTGCACGACCGGTTCGTCGGCAACGACCCCGCGGGGCTGGCCGGCATCGCCCTGCTGCTCGCCGACTGCCCTGACCTTCCGGTCCCCCTCGACGGCCCACCCACCCTGGTCGCCTATGGCGCGCGGGACGACGCCTGGCCGCTGCAGCGTCAGCAGGCGATGGCCCGGGCGCGCGGCGCCGACCTCGTGGTGATCCCCGACGCCGGGCACTCCCCCGGCGTGGACGCCCCCGAGGCCACCGCGGCGGTGGTGAGCGCGTTCGTCGCCGGCGGAGTCGCCGACAGCGGGGACGGGGACCTCGCCGGAACGGGGTGAGCCGGTCGCGGGGTCAGTGCCCGCGCGCCACCCAGTCGTCGTAGTCGGCCGCCTCCGCCTCCACCGACGTGGGGTCGCCGTGGCCAGGCAGCACGACCGTGGACTCCGGCAGCACCAGCAGTCGGCGGCGGATCGAGGAGAGCAGCGTCGCGAAGTCGCTGTAGGAGCGGCCGGTGGCGCCGGGGCCGCCGCGGAACAGCGTGTCACCGCTGATCACCACGCCCGCCTCGCCGGGTGTCCCCTCGCGGTACAGGCAGACCCCGCCGGGGGTGTGGCCCGGCGTGTGCAGCACCGTCCAGCGCTGGCCGGCCACGTCCAGCCCCTCACCGTCAGACAGCGGCACCGGGGAGAGCTGGGGGCTGACCATGTCCCACAACATCCGGTCGGCGGGGTGCAGGGCCACGGCTGCGCCGGTGGCCGCGGCCAGCGGTGCGGCCGCGCTGATGTGGTCGTTGTGAGCGTGGGTGGCCACGATGGCGCGCACCCGGCGCCCGGCGACCGCGTCGAGGATCGGACCGGCGTCGTGCGCCGGGTCGACCACGATCACCTCGGCGTCGTCGCCCAGCAGCCAGACGTTGTTGTCCACCTCGAAGTCGGCACCGTCCAGGCTGAAGACGCCGGCGGTGAGCACCTGCTCGATGCCCTCGGGCAGGCTCACCAGACCACGACCGAGCGCAGCACGTCGCCGTCGTGCATCTTGGTGAAGGCCGTCTCGACGTCGTCGATGCCGATCCGCTCGGTGACGAACCGCTCCAGCGGCAGCCGGCCCTGGCGGTACAGGTCGACGAGCACCGGGAAGTCCCGGCTGGGCAGGCAGTCGCCATACCAGGAGGACTTCAGCGCCCCCCCGCGGCCGAACACGTCGATCAGCGGCAGCTCCAGCGTCGCGGCGGGGTCAGGCACCCCCACCAGCACCACGGTGCCCGCCAGGTCGCGGGCGTAGAACGCCTGCGTGTACGTCTCCGGGCGCCCGACCGCGTCGATGACCACGTCGGCGCCGAACCCGTCGGTCAGGGCGCGAATCGCCTCGACCGGGTCCGTCTGGGTGGAGTTCACCGTGTGCGTGGCGCCGAACTCCCGCGCCCAGGCCAGCTTGCGGTCGTCCACGTCCACGGCGATGACGCGCACCGCGCCGGCGAGGACCGCGCCCGCGATCGCGGCGTCCCCCACCCCCCCGCACCCGATCACGGCGACGCTGTCGCCGCGGGTGACCGCGCCGGTGTTGACGGCCGCACCCAGCCCCGCCATGACCCCGCAGCCCAGCAGGCCCACCACGTCCGCCGGCGCCTCGGGGTCCACCTTGGTGCACTGGCCGGCGGCCACCAGCGTCTTGTCCGCGAAGGCGCCGATGCCCAGCGCCGGGGACAGGGGGGTGCCGTCGGCCAGGGTCATCGGCTGCGAGGCGTTGTGGGTGGCGAAGCAGTACCAGGGTCGGCCCCGCCGGCACGCCCGGCACTGCCCGCACACCGCGCGCCAGTTCAGCACCACCCGGTCGCCGACGGCGACCTCCGCCACACCCTCGCCCACCGCCTCGACCACGCCCGCCGCCTCGTGGCCCAGCAGGAAAGGGAAGGAGTCGGAGATCGCGCCCTCGCGGTAGTGCAGGTCGGTGTGGCAGACCCCGCAGGCGCTGACCGCCACCTTCGCCTCCCCGGGGCCCGGGTCCGGGACGAGCACGGTCTCCAGCGAGACCGGCGCCCCCTTGGCCCTGGCCACCACGCCGCGCACCGCCTCGCTCATGCTCCCGCCCCTCCCTCCGCGGCGAGGACTGCCCACGCCGGCTGGCCGCACCCTAACGCGCGACCCCGGGCCCCCGGAGGGGTGCACACCCGGGGTCGGCGACGGACTCCCAGGGGCGTCGAGGGCAGGCGGCCCGCCGTGTAGGCGGTGCTCCGCGAGTCCCACCGGGGCGGCGGGGCGGTGTGGCTAGGCAGCCGGCTCGGGGCGTCCGGGCTGCTCGCCACCACGGGCGAGGGCGCCGGCGCGGGTGGGCACCAGGACAGTGCGGCGGAAGACGCAGACCAGGGTGGCGTCCTGGTTGTAGCCGCGGGTCTCCACCGCGACGGTGCCCCGGTCGGCCTTCGAGCGGCTGGGGGTGACGGCGAGGACGGTGGTCTCGCCGTAGATGGTGTCGCCGTGGAAGGTGGGCGCCACGTGGCGCAGCGACTCGACCTCCAGGTTGGCAATCGCCTTGCCGGACACGTCGGCGACGGACATGCCCAGCAGGAGGGAGTAGATGTAGTTGCCTACCACCACGTTGCGGCCGAAGTCGGTGGACGTCTGCGCGTAGTGGGCGTCCAGGTGCAGGGGGTGGTGGTTCATGGTGAGCAGGCAGAACAGGTGGTCGTCGTACTCGGTGACGGTCTTGCCGGGCCAGTGCTTGTAGACCGCACCGACCTCGAATTCCTCCAGGTAGCGACCGAACTGCATGCCTGCCCCTCCTTCCTCGCCCGGGCCGTCCGGGACCCCGGACGGCTGCCTACCGTGCGCGCAGCGGGTAGTCCTCCAGAAGCCGCCGGGCGATGATCATGCGCTGGATGTCGGCGGTGCCCTCGCCGATGAGCAGCATCGGGGCCTCGCGGTACAGCCGCTCGATCTCGTACTCCTTGGAGTAGCCGTAGCCACCGTGGATACGGAAGGAGTCCTCGACCACCTGGTGGCAGTACTCCGCGGCCAGGTACTTCGCCATGCCCGCCTCCAGGTCGTTGCGGGCACCTGCGTCCTTGGTGCGCGCGGCGCGCACCATCATCAGGTGCGCGGCCTCGACCTTGGTGGCCATCTCCGCCAGGCGGAACGCCACCGCCTGGTGCTGCGCGATCGGCTTACCGAACGCGACCCGCTGCTGGGCGTAGTCGATGGCCAGCTCGAAGGCCCGCAGCGCCACCCCGCAGGCCCGGGCCGCGACGTTCACCCGGCCGACCTCGACCCCGTCCATCATCTGGTAGAAGCCGCGGCCAGGCGCCCCGCCGAGCAGCGCGGAGTCGGGCACGACCAGGCCGTCCATGACCAGCTCGGTGGTGTCGACGCCCTTGTAGCCCATCTTGTCGATCTTGCCCGGGATGGTCAGGCCCGGCAGGACCTCCCCGAAGCCGGCCGGCTTCTCCACCAGAAACGTCGACATGTGCCGGTAGACCGAGGTCGCGTCGGGGGTGGCCTCGTCGGTGCGCACCAGTACCGCGACCAGGGTGGAGCTGCCGCCGTTGGTCAGCCACATCTTCTGACCGGTCAGCGACCACCCCTCGTCGGTCCGTACCCCCTTCGAGGTGATCGCGGCGACGTCGGACCCGCACCCGGGCTCCGACATCGAGAACGCCCCCCGCAGCGCCCCGGTGGCCATCCGGGGCAGCAGGTCGGCCTTCTGCTCCGGCGTCCCGTGCTGCGCCACCATCCAGGCCACGATGAAGTGGGTGTTGATGATCCCCGACACGCTCATCCAGCCCCGGGCCAGCTCCTCCACGCACAGCGCGTAGGTCAGCAGCGACTCCCCCAGGCCCCCGTGCTCCTCGTCGATCATCAGGCCGAACATGCCCAGCTCGACCAGACCGGCGACGATCTCCGTGGGGTAGGTGTCGGAGTGCTCCAGGTCCTGCGCGACCGGGATGATCTCCTTGTCCACGAACTCGCGCAGCCCCGCCACGATCTCGCGCTGGACCTCGGTGAGCCCCTCGGTCTCGGCCAGCCGCGCCATCGCCCCTCCCCGCCCCGGCACCGGCGCCGGCTCGCCCGATCCGCCCACGGCGGAGCGGGGCCAGTATCCGCCCCTGCTGGCTAGTCGGCGTCCGGGGCCGCGCTGGGGGTCATGCCCGCCGCCCGGCCCTTCGCCGCCACCACCAGCGCCATCTTCCGGGACGCCTCGTCGATCATCTCCTCGCCGAGCATCACCGCGCCGCGCGCACCGCCCTGTGCCGACGTCGCGGCCTCGTAGGCGGCCAGGATCGCCTCGGCGTGGTCGTAGTCGCCCTGGCGGGGGGAGTACACCTCGTTCGCGGCGTCGACCTGGCCGGGGTGCAGCACCCACTTGCCGTCGAAGCCCAGCGCCGCGCTGCGCCCCGCGACGCGGCGGAACCCGTCCACGTCACGGATCTGCAGGTAGGGGCCGTCGATGGCCTGCAGGTCGTGCGCCCGGGCAGCCAGCAGGATCGACATCAAGATGTGGTGGTAGGCGTCGCCGACGTCGTAGCCCGGCGGCTGCTCCCCCACCACAAGGGACTTCATGTTGATCGACGCCATGAAGTCCGCCGGCCCGAAGATGATGGTCTCCACCCGGGGGCTGGCACCGGCGATAGCGTCCACCGCGATCAGGCCGCGGGCGTCCTCGATCTGCGCCTCGATGCCGATGCGGCCCACCTGCAGACCCATGGTCTTCTCGATCTGGGTGAGCGTGAGGTCCAGCCAGGCCACCTGGTCCGGTCCCTGCACCTTCGGCAGCATGATCGCGTCCAGTGCGTGCCCCGCGCCCTCCACCACGGTGACCACGTCGCGGTAGGTCCACGCCGTGGTCAGGTCGTTGACCCGCACCACGCGCAGCCGCTGGCCCCACTCCCCCGTCGTCAGCGCGGCCACGATGTTGTCCCGCGCGGACTCCTTGGCCAGCGGGGCGACGGAGTCCTCCAGGTCCAAGAACACCTGGTCGACCGCCAGGCCCTGCGCCTTGTCCAGCATCTTCGGGCTGCTGCCCGGCACAGCCAGGCAGGAGCGACGGGGGCGCAGGGTGCGCTCGGCCATGGGTGCCTCCGCGGGCGTCGGCGGGGCCCGGACGACCCAGCGCCGGCACCTTAGCCACCCCGGGCGGGCCGCGCCGGGGCGGTGGTGGTCTAGCCGGGGGGGACCGCCGCGTCGGCGGGCAGGCCCGCCGGTGTGCTGACGACCAGGGCCACCCCGGCGAGCAGCAGCGCCGCCGACGGCAGGACGCCGGCGGGGGGCACCTGGCCCAGCGCGACGGCCGCGATGAGCGACGCACCGGGCATCTCGAACAGGATGGCCAGGCTCATCACCACCGGGGCGGTCGTCTTCAGTGCCACGTTGAACACCGAGTGACCCAGCAGCTGGGCGCCCAGCGTCAACGCCACCAGCAGGGCCCAGCTGCGCGCGGGGTAACCGCCCAGCGGGGTGCCGGCGCCCAGGCAGACGACCAGCAGGAGCACCGCGCAGCTGGAGTAGCACAGCAGCGTGTACACCGAGGTGGACACGCTCGCGCGGGCCTGCGCCCCGACGGTGACGTACCCGGCGGCGAACACCGCCCCGGCCAGGGCGAGCAAGTCCCCACCCAGCGCCCGCGCGGAGGTGTGCAGGTCCACCCCCGTCAAGGCCAGCACCCCCAGGAACGCCACCGCCATCCCCGCCCAC
>Ga0209698_10006835_pt1 | contig 12069 bp, 10 predicted proteins | sample LitLauG_LLR_2012_FD_187203 | JGI IMG/M metagenome (GOLD analysis project Ga0209698, IMG submission 187203) | Freshwater sediment microbial communities from Pennsylvania, USA - Little Laurel Run_MetaG_LLR_2012 (SPAdes) (version 2) | ecosystem: Environmental > Aquatic > Freshwater > Creek >...
CCGTCCGCTTTCAGCTCTTCCAAGGGATGCGGATAATCCATGACGGAAATCCAGCCCTTTTGGCTGTCGTAATAGTTGTGGCCCAGACCCAGCGTGTGGCCCACTTCGTGCGCGCTCAACTGGCGCACGCGTGCGAGGCCGGTTTGATACAGAATCTCCGGCCGCTCATTGCCGTTCATATAGGGCGAAAGCAGCCCTTCAAAAATCATGTAATCCTGACGCACGCGGAGCGAGCCCAGTGTGACCGTGCCCTTGATAATCTCGCCCGTTCGCGGATCGGCAATAGAGCCTCCGGTGGACCAGCCACGGGTGGAACGGTGCACCCAGTTGATCATGTTGTAGCGGATGTCCATGGGGTCCGCGCCATCGGGCAGCACGGCCACTTTGAAGCCGTTGCGGAAGCCCGCCGCCTCGAACGCTTGGTTCCACCAGCTTGCGCCCTCAACCAGAGCCTTCTTGATATCTTCCGGCGCACCCGAATCCACCCAATATTCGATGGGCTTTACGGGCTCGCTCATCTCGGCAGAGGGATCCTTTTTCACGATCCGATGGCGGCGCACGTAGTGCTTCATCATCGTTTCCCCGATCGGCACGCTGTAATCAACGTATTGCAGGCCGCCGTAGCCCGCCCGCGGATCGTCTTCGCGAGGCGTGTAGTTGTTGTCGGGCAGTTCCACCAGCGAATAATGCTCGCGCAACGTGACTGACTCGGCCGAAGGCGTTACGCTGGCCACGCTGCCGGAGAAGAGTCCGCCGCCGCGTCCACCTCCGCCCGCAGGAGCAGCCGCGCCAATCGGAGCAGGACCGCCCTGGGGTCCGCCGCCTCCGCGTCCACCGCCCGCGGCTTCATTGGCGAAGGTTAGCGTCACTTCCACCTCGGTATTTTTCGGGAAGGACTTCGTCCGCTCCATGTGGAACGCGCTACGTGTGCGATCCACGCGATAGGTGCCCGGACGCAGCGCCGCACTCGCGCCCATGCCGTCGCGCACGAAGAAATCGGTGGCGTCCACAAGGTAATGGCCGTTCGATTCAGCGGCAATGGCGAATCCCCATAGGATCGACTTGGCGAAGGAATCCTCCACCGACTTGCGCTCCGCCGGATTGTTGCTTGAGGAGCGGAACGACTCCTGTGGCTGGACCAAAAACACGCGCGGGCCGACCTTTTGGAAATACACCAGCCTTCCTTGCCCGCCCATGCCTCGGTCGAGGCCGATGTCGTTCGAGCCCAGGCCCGCGGCGAGTCCGTTGGCCAGCAGAAAATCGTCATGGAATCGCGAAATTTCCATGAACAGGCTGCCCGTACGGTCGTCCCAGTAGAGCGGGAAATACCCGTCGAGCTTCTGCATGCCGTTGACGCGTTCTTCAATGGGAGGAATGCGCGCGGGTGCCTGCGCCGCGCCGCCGCCACGTCCTTGCGCGTGGAGGGAGACAGCGAGGAGTGCCGAAAAGAGGAGGACTTTCATATTAGGGTTATTGTATGCGAACTGGCGTGGGCCGCCCTGCGGCTCTCAATTGTCCGTTGGCCGTTCGATGCGCTTCACCACCCAATAGTCCACCGGCGCAACCATCTTCGTCAGGCGAAGGCCGAGCTGGCTCTGCAGATTCGAGACGATCAGAGCCTCGCCTTCCGCGCCCAGTCCGGGCGGCGCGTCCGTGGCGGTCCAGTGGATATCGATGTCGTAGTATCCGCGCACGCCGGTTTGGTCGACGACGAGCCGCTTCATCATAACGGTGAGTGCCCTGGCAATGCCACCAGTCGTTGCTTTCCGACCGATCATTCGGCCGCCGGAGTCACCCGCGGCCATGCCCACCGGGGTCTCTTTTTCCGGGGGCACGGGCGGGCTCACCTCTTTTATCTTGATGCCGCCCTTGTCGAGGGTGAGCGCGAGCACAGGCTCCCGGCGGGTTTCCGTGCGCATTTGCAAATAGAAGCGCTCGGCGAGCATCGCGCGCATCATCATACGCACTTGCTCGCGATTTTCGCCGGGTGGAAGGGAGGGAAAGCTTTCCGCAGGTTTCGCCGCGATGGAATATTCCTCTTTTTCCGCCCAATTCGGCAGGCCGGTCAGTTGCGTGGCCGGGTTCTTGACGTCGTAGGCGAAGGCGATCAAGAAAAATAGATTCGTCCGCGAGTCGGTGTACTGGCCGCCGGGCTTGACCGGCGTGAAGTCTTGTTCCCTGAAGACCGGTTCGGCGTTGGGGGGCACCCGGTGAATGGAGACGACCTCAAAGGCCGGCTGCGCCAGGAGCGGCGCGGACAGCAGTACCGAAAAGAGGAGGACCTTCATAATAGGGATCATTTTATCCGCACGCAAGGGCGCGGCACCTCGGACGGGGCCTAAAGTCCATCCACTGACTTGGCGTGCGCAACCCTGCCAGGCGACGCGCGTGCGCCACTACTTCGCCAGAGCCTTTACGAGCTCGTACAAAAATTGTTGGCCTTCGTAAAACGCCTGGACACCCATGCGCTCATCGCGGCCGTGCATGCGGATGTCGGTTGAGTCCATGAAGAATCCTTGCACACCGTAGGTCGGAATGCCCGCGACGCGCAGGGAACGGCCGTCTGTCGCGCCCATCACCATCATCGGGACCGTCGCCACGCCGGGCCACAGCGTATCGGTGATCCGGGAAACCGCGCGCATGATGTCGGGGCGCATCGGCGACGCGGGGCCTTGCCTGTATTCGTCGGCCAAGGTGATTTTCACCTGATCGTCGGCCACCAAACCCTTCAGCGCGTCCATGACGTATTGCGCCGAATCCTCCGGCAGCACCCGGCAGTTGACGTGCGCGGCAGCAAGCTGCGGCAGAGCGTTGCGGGCGTGGCCTCCTTCGAGCATCGTCGCGACGCAGGTGGTGCGCAGCGTGGAATTCCACGCCGGAGACATGGCCGCAAGGCGCTCCATCGCGGCGTGGTCGTTTGCGGAAGCCTTCACCATATCCTCGGCTAGCGCGCCTTTGTTCAGCGTGGCCATCTGCTTGAAATAGGCCGCCGTCACTTCGTTGGTCTTCAGAGGGAAGCCGAATTTTGACAGTTTTTCCAGCGCGCCCGCCAGATGATAAATGGCGTTGTCGGCCACCGGCATGGAGCTGTGGCCGCCCTTATTGCGAACCTCGAAGCGGAGGTCGAGCACCCATTTTTCGCTCACCTGAATATCGTTCGAGATGCGTTTGCCGCCCATCATTTCGCCCCATCCGCCTTCGTTGAGGCAGAAGTCGGCGTCGATCAGCTCGCGATGGGTTTTGATCAACCAGTCCACGCCGTTGTAGGGCCCGCCGCCCTCTTCATCGGCGGTCAGCGCGACGATGATGTCGCGATCCGGTTTGAACCCTTCGCGTTTATAGCGGATCAGGTTGGCGATCCACACGGCGGCCTGCGCTTTGTCGTCGCCGGTGCCGCGTCCGTAAAAGAAGCCGTCCTTTTCGATGAACTGGAATGGGTCCATCGACCAATCCTCGCGCTTGGCCTCGACCACGTCGGTGTGGGCCAGTAGCAGGATGGGCTTGCGCGCGCCGGTGCCGTGATAGCGGACGACGAGGTTGGCCTTTTTCGGGCTTGCGCCGCCGATGAAGATGTCGGCGTCGGGGAACCCGGCGGCTTTCAAACGGCGCGCGGCGGCCTCGGCTACGGGAGTGGTTGAGCCGGTGGTGAAGCCGGATTGAATCTCGACGAACTCTTTGTAGATGGCGCGGGCGAGCTGTTTTTCAGCCTGCGGCGGAGCGGTCTGGGCGGCGCAGAGCGCGGCGCAAAGGAAAAACGTGGATCGTAGCATGGTGTTTCTGGTTCCACGTATGATACCAAGTACGCTCCGCTACCATGTTGCGTTCTGCCTTCCGAAAACAGCCGGGGAGATGGTGGTTGCCGAAGCGCTGAATTTCCCGGTGCGGTGACGCAGGGCTTCGATCTGCCCGAAGCGCACCTTATGATTGCCAGCGCCATGGAGGACCTTGCGCAGATACTCCTTGAGCAGGGCAAGGCGTTGCCTTTTCCGGTTGAATCGGCGGCGAGGGAAGACGCGGATCTTATCGAAATTATTCCGCTCTCCGTGCATGTGGGCAGGCTACGCGTGTGAAACGCCGCATCACTGAAACACGACCCCGAGCCGTGCTTCCGCGAAGTCGTTTGAGGCTCAGGATCTCATAGATCCCCGTGAATCCAGGACGCATGGGAAAAAATGATGGCCAAAGGCCTTTATCCTCCCGACGAGCATGAGGTTGCGGATGCCCGAAGCGGCGCTTCCGGAAAATTCTCGTCGGGCTCCGCAGACCGTGCGATTCCCCGCAACGAAAAAATAGTTTCACATTCCTCTCCTTTTCCGCGCATTAGCAAGTGACGGCTAAAAGTTCCAAGAGAGGAAGAACCAATGAACACTTACAAGAGACTCCCATGCCTACTCATTCTCGGGGCCGCGATGATCACGTCCGCCATGGCCCAACGACCTGCCATTACGCAAGACCGCGATCAGGCAGGACGCAACTTTTACTACCAGCAGATCTCCTGCACCGGAGTGACCTTCGGCTATTGCCAGATCACATTCCCAACCGTGCCAGCCGGACAGCGTCTCATCATCACCCATGTCAGCGTTCTCAATCTGATGCCCGTCGCCAACACCATCGATAGCATCGATCTGCGCATCCTGAATTCGTCCATCGTGGCTTTTCTGAATTGCCAAGTGAACCCAGGCACGGGCGGCGGAACTGTAAACTACACGACCAATGAGCCGGTGTTCGCCAAGTTTGATGCGGGCGAGGCACCCCAACTGCTTACCTTCACGTCCAGTAGCGCCAACTTTACATCAGTGGCCATAATCTCTGGATACATGATTACGATCCCGTAGGACTCGGAACACTAAATCCAATGATGATTAACAGGATTGGTGCGGCCGTAGTGCTCGCGCTCGCCACAGTCTCCGCGGCCCAAGCGGGCGCCATCTTCTATTCCGGCGATCTCCGCGCAAACGCGAACATCACCAGTTGTGGACTGGGTTGCAATCTCGCTGCTGGTGACACGGACCCCACGTGGGCGCAGTGGGCTGCATTCTCGACGACGTTCACGCTGGTGAATCCGGGCGCAGTCAACGCCATTACCTTCGGTTATGCGGGTGGCACCAGCGCCACCGGAGCCCAAGTGGTAGCAGGCGGGCTGGAACCGTATTTGTCGCTGTTTGACGCCTCCGGCAACTTCCTGATGTCCACTTTCAACGGAATCACTTGCCCTCCCGGCGCGGGCACGGTGGGCGGCAACTGCTTTGACGTCGAGTTGGATGCGGGCACACTCGCCGCGGGCTCTTATACTTTGGTGCTATCGGCCTATCAAAACATGTCGTCGGCCGAGAATCTCGGCACTGGCAAACTTGCTGACGGCATGAGCGGACTGGGCAACCTCGGTGCGGATGAAAACCTGAATTACGCCTTCGACCTTAACATCAGCGGCCAGCCGGCACCCGTGCCGGAGCCGAGCACGATGATGCTGGTCTTGGCTGGAGTTGCGTTGGTCGCGGCGAAGTCCTGGCGTTGGCGTGGCCGGACATTCAATTCCTGCTCAGAGCCAACAAATCTAAGCTCCGCCGGCCTTGAATCCGTACGTCCGATACTCCCATGACACTTCTTCGCCGCGCGCCGTCAGCACGGCGAAGCCTTCCGGATGGCCGAGTCTGGCGCCCTTCCACCAATTGCCGCACACCGCGCCTGACGTGATGAACTGGCATCCGTTGTACAACACCGTTTCGCGGATGTGCGTGTGCCCTTGCAGCACGGCCTTCACTTTATAAGGACCCAGCAGCTCCAGAATCTGCGGCGCGTTCGTCACCAGATACGTCGACGGCACCTTCCATTGATCCGGCACGATCTGCATCACCGCGCTCAGAATCGGGATGTGCGTCATCATCACGATTGGGCGCGCGGTGCCGGTCTTTTCGAGGTCCGCCTTTAGCCACGCCATCTGCTCCTCGTCGACCTTGCCGATGTAGCCTCCGCCGGCGGGCGTGCCAATGGAATCGAGCAGGATGAAATGCCAGCCTTTGTGATCGAACGAAGAATAGCGCCGCCCGATACGATCCTCAAACGTTTTCTTGCCGTACATGGGATCGGTGGCGGCGATGCCGCTTTTCGTCGACAAGCCCACCACGTCGTGATTGCCCGGTACACTGTGGACTGGCATTTCGAGGCGCTTTGCCGTCTCGGCGTAGAGATCGAACACTTCGACCGCGCGTGTTCGAGGCGTTTCGTTGGAGTCGAACACAAGGTCGCCTCCGCACAGTGCGAAATCGGGACGCTCGGCATTGATCGCGCGGAAGCACATGCGGCAGCCGTCGGCCGCCTCCATTTCCGGCTGAATGTGCGTGTCCGTGAAGTGTACAAAGCGAAACTCCGGTTCGGGCGAGGCCAGCGCCAGAGGAGCTGTCGCAAGAATGGAAAGCGCGGTTCGGCGGTTCATTTCGGAAACTCCGGATGCCGTTTCAGCTCCGCCATCTGATTGGCGTGACGCTCGCCGTGCAGAGCGATCATGAGCATCCACTGGCAGCCGTCCAGATCGTTGAACACCGGATGCGGCGCGACGCGATCGTGCATGGGGTCCTGCGTTTCCGCCACGTATTGGATCAGCCGCGCGCGCTGCTCCTCAAACGGCCCGACGAACTCCTCGGGCGACGTAGTGTGTGTATGGTTGACGATCCCCGCCGGCACCTGCACCCGCACCTCGCGCGCAGGGACGGCCTTCAGCAGCTTTGGCGTCTTATGCTGCACATCGGCCGCGCGAATCGGGTCCGCGGGCGCGGCTTGCATCACTTTTGAGACCAGGCTGAAGATGCGGCGCTCGATGGTCAGGATGTGGTCGGCGCATTCGCCCATTGACCACGACTCTTCATCGGGGCGAAACGCCCATTGGTCCGGACGGATGCCGGCAACCTCGTTTAAAACAATTTCCTTGGATCGCGTCAGGTGGTTGGTGAGGAAATCGCGCTCCTCGACGGTGAGTTGAGCCATAACGAACCTTATCTTAGTACTGTTTACCCGGTCGCGGCTAAACGTTTCCTCAGAGGAGGCCGATAGAAAGCCTGAGTTGGAAGGTTCCGTGTCCATCGTCAAGAAAGACGCCTTAAGCGATTCGCTGGTCCTACGCCCGGAGACGCATCTCCCGCGTTGGGACAGCATGCTGGAGGACGCCTCCCAGGCCCCGACCATTCTGATCATCGACGATATCGAGCTGAACCGCCGCCTTCTGAAGGCCATGCTCAAGACCGCGTCCTACCGCATTTTGGAGGCCTCCCGCCCGTCGGTGGCGCTGGAGATTCTGGACCGCGAAAAGGTGGATCTTGTGGTCGTGGATCTGGTTATGCCCGAAATGAGCGGTCCCGACTTCTGCCACCGGCTCAAGAGCGACCGCAAGACGCAGCTTATCCCGATTTTGATGACGACCAGTGTTCAAGGTACGGAAAATGAGGTCGCGGGCATCGAATCCGGCGCGGACGAATTCCTGATCAAGCCATTGCAGCCGGCCGTCGCCCGCACACGCATCCGGGCGATGCTGCGGAATAAAGCCCTGACCGATTCGCTGGAGGAGGCCGAAACCATCCTGTTCGCCCTGGCCCAATCGGTGGAGCATCGCGACAAGTACACCGGCCAGCACTGCGAGCGGCTCACGATTTACAGCCTTGCATTGGGCCAAGCGCTGGGTCTGTCCCGGCTGGACCTTTTGGCTCTGTATCGAGGCAGCTACCTGCACGACATCGGAAAAATCGGCATTCCCGACTCCATTCTGTTCAAGCGCGGACTGCTGACCGAAGAGGAGTGGCAGACGATGCGCCAGCATACGGTTCGCGGCGAAGAAATCTGCAAGCCCATGAAAACACTGGCTCCCGTCCTGCCGATCATCCGTAGCCATCATGAGCGATGGGACGGCACGGGTTACCCGGACGGTTTGCGCGGCGAAGATATCCCCCTGCTGGCCCGCATTATGCAAGTCGCCGATATTTACGACGCACTGACCACCGCGCGTCCTTATAAACCAGCGTTTTCCCACAGCCACGCTCTGGAAATCATGGCCGAGGAAGGCCGCCGCGGCTGGCGCGATCCTGAGCTTGTGCCGTTATTTGCCGAGGTGTCTCAACAGACCCCGGAAACGGATTCGATGCAGCAGTCTCTAGACAATATGCGCCGGGAATTGGAAAAATAAGCTGTACGCCGATTTTCGGGCGAGTCGTCTTAACAAGGGTTGGGTTCCTAAAATCATGCACATGGGGCGGGTCGTACTATTCCTTTTGGCCACCTTCCTGTCCTGTGCCTGGGCTCAAACGGAAGACCCAGAACCGGTCAAGAAGGTGGAACCGGTGCGCGAGGACAACCACATCATGGGAATCGTTCCCGACTACGACACGGTCCGCAACTCCGGAATGATTCAGCCGATCAGTGCAAGGACCAAATGGTGGATCGCCACCGAGGATAATTTCGATCCGTTCTCGTTCGTTCTCACTGGGATTTATGCCGGGGTCTTTCAGGCAGTCAATCAGACCCCCGAGTTTCGCCAGGGCGCGACGGGTTACGGGAAGCGGTACGGAGCCGCACTCGCCGATTGCATCGTCGGCAATTACATGACAGAGGGGTTGTTCCCGGTGGTGCTTCGTCAGGACCCGCGCCTGTTCCGCATGGGGCCGGCGGGCGGCGGATTCTGGAAGCGGGCGGGATATTCGGCCAGCCGTGTCCTAGTCACCCGGTCCGACGCGGGAACAACGCAGTTCAACTTCTCCGAGGTTCTGGGCAACGCCGCCGCCTCCGGCATCGCCGAGGCCTATTACCCCACGTCCGGCCGCAAGAGCGAGGATTTCCTGGACCGCTGGGCTGTGAGCGTGGTGAGCGACGCCGGCTTCAACATCCTGCGTGAGTTCTGGCCGGATATGCGGCACAAACTATTCGGCAAATGATCTCGCGCTATAATTTGAACTGGCGGAAATGCAGGAACTGATTAAGAAACTCAAGGAAGAAATCGCGACTCTCGAACAGGAGTTCCGCGTCGAGCTTCCCCGGGAGATTCTGAAGGCCCGCGCTCACGGCGACCTAAAGGAAAACGCGGAGTATCACGCGGCCAAGGAGCGCCAGGGCATCGTTAACGCCCGGCTCAATCAGTTGAACGGCCGCTTGCGCGAAATTTCCATGATCGACGTGACCAAGCTGCCGCGCGATAAGGCGGGTCTCTGTTCCGAGGTCACGGTGCTGGACGTGGATAAAGATATTAGGGTAAAGTACACGCTGGTGACCAGCGAGGAAGTGGATGTCGCCAAGGGGCTGATTTCCACCAGCTCTCCCATCGGGCGCAGTTTGCTCGGGAAGCAAGTGGGTGATGAGGTCCGCATCCAGATTCCAGGCGGGCTGCGGATAATGGAAGTGGTGGAGTTGAAGACCATCCACGACCTGAACCCGGGGACGCAGTAAAGGGATAAGTTTTGGACCAGAAGCTAACCGCGACGCGCGCCATCGGGCTCGCCTGTAACAAGGTGATCCTGCTAATTGTGCGCGGGCTCGCGTTATCGAAGATCCACCCCAATGTATTGACGTTCCTGGGCCTGCTGATCAACGTGGGCGCGGCGTGGCTGCTGGCCGTCGGCCAATTCCGCTGGGCCGGCGCGGTCATCATCGGCGCGGGCCTGTTCGACATGGTGGACGGACGCGTGGCGCGCGAAACGAATCGCGTGACGCGCTTCGGCGGCTTCTTCGATTCGGTGCTGGACCGCTATTCCGATCTTGGACTCCTGATCGGGTTGCTGGTCTGGTACGGGTCCATCGGACGCTTTTCCTACGTAGTGCTCACAGCCGTGGCGATGATCGCCTGCGTGATGGTCAGCTATGTGCGCGCGCGGGCGGAGAACTCCATCCCGATGTGCAAGGTCGGCTTCATGGAGCGGCCGGAGCGGGTGGTGCTGGTGATTATTGGCGCGCTGTTCGACCGCATGGCGCCGGTGCTGTGGGTGATTGCGATCCTGGGCAACCTCACCGTCATTCACCGGATGGTTTTTACCTGGCAGGAAGCCGAGCGCCTGGAAGACGCGCAGCTCCGCGCTGGCCACAGGCTACAGGAAAAGGCTTCGGACAAGGTCGAGAAACCGTAATCGCGCGCCTTCCTCGGGGCGTGGTTCGAGCCTGAAGTTTTTTTGCTCACTCGCGCGGAATCAAGTCTTGCGTTTCAAACTCGCCCCAGCAGGAAAAGGGGGATCGCGTAGGTTCGCAAGAAGGCTCCCGAGCTCACGCCAAGGGTAGTAACCCCTTAACATCAGTAAAAATATTTCTCCTCACTTTACCGCGGTGTCGTCCGATACGTTTTGCAGCGACCCCCTGAGTTGGGCGCGCGGCACAAACGCCGTCAAAAGGAAAAAAGGACGATCAAATGAACCCTCGAAGTTCAATATCCCATCGATCAGGATTACTCCTGGCAGTGCTTGTGTCGACACTCTGCCCGAGTCTCCTGCGTGCATCGGGATTGGCACTGAGCGCGACCAGTGCAACGACCATCACGTGTAATACGGCCACGGGGCCGGCGAATCCGGTGACGATTACCGTAAAGCCCGGCACGGACATCACTTATCCGGTGGTTGTCACGCCGGGTCCACTGCCAGCAGGGCTGGTGGTCAGCCCTGGGACGAACACGCTGACCAGCGGCAACGCAAGCGCGGGCGTCAGCTTCGTATTGAGTGCTGCGCCGGGATGCGCGGGGCTGATAGCGGGCGCGAATACGGCGACCACGTTCCATTTCATGGCGAATCAAAACAACGCGGGCGCTCTCGCGGACGCGAACAACGTGACGACGACGATCACGGTGACGGCTGCGGCAAGCGCGCTGTCCGTTACGGCGAATTCGGCGACGGTTTCCTGCGTTTTGAACGGGGGCGTCTATACGCCGACCCCGGGGACCCTGACGTTGACGGTGGCCTCGGCGGCGACGGGTGGGACGCCGTTTCTGGTAGGGAGCAAGCCATCCTGGCTGACGATGACGTCAAGTTCTCCGTTTAACGCGAATGCATCCACGACGGTGAATTTCACGCCGACATGCAGCGGCCCGGTGGGCACTGTGTCGTCGGGCACGATCAGTTTGACCAGCGCTCCGGCACCGGCGGTTCCGGTAACGGTTACGTTGAAGGTGGTCGCGCCGCCGACATTGACAGCGGCCACACCGCCGGCGCAGACCTACGTGACGGCGTCGGGTTCAGTGAACTATCCATCCTGGACCGTCACATTGGGTGGGGCAACCAACGGACAGGTGTACACCGTGAATCCGGCCACGCTGGGACCGTGGCTGAGTGCGAGTCCGATGAGCGGCGTTTACGGAACGAACAACGCGATTGTTTTCCAGGCGACGGGTGCGATCGATTCTCTGCCGCCGCAGTCGGCGCCGTATACGCAGACAGTTCATTTGTCGGTGTCCGGATATGCGGACACGCTGGTGACGATCAGCTTGCTGGTAAAGAGTCCGGCGGCGACGCTGAGTTTCGCCGAGGGCAATGTACGGAACCTGACTTGGGTTCAGGGACAGGGGCTGCCGACAGCGACAATCACCCCGGTTTCCAGCGGGTCTCCGATTCAGTACACCACCGCTTCAAGCGGCGCGATCGCGCCGATCATCATACCGTCAGAGGCGTCTGGGCTGGCTTATAGTTTTGGCACCCAGATTCCGGTGACGTTCCCCATTTTGCCGTTTTCCGAGGCACAGCCAGGGAATGTCCTGACCGGATCAGTGAAATTTATCTGGGGTTCGAACATCAGCACGGTTACGTTTAATGTCACGGTTCAGGCGGGCACATCGACGGCGGTGCTGACCTCGTCGGCTCCGTCGAACCTGCCGACGGCGGCGGTGGGCCAGCAGTTTACCCTGACACTTTACGGTTCAGGATTCGTTCCCGGAACGGATCCGACCCAGAAAACGACTGTGGGCATCGTGAGCGCGAATCAGATCGTGCCGGATTCCAATATTATTAGCGCCACAGTTACCAACTCGTCGACCATCGTACTGATCATCCAGGCGCCGGCCGCATCGGCCGATTCTCTGCTGCCATGGACGGGAACGAATGTGATCTTTGGCGTCTGCAA
>Ga0209698_10006836_pt1 | contig 12068 bp, 6 predicted proteins | sample LitLauG_LLR_2012_FD_187203 | JGI IMG/M metagenome (GOLD analysis project Ga0209698, IMG submission 187203) | Freshwater sediment microbial communities from Pennsylvania, USA - Little Laurel Run_MetaG_LLR_2012 (SPAdes) (version 2) | ecosystem: Environmental > Aquatic > Freshwater > Creek >...
GGATAAATATCATTAATCCTTTCCGGTCGCTGCTGGTTATGGGATCTCCTGGCTCGGGCAAATCTTATTTTGTCATTCAGCATGTCATCAAACAACATATCGAAAAGGGATTTTCCATGTTTGTCTATGACTTTAAATTCGATGACCTTTCCCGGATCGTCTATAACCATCTCTTAAAAAACGCACACCGGTATGCCGTCAGACCCCGGTTTTATATCATCAATTTCGATCAGCTCAGCCATAGTCACCGTTGCAATCCGCTAGACAAGGATAATATGCTTGACCTGACCGATGCAGCCGAATCAGCGAGAACCATACTGCTCGGATTAAATCGGGAATGGATTAGACGACAGGGAGATTTTTTTATAGAATCCCCCATCAATTTCTTGACAGCGATTATTTGGTTCCTTAGAAAATATCAGGATGGACAATTCTGCACCCTGCCTCATGTTATAGAACTCATGCAGGTGGAATACGACCGGTTGTTTTCTATCCTGGGCGGCGAAAAAGAAATTGAAGTACTCATCAACCCTTTTATCAGTGCCTACCAGAACAATGCCATGGAACAGCTGGAAGGTCAGATTGCTTCGGCGAAAATTGCTATGGCCAGACTTTCTTCCCCCCAGCTCTATTATGTGCTTTCGGGCAACGACTTTAGCCTGGATATCAACAATCCCCTGGAGCCGAAATTGCTTTGCGCCGGTAATAACCCTCAGAAAATCCAGATCTACGGGGCCGTCTTATCTCTTTATGTTAACCGCCTGATCAAGCTGGTCAATCAAAAAGGAAAACTGAAAAGCAGCCTGGTATTCGATGAATTCCCAACCATTTACCTGAATAATATAGACAGTCTGGTGGCTACCGCCCGTGGAAACCAGGTAGCTACCTGCCTGGGTATTCAGGATTTCAGCCAACTCAAAAAGGACTATGGAAAAGACATGGCTGATGTCATCCTGAATATTGCCGGCAACATCATCAGCGGGCAGGTTTCCGGAGAGACGGCCAGAAACCTTTCGGAACGCTTTGGGAAGATTCTCCAGCCTAAATCCAGTGTTTCCATCAACAGTTCCGACAGCTCTATAAACCGTTCCCTCCACCTTGATCTGGCCGTTCCGGCTTCAAAAATTGCCAGCCTGAGCGCTGGTGAATTCGTTGGAATGGTTTCGGATGACCCTCTTTGTCCGATTGCGCTCAAGGCCTTTCACAACCGAATCAAAAATGATCATAAATCCCTGCATAACGAACAGGCGTCCTACCTGCCTCTGCCTGTTGTCCGGGAAATTAACCCCCGGGTTATTCAGAATTGTTATGAAGAAATAAAAATGGACATCAATAGGCTGGTAGAATTGTCTTTTGAAAAGGTTATGCTAAGCCCCGACCGATCCCGTCTGGTGACAAGAGGAAGCCGCTGAAAATGTAAAAAGGCAAACAAATCAGATAGCCTCTGTGGCAGGGCAGGGGACCTTGAGCCAAGGCATTTTAGGACAACTTACTCCTTTTCAACCGGTTTAGGTCATCTGACCGGTTATTTGAAACGAAGCCTGGATGAGTAAACGGCAATACTTTCCTGACTGTAATGGACCAATTGTAAAATGAGACGTCATCCCAGTTTATATTCATACCCATCACCATTTGCTTTCGACCGGACTGGTCATTGCCATTGCGTCGGCGAAAACGAAAATTTCATTCCGGTAACCACCTTTTTTTTTACCAGCTTCCGGCAGATCTTGGCAATTTCTTTAAGCGCCAGCTCAAAAGTAACAGGATTTTCCAGCGTGGAATGGGAAATAAGGACGGTTATCAAACGCCTGCCCCCAGATTCGATATTCCCGAACAGGTCGGAAGTGATCTGGTTTCTCCCCTGAGAGCATGGCCCCTTGACCTTAACGTATAATTGATCCGGTAAGGCGATATCGGCAAACTGTTTCCCATCATAGTGCCTGAGAACAACGGGAATGCCCAGGGCTTTTAGCCCAAGATACAGATCAACTACCTGGCCCGTAGCACCAGATTCCTGAATCATGCACTGATCTTTGATACAGAGACAATGCCCGTAAATTCTCCTGGAAAAAAGATGAACTCCCCAGGATACAGGTATGCCACATTCCAGACAATGGGGTATCGTTTTCATAGGTAGGTCTATTGAGGTCAAGTTCTCTAAAATTATCGTAATCAGGGCTTTTTTTCGCCCAAAGTCAGGATTTTGCGGACAGAATGCCCAAATGTGCCGACGAAATTTAGCGGCTTAGGCGCGTCTTTATTTAACCAAATTCCAGGGCTTTAGCTGGAAAAAAAGAAGGCCCTGAAAAGGGCCCTCGCACATTGCTCGTGCTTGGAATGGTTATACCAAGACGTTATTGATTAAACCACAAATTGTTCCGGAAAAACTGTCTTAGACAAGTTAAGCATAGTGACCAGGTACCCAGTGTTCATGGTAGTATCCTGGTGCATAGTGGCCCGGTATATAATGAGTTCCATAAACCCGTTCACGAACTACGCAAGAACTAAATACGATGGCGATTAACGCGCAAATCAGGCTGAGTTTTAATATTGTTTTCATGGTCTTTTATTTGCAGTTTAGAACAGAACCTATACAAAAGGTTTAACACCCAAATCCACCATTAATGGTTGTTAACATTCAAATAACCGATTGTTTTCCCCCATGATTCCACTCCATGGGTTAATCAGGATTCACTCTTGCTATCTACAGCAGCGAAGACCGGTCAGGGGAAACCTGAGTTTGCCAGGCTTTACAAAGTTGTCCTTACCATCCCATCATCATTTAGGTTTTGAAATCGCCTGGGAAAGTTGAAACGGCCAGTGGATGACCCGACTGACACCGGCCTCACGTCTTAGACTAAAAGTTGTCTGTCAACCCACCGCTGTCCTGGTCAAACAATCCATATCGATCAAGAACTAAACATTACTATGGCGGTCTGATAACCTACCCTCCTGCATTGGACTAACAGAACCATTGAGCATTGTTATGCGGGCATATGAGTCAGGTCATCCCGGATAACTGACTTAATCCCTTATTTAGCCATAGCTATCTATCCGACTTACGGTGTTGACGACAGGCTTGAATTAAAGAAAAATCCCGGGGAAGCATTGTAAATTTATCCCTTGAACCTTACCCAGCAGATCTATCCGGTCCAAGGGGAAGACGCATTGTAAGAAGAATATGTGCATCCCTGATCGGGACAATTTTTCGCTTGTTGAAAACAGGTAGTTAGGAAGCCATCATTTTCCCATTGGGAAAAATAAAGTGGAAACAGCATCTGTTTTAGCAAACCGGATTCGGAGGAGTGGGGAATGCGGTTTTGACCCTACGGGATTTATCCGCATCAATTGTCAGCATTTCATAACTAAGTCATCATGCAGCCTTCGTTATTAAGAAAAACAAAGCCCAAGGATAGTCTCATTGAACTTAAACTGGAAGACATCAAATCCAGGGTAGGTTTCTTTCCGGAAGGTCTTACACAAGTGGAAGCCGACTTCAGGCTTAAAAAATACGGCTTCAATGAAGTGGCCAAGGAAAAACCTTTGTCACCCTGGCGTCGTTTATTGAATAATTTAAAAAACCCCCTCGTCATCCTCCTGGCCATCCTGGGTATCGTTTCTTTTCTGACCGGGGACGTGGGCGGAACCATCGTCATTTTTGTCATGGTATTGCTAGGGGTTATCCTTCGCTATATGCAGGAAATGCGGGCTGATAACGCTGCCCAAAAACTGCGTGCCATGGTCAGCACCCATGCCACCGTCTGCCGCGACGGTAAGGATACCGAGTTGCCGTTAAAACTATTGGTACCGGGTGACCTGGTGAGGCTGGGAGCGGGTGACATGGTACCCGCTGATGTGCGTATTCTGTCGGCCAAAGATCTTTTTATCAATCAAGCCGCGCTGACTGGAGAATCGATGCCTGTGGAAAAAACAGCGGACGAGTGTCTGACTTCAAACGGCAATGACCTGGATCTGACCAATATTGGTTTCCTCGGTTCAAACGTGGTGAGCGGAACAGCAACCGCCCTGGTCGCCAATACCGGTGCGCTGACCTATTTTGGTTCCCTGGCACATAGTATCGCCGGCGAAAGACAGCCGACCAGTTTTGATCTCGGAGTCAACAAGTTTACCTGGCTGATGATCCGCTTCATCATGGTTATGGTTCCGGCTGTATTTTTCATCAATGGTTTCAGCAGACACAACTGGCTCGAAGCTTTTCTCTTCGCCCTGGCAGTTGCGGTTGGTTTAACCCCTGAAATGCTCCCGATGATTGTGACAGTCAATCTGTCAAAGGGGGCGATGGCTATGGCCCGTAAAAAAGTGATCGTAAAAAGGCTCAATGCCATTCAGAATTTCGGTGCCATGGATGTGTTGTGCACGGATAAAACAGGCACGATTACCAGGGGCCAGATCATTCTGGAACATTACCTGGACCTCGGCGGAAAACCCAGTCAAAAAGTTTTGGATTATGGCTACCTGAATAGTTATTACCATACCGGACTGAAAAATCTGCTGGATGATGCTATCCTGGAGCATGAGGATTTGGAAGGCAATCTGCATGTAAAGGATAAGTATAAAAAAGTGGATGAGATTCCCTTTGATTTTGTGAGGAAACGCATGTCTGTCGTCTTACAGGACGATACGGGATTGAATATACTGATCTGCAAAGGGGCTGTGGAAAGTCTGATTGACTTATGCGATAAGGCTGAAGTCAACGGAGAGATTTGCGAATTGTTGCCGGAACAGCGTGAGGCCAGTATAAAAATGGTCAACAACCTGAACAAACAGGGATTCCGGGTTATCAGCCTGGCTTATAAGACGACACCTGCTGGTTCCGCACAAACCGTTTATACCGTAAAAGACGAATCCAATTTGGTCCTGCTGGGTTTTCTTTCTTTTTTAGATCCGCCTAAAGAGAGTGCCCAGGAAGCTTTGAAAAAGCTGGAAGATCTGAAAATCTCTATAAAGATCCTCACCGGCGATAATGAAGCCATCACCGGATGCATATGCGAAAAAGTGGGCCTTTCCGCTGAACACGTATTACTGGGAGCAGCTATACAACAGATGAATGATCAGGAACTTGCGGATGCCGTCGACCAGTATACCGTTTTTGCCAGGCTCATACCCGATCATAAACAACGCATCATTAAAGCGCTGCAAAGCAAAGGTCATGTGACGGGTTTTATGGGAGACGGGATTAACGACGCCCCGGCCATCAAAGCCGCGGATATAGGCATTTCGGTGAACACAGCGGTGGATATTGCCAAAGAGTCTTCGGATATCATTTTGCTGGAAAACAGCCTGCTGGTTCTCGAAGATGGTGTCGTGGAAGGCCGTAAAGTATTTGGGAACATCATCAAATACATCAAAATGGCGGCGAGCTCAAATTTTGGGAATATGTTTAGCGTAGTCGGGGCCAGTGCTTTTCTTCCTTATCTGCCCATGCTTCCCATCCAGGTACTGACCAATAATCTGCTTTACGATTTTTCACAAACGACGATCCCCACAGACAATGTAGATCCTGACTGGCTGATCAAGCCCCGAAAATGGGCTATAGGTGAATTGCAAAAATTCATTCTGTTGATCGGCCCGATAAGCTCCATCTTCGATTACATTACGTTTTTCGTGATGTGGTATGTATTTCATTGTAAAAATAATCCAGCCCTGTTTCATACCGGATGGTTTGTCGAATCCCTGTTCACCCAGACTTTGATTATTCATGTAATCCGAACCAACAAGATTCCATTCATTCAAAGCCGGGCCAGCTGGCCGCTGATCACAACATCCATCATCATCGTTATTGCAGGAGCCTGGTTAACCATTTCTCCATTGGCCAATACCTTGGGATTTGTACCGCTTCCGGGCCTCTATTGGTTATACCTGCTGGTTATCCTGATTTGTTATATTGCCTTAACGCAATTGATCAAAAACTGGCTGATACACAAAAACCCGGCAGATTAAATTCGATGCCTGCTTGCAAGGAAGGATCTGAAAGCCCTGCTGGTATCTAGGAAAGTCAATAACAACCGGCCTTACCGATGTGCAGTTCAAAGTTCCTACATACCCTCCTGATCAAGAGAAAGTGAAAACCGATCGTTTCCTTCGATTATTCATACCAAGAAAAAAGGATTTCATGAAGATGGTCAGCATACAGTCGAAAAGCGGGGAAGGTTTATATCCGTAAAAACAATTCATTAAAAGAACGCAAAGAATTTAAATCACCTGGTGACATTCATTTTCACCCCGTCCAACTAAGCAGGCTTACTCAAAAGAAAATATGGACCCGAATCCCCGGTACACTGACCGGACCTCGGCGATCTCTATTATAAGCCGGATTGAAGATGAGTTGATAATCCACCGATAAAGCCAAAAAATTATTCAGGCTGGCTCGGTAATAGGTTTCCAGGATCTCTTCAGGGGCCGGGTTTAGCTTACCGTCCCCAATGATAAATGTCCAGCCTCCCGCTTTCAGGTAGTCCTGATGCCCCTGAGAAATTTCGTTGATCGCTATGGCGAGACCAAAATTGTCGGCAGGTCTTTTCCAGCTATTCCCATTTGCATTGATGCCCAACTGAAAATTTCGATCAATATCGGTAAACTCCCAGGAAGCCGTTTGGCCATTGTTCCATCCCGCCCGAAGAAAAGCACCAATCGAATGGCCAAGATCTTGTTCGATGTTGAGTGCAAATCCGTATTTGATGCTGGGTATATCTGGTCCCAGTTGTTCGCCGTTCAATACCGGTATCAAGGAACTGTCGCCCTGCTTCAATTGATTATTCACCGTTGCATATTCAGGAGCCCTGGTCGTATTCATAAAAGAGGTAAGACGGATAATCCCGGGCTTAGGCAGAATTTTAAACCTGGATTCGATTTCCAGCGTCTGGCCATTATATCTCCATAAATCCCAATCCATCTCCAAGGCATTAGCAATTTTAGATACCTGCACCAGCGCATATCGAATAGCGAAACCAGGTTTTACCCATTCAACTTCAATCCCGGAGGTATAACCCCGGGTATCAGCCGGAAAATCCCAGGCACCCTGCTGCATTAAAGACCAGTTCAGAAACTGAGTTCTCGCATCGTGGTTATAGCTGTTGGCATCAAAAAAATCAGCCAGACAAAATTTACCTACTCTAAGCGTAATTCTGGAATCGGGTATCTCCCCTTTCAATTGATTTTCTTCATCATCTACCCATTCGGAATGACTGCCCCTTAGTGCAAAATTTTGTTCAACATAAGCGCGGGCCAAAAAGGGAGTGGGTGTCGGATTACCTACCCGATAAATCTCACCATTCGGAAATCCCGCCATGCCATGCGTCAGGGACAACCCATTTCCTCCGGTAAGTTCGGGATCTATATATAAAGACGCGTTTTTCCATAACCGCCGCCCAATAAATAACGTGGAGGTTAATGAAAGGGCATATTCTTTATTGCTATCCAGGCTGGAAGGACCCGCATAGGGAAATGGATAAGAACCATGCCACTGGTTAATGGTACTAAATTGAAAGTGAACACTCCAATTTTTACTGGTGCTGTCTGCAGCAATTTGCGAAAAGCCGTTAAATGAAAAAATCAAATAAAAAAATAAAATATAATGGACCTTTTGCATATTTAGTTTGCTTACCGTTTAGCATTATCAAAAAATGGATTGAACAGGGCGAATTTTATAACCACTGATGGAAACGTTTGATGAACCAGGTTTTGACCACCTGGGTAAGCAGGCAATAGACTAATAAAATACCAATCAGCCAGGGGAAGTAAGCGGAAGGCAAAGGTTCCATTTTTAGCGCGCTCGCAAAACCGGAAAACGGAAGGTATATACCTATGGCCATAATCGCCGTGGTCAAGGCGATCACCGGTGCAGTAGCCCAGCTCTGGATAAATGGAATCCTCTTAGTACGGATCATGTGAACGATTAGGGTTTGTGATAACAGGCCTTCAATAAACCAGCCGCTTTGAAATAGACTTTGATGAGCCGGAGAATTGGCTTTGAATACAAACCACATGATTGCATAGGTCGCATAATCAAAAATCGAGCTGATCGGTCCTATAAAGATCATAAACTTGCTGATCCCGCCGGCATCCCATTTACGGGGTGTTTCAATATATTCGGCATCCATTTTGTCCCAGGGAATGGAAATCTGCGAAATATCATAAAGCAGGTTCTGAATCAATATTTGAATTGGCAGCATAGGTAGAAAAGGCAAAATAGCACTGGCACCCAGCATGCTGAACATATTGCCAAAATTGCTGCTCGCCGTCATCTTAATGTACTTAATGATATTTCCAAAAGTTCTCCTTCCATATATTACTCCCTTCCGCAGGACCATCAGGTCCTTTTCCAACAAGATGATGTCGGCACTCTCTTTGGCAATATCCACAGCTGTATCTACAGAAATACCCACATCGGCATCTTTGAGAGCGCCTGCATCATTAATCCCATCTCCCATAAACCCTACCGTATGTCCCTTAGCCTGCAAAACTTTGACAACCCTGCTTTTTTGAGCAGGACTCAACTTGGCAAAAATGCTGATCTCATCAATCTGATGGATAAGGTCTTCGTCGCTTATTTTTTCAAGGTCTCCCCCCAGCATGATGTGGCTGATGGGTATGCCCACATCGCGGCAAATCTTCTTAGTCACAGTTTCATTATCCCCCGTTAATACTTTCAGGGTGATTCCCAGCTTTTGTAAGGCTTCAATCGATGGTTTGGCAGAAGGTTTGGCAGGATCCAAAAATCCGATAAATCCGGCTACGATCATCTGGCTTTCATCTGAAATGGTATAGTTGAAGGGACGTTCGTCAAATTCTTTAACTGCCACCAACAACACCCTCAACCCTTCCCTATTTAACTTCTTGGTCGTATTGAGAATGGTCTGTCGAAAGTGATCATCCATCGGGATCACATCATCAGATTCAATTTGCAGTTGATTATCCTCTCCAGGATCAAACACATTTGGGCACAAGTCCAGCATCTCTTCCACGGCGCCCTTGCAAATCAGCAAGTGTTTATGATTATGTTCCAGTATGACCGACATCCGCCTTCTTTGAAAATCAAACGGTATTTCGTCAACCTTTTTATAGTTTTCAACCTTTAGGGAATCATGCAGTTCCCCATGCTCCAGCACAGCCATGTCCAGCAGATTTTTCAATCCGGTTTGATGATAGCTGTTCAGGTAAGCCCATTTTAATACTTCCTCATCTTCAAAACCCAAAACATTCAGATGCCGTTCCAATACAATTTTGTCCAGCGTAAGGGTTCCCGTTTTATCTGTGCAGAGCACATCCATGGCCCCGATGTTTTGAATGGCATTGAGGCGTTTTACAATTACTTTCCGCTTGCTCATACTCACCGCTCCTTTGGCCAAATTGGCGGTGACGATCATGGGCAGCATTTCAGGAGTTAGTCCGACTGCCACCGCAATGGCAAATAATAAAGCTTCCAGCCAGTTTCCTTTGGTAAACCCATTAATTACAAAAACCAACGGTACCATAACCAACATAAACCGGATCAGCAACCAACTTACACTGTTCACCCCCTTATCAAAGCTGGTTTCTGCTCGTTTCCCGGTTAAAGATCTGCTGATCGAACCAAAATAGGTCTGGTTGCCTGTCGTCACCACCATAGCGGATGCAGTACCACTGACAACATTGGTACCCATGAAGCAAATATTTTCGAGTTCAAGGGGCGATTTATCATCTGCATCCAGGATGGCAGTTTCTCTTTTTTCCACGGGCAAAGCTTCACCCGTTAACATGGATTGCGTTATGAAAAGATCCTTTGATTGAATAATGCGACAATCTCCGGGGATCATATCACCGGCTGAGACAAAGACAATATCCCCGGGTACCAGTTGTTCGATATTGATTTCCGTTTTACCAGTTCCCTGCCTGAGAACGGTGGCGGTTGTTTTAACCATACTTTTCAGCTGTTCGGCCGCCTTATTACTCCGGTACTCCTGCCAAAACCGCAAAAGAGAACTGAGTAAGACCATCACTGAAACGACGATCACGGTTTTATAATCGCGGTCAGCTGGTGCAGCAAGGAAAACATCAGTTACCAGCGAAACGATGGCCAGGACAATTAAAATACCAATGAAAGGATTCAGGAAAGCCTGAAATAACTGAACGTACCAGGCCGGCGCCTTCTCATGGGCGATTTCATTGAGGCCAAATTGTAATTGTCGCCTGGATACCTCCTCCTCGGTAAGACCGGATTCGTGGGCATCAAACATCGCATACAAATTTTCCTTCTCCGCTTCAGCGCTATTTCTGAGTTTGCTAGCGGTCCCCTCTTCAAAGCCATTTTGGAGATGACTCCCCGCGATGGACAAAAGCTTCTTTTTAGTTGTCAGTAACGAATCGTTCATTACACTTTTTTATACATGGAAAAATCTTTTGCCTTCTTCTTCTATTGGCCATTTCTTACATGATATCCGGCAACTAAAAAGACCAGAACAAGCCCTTTAAGTCCCGCAAAAAAATTCGAAACACTGATGGGTCCTGAAATCCGTTGAAATGGAAGTTCATACAAACCTAAAGGGGAACGAAAGAACCATTGCATCGGGGGATGATATTGGGCTCATGCAGGTCAATTACCAAGCAGGTTATTTGGCCACCCTAGGACGTCCTTGTTTCCCGATAGCCAGCGAGTCGATGTTTTTTTCGATATTTCTATCCCAGTCTGAAACCTGCATATTTAGTGTTATTGAGTACGGAATGGTATCGGAAATGGTGAACTGGTTCTTTTTACTCACCGTGACTTTATACAAGGCACGAAAACCTACCGGAGCGGTCGAATCGGCATTCGCGATCAAAAAGCTAAATGAATCGATTTCCTTTCCGACATACTTTTTTTCATCCTGTAGATAGTCGACCGTTTCCAGATCGTTGGCCGAAATTACTTTCTGTAAGCTGTCCCTTTTTTGAATACTGTCTAACTGGCCGTTTATTCTTTCCATGATATGCAGAAAAGCAAACCGTTGATGCGTTAAAGCTTTTTTGGCATTCATGGTATCGATACTAATAAAGTAGAATGAATCCAGGGTAAGCGTGGAATCCCTTTGATTAAGGAGTGCCAGAAAATTCGGTCTCAAATCCGGAAGTAAAATTTTGTTTTCTTTTGGTTTACAGCCTATCGAAAACAGGAGCAGCCAGAAAGGAAAGACAATGATTCTTTTCATAAATAATCAGTCAAGCAGGTTTGGAATGAGGGACCGGATGGTTTGATTTTTTATTTTCAGCCGGTTCTCTCTCACAAATCTAATCAAGCACCCGGTTGATCAGACAATTCCCGCACATTTCATGGGTACTTCATCCCGGTTTCAACCTACAAAGATCCGACAATCTATTGTTTATCAACAAGATACATTTTTTCGCCCGTCCTGCGTTGCCGTTCATAAAAAAAAGGCCATAATCGAAAAGTTCCGGCTATCTTTGTGTTTAACTTTTTTTAAAAATATTTAAACAAGTAAATGGACGAATTTTCCATTTCCGATCTTGCCCGCTATTCGGGAATCAAACCGCATACGATACGCATCTGGGAGAAGCGTTATGGTGCCCTGCAGCCCAACCGTTCCTCAGGGAATACCCGTTATTACGATGCCCAGCAGTTAAAGCGATTATTGAATATATCGGGTTTACTGAATTCAGACTACAAGGTTTCTGAACTCTGTGCCATGTCTGATAAGCATTTAACCGATTTGAATCGGAATTTGATCCATGGTGATTCACCAGCTCCCGCCGAATACTTCATTTCGCAACTGGTGGCAGCTGCCTTAACCTACAATGAATCTCAGTTTGCCCAGGTTTTTTCCCATTGCCTGTTGCGCTACGGCCTGAAAAATGCCTATCTGGAAGTCTTATATCCGGTGATGGTCCGTATTGGGCTGATGTGGCTCACCGACTCCATGCCTACGGCCAATGAGCATTTTATCAGTAACCTGATCCGTCAGAAGCTCTTTACGGCCATCGATTCCCTGCCACCCCCAAAGCTGGGGAGTCCCTCCTGGCTGTTGTTTCTACCTGAAAATGAGTTTCATGAATTAGGCTTGTTGATGGCCTGGTAC
>Ga0209698_10006837_pt1 | contig 12068 bp, 9 predicted proteins | sample LitLauG_LLR_2012_FD_187203 | JGI IMG/M metagenome (GOLD analysis project Ga0209698, IMG submission 187203) | Freshwater sediment microbial communities from Pennsylvania, USA - Little Laurel Run_MetaG_LLR_2012 (SPAdes) (version 2) | ecosystem: Environmental > Aquatic > Freshwater > Creek >...
CTGTTGCCCAACGCGAGCGACGACGAACTCGGCAACACCGCGACTGCGACAGAGACCGGCGCTGCCAATCCGGAAACGCTCGCTTGGCTCGAAAAAGAAGGGCTCCTCCCTCCTAACAAATAAGTAACCCGTTTGATCGTTACCGGCTCGTACCACACTGGTGCACTTTCGCTATTCTCCTGGTAGGGCAACCCGCAAAACGGCATCGGCGAGGTCAGTTCGACAAAGTGTCACAATCCCCGCCACGCTCGTTCCATAAGTTCGTCGTACGGCCATGCAACCGCATCTTACGATGAGCCGGGCATTGGTAGCCTTGGCCGCACGCGGCGTTCGCGCCGAGGCGGAGGCCAAAGAGCAACTGAAGATCTCCTACCATCGTTTCCTCGCTGAAAACGATCCCTCCCGCAAGAACGAAGCAGGCTAAGACCTCACTCGCGCAATCTTCGGGAAGGATGCGATTGCCCAAGATTCAATTCGCTGACCCGCCGCAGCCGGCCTGGCAACAAAAGGCGGCGTAGCCCCGGAGTTTCATGCTCTCCTACTACTCTGGATTCCGCCTTCAGTCTTGTGGCTCTGACATCGCTGAACATATGCTAGAAATGATGGCGATTCGGCGGCAGTTCGCAAAGTGTGGCATGCTTGGGCTGGCATTGACAGCGTTGACGTTTTCTCAATCGCTAACCCAGCCTCTCAATTACGACCGCGACGTGCGGCCGATCCTTTCTGAAAATTGCTTCCAATGCCACGGCCAGGACTCCAAGAAGCGGATGGCCGGGCTGCGCCTCGATTCGTTTGAGACAGCCACGGCCGATCGCCACGGGCACGCCGCGCTCGTGCCCGGCAAGCCCGAGGAAAGCCTCATCTACCAGCGCATTACCGCTGAACCCCGCGCGCGTCGCATGCCGCCGGTGTCGGCGAACAAGAACCTTACGCCGGAGCAAGTTGCTGTTCTCAAGCGCTGGATCGAAGAAGGCGGCCAATACGCGAAGCATTGGGCTTTTGCTCCGCCCGTTCGCCCGCCGGTGCCAAACGCGAAAGATCCGTGGGTCCGCCAGCCGGTCGATGGCTTTGTTCTCCAGCGCCTTCGCGAGGAAGGCCTGCATCCGAATGCCGAAGCTCCTCCTGGCGCCTGGCTGCGCCGCGTCTCGCTGGATCTCACCGGTTTACCGCCTGCGCCCGCTGAAGTTGACGCGTTCACAAAGCAGGTCCAAGCGCGCGGCGAAGCAGCTTACGTTGCGGCTGTTGATCGCCTGCTCGCCTCCCCGGCTTATGGCGAACGCATGGCAATGGATTGGCTGGACGTCGCCCGCTACGCCGATACTCACGGTTTCAACAACGACTCCGAGCGCTCCATGTGGCCCTGGCGCGATTGGGTCATCCACAGCTTCAACGACAACATGCCCTACAGCCGTTTCCTGACCGAGCAATTGGCAGGCGATCTGCTTCCCCACCCCACGCTTGATCAATTGATTGCGACCGGCTTTGGTCGCAACCACGTCATCAACTCAGAGGGCGGCATCATCGAAGAGGAGTACCGCGTGCAGTATGTGACCGACCGCGTCCGTACCCTTGGAATGGCTTGGATGGGACTGACTCTGGAATGCGCCCACTGTCACGATCACAAATTCGATCCCATCACCCAGCGCGATCACTATAAGTTCTTCGCCTTCTTTAACAATGTGCCGGAGCGTGGCGAGGATGGGCGCGTGGCCAATGCTCCGCCGATGATACCAGCGCCTACGTCCGCTCAGCAGGAGAAGATGCGCACTTTGGAAGCCGAGATCGGCGCGCTTTCCGAGCGCTTGGCGAAACGCGAAAAGGCCGCTAAATGGCGCGCTGCCGAGCTTGCGGGTCTGGCCGCTACAGAAACCGTTCCTGCTGGTGCGGTTCTCCTGGTCGCATGCCCGGAAAATAGCGAAATCGGAAAAACACCGGGTGTTCACTCATGCGCTTCGGGAAGCATCGAGCCGAAACCGCAAACCGTAACAAAGGTGTCCATATCGAAGCGGAACCCGCTGACGCTTAGTTTGTGGCTGAAACCTGCCGCCTCTGACACCGATGTTGCTCTGCTCTCCGCCATCGATTACACGGAGAACACTGCCTCTGTGGAGTATGGCCATGGCAGCGAATTGCGTCTGGTTGGAGGTGAGATCGAACTTCGCCTGAGCCAACGTTTCCCCAGCTATTCCTTGCGGGTGCAGTCGTCGGGGGCCAATCTCAAGCCCGGTCAATGGCGTCATCTCACGCTTGTCTACGGTGGCGCGGACAAACATTCCTTGCGGGTCAAAGCGGCCTGGGTCCGTATGTTTGCGGATGGCCGGGAAGTGGCAACGCACGTGTTAAACGACGGGCTCGGTTTGCCGGGCGCCAAAGATGACAAGCCCACAGAAACCAGATTCCGAATCGGCTGGGACAACGAAGTGAAGAGTCAGCGATATGCAGGCTTGCTCGGCGATGTGACTGCCTGGAGTCGCGCGCTAAGCGATCAGGAAATCGCCAGTGCGTTTGCAAGAGGCGCACTTTCTTACGCCGCCGCTTTGCCGAACGGACAACGGACGCCTGTCGAATTGCGTTGGCTTACAAATGCGTCTTTACGCGCACGCGACGCCGGCTTCGCGCGCGCGTTTGACGCGCGAGAAAAGCTGCGCGCTGAACTGTTTTCCCTCCAGCGTGAGACACCCACCGTAATGGTGATGCAGGAAATGCCATTGCCGCGCGAAACCCACATTCTCGTGCGTGGTTCCTATGACGCCCCTGGTGAGAAAGTTGAGCCGGGTGTGCCCGAAGATTTGCTCGGCGCGTGGCCGGCTGGGGCACCGCACAACCGTCTCGGCCTCGCGCAATGGTTGACTCAGCCCGATCATCCTCTCACCTCTCGCGTGGTAGTGAATCGCTTTTGGCAGCAGCTTTTTGGCCAAGGCATCGTCAAAACCAGCGACAATTTCGGTATGCAAGGCGAGTGGCCGAGTCATCCGGAACTGCTCGACTGGCTGGCCTGTCACTTCATAGATTCAGGTTGGAACGTAAAAGAGTTGATGAAGATGATGGTGCTGAGCTCCACTTATCGTCAGAGTTCCGATGCGTCTCCGGAGTTGGTCGCCCGCGATCCGGAAAACAGGCTGCTCGCGCGTGGGCCTCGCTTCCGCCTCCCCGCGGAAGTGATCCGCGATCAAGCACTTGAAATTGCAGGGCTGCTCAAGCAGGAAGTCGGTGGCCCCAGCGTCTTCCCCTATCAACCGCCAGATCTGTATAAAGGTATCGTCGTCGCGGCAGACTATCCGGGCACTATGTACGTGGAAAGCACCGGCGATGACCTCTACCGTCGCAGTCTCTATACCTTCTGGAAGCGCACCGTGCCGCACCCGGCGTTCAATGTCTTCGATGCTCCCGATCGTGAGGTCTGCATCGTGCGCCGGTCCACCACCAACACGCCGTTACAAGCGCTCACGCTTCTCAACGATCCCATCTTTATTGAAGCGGCCCGCAAGCTGGCTGAGCGCGTGCTAAGAGAAGGCGGCGTCACGCCCGAAGCGCGGCTGACTCTGGCTTTTAGACTCGCCACTGGCCACTCTCCCAATGAACGTGAACTACAGATCCTGAACGACGCCTTAAACAAAGCGCTTGCCGCGTTTCAAAGAGACGAGAAGGGCGCACAGAGCCTGATTCAAGTGGGAGACGCCAAATCAGATCGCTCCATTCCGGCCGTCGAATTGGCGGCGTGGACAGCGGTGGCGAATATCATCCTGAATATGGATGAGACGATTACGAAAGGTTGAGATTGTGGATTGCTGCAACAACTTCGCTCGCGTAACTTCGCGCCGTGACTTTTTGTCGCGGGCCGGATACGGCCTTGGCGCCGCCGCGCTCCATACTTTGTTGGGCGGAACGAAAGCTGTCGCCCAACCGGCGGATGCGCCGGCTGCTTTCCCCAATTTCAAGCCCCGGGCGAAACGCGTCATTTTTCTGTTCCAGGCCGGCGGCCCCAGCCATCTCGATCTGCTCGATTACAAGCCGCAGATGAAAGACCGTTTCAATCAAGACATTCCCGCATCCGTCTTCGGCACGCAGCGCATCACAGGCATGGTGGCGCAGCAAGATCGTTTTCCCGTCGTACCCACCATGTGGGGATTCCGCCAGTACGGCGAGAGTGGCCAGTGGCTGAGTGAGTTGCTGCCTTACACCGGAAAAGCCGCCGACGAAATCTGTGTGCTCCGCGGCATGTATACCGAGGCCATCAATCACGATCCCGCCATCACCTTCATCCAAACCGGAAGCCAGTTGCCCGGGCGTCCGAGCATGGGCTCGTGGATCGATTACGGTCTGGGCAGTGAGAACCAGAATCTGCCGGCGTTTGTGGTGCTGAATTCCCTTCCAAGTAACGGCCAGCCTGACCAAGGCTTACTTTCCCGCCTGTGGGGTTCGGGCTTCTTGCCTGGCCGTTACCAAGGCGTGCAGTTTCGCGGCGGCGGTGATCCTGTGCTGGATCTTTCCAACCCTCCCGGTATCACGCGTGAAATACGGCGCGGTCAACTCGATGCGCTCTCCGCCCTCAATCAGGAACTGCACTCTCGCTCTAACGATCCCGAGATCGAAACGCGCATCGCTCAATACGAGATGGCGTTTCGCATGCAAATGAGCGTACCCGACCTGGCAAATGTTTCCAAAGAGCCCGATCACATCTACTCTCTTTACGGCGAAGATGCCCGTAAGCCGGGGACCTTTGCCGCCAATTGCCTATTGGCGCGCCGCCTGGCCGAACGCGGCGTGCGCTTCATTCAGCTTTATCATCGCGGTTGGGATCATCATGGCGGTCTGACGGAGAAGTTGCCCGTCCTCGCTCGCGATACGGACCAGCCCTCTGCCGCGCTCGTTCTTGATCTGAAGCAACGCGGCCTTCTCGACGACACTCTGGTGATTTGGGGCGGCGAATTCGGCCGTACTCCCTACGCCCAAGGAGCCTCTAAACCCACCAGCTATGGGCGCGATCATCATGGCCGCGTCTTCTCTTTGTGGATGGCGGGCGGCGGCGTCAAACGAGGCTATTCGTACGGTGCTTCCGACGACTACGGCTTCAACGTTGTCGAAGGCGGGGTGCATATTCATGACCTCCAGGCAACAATCTTGAACGTTCTCGGCATCGACCACACGAAACTCACATTCTTGTTCCAAGGACGTCAATTCCGCCTTACGGACGTGGCCGGTAGCGTCGTGAAAGAGATTCTGGTCTGAAACTTTGAAGGTGATGTTTCCCGCTGATCAATTTCCGAGTTGGTGACACAGAGCGCACTCGGTGGAGGCACGCCTCTCGCGATGGCACTCCACGCAGCGCGCCATTTTGGTTGAGACCTCCGCGGCGAGCACTTCGCGCTCAGCCACCGGCCCGTGACAGTTGGCGCAATCGACCCCTGCCTTGGCGTGGCTCGAGTGGCTGAAGAAAACGAAATCCGGCAGCCGGTATACACGCACCCAGCGAATGGGTGTAGCGCTTTTCGCGGCTGCGGCGATTTGCCTGACAGACGGGCTATCGGTCCGAATGCTCACGTGGCAGAACATGCATTTCTGGGCGGACGGCAGTCCCGCGTCCGCTTGGCTCTTGGCTCCGGTATGGCAATCGAGACAGTCGAGCGCTGCCCCGTGGTGACGCTTATGGCTGAAAGGAATCGGCTGCACCACCGGCTTGTCTTCAGCGAGCGCGACGCCATACCAGCAAAGCGCCGCGCACAACCACGCTGAAACTCTACGGCAGCGAGAAGGCCAGCAGTTTTCCGCTGAAATTTGGGTCATATTTGTTCCCGCCTCCGGCTGCAATCACAACAAATTGTTTCCCAGTCTTCTTCCCCAGGTAGGTTACAGGCGTAGCGAAACCGCTGGCCGGCAAGTGAGTCATCCACAACTCCTCGCCCGTATCTTGATCAAACGCGCGAAATTTTCCGTCGTTGGTGGCGCCGATGAAGAGCACGCCCCCGGCGGTGACCACGGAGCCGCCCATATTCGGCGCGCCGGTTTTCGGAATGCCGCGCGCCGTCAGTTCATCAAACTCCCCCAGCACCGTGCGCCACTTGAATTGGCCCGTGTTCAGATCCACGGCGGTCAGACTTCCCCACGGTGGTTTCTGGCAGGGGTAATGATGGGAGTCCCAGAAGAATTCATATTTCGCCGAGCGCAAAGCAAACGGGATCTCCGATCCTTCCGGCCTCTTCACCATGCGGAATAGCCCGCCCACATCCATCGAATTCACGAACAGCAACCCGGAACTGGGATCAAACGACGCGCTGCCCCAATTTGCTCCGCCGTTCAACCCAGGAAAGACCACCTGGGTCCTTTCGCTAAAAGGCGTGAAAATAGCGGAGTCCAATAGGGCGCCCTCGGTGATTTGTGCGCATTCCGCGTGCGATTCGGGCGTGACGTCGGTCAAATCCGCAGCGGTCATCGACTGGCGGGCAAACGGCGGCGGGAGCACTGGAAACGGCTGCGTAGGATAAGATTCTTCACCCGGCAACTCACTCTTCGGTACCGGCCGTTCCTCTACTTTGAAGAGCGGCACTCCCGTCGCGCGATCAAGCAGGAACACGAACCCCGTCTTGGTTACCTGTGCAACGGCCTGCACCTCCTTGCCACTCCGCTTCACCGTCACCAACACGGGCTGGGCTGGAATGTCATAGTCCCACAGGTCGTGATGCACCGTCTGGAAGTGCCACAGGCGGCGTCCCGTGGTGCAGTCGACCGCGACCACGCTATCGCCGAAGAGGTTGGCGCCTTTGCGGTCGCCGCCATAGAAGTCGTAGGAAGGCGAGGTCAGCGGCATGAACAGCGTTCCGGTCTTTTCATCTACGCTAAACGCCGACCAGGCATTCGTCCCTCCGCGCTCCTTCCACCCCTCGCCTCCCCAGGTATCCTGGCCCACTTCTCCCGCGCGCGGCACCGTGTGGAACCGCCATACCAGCGATCCCGTTCTGAGATCCCAGGCGAACACATCTCCACTGGGGCCGTGTGGATAACTGTCCGACACCAGGCCGCCGGTCACCACTACGTTGCCGCAAACTGCCGGCGGCGAAGTGACCCGGTATTGCGCAGTCGGATACTGTTCCATCAATCCCTGCTTGAGATCGACCATGCCGTCTCGCCCGAAGCGGCGGTTCGGCTTCCCGCTGGCGGCATCGACAGCCCAAAGCCGACCCTCCATATCGCCCATATAAACGGTGGCGGCCTTGCCGTCAGTCCAATAGGCGGCGCCCCGGTTGACGAAAAGGTTGGCGCGCATCGTTCGGTCGATGTGCGGATCAAACTCCCAGAGCTTCGCGCCACTCTCGGCCGCCAGCGCGAAAAGGCGGTTGAACGGCGTGGTCACGTACATGACGTTGCCGATCACCAGCGGGCTCGCTTCAAAGCTGGAACGGGTGGGGGAAGCGCCCGTGCCGTCGCTGAAATCGCCGGTATCGAACACCCAGGCTAGTTTGAGCCGCTTGACGTTGCTCTTGTTGATTTGGTCTAGCTTGGAATAACGCGAACCGGCCGCATCCGCGCCATAATGCGTCCATTCTTGTGCCGATGAGTTGACCCGCGATCCGAAGGCGGCGAGCAGGAAAAAGAAAAGGGCTCTCTGCAAGGCGTGCCCATCGTGAGCTTTCATATATGTATTTATATCTATCCAGCCAAACAATATATACTGTCGCCGCAGTTTCGGGGCAGCCAAATTTCTTCGGTTTGCAGGCTGGAAACCAACAGGTGAGACCACGTAGCCGGATTAGTGTGCTAATGAAGCTCTATTCCTCGGACGGATCAGAGCGTGTGGCGCAAATTTTCTTTGCTGAAGGGATCAAAAACTTTACCACAGAAACAAACAAGATTGTATATTTTGGGGATCGCAAGCATAATCGACCTCATGAAAACTACCGTAGAAGTAAACGATCTGAAAATGCATTACGAGAAAGAAGGTGATGGTGAACCTCTCCTGCTCCTACATGGGGGAACAGGCTGTCACGAAGACTGGGCCTATGCTGGGCGCGCCGAATTTGTTCGGGAATATTCGGTGATCGCCCCCGATGCTCGCGGCCATGGGGCGACCAACAATACGCAAGCAACGATTACCCATCGCCAATGTGCGCTCGACATGCTTTCGCTACTAGACCAGTTAGGGGTTAGCAGGTGCCGTGCAATCGGCGTCAGCATGGGTGGAAATATTCTGCTGCACATGGCAACAATGCAGCCGGATCGCTTTAGAGCAATGATCGTCATAAGTGCAACGATGCAGTTTCCCGAACAAGCTCGTGCCATCATGCGGCAAGTTCCTGCACCCGACAAACAGCCGCCAGAAGAATGGGAAAGGATGCGGAGAAGCCACAAGCACGGCGATCAACAAATCACAAAACTATGGGACTGGACCCGGAGCTTGCAAGATAGCTACGACGACATGAATTTCACTCCGGCCTCACTCTCAAGTGTGACGGCACCCTCGCTAATAATCTACGGAGATCGCGATCCACTCTATCCCGTTGAGATGGCTGTAGCAATGTACCGCGCTATCCCCCAATCCTCTCTATTCGTCGTCCCCAAGGGCGGCCACGGTCCAATATTTGGCGATGCCGCTCATGACTTCACTCAGACTGCGCTCAAATTTTTTCGCATGGCGTAGTGAGTAGCGCAAGTCTTGCATCTTTTGGACCAGCTTCGTGCCGAGAATCGGCGTTTGCGGCCGCGCGACGCCTAAATTCGAAAACGACCAACCGTGCCGCCAGCAACGCAAGCCCTCAAAACGCTAAATTTTACCTAAAATCATGATAAGATTTTGAGACATGCTCGGCCTCAAAATGCTCCTCGTCCATAACGAAGAGCTCCTTCTTCTCGAAATCCGCCATCTCGCAATCGAGTCCGCCACTCAAGCGCACCCCGCGAGCCTCTAGGTCCCCTTTTACCGTCAACCCATGGGTGATTTAGCTGGCCTTTTCGAACCCCAACCCCCTAAAGCGATACTGAATGTTGACCCCAACGCTGCCAATCCCGAAACGCTCGCCTGGCTCGAAAAGGAAGGGCTCCTCCCTCCAAACAAATAAGTAATCGCTATGGCTCCCAATAGAGGTCGTCAAGAAGATCCAGTCGTCTACTCCATCATCGATCGCCTGATCGATCCCACCGACGAACTCGAACGCAAACGGGGCAGGGCATCGGTCGAATATTTCAAGAACTCCGTCCGCCGCGATCTCGAATGGCTCCTCAATAGCCGCGTCCCTCTTCAACCGCCTCACGGCAAAGAGTCCGAACGCTCTCTCTATACCTACGGTCTGCCCGACATCAGTTCCATCAGTCTTCTCAGCCATCGCGACCGTCAGATGCTCACCAAAGCCATCCAGTCCGCCATTTCTAAATTCGAGCCCCGCATTCGCAATCCCCGCGTAGTGCTCGTCACCGACAACGACCAGCGCGTCCAGAGCCTCCGCTTCATCATCGAAGGCGTTCTCCATATGGAGCCTAATCCCGAACCGGTCGCCTTCGATACCGTTCTCGATCTCGCCAGCGGCCACTACCAGTTGCCAGGAGACCAGAGTGCGGGATGAACTAGTGTGGTGTTCAGCAACGTGAGCTTTCGGCCAGGGTGCGTAAGCGGTCTTCGTTTGCCTGATCAGCGTGAGGGCTGCACGTCATCTTTATCTTTGGATCACCCGGTTCGCGCCGCGGCACAGGTCATCGAAATCCCGATAGCAGTGAGCAGCTTGCGTTGGTACCCCTGCCCAATTGGCAAATGCTGATTTGCTCCGAGTGGTAGGGTCACGCAGTGACTCGGTCGAACAGTGTATAATTTTGACCCTGGAGGGTCACCCGAATGCGGGCCATCATTCTCGCACTTGCGTTGTACGGAGGGCGTCACTCCGTGCTCCTCGCTCAACCCGGCTCAGCCTCAGACGAAGTGCACTACGAAATTCCGAAAACGTGGGACGAAGCGGAACTTAGAGCTTGGACCATACCGGCGCGCGAGCCGGGTGCCTATACCGTGCATGTCCCTCCATCCTTTTACTACAGCATTCCCACACCTCCGATCTACAAAAGCTATCCCGTCTATCACCCTTCCAAAGAGCCGGCCGGATATATGGATTGGCTTCGGAGACAGGAGCCTCAGGTAGTTTTTGAGTCTTCGAAGCTCCGCACTGAGGCCGACTGGATCGCTGCCGGCAAACTGGTTTTTGAAGATCCTCGTGGGGATATGCCCGTAGAGATTTTCAGAGATCTGCGTTGGTACGAGCAGCTAAAGATTCCGCTTACGTCTGATGGTCGGGTGCCGGGCTGGCGCTACGTGATTCGGAAAAAGGGATTGGTAGAGGCGGGCGCCGCGTCTTGCTCTGCCTGTCACAGCCGTGTGATGCCGGATGGCAGCTTGCTCAATGGAGCCCAGGGGAACTTCCCGAAGGAACGAGATCTCGCCTGGGACATCCGCGTACGGCGGAATCTGGAGGATGCTCGAAAATACACGTCTGGCCTTTTTGGGTTGTCGCTGGCACCCGGGCACTTCTCCTTTCTCGCCAAGGAAACAGCGCAGCTCGACGTCGATCAGATTGCTAGTGTGCGCGAGGCGGTCCCTTCGGGTGTCGTTCTCCGTGTGGGGGTCAGCGTCTTTACGCCGGTGAAGATTGCCGACCTTATTGGCGTGAAAGACCGGAAGTACCTGGACCTCATTGCGCGAGTGCAGCATCGTAACATCGGAGACCTGATGAGGTATGCGGCCTTTCAACCAGGCGAAGTGGTGTTTTTTGCGGATCGAAATGCCATTCCCCCGGGGATGTTGCCCGACCCGGCTGCGCTTTCCCGTTTCAGTGATGAGCAGTTCTTCGCCTTGGCTCTCTACATCTATTCTTTGCAGCCGCCCCGCAATCCAAACAGGTTTGACGACGTAGCACGGCGTGGGCAGAAAGTGTTCGAACGAGAAGGTTGTGCCGGCTGTCATACCCCACCGCTCTACACAAACAACAAGCTGACTTTGGCCGGTGATTTCGTGCCCCCGTCGGATCACCGTACCAAGTACGACATCGTGCCTATCCGCGTCGGCACCGATCCGAGGTCAGCCATGCAGGCTATGCGGGGCACGGGATACTACAAGGTGCCATCACTGAAGGGAGTTTGGTACCGCGGTCCCTTCGAACATAATGGCTCAGTCGCAACACTGGAAGACTGGTTCGATCCCCGACGTTTACGCGACGACTATGTTCCTACCGGGTTCAAAGGCTACGGCGTGAAGACGCGCGCCGTGAAAGGCCATGAGTTCGGACTGAAGTTGTCCCCCGAGGACAAGCAGGCGTTGATCGGATTCCTCAGAACGCTGTAATCGTTTCTCTAACCTGCCGGACTTGACCGCCGCTCATTTCTATGCCTAAAATAATCTACCGTCAGAAAGGATCGCGTGCCAGGATCTTATTCGCCGAGTGTAAGACAACTTACAGATGGATAAAGGAGTGGGTGCACATGCAAGTGGGTCAAGATCAAGTCGTCGACACGCCGGTTTCTCCAACATTGAGGCCGAGTGACATCGTATATCCGTTGCCGTTGTCAGCCGCAAATGACATTACCGACCCGAAGAGTCAGACCAGCTTCGGATACAACCGCACGGACGTCGAGCAAATTAAAGTGAACGGCAAGGTGGTGAAAACCATCGTTCATCACCGCAAGCACGCAGCTGTCGACTTGGAAGCGCCTATCGGGACGCCGGTTTTGGCCATGGCCGACGGAATCGTGTTACGGATTGTTGAGGATTTTTGTCAAGGGACTTCAGCAATCGAAATACAACATCCCGGCCTCGGAATTGTTCGATACGGCGAGGTAGATCAGTTCAAACTGGGCTTGGTGCACCTCCATCATCCGGTGAGACGTGGACAGGTGATTGGGTACCTTGGGAAACGAGGGTCGGCGCCCCGCGCTATGTTGCATCTGGAGTACTATAGCGACTGGACGAGAACCGACTTAAAAGTGCGCGACCGGCTAACGAACACTTCCAATCCACCCTACGAACGCCGCGATGACCTCAGAAATCCGACCGCCTTGCTCCACGAAGGACTGCAAATAACCGGTCTCAAGCACGTAAAGCT
>Ga0209698_10006838_pt1 | contig 12068 bp, 13 predicted proteins | sample LitLauG_LLR_2012_FD_187203 | JGI IMG/M metagenome (GOLD analysis project Ga0209698, IMG submission 187203) | Freshwater sediment microbial communities from Pennsylvania, USA - Little Laurel Run_MetaG_LLR_2012 (SPAdes) (version 2) | ecosystem: Environmental > Aquatic > Freshwater > Creek >...
CCCTTATCCGACTTACTTAAAGCGACATTCCTTGCCATCAGCGCTCTTTTCCCCATCGTCAATCCTTTAGCGGGCAGTCCGATCTTTTTGTCGCTCACCAACGAATATACACGCGCAGATCGTCACTCCCTCTCCCGCCGCATCGGCGTCAATAGCTTCTTCCTGCTCATCGGCTCCTATCTAGTCGGTAGCCATATTCTCTCCTTCTTTGGCATCTCCCTCCCAGTCGTCCAAGTCGGCGGTGGTTTAGTCGTCATCTCTACCGGCTGGTCCATCCTTCAGCGCGGCGCCGACGACGGCGAACGAAAAGAGGTCCGTCAAAGCATCCAACCCAAAGATCCGTCTCGCCTGGCGTTTTATCCCTTCACCCTCCCCCTCACAGTCGGCCCAGGTTCCATCTCAGTGGCCATCACCTTGGGTGCCAATGCGCCCCATGGGTATCCCGGCAATGTTTCCGCCATCGTCGGCACACTCATCGGTTCCGCTGCCGTCGCGCTCAGCGTCTACCTCTGCTACGGTTTTGCCGATCGTCTCGCCCGCATCCTCGGCCCCACTGGCATGACCGTCATCGCCCGCCTATCCTCGTTCCTTCTCGTCTGCATCGGCGTTCAGATTTTGTGGAACGGGCTTAGCACTCTCATCTCTTCTCTCCCACCGCGCGTGTGAGACTCGGCGCGGCCTACCCAACCACGGCCGCCGCCTCGCGCACAGTCGACCCCAATATCACTCGCCGGTCCCTCACCACATCCATGCCAATCTGCAAGATAGACCGGAACGAATGGAATGATTCCTCCGACAACTTATCCGCATCCAGGTCCCGAACCGCCTCCGCCAAAATCGCCACTAACGTCCGCCAGATCTCGTCTAACTCCGCTACTGTACTTGTTTGCTGCGCGTGGCTGATCAAAGCGACAACCCGGTCGCTGTATTGATCCGCCGCGTGCTTCTGCCTGTTCTCCACCCAGCGCTTCAACTCCCAGACCCACGAAGCCGCCATCAAACTCACCGTGAACATCAGCCCCACATAATCTGCGTGCGCCAACAGGAACGACGGTTTGTCCTTGCTGTAAAACGCACTGGCGCCGGTATGCAGCGCTGGACCGATTCCCGTTCGAACTCCCGGCTGCTTCACTTGCGCTAACAGCAATCGCACTTCGGTCATCTCCGCCGGAATCTCCCGCATAATTTCTTCCCGCCGGTCAAGCAAAACCTCGGTAATGGCGCGAATTGCATCCGTGTTCGCGTCGTCCCTCGCCAGCAGCGTCCGACGCACCCGTACTGTCGCCAAGTCTTGCACCGGCACTGCCGGACTTCCTGAATAAGCACCTTCCGGAATCAGTCCCGCTTCAAAAGCAGGCTCCCGAATCGCCATCGCCGCCGCTTGTTCAATTGGCACAAACCGTGCCCCCGCCCGCGCCAGCCTTTGAATCGCCGGATTCCCCAGCGCCCTGACCCGAAAAATCGCATCAGCCCGTCCCGCGAAGAACGCCTCATCCGCCGCTTCATCGTTCGCGCCCACAAACTGAAAATCGTCCTCACGCAGCCCAAAATGTTCCGCCGCCCGCAAGAACGACCGAAATTGCCCGCCAGTCTTCGCCAGCCCTACGCGCTTTCCCTGCAAATCCGCAAAGCCTTTGATCTGGGAGTCCTTGCGCACTAGCAACTGAAATTCGTCGTCGTACAAAATCGCCACGATCCGCGCCTCGGGTCCCCCCAGCACATCCGCCTGCGCTGCCGCTAATTGCACCTGCCCCGCGCTCAGCATCCGCAGGCTTTCCACCGTGCCGCCAGTTTCAAGCACTGTCAACCGTAACTTCGGATGATGCCTCTCCACTACTGCTTTCAGCGCGTTACCGATCAAGTAACTCTCACCGCTCCGCGACCCAGCCGCCAGAGTTAGTTGTTGCGTCTTGGAGCTTTGCACCAGCGCGTAAGCTAAGCCGCCAATCACTGCCACGCTCAGCGCCGCCAGCGCTCCGCGCAATATATGGGTAAACCCCGCTCCAGCCATTCCTTTCAGCGTAGTGCTCGTGCGTTACAATTTCGTGACACGTGGTTTGGCTCCTAAGCGCCGCACCCGTCGTAGCTCCTCCGCGCGCATAGACAACGCGCTTGTGACACTCCAGAAAGTGCCATAGCCCCGCCTCACCTAACCGCAAATCCCGCTTACATTGGATTTGCTATGAAGACTCACACCTCACTCAAAGCATTTGTTCTTGCCGCGTTCGCCCTGGGCGCAGCCTCGGCCCAGTCGCTACAGAAAGATGTCCATTGGCGAGACCTGTGTAGCGCATCCCAGAACAGCCTCCTGATCGTCACCACATCCGCCGGCCAGACAGTCGAAGGCCGTTGTCTCACAGTCTCCGAAACCGAACTCACCCTCAGCACCGAAGACCACGGCCTCGTGAAAATCGCCCGCGCCACTCTCAGCAAGACGCTCATGAAGACCGGCCGAGGCAATCACGAACTGCGCAACCTCCATCGTGATGTCCACGAACTACTAAAGCGCGAAGTAAGCGGATTATTGACGGAAACCGGCCCTCTCGATCTAATCGCCATTCCCCCCACCCTCGCCTGGGAGGTAGCGGCCGCTCCGTTTTGCGCTCTCGGAGATCTCAGAAACTCCTTCGAAAAATCCTACGTTCTACGTGTCCTTTGAGCGCACACCCATGAAAAATAGAATCCTACAACTGCCGCTCATGAGCGCAATGCTTAGCTTCCATGCCTTCAGCGCTGACCTCAGCGTTCTCGACCGCGGCCGTCATGTCTTCGTGAAAATGGTCGGCGAAAGCGTTCTCTGCGAAACAAAGGTTGCAGACCGGATGGCAGATGCCGTCACCCTCCGTCTATCGAAGAGCACGCGCGAGTGCGGCCAGCAAGGCGCCACGCTTCAATTAAGCCGCCAACGGGTGTTCGACCTTTCACCAATCGAGCACTTGTCAAAGGATCGCCTCGCCACCAAATTGCTTCTCACCGGAATTGAGGTTGGCACGCTGCTAGTCCTCCCGCTCGCAAACACGTCCGGCAACACCCGCTGGGTCGTTCTCGGACTCCTCGAAGTCCCTATCTACTTCATCGCCCAAGCCGCTTGGCATCTCGTTCCACTCCGCCACGATTATCTGCTCTCGATCGCATGCCCCGATCGCCAACACTGTTTCCCCTAATGGCAAGCCTGCGCAGCCTTCGCGCTATTGTTTTTCCCGCGCGGCGGGGTCAGTCCGACGTGTTTTGCATCGCGTGTCGCGCCTCCGAATGCGACGCCCATGCTCCCACGCCAAGCAGGAACCCAAAGTCATACCACCTGCCCTTATTGTTCGTCTCGTAAACCCGAATGCCCGTGACAAACAAACTGACCCAAAACAGGAGTGGCGCGATTATGCCGTGCCACAATCCCGCCCAGAATCCGGCAGGAGTGGCATGGGGGAGTTTATATTTCGAGTTCGGTCCCGCAATTGCCAGTACATTAGCCATACCTTAATTGAACGTCAACCTGGTTTCCGAAGTTCAGCCCCGCATGTCTGAGATACACTCACCACAGCCACCGTCAAGGACACTCAAATGATAAAAGTCAGCGTCATGTACCCCAATCCTCCCGGCGTCCGCTTCGACCACGCCTACTATCGAGATACCCACATGCCCCTTCTCAAAACCAGAATGGGCGATCTGTGCAAGTTCTACACGATCGACAAAGGCCTCGCCGGCGGCGCTCCCGGCTCACCCGCCACCTACGTCGCCATGTGTCACATCTTCTGCGATTCCGTCGAAGCGTTCCAAGCCGGCTTCGGCCCTCACGCCCAAGAATTGATGGCCGACATCCCAAATTACACAGACCAAAACCCCGTCATCCAAATCAGCGAAGTCGTAGTCGCTTCGTCCGCTAGTTCCAGTTAAGGTATGTAAACCAAGGTGCTAAGCGAGTAGTTCTCCCCCGAGTACATCGCCACTTGCGGATTTCTTCCATTTCCTAGAAACTCGCCCTTCTCACCTACGATCTTCCTCACCGATTCTGGCTGCGGAACTTCGTGCGGATCGAAATCGATCGAACAAACCATTCTTTCTCTGAATGCTTTGCCGGGCTGCGCCTTGAGTTCTATTTCATACAATCCGGACTTGTCCAGAACAACCCATGCCTGTTTGCTGAGCATGCTGGATTGGTTTCCAATGTAGTCATACAACTGAACCGAGAACTTTGAGCCCGGCGGCAAATTCGACGCGCCTTTGAGAGCGAGTTCCTTGTTCGATCCATAAAAGTTGCCATGGGCGACGATGTAGTACGTCGGCGCCGTCAACACCTTCTTCGGCTGACTCTCGGAAGGGCTGCCCGTCCCAAGTGCCAACAACGCTGCCAACGAAAGAGAAAGGGTTCTAAGCATAAATCAAATCCGTCCGAAAATCCTATCACGCGAGTCGCGGTTCGCTAAGGATATAGAATAATCGGGTGGGCGCGCGAAGGAACGCCCCAAAAGGGAGCCTATATGTGCGATCAAGACCATTTCGAAAACGACCGGAAAGAGTACGAGTCCCGCGGTTTAGTTACTCGCAAACAATTCGGCAAGATGCTCGGTGCGGGTGTCGCCATGATGCTCCCCAAAGTCGCCAACGCCGCCACTGTTACTGAATCCGACGTCAATATCGTCACGCCCGACGGCACTGCCGATTGCTACTTCGTCCATCCCGCCGCCGCCGCCGCCGGCGTTCTCGTCTGGCCCGACATCTTCGGCCTCCGCCCCGCGTTCCGTCAAATGGGTAAGCGCCTCGCTGAGTCTGGTTATGCCGTTCTTGTCGTCAACCCGTTCTACCGTACTAAGAAAGCGCCAACCGCCCCAGCCGGCGCAGCCACGCCCATCGCAGACGTGCGCCCCATGGCCCAGACTCTGAACGAAACCACTCAACTCACCGACGCAAAGGCTTTCATCGCCTGGCTCGACTCCCAGTCATCTGTGGCCAAGAATCGCAAGATCGGCACGCAAGGCTATTGCATGGGCGGCCCCTTCGCTTTCCGCACTTCTTTCGCTATGTCCGATCGCATCGGCGCGGTCGCCTCCTTTCACGGCGGCGGCTTGGTCAACGACACTCCCAACAGCCCGCACCTCGAAGCCGCCAAAAGCAAAGCGCAATTCCTCGTCGCCATCGCCTCCAACGACGACGCCCGCTCCCCCAAAGACAAAGACGTCATGAAGGAGACCTTTGCCAAAGCCGGTCTGCCAGCAGAGATCGAAGTTTACGAAGGCGCCGCCCACGGCTGGTGTCCCCCGGATTCGCAGGTCTACAACGAGCCGCAAGCCGAAAAAGCCTGGAGCCGCCTCCTCGCCCTCTATGCAAAGGCCCTCGCCTAAGGCCGCTAACGATTTTCTTGATACACTATCCGCATCCCGATTGCGTTCCGGATCGGGCCAGCTGTCAAATTTCTATAGGGAGGAAAAGTTTATGAAAAATAGATTCGCGTGCGCTTTTCTTTTGACGATCGGCATTGCTGCTTGCGCTCAAGCTTCCATCGTTTCGTTGAACGCGCCCGTCACCTTAAACGGATCTTATCCGACATTCAGCGCTGTCTGCGGCCCGTCGCCTCAGCCTGCAGCCAGCACCATCGACAACGGTGTCTTTCAACCGGAGACAACTTGTTATCAGTCCGGTATCCACTGGCAAGGCGCAACAACCGGTGATACGACCCACACAATCGCAATCAGCTTTAGCAGTGCCTCTTCAATTAGCGGGGCCATCGTCCAAGCTGACGACAATGACACCTACGAACTCGATTACCTAGGTCTCGATAATCTCTATCACCTGTGGTGGAGCATTCCCACAATCAGTTCCTTCGGACTTGTGACCCGCCCCAACGCGGATCAAACCACTGTCATGTCGTTGCCAACAGTAAGCGCCCTGGGCGTTCGAATCTGGGCTACCGGGGGTGACGGAGACTACGCCGTTTCTCAAGTCGAAGTCTTCTCCGGTGTCCCCGAGCCCAGCACACTCGGTATCCTGTCGGCGGGCTTGCTGGCATTCGGCACTCTCGTTTACCGTAAGCGAAAATCGCTCTAGTCTACTTGTGCCCAAATCGAAAAAAAAGGGGAGGCCATAATTCGGCTTCCCCTTTTTATACGTCAATACTTCGTTGCCCCGGCCCCCTGGCTCTTCCGTTTCGGCGAAGGTGCCGCCGCCGCCTGCGCATCGCTGCCAATCGTCGACAATAGGCCCATCACAGCCGAGGCCACCGTTGCCGGATTTCCGCACACAACCGCCGCCGCCAGCGATACAGCAGACGCCATGATCGAAAGCACTTTCTCCACTTGCACAGCCGTGTCCACAGCCTGGCGCGCCTCCTGCGTACTCTGAACAATCCGGTCAATATACGCTTGCAGCCCGGCCAAGCCGTCCACAATCGCGCCGCACGTCAGTTGCTCCGAAAAATCGTCAAGATGTTGCGCGTTGTCGGCCAGTCGCCGCCTCTCTTCGTCCGTCAAATCCCCGACGTGCTCGGCACGGTACCGGTCCAGTGCCATCGACAGATCGCGAAACAGTCTCGCGATTTCATCCGCTTGCGTTGCAAAGTCTGTAACTGGCATATAGTTCTAACCTCGAAATAGTTGTATGATCGCTTGCGTCAGTTTGCTAAGTGAATCAGTGCTCGGCTGAAGAAGCCCTGGCATGTCTTTGGCGTCAAGTTTTTGCGCTTGCTCCACCAACGTGGCATGCCCGCTCAAAATCGTATCGATCGCCTTGCCATAGTCGATCGCCGCCGCGCGTTTCGCCTCCATCGCTTTCGCGTGCTCACTCTCGTTGTCCCAGGCCAGCGTCCGTAACAGCACAAACTGCGCCGGTTCCCCCTCCGTCGCTTTTCCCAAACGTTGTACAGGCTCGCTGATTCGCCTCTCATAAGCAGCCTGCTCGTCATCCAAAAGCACCTTGTACCGAACTTCAACATCCGTTTTGAACTCGCTCAGAATACGATTCACATCCGGCGCCACCGTCACTAAGTCCGTCTTCAAATGTTTACCGCGATATCCCGCAGTCGCCATCCTTCCCACCACATCCAAAACGCTTCCAGCCGAAGTCAGTAGCGTGAGTGATCGCGGCGTGGTCTTTCCCGCTTTGCTCGCCGCCGCCTTGTCCGCTGCACTGCTTTTTCCGACACTGGTCTGCCCGGCGGAGGCTAACTGGGAAAGCGCCGAAAAATAGTCGATCAGTGTCTTCGAAGCGACCATGAGAGCTGCTGTCGGTGGTGTCTCTTGAAAGTCCTTGCTACAGGCGGCGCTAGCCTCCTTTAGATCCCGGTCAGCTCGGTCCTTTTCCTCTGGGCCATAGTAAGGCTTCTGATCCATCTCCCTCCGAATACACGACTGTTCAATGTCCTTTAAGATCGGTTCGCCTTGTGTCAGCGCCTGACTCGATTTGTCTGAGAACTGCGCGACAGCTTCAAAAGAACACGAACTCTGCAGCAACATGCCTACGACGAACAGCGCTCCACTGCCCGCTCGCACAAGCGAAATCTTAGAATTCAACATAGTCCTCCTCCAGTGTCTTCATTACCTACATTCCGGCTGCTGTAACTGCCGGCGCCGCCATCGCCACCGTCAGCGCATAAGCCACTTCCGGCTTCCGTATATCCGAATGCCCTTTTATGAACTCATCGGCCTTGAGATTGTAGGGCGTACTCGGTTTCACACCCTTGGCGAACGGATAATCCTGTCCCACCCCTTGCATCGTGCCCATGACCCGCTCCGGCGTGGTTTGCTGCGTTTGTGTGCCATTGCTGCCCAACCCGCCAAAAATATCGTCGGCATCTCCCAGCGCGGCTGCGGTCGTTCCCGCAATTCGTGATGCAATTGGATACGCTAAACCCACGGCCTTGTCGTTCCTCGTATAGGTAATCAGAATGCCTCCCCGCACTTTCTTCTTCTCAATCACGTCGCGAAATGCGCCCCGGTCCGTTTCATCGCCCTCCAGCGCAAATCCATTGTGTGAGAACGCTCCTTGCAACAGCAGCACCGTGTCCGGCCTGGCGTCCACCGTCCCCTCCGGTAGCGCATTGATCGCGGCAGCCACCATTCGGCATCCAAAACTGTGTCCGATCATGTGGAGCCGCAGGTCCGGCCGCGCCTGCCGCAATTGAACCAGCAGCGGCGCAACACCCTTTTGCCCGACCGTGCCAGCTCTCGCCTTCATCAGATAGTAAGTCGCATAGTTCAGCAAATTCAAAATGCCGGATTTAGCGCCGCCCTGCGAATCCCGATAACTGGCCGCTCCGCCCAGCCCACTCACCGCACCGGTCGAGAACGGATCCAGCGCCGCCGCCCCACTCCCCGCCTTGATGATGGGCGGGTTCAGCGGCTTTTTCAAATTCGCTAGCAACACCTTGCTCCTCATTTCGAAGAATCGATCCGACGCGTCGTCCGTCGAAGCCATGTCCTTCGGTAACAAAGGTCGCAGTAAGTCAATCACCCGCTCCTGCGCTCCCTCATCGTCCTCTACGCTTTCCATCAACCCTGCTATTTCGTCCAAGTCTGCCGGAGCAGCATCCGCGCCGGGCCAGTCCGAACCGGCAAAAAGCGACCGCAGGTCACCCACCCGCGCCTTCAACTGGTCAACGCTCACAGCCTCGTTCAGCGAAGCGGCGCCGCTCGGAATCAGATCCTTGTCCTCAAACTTCTTCGAAGGCCATAAGACGCCGCAAATGACGTACGTGCGTCCTGCTAGCGCTGGCGTAGCATCCACTTGCACCTTGATCAAACCGGCCAAGGCACAGTAAAGGTCTTTCGCGTCGTCCATGTTGTTATTCCACCCGTGGCACATTACCAACAAATCCGTGGGTGCCTTCACCCCGTTGAGCAGCGAGTCAACGTCCGACGTTTGAAACACCGTGCCGTCCTTCTTGAACTGCACTGGATAAAACGGATAAGGAAAATTCATAATCTTGTCTCCTCTCTGTGCTTACACCGCCTGGATCGCCCGCATCATGTCCACCAATCCGCCGCCTTGAAAACTTGACTCTCGGCCCAAGTCAGTCGCGTTCGTAACCAGGACTTCTTTTAGATCTAAGGGCAGCCCAATGAACTCAGCGCGCGCCGAAAGAATGCCGGCAAGGATGCCCGATACATGCGGAGCCGCCATACTGGTCCCGCTCCGCTCCAGATAGTAAGCCCACGTCGTGCCATTTGGCGCGGGTGTCTCCTGTCCAGCCTTTCGTTTGTAAGTCTCCAGATCCAGACCAGCGCCGCACGAAAGAATGTTCTCTCCCGGTGCCAGCAAATCGGGCTTCCTCCGTCCGTCTCCCGTCGGTCCCTTAGACGAGAAGTAAGAAACGCCGAAACGATGCGGCATGTTGCGATGCGTCGCTCCTACCGTGATCGCAAGCTCTGCGTTCCCCGGGTCGTTGATTGTCAGCGCAAAGCCACGCCCGGTATTCCCCGCCGCAATCACCACCGCGACCCCCGAATTCACCAGTCTGTCCACTTCCACGCATAACGGACTCTGCCCGCAGGCGAACCACTCCGGATCGAAATCGTGGCCCATGCTCAGGTTCACGCCATGCACCAAAATATGCCGCCCGTATCCGTTCAGTTCCTGTATCTTCTGGATCGCCGCAATCACAGTGCTGCTATCGCCTTCCCCACAATCGTCCAAAACTTTGTAACTCAGCAGCGTGCACTGCGGCGCAATGCCTCTCACCGTGCCCTCCACGGCTTGGCCCTTGTGTGAGATGCAGCCTTTCTCGTCGCGTTCGCGAAACATCGCCCGAGCGCTGTAAGTCGGCCCCAACTCTCCTGCGATGATCCCTGCTACATGTGTGCCGTGTCCATACTTGTCAGCTAAGTCTGCCACCAGCACCGGCGTCGGTGATCCCGGCCCCGTAAAATCCATATGATGGAGACCGTTCGGCAGCTCCAGATTGTCGTACTTTTCAAAATGTGGATGTTTGGCGATCCCTGAGTCGAGAACTGCCCAGACAATGCCCTTTCCCGTAGTCGCGAAGGCCCGCAGGCACGCGTCCGCTTTCACCGTCGAGCATGATTCCCAAATCTGCGCTCTCACCCGAAAATCCGGCCAAACGTGATAGATCGCATGCGCCGATCCACGGTTTCCCACGGGCCGCACTCCCACCGCTGGCGTCGTTTGGTCCATTTCCACTAACTTGCGGATAACCCTGCCAGTCAGCTTTGCAAATACGTATTGCTCATTCTTTTCGTTTTTCCACGAACTGACCTCCTGCTCGCCCTGAGATTCGCCATCGCTGCTGATCGCGAGATCTATCAGCTCCAAAACATGTTGCTTTGCTTTGGCTTGCCCCAGTACGTAACTCGTATTCAGTTCGATCAATACGCTATGCACTCGCTCTTCAGCCGCTTCGATTTCATCCAACAGCGGCAACGCAATCACGCTGCGCACTAAGTCGTCAGGATTAAAGACGCGCCCTTCGTCCCGATCCGACAGCACAGTCGTAATCACCGGTTGTGGACCTATCGAGTCAGCCGTGACCACTTGTAGAATGACTTTCCCCTGCAAACGCGCCTTGAACGCGCGCGTATCGCTGCCGGCGGAAATAATATGCTGATCCGTGCGTTCCCCTTCTTTGAGCGCTTCTCGGATCAACGTCTCCAACTGCGCATAGGCCGTAGTCGTGTGAGCCGGGCTGACTTCAAACACCACTCGGTGCAGGGCACCGTCGTCTAACCGGATCCTTCGCAACAACGGCGGCGACACAATGGCGTCAATAGAGCCTGGCATAACTATATCTTCTGCATGTACATAACCAAATCATCAGGCCGCTTATCCGATCTAATGAGCCATAGCCTGTGACATTTGACTCATCTATGCGTGAAACCGCGCAACGTAAGCGCGCCAGGGTGCCTGTGTAGGAGCCCAGCACTTCGAGAAGAAATGGCGTGTCGATTGCCAAAGAGTAAGTAGGGTATCTGAACAAGGAGGAGCGTGCCATGCAAACATCCTGGAAAGCGTTACTAAGAAGCGTGGGCCGCGCTGACGAGCCGGACGACCAAGACCTCGCCTTATGGGACCAACTCACCGCCGAAGCGGATACACCATCTAGTTCGTCGGAGGAGACCCGCCAACGCTGGCTCGCCTTCCGTCGACGCTATTCGGGTCATGGGAGCACAGCCGACACGTACGCTCTGGATCGCATGCTCGTCGAAACGGCGTCCCCGGAAGAACTCCGCGCCGAGGCCCCGGGTATCTATCAAAGGTTCTGTGAGGAACGTGGTGTGCCGCCCGATCCCCATGATCTGGCGATGAAGCCCCGCGAAGTGGGCAAGAAAGAGACAGAACAAGAAGTTGCCGAACTACGCGCGAGAGTGTTGCAAATAATGCGCTCCCTCCATTGGTCGTACACCTTCGCCCCGATTCGCGAAAGATGTCGCCTGAAACTGGTCGAAGGCGCTATGTGGCAGATGGTCGGTGCCACCGCCGTATTCGCCTTGACGTTGCTCCTACTCAGAATCTCGTCTGTAGCGGTGTACCGCCCCTTCTTCCCTCTCCTGGCCACAGTTGTCTATGCGGGCGTGATGGGCGGGGCATTGAGTTGGATCCAACGTCTCGGAGGCGTTTCAACCCAAGGTGACGCCTTAGGCGGCATTGCCGCGCTCAAGAATAGTCAATACAATCGCTTTCTCATTCCACTCAGCGGCGCCGCCTGCTCCGTGGTGACCATGTTGTTCTTCATCGGACAAATCGTGAACGCCGGAATCTTTCCCAAATTCCAGGACGTTACGCCGACCGCAAACCCCGACTGGGCTTTCACAATTAGCTTGCTGCCTCAGTCGCCGAAGGATTATGGGCTTCTCTTCCTGTGGTGCTTTATCTCCGGATTTGCCGAACGCTTGATCCCCGACGCCCTAAAACGCCTCGCCGATAGTTTCAACATTCAAACAAGATCAAAGAAGACCAGATCCTCGCGAACCCAAACCACCAAAGCCGCCGCTCACCGCCATTAGAGACGTGAAGGTTGGCAATAAAGCACGCAGCAAATGAAGCTTCGTCTCAGGAACCCACAATTCCGTTTAGCTCGGCTAATGTGCGAGGCTTCAAGATCGTGGACGGGCGGGACGTTGGACGGG
>Ga0209698_10006839_pt1 | contig 12068 bp, 10 predicted proteins | sample LitLauG_LLR_2012_FD_187203 | JGI IMG/M metagenome (GOLD analysis project Ga0209698, IMG submission 187203) | Freshwater sediment microbial communities from Pennsylvania, USA - Little Laurel Run_MetaG_LLR_2012 (SPAdes) (version 2) | ecosystem: Environmental > Aquatic > Freshwater > Creek >...
CTGATGGCGCGTACGATTTCGAGCGGCTTTGTGGTGGATGACGCCATTGTCGTGCTCGAAAACATTACGCGTTTCCGCGAACAAGGCATGAACCGGATGGAGGCGGCCTTGCGAGGCGCGGCTGAAATTGGCCCCACAGTGCTCTCCATCAGTATTTCGCTGGTCGCGGTCTTCATTCCGATTTTGTTGATGGGCGGCGTAGTGGGGCGATTATTCCGACAGTTCGCCATTACGCTTTCCGTCACCATCGTTATCTCAATGATCGTGTCGCTCACGGCCACCCCCACTATGTGCGCCCGCCTGCTGCGTCCGGAATCGGAGCACGGCTGGCTTTATCGCAAAACCGAGGGCTTTTTTCAGTTCATTCTTGCCGTATATGAGCGGATGCTGCGCTGGGTGTTGCGACATTCAGCAATCGTGCTCTTCATTGCAATAGCAACGTTGGCCTTCAATATCTATTTGTTCACTATCGTGCCGAAGGGCTTCTTCCCGCAGCAAGATACCGGGCGCTTAAACGGCAACTTTATTGGCGATCAAAGCATTTCGTTCCAAGCCATGCAAGCGAAGATTGCGCGCCTCTCCAAGATCGCGCAACAAGACCCCGACGTAGAAACCGTGCAGGCGTTCAGCGGCGGAGGCGGCGGAACCACCATGAACACAGGCCGTTGCTTCATGACACTCAAGCCCTGGAAGACGGTGAGGCACTCCACCGCCGATGAGGTGATCGCGCGACTGCGTCCTAAGCTGAATTCGATTCCGGGCATTACGCTCTTTCTGCAGTCGGCGCAGGATTTGCGCGTCGGAGGCCGGCAAAGCGCGGCGCAATATCAATACACGCTGCAAAGCGACAAACTGGAAGATCTCACAAAGTGGGCGCCAGTCATGACAAACGTGATGCGCCGGATGCCGCAGCTCACCGACGTCGTGAGTGACCAGCAGAATAAGGGACTGGAAGCGGGTTTAAGCATAGACCGCCCCACGGCCGCACGGCTTGGCATTACGCCGGCGGCGCTGGATAGCGCCTTGTACGATGCCTTTGGCGAACGTCAAATCGCGCGCACGTTTTCATCGCTGAACCAATACTACGTTGTGATGGAAGTGGACCCAGCCTTCTGGCAAACGCCAGACGGACTCAATCAAGTTTATGTGCCGTCGAAAACTGGCGCATCGGTACCGCTCGCCGCCTTTACCAGCAGAAGGCCCAACACGGCCGCGCTCACGGTGACTCACTCCGGAGTTTTTCCGTCCGTCACCATCTCGTTCAATCTGGCGCCGGGAGTAGCCCTTGGTGATGCGGTAAATGCCATTCATCAAAGAGCGCAAAACGCCGGCTTCCCGACAACAATCAACACAAACTTCACAGGTACCGCGCAGGCCTTCCAAGCTTCGCTCGATTCGCAGCCGATCTTGATCGCTTCGGCCCTAGCCGCCGTCTACATCGTGCTGGGGGTTTTGTATGAGAGCCTGATTCACCCCATTACGATTCTCTCTACGCTGCCTTCGGCCGGCGTGGGCGCGCTACTCGCTCTGCTCATCACGAAGAACGATTTGAGCGTGATCGCCATGATTGGAATCATTCTTTTGATTGGACTGGTGAAGAAGAACGCCATCATGATGATTGATTTCGCGCTAGCTGCCGAACGGATTGAGCATAAAACGCCAGAGGAGGCTGTCTTTCAAGCTTGTTTGCTGCGCTTCCGGCCGATCATGATGACCACAACAGCGGCCCTCTTGGGAGGTCTGCCGCTCGCTTTGGGAACAGGAACGGGCGCTGAGTTGCGGCGGCCTCTCGGCATCACCATCGTGGGCGGGTTAATTGTCAGCCAGGCCTTAACGCTGTTTACCACTCCGGTGATCTACCTTTATATGGACCGCTTGGCTCGTTTCCTGCGACGTCTGCGCGGAGGATCACCGATGATGGCGCCGCTACCCGCACCCTCGCCGGCGGCGGGAGACTGATACGCTCGTGCAGCCTCAATACAAAATCGTCAGTGCGGAACATCCGAGCGAGTCATCGGTGACGCTGCTACTGAATGGCAAATTGAGCGAGGATGCGATTCCGGAATTAGAGCATTCCATTGAAGAGGCTCGCGGGTTGCACCGGCGCGTATATATCGACTTGAGCGAAGTGACGCTGGTAGACCGAAAAGCAGTCCAATATATTTCCGAGCGATCGGCGGAAGACGTGAGGGTGGTCAATTGCCCCGTCTATCTGCGGCGCTGGATCAGTCAGGTTAGTGATGAAATCGAACAATAAGCTCGTCCTCATATCACTTTTTACATTGTTGCTTCTATGCGCTTGCAACCCTGCGCCGAAATATGCGCGGCCACCGGCGCCTACTCCCACGGCTTACAAAGAGGGCGCATCCACCGAGGCAAATGACGGCTGGAAACTGGCGCAGCCCAATGACGATAAGTTGCGCGGCAAGTGGTGGGAGATCTATAACGACCAGCAACTCAACGCATTGGAAGAGCAGGTGGCCATCTCAAACCAAAGCCTCAAAGTGGCCGAAGCGAATTTTCGCGCGGCTCGCGCCCAAGTTGTGATTGCGCGCGCGGCTTTGTACCCAACGATTGGCGCATCGCCAAGTTACTCGAACGCTCGCGGCTCAGGGACACTGTCCCGATTCGTCTCCACCGGCGCGAACAATGAGTATTCACTGCCGTTCGACATTTCGTATACGCCGGATTTCTGGCACCGCATCCGAAACACCGTCGACGTTCAAGCTTATACGGCACAGGCCAACGCCGCCGATGTAGCAACAGCTCTGCTTTCCACCCAGTCTGCACTCGCTACCGATTACTTCGAATTACGGGCGGTGGATATGCAGAAAAAGATCCTCGTGGACACGATGGAGAACTACCGTCAGAATGTCAATTTGACGAATACCTTGTACAAGACTGGAATCAACTCGGAACAAGATCTCGTGCAAGCTCAGAACCAGTTGGACACGGCAACGGCACAAGCTACGGACCTAGGTGTTGCGCGTGCGCAATATGAACACGCCATTGCGACTTTGATTGGCAAACCGCCCTCGGAATTGACAATCGCCGAAGGAACGTTCAGCGCACAGCCGCCTGAGGTACCCGTTGCGCTGCCTTCGACTTTGCTCGAAAGACGGCCAGACATTGCGGCGCTTGAACGCACAATTGCCGCAGCTAATGCACAGATTGGCGTAGCTCGCGCCGCTTACTATCCGACGCTCACTCTTTCTGCCAGCGCGGGCATTCAGTCTTATAGTTTTCTCCACTGGTTCAGCGCGCCGAGCCGCTTCTGGTCATTAGGACCGACCCTTGCGGACACCCTCTTTGAAGGTGGCGCGCGACGCGGGCAGAACCAACAGGCACAAGCTCAATATGACGCGGCAGTGGCCAATTACCGGCAAACCGTTTTGACATCGTTCCAAGCGGTGGAAGACCAACTCTCTACGCTGCGAATTCTGACGAAGGAAATTGGCGAACAGCAAACGGCGATCAATTCTTCACAGCGTTATTTAGATCTCGCGTTAATTCGCTTCAAAGCGGGCGTCGATAGCTACCTAAACGTAATCACGGCACAGAACGCTTTGCTGGCGAATCGCGAATCGCAGGTATCGGCGGAACTGCGGCGAATGTCGTCCAGCGTGCAGCTAGTTCTTGCGCTCGGCGGCGGCTGGGATCCCAATTCCCTGCCCGGCATGAAGGATCTGACGGCCAAGCAGCCGCCTGCGACGGCTACCGGCGCCACCGTTCAGTCTGTCCAATAATTACGCTTGACTGGTTTTCCAGCATGTGCTAATTTATTAGCACATGCTACTTTTTCAGCATAAAGCAGTGGGCCGAGCATGACGCTCGCGGGATTAAGCCGGCGCGAACGGCAAATCATGGAGATCTTGTACCAGCGCGGCAGCGCGTCCGCTTCCGACGTTCGTGACGCCATGCCCGACGCACCCACCTATTCCACAGTGCGAGCATTACTGCGCGTATTGGAAGAAAAAGGACACATTGAACATCGGAACGACGGGCTGAAATACGTATACGCTCCGTTGGTCAAACACGATAAAGCTAAGCGCTCGGCAGTAAAGCATCTAGTAGATACCTTTTTCCAGGACGCGCCCGAGCAGGTGGTGGCAGCGCTCTTGGATGTCTCGGCAAAGCGCTTAACGAACGAAGAGTTAGACAGGATGGCCGCAATGATTGAGAAGGCGAGAAAGGAAGGAAGATAGATGGTTTACGCCCAAATAGTTTTGAAGAGCACTCTGTTACTGGCGTTGGCTTGGCTTGCGGTGCTTTGCCTGCGCCGCAAATCGGCGGCAGTCCGGCATCAGGTGTGGACACTAGCTTTGGCCGCTGTTTTGGTGCTTCCACTTTTCTCAATGTTGTTGCCTGCGTGGCGCGTTCCCGTTGGCGATCTGTTCCTTCTAAACAGATTCTTTTTTCGAACCGAGGCTCGGGCCAGCACGGGAAAAAAAGCCCTACCGTCTAGTCAGCAAGTCGACTTTGGTACGCTTTTCATCACCTTGTGGGGTTTCGGTATGGCAGCGAGCCTCTCCCAAATGATGGTGGGCTGGGCCATGGCGGAGCGAATACGCCGAAGCGCGAAACCAATCTATATGCCGGAGATTGAGGAAGAGATCGAGCTACGGCAGACTGCGGCTGCAAGCATGCCCATCACATTCGGTTTGTTTCGCCCGGTGATTTTACTGCCTGCCGACGCCACCCAATGGAGCACCGAACGCCGCCGCATCGTGCTGCTTCATGAACTCGCGCACATCCAGCGCAGGGATGGCGCCACTCACCTGGTAGCGCGTCTTACCCTTGCGCTTTATTGGTGGCATCCGCTGGTTTGGGCAGCGTGGCGCGAATCTGTAAAGGAACGCGAGTGCGCCGCCGACGACCTGGTCCTGGCCGCCGGTGCAGGTGCGTGCGAGTATGCCGGTCACTTGCTCGACCTTGCGCGTTCTATGCAACCACCACAAGCGGCGATAGCCATGCTGAGGGCTTCCCAACTCCAAAATCGTCTCGCTGCGATTCTTGATTCCAAGCGTGATCGAAGAGCTCTACAACCGACCGCTATCATCGCGGCCTTGCTCGCAGTGTTAGCGATCTTGATCCCGGTAGCAGCTATGCGAGCGAAGGAAGGGACCGGAGCCACGACCTCCGGCGGCGCAAAAGCAACGAGTGTCAACCCAGCGCCAAGCGCCCGGCTATACCGGATCGGCGGCGATGTTAAAGCACCTGTACTGTTGTCAAAAATAGAGCCTCAGTATTCTGAGGAAGCGCGTTTAGCAAAGTATAGTGGTTCGGTGCTGTTGGACATCGAAGTCGGCGAAGACGGTTTGACACGCAACATCAGAGTCACCCGTCCGCTTGGTTTTGGGCTAGATCAGAAAGCGGTGGAAGCCGTCTCTCACTGGAAATTCATTCCTGCCACACTGAACGGACAGCCGGTGGCCGTCTCAGCGGAAGTTGAAGTAGATTTCAGACTCCAGTAATGCTGCGGTTCTTTGGGCTACCCTCATTGTTCGCCGCGCTCTGTTTGAGCATATGCTGCGTACCCAAACATGCCTGGACTCCCGACCCGCCAGAACCGAACGACCACGCGTATCTTGATCTAACAGCCGGGTCGCGGTTGCGTATCCTGATGCCCATTCTGCCCGAAGGTGAAGATTCAACACACCTGCTTGGGTTTCAAGTCTCGTACTATGCGGTAAAAGGCGGGCCCGATGGCACGGTGCGTTTAAGGTTCACCTCGGCGGAGGCGACCAGAGACGGGCATACGCTACCGCTTCCGAGCGCTCCGCGCTTGCCTTTTCCGCTTCCAGAAAAAGCACAATTCGTGCGCCTCGTCTTTCTGGTTCGCGAGAGCGAGACAGATCACAATGAGGCGATCGTTGCTGCGGGCCGTCGCGCGGATCTAGATCCTTTGACAGAACGACTGAAGAAAAGCCCGGACGTTTGCCAAGTGAGCAAAGAAACTTTCTGCGTGTGGGTGCCACAGGGGATTGCAGTTCGACCGGAGGCGCCCTCTGAGTTTGCGAACTGTAATTTGAAGGATCAGAAAACATGTGGCACGGCCGAGGATAATTCACATCTGCAGCGGCCCACGCCTGCTTTGCTGGGGAATCTGGTTAATGTCGAAGGACACAAGGTGCACATCTATTGCACCGGTCAGGGGAGCCCAGTCGTTGTAATCGCGGGCGGAGGGTTTTCGTTCGATTGGGGCCTGGTACAGCCGAAAATTGCCAAGCTCACTAAGGTATGCACCTACGACACCGCAGGAACGGCTTGGAGCGATCCTGCACCAGCGCAAAGCGACGCAGCGTGTGCGGCGAGGGTGGATGAGCTGCGCGGGGTATTGAACAGTGCTGGAATTCATACGCCGCCAGTACTGGTCGGGTTTTCGATGGGCGGTCTGATCGCACGCCTGTTTGCCGCGATGTATCCAGATCAAATCGCAGGAATGGTGTTAGTGGACCACGCCTTCATCGACACTGGAACAAGTGAGGCAACGGAAGCATACCCTCCAACTTCGCTGGTCGGGTTAGACGCCCCTCCGATCCTGATTTTCGAAAAGTCGATTGAGCTGGATCTTGAAGATGATCAGAATTTCAGCAAACTTCCTGAACGCAATCAGGAACTCCACAAGTGGGCAGTTTTAGTCCATTCGCTAAGACCGAAACCTGAGACGGTAGCGCAGTGCTTCTCGGAACTCGGGAAAGTGGAAAGCCGCCTGCCATCCCCGTTGGGCGACAAACCGGTTACCGTGGTCAGTACTTTGTATGCCTCATCGCGGTACCGGGCGCTGCAGCAAAGATTACTATCGTTGTCGCGTGACAGCACAATTCATCGCCGATCACAGCTCCCACATGGTGATTATCGACCAGCCGGATACAGTGGTTGAAGCAATTGAGAGTGTCGTTAATGCTCTACGAAACGGCGCTCCCGTAGGCCGTTAATAGCGGAGCCCGCTGGAAACCAAGAGAAGAAATTCCTGCCTTAGAATCCTCGCTGCCGTTTTCGTTCTTTCAGCGCAGAACACACGTGGTTCACCTGCCAAATGCAACGTACTACATCTTTTTTTCAAATGGGACGGATGTACTTCGCGAGGTAGCAGCCTTTCTTGGACAGTTACCTGACCATTGAGAGCAACGCCGAGATGTTTGCCTTTAAGTCGGCTCAACGCTTGACGCGAATGGCTAAGATCTGCAGTGGATCTAGCCTTCCGCCATTCTTCTTGTCGATTTGTGGATTTGCGACGTAGTAGAGATCGTTGCCGACCAACGCTCCGGTTGTTAAGCCATCGAACAAAGGGTTGCGACGCTCTACAACCTTCATGTCCACAATCTCCTTGCCGCTCTTACTCAAGCCGAATTGAACGATGCGTGGAACCATTGGACCGTTCTGAATGGCAACGAGGCTCCCTTTCGTCGCATAAAGACCATCGATGAATGACAAACAGATATTGTCCGGATGGGGAACGGGTCTTACCGACCCAGAGCTAATGTCGATCACGTCAATGCCGTCCCCCCATACAGAGACATAGAGCAGCGTCTGATCCGGAGAGATCGCGATCCCGTTCGCGGCAGCGAATGTGTGCTCTGAAGCGACTTTCCGCAACGTATTGTTATGAATGTTCAGTTGGTAAACAGCGCCCTCGCTGGTGTCGCTGACATAGACGACGCCTTTGCGGGAGATAGCGAGGTCGTTGAAGAGATGTTTGCCTTCTAGGCGCGCACTCTGTTCCAGATTCCCTGTCTCCAAGTTGTAACGGCACAAGCTCGCGCCATTGGACGTATTGGTAGTTGCCCAGATCGCATTTGAAGGCTGGTCGATTTTGAGCCCAAGTATGTAAGCCTTTGTCTCTCCCGATTGCCCAACAAACGGCCGGCAGACACCGCGGACAGAGCATTTTACGATCGCGTTTCTTGCGGTGCTGCCCAGATAAAAAGCGCGGCGCTTCGGATCAAAAGCTAGATTTTCCGGGAAGATATCTCGTTTGTCAATCGTCGCGATCCGGTGGCTGTTCGAAACACGCGGCGTCTGACGACGGACTTGCTCCATGATCGCTTGAAATTCAACAGTGTTGCGAACACTCGCGAAATCCGGATCGCCGGAAGGATCAATGCCCAGATTGGCATCGACTAGTTCGCGCAGGCGTTGAATGGCCTCCACATATTGACCACCCGCTGCGTACGTATTGGCGATCTGGAGTTCTACCGCCGCTCTGTCGTTAGCGGTTGACAGCAGCGAGCGGAGCCGCTCCAATTCCTTGTTGAATTCCCGATCGTCTTCAGGGGAAAGTTTCTGAGCAGGAGGTAATTGTGGTGACAACAGCGCCGAAGTGAGCAGCGCAATCAGGGAGAGAGTGATAAGCCGCCGGCTCATGTGACTGTCTCCCCATTCAAGCAGACTGCTAACTCGCCGGCTCTGCGGTTGATTCTTCAAACTTGCCGCAGCGTCCGCCGCGCATGCCTTGCCGGAACTGGTCGCGCTCTTCGGGCGTCATCGCTTCCCAACGCTTCCGCATCATGCGCGGACCCCCGCCAAAACCACCTCGTCCTCTAAATCCGCCAAAGAACACCCGGCTCAGGATCAGTAACCCTAATGCCTGCCAGAAGCGGATCGCATGCAAACCGAACAATTCCGGCATGAGCCAGTTCCACAACTGCGTCACCACCTCGCCGCCAACAGCTATGGCCACAGTCCCAATCACGGCCACTTTCAAGATACGCCAAGCTCGATTACCCTTCATTTTCATTTCTCCTCATCATTGATTTGTAAATTCGTCGTAGATCTCTTGCAGCCGCTCACGCAAATGCAGTATGGCGTAACGCTTTCTTGAGAGCAAGGTATTCACACTCGCTCCGCTCTCAGCCGCGATTTCCTTGAAGCTGCGGCCTTCCATCTCATGCGCCACAAACACTTGTCGCTGCTCTTCCGGCAGATCGGCCAGCGCTTCTTGAATCTCTTCGAGCAACACGCTGCGCGCATAAGCCGCATCAGGGCCGGCATCCAGCGAAGGCAGCAAATCTTCTAACGTCAGCCCTTCAACGCCGACCGGATCGTCCAAAGACTCCGGCCGTTTCTTGCGAAACAAGTCGGTGATTCGATTGCGCGCCACGCGAAACAACCACGCTCCGGCATTTTCAATTGGTTTGAGCAACGCGTACGTTTCGGTTAGTTCGTAGAAGACGTCCTGGAGAATGTCTTCGGCGTCGCTGGGATCAGGCACGCGGCTGCTGATGAATTTCCGCAGCCGGGCCGTCTCGCGACGCACTGTTTCCGAGAGCGCTTTGTTTTGCTCTACCGGCATCGGTATGGCTCTCGTGCTCTCCATCTGCAATAGAAGACGAAACTGGCGCCCGAATATTTTGGAGAACTGGAATTTTTGTGAGCCGTTAAACTCTAAGCATGTCAGATCCTTTCCGCTTAGACGGCAAAGTTGCTCTCATCACGGGCGGCGCCAGTGGCATTGGGGAAGCAAGTTCGCGCGCGTTTTCTCAAGCCGGGGCAAACGTCATTATTGTCGATATCGACTTGGCGAAAGCCGAAGCTTTGGCCGAATCGTTGCCCAAAGCCTCCGCGCACCGCTGCGATATTACGAATGAAGCGGACGTGCAGCAGTTGTTCGCCAAGATCCACTCGCTGAATATCCTCTTCAATTGCGCCGGTATTGGTTTGGTGGGCACCGTGGAAGAGACTGAGCTTGCCGATTTTCAGCGACTTTTCCGGGTAAACGTGGAAGGAACGTACCTAATGACCAAAGCCGCGCTGCCGCTCCTACGCAAGAATCGGGGCTCCATCCTTAATATGGGGTCGGTCGCAGGCTTGGTGGGAGTGAAACGACGTTTCGCCTATTGCGCCACCAAAGGCGCGGTGATCGCCATGACTCGCCAGCTTGCAGTCGACTACCCCGTTGAGATTAGGGCGAATTGTATCGCCCCAGGTACAGTTGATTCGCCTTTTGTGGAGGCGTATCTGGAAAAATACCATAAGAACGAGAAAGACAAGGTGCGCGTCGAACTAAATCAGAGGCAGCCGGTGGGGAGATTGGGCCGTCCAGAAGAAATTGCGAATTTGGCGTTATATATTTCTTCATCTTCTGCCGATTTTATGAGTGGGTCCATCGTAACCATAGATGGAGGATGGACAGCAGCATAATGCTTAACCCGTACGGCTGAGCGCACGTGAACGGATTTTAAAACTCGCTCATGTGTGTTTGGATTGACGGAAGTAGTTTTGTTCTTTAGGATATAAGTAGCATTGATTGAGGTATAGCTTACTATTCCTCGGTGAAGTCTGGTGTATTGTTGAAGAGGCTCTTCGTGAAAGAGGGGCGGAACATTTTTGGCGTTTTTGGTTTTCGAATGGTACAGCTCAATTTTGAAGTGAGGGGTCGTCAAATGGGCCTTCGAAATATCGGTCGAGTTCTCTCGGTGGTTTTTCTGCTGACGTTGTATGTGCTCGTCAGCCCGAAAGGCGCGCAGGGAGCGACCCGGACCTCAGCAAAGTCCGGTGCCAAAGCTAAGAAGCATTTAACCGGCAAGAAAGCCCTTGTCCATGGAGGCAAGAGGTCGGCACGTCTGGTAGCTGCTGGTTATTCGCGGACAAGAACGCGCGCTGGCTTAGTGTTGACACGAACGAAGGGACGCCGCGGCTTGCGCGGCCATCATCGTGTTTTCTTCAACCCTTGGACGGAGCCGACGTATGCAGATTCCACCATAGGCGATAGCATTGATGGCGATGATCTCGTGATTCGCAAGGCCGCCGCTGATGCGCTTGGCCCTTATAACGGCAGCATCGTGGTAGCCGACCCGCAAACGGGACGAGTTCTCTCCATCGTCAACCAGAAGCTTGGCCTCAAAGGCGCGTTTCAACCCTGCTCGACTGTGAAAGTTATCGTTTCGTTCGCAAGTTTGCGGGAAGCAATCGTAGATGCCAACACCCCGGTTCAATTGACACCGCGCTACTCCTTGGATATGACTACTGCGCTCGCGCGATCCAATAACCGCTACTTCGCGCACTTGGGAGAAGAGTTGGGCTTTGAGCGAGTTCAGAAATATGCCAAGTTGTTCGGCTTAGGCGAGAAAGCCGGTTACGATATCCCAGGCGAAGAACCCGGATTTTTAGCATCGCGGCCACCCGCCACCGGCGTCGGCATGATGACAAGTTTTGGGGATGGCATTCGCTTGACTCCGCTCGAGTTGACCAGCATTGTTACCTCGGTGGCCAACGGCGGAACCATGTACTATCTGCAATACCCGAAGAACCAGGATGAGGTGCAAAACTTTGTTCCGCGTGTTCGGCGGCAGTTAGATATCGCACGCTTCATTCCTGAGATCCGGCCGGGCATGATGGGCGCTGTTGAATACGGTACTGCCCGGCGCGCCATTTTCGATCAAACAGATCCCGTGTTGGGGAAGACAGGTACTTGTACCGATACCGCGCAGCCCGGCGTGCACTTAGGTTGGTTCGGTTCGTACAACGAAGTCGGCAAGAACCGCATTGTCGTCGTAGTCTTACTCACTGGCGGACGTGGTGTTGCGGGACCCGTGGCGGCTAAGGTCGCTGGCGATGTCTATCGGAATTTAGCCGTGCAAAATTATTTCGGCTCAGATCCGACAAGCGCACCTACTAAACTAGTCTCAATGCAGAATTGTTGCCGCCAGTAGTTGGAAGGCGGCAGGCATAGACTGGACAATTTACCACTTTGGCGCTCCCTACAACTCTTTTTTCAGCTCAAATCCTGTTACTTATCGCTTTCCTCGCCCTCGGCCTCTGGTCAAGCACGTTTAAGATGGCTGGTAATCGCTGGCGCTATGAACTCTATTCGTTCGACTTCGCGATCGGGGCCATTCTGTTTTCTCTGGTCGCCGCCTACACGTTTGGTAATTTCGGGGCGGATCTTGGCTTTTCCGAACATTTGATGATTTCGTCAAAAACCAACCAGCTTTGGGGGTTTGTTGCTGGCGGTTTGTTCGGATTAGGGAACATTTTGCTGCTGGCAGCCATCGCTCTCTTGGGATTGTCTTTTGCATACATCATCGCAGCCAGTTCCGCTCTGCTCGTGCTGGGCGCTTTAGAAT
>Ga0209698_10006840_pt1 | contig 12068 bp, 8 predicted proteins | sample LitLauG_LLR_2012_FD_187203 | JGI IMG/M metagenome (GOLD analysis project Ga0209698, IMG submission 187203) | Freshwater sediment microbial communities from Pennsylvania, USA - Little Laurel Run_MetaG_LLR_2012 (SPAdes) (version 2) | ecosystem: Environmental > Aquatic > Freshwater > Creek >...
CAAGGCGCCGGCGTGCCGCCGGGCGCTCTTGAATCCTTGCGCAAGGCTGCCGCGGGCGGTGCCACGGTGGACATCTACCTGGCTGCTGACCGCGGCCAGGTGCTGCTGCAGATCGATGGCCGCCGTTTGCCGCTGGTCGGTGCGGCACGCGATGCCGTGCTCGTGCTCCTGGGCGAAGACGCCCGCGGCACGCCGGCTCCTGCCGCCGCCGCCCTGCCAGCGCCGCCCGATGTGTCCCTGGCCGCCCGGGTCGCGTCGGTCGATGCCCTGATCCAGGAGGCCCGGCTGCGACCGGCGCAGACCCCGCTGGTGCTCGACGAGGTGCCGCCGCCGGCCAGTACCGCCTTGCCCTTGCCCTTGACCTTGCTCGACGCGAACGCGGATGCCTCAGGCGCGGCGCAGCGTCTGCAGCAAGGGGTGGAGAACGGCGGCTGGTTCCTGGAACGGCATGCCGCCCAGTGGCTGGCTGGCGAACGCTCGCTGGAGCAACTCCAGGGTGAAGTTCGGCAACTGCCGGCGCCGCTGCGTTCCGGCGAGACCCCAGCCGCCGACGCCCGCGCGGCGGCGCAACTCGATGGACTGCAACGCGCCGTGGTGGCGCTGAGCGCCCAGGCCTGGCCCGGACAGGCGCTGGCCCTGCAGATCCAGGGCGAGCGGCACCGTAACAGCGGTGGCGCCGCAGACGGTGCCGAAATGGTCGAGGCGCGCCTGCAGTTGCTGCTGCCGCGCCTGGGATCCTTGCAGGTGCGCATCCGCCTGCTCGATGGCACGGTCGGCGTGCAGATCGAGGCCGATGCGCTGGCGCCCCTGGGCGCTGCGCTGCCGGCACTGGGCAGCGCCTTGGCCGCGCGCGGCCTGGCGATCGCGGAACTGGCCTTGCGCCAGAAGGGCAGTGCGGACCGTCCCACCGCCCAGCCGGAGCCCGCATGAGCCAGGACCTGCCGCCGGCCGACCGGCGCCTGCGTGCCGTGGCCTTGTCCTATGAGGAGGCCGACGTTCAAGACGGCCTGGCACCCCGCGTTGTCGCCACCGGGCAGGCGAGCATTGCCGCGGCCATCATCGAGCGGGCCCGCCAGGCCGGGGTGCCCGTGCACCAATCGGCCGAGCTCGTGGCGGCGCTGATGCACTTCGACCTGGACCAGCGCATTGCGCCGGCGCTCTATGTCGCGGTTGCCGAGGTGCTGGCCTGGGCCTATCGCCTGGAGCGGGATGCTCCCGCCGCGGCCGCGTGATCTGCCTGACGATGATCGTGCGCGATGAGGCGCGCTGCCTGGCACGCTGCCTGGACAGCGCCGCGGCGCACGTCGACGACATGCTGGTGGTCGATACCGGCTCGACGGACGACACGGTGCAGATCGCACGGCATTGCGGCGCGCGCGTCGTTCACCTGGCCTGGCCCGATGACTTCGCGGCGGCACGCAATCATGCGCTGGCGCAGACGCCCGCTGCGGACTGGCATCTGGTCCTCGATGCCGATGAATGGATAGCCAGTGGCGGGGGCAGCCTGCGCGAGGCCGTGCGGGCGCCGACGCCGCCTTTCGTCGGCCAGATCTGCCTGCAGGAAGCGCCCGAGGCTGGCCAGGCGACGCGGCCGGCGGTGCAGTGGCTGGCGCGCCTGTTGCCGCGCGGGGTGTACTACAGCGGGCGCATCCACGAACAGGTCGTCCATCGCCTGCCGTTTCGGCGCCTGGACGTGCAGGTGGGCCACGACGGTTACCACCGCGGGCAATTGCAGCGCAAGGCTGATCGCAACGAACGCCTGCTGCGCCGCGAGCTGACGGCCACGCCCGAGCAGCCCTATCTTTGTTACCAGCTGGCGCGCGAGCTGGAAAACCGCGGCGACTACGCCCAGGCCTGCACGTGGTACCTGCGCGCCTGGCAGCTCTTGCCGCCCGCGCCGGCCGGTTCGCCGTCGGCCGGGGCGCTGCTGCAGCGCCTGCCCTGGCTGCACGACATGATCGTGCGTCACCTCTTCTGCCTCAAGCGCGAGCGCCAGTTCGCTGCCGCGCTGGAACTGGAGCAGGCGCAGCGCGCCAACTGGCAGCATTCGGCGGATTTTCATTTCGCGGTCGGCGACCTGCTGCTGGACCTGGCCGTGGCCGAACCACAGCGCGCGGCGCAGTTGCTGCCGTTGATCGACGCCAGTTGGCGGCGTTGCCTGCAGATCGGCGAGACCCCACAGCTCGACGGCGCCGTTGCCGGGCGCGGCAGCACGCTGGCGGCACACAACCTTGCCGTGCTGCACGAGTCGCTGGGTAACGCCGCGGACGCCGCACGCTTCCGGGCCTTGGCACGACCAGCGCGTTAGCACCCCGCGTGACACCTGGGCTGCACCCGCGCGCCTGGCAGCGCTGCTGCGGCGATCCCGGATCAGGCGTGCGTCGTCATGCTGCCAACGCCGCGCCGCGGCGTGCCGGGGCGATCGGCGCGGGATCTCGCGCCGACGCCGCGAGCGCCGCCGGCGGCTTTCCCGCGCGCGCCCGCTCCATCATGCGCCAGAGCAGGTCCTCGAAGTCCGCGGCGAAAGAGGCACCATTGAAAAGTGCGCTGCTGTCGCGTGCCCGCTCCAGGCGCTGGCGCAACAGCGCCAGCCGGCCGCGGTCACGCGCCAACGCCAGCGCGATGCGTTCGTAGTCGTCCAGGTCGTTTGCCACAAGCTCGGGGAGGCCGGCGGCGTTGACCAGGCTGGCGGCCACGCGCGCTGCGAAGCAATCGCCCAGGACGGTCAGCAGCGGCACGCCCGCCCACAGGGCGTCGCTGGCCGTGGTGTGTGCGTTGACCGGGAGGGTGTCGAGGAACAGGTCGGCATTGGCAATGCGCGCGATATGCTGGTCCAGCGGCACACTGGAGGCCCAATGCAGGCGTTGCGCCGCAACGCCCATGGCGGCGGCCTGGGCGGTAAGGTTGCGGCGTGCCTGGGGATTGGCCTCGAACAGCCAAAGCACGGCGTCCTCGACTTGAAGCAGGAGCCTGCACCAGCAGGCAAAGACCGGCGGCGTGATCTTGTAATTGGCGTTGAAACAACAGAACACGAAAGCGTCCGGCGGCAAGCCCCAGCGCTGGCCGTCGCGCGCGCCCGGGCGGGGTCGCTGGCGGTCATTGGGCTGGTAGCACACCGGCATCTGCGCAATGCACTCGGCGTAGCCGTCGCCGTGCTCGAGCGGCGTGACGATGGGATCGCCGATCAGGTAATCGTAGTGGGGCGAACCCAGCGATCCCGGGAAGCCGAGAAAGTTGACTTGTATCGGCGCCGCACGATAGCCGAAGACGTCGCTGCGTGAATACAGCGTGTAACCCTTGAGGTCGATCAGCACATCGATCGCGTCGGCGCGGATGCGCTGGGCCAGGGCGCGGGCGCTCAGGTCGCGTGCCTGCACAAAGCCGGTGCCGAAGGCGCGCTCGATGCGTCGGCGCATGGGGGAACGGTCGTCGATCCCGTACGAATAGGCGTGGATCGCAAAGCGCTCCTGGTCATGGCGTTCGAAAAGTTCCGCGACCAGGTAGGACGTCGCATGCTCGTGAAAGTCGCTGGAGACATAACCGACATGGATGCGTTCAGGGGCACGCCGCGCCGCGCGCGGCGGCAGCGGGGGGATGCCCTGGAACACGCGCCCCGCCTGTGCCCGGCTCGCCGCCAGTTGCTGCTGGCGTGTCCACGCCAGGTTCAGGCAGAAGAAGGGCAGGGGGTGTCCCTTGCCTCCGGCCACCATCGCGTCGAGGGTAGCCATGTCCTGCGCCAGCGATTCCCAGTGCGAGGCCTCCAAGGAGGTGAAGACGATTGCCGCCATCATCTCCACCGGCGCGCGCCCGAATGCCAGGGCGTTGCGAAAGCTTTCGCGGGCCTCTTCGGGCAACTTCAGCAGCTGGAACACGTTGCCCAGTTGCGCATAGGCATCGGCGCAGCGCTTGTCCTGTTGCAGCGCGCTGAATAGGGCGGCGACGGCGTCCTGGAAGCGCCCGAGGCGGGTCAGGGCGATGCCCAACTGCAACCACGCCGGTCCATGTCGCGGGCACAGGCGGCTGGCATCGCGATAGGCGGCGGCCGCCTGGTCCCAGCGACCAGCGTGGGCGTGTGCGGCGCCGCGTTCCATGATCTGTGCGCCTTGGCGGCTCAAGGCCGCGCCGCCCGCGTGTGCGGGCAAAGGTGCCAGGCCCGTGGCGGACGGCAAGGTCATGAGTGCGCCACGGCGGGCAGCGCTGCCGGTGCCTCCCCGCGTTCCCAGCGCGACAGCATGCGCGCATACAAGTCCTCGAGATCGCGGGTGTAGGCGGCGCTGTCGAACAAGGGGCACTGCAGGCGTTGCGCGGCCAGGCGGGCCCGCAAGGCGCCCAAGCGTTGCGGGTCGCGCGCCAGAGCCAGCGCAAGCGCTTCGTAGGCGTCGCCATCGGGCGCGATGAGCTCCGGCAATCCCGCAGCGTCGACGATGCTGCTGGCGACGCGCGCCACGAAGCTTTCGCCGGGCGTCGTGACGATCGGCACCCCGGCCCACAGGGCGTCGCTCGCGGTCGTGTGGGCGTTCACCGGCGAGGTGTCGAGCACCAGGTCGGCCAGTTGCAGGCGTCCGAGGTGCTCGGCCAGATCCATCTCCGGCGCCCAGACGATACGTCCGGGGTCGACACCGCGCAGCTGCGCTTCGCGCAGCAGGTTGGGGCGCGCCTGCGCGTTGGCCTCATACAACCACAGCACGCTGCCCGGCACGGCCAATAGCAGGCGGCACCAGCGATCGAAGACCGGCTGCGTGATCTTGTAGCAATTGTTGAAGCTGCAAAAGACGAAGGCCGAGGGCGGCAAACCGCACTGCGCGCGGGTGGGCCTTGGGCCTATCGGCCGGTGCCGGTCATTGGGCTGGTAGCAATGGGGCATCTGCGCGATATGCTCGCGGTAGTCGGCTGCGTGCTGCAGCGGCGTGACGTGGCGGTCGCCGATGATGTATTCGTAGCACGGGGACCCCAGTGTGCCCGGGTATCCCAGGAAATTGACCTGAATGCGTGCCGCGTGCAACGCGAACAGTGCCGGCCGCGTTCCCTGGGTATAGCCTTTGAGATCCACCAGGATGTCGATGTCGTCGGCGCGGATGCGGTCGGCCAGTTCATTGTCCGACATCTGTGCCGCATCGACGAATCCCGCGCCGGCGGCGGCCATGATGCGCCGGCGGATTGCCGAGCCGTCGTCGAGGCCATACGAATAGAGGAAAACCGCACAGCGCTGGCGGTCGTGCGACTCGATGAGGTCGGCAATCAGGTAGGCCGTCGCATGTCGATGCACATCGTTGCTGACATAGCCGACGCGCAGCGCCGATCCGGGCACGCGCGCGCGGGGCCGCGACATGGCGACGACGCCGGCACAGTGCCTGGCCCAGAAGGCGCTGGCTGCCGCCAACTGCTGGCGGCGGGTCGACGGCATCGTGAGCAGATGAAAGGGCGTGGGTTGCGCAACGCCGCCTTCGGCATCGGCCAGCATTGCTGGCAGATCCTGCTTGACCAGGTCCCAGCGACAGGCGTGCTGGGCGTGATAGACCATCGCCGAACGCAATCCGGCCTGGGTCGCACCCAGCGCAATGACCGTCTGCACGCATTCACGAGCCTCCAGATACAGCCGCATGCGCTCGAAGACATTGGCCAGTTGCACATGGGCGTCGATGAAATCGGGCTTGCGGCGTAATGCCTCCAGATAGGCGTCGATCGCTTCGCGATAGCGCTGCAGCGCGGCCAGGGCGTTGCCCAGCGCATAGTGCGCGAGCGGATCCTTCACCGGTTCCAGGTCGACCTGCCGCAGCAGCTCGACGGTTTCCGCATGGCGATTTCCCGCCGCGAGGCACTGCGAAGCGATCGTCATTGCCAGGTGGGAAGTCGGATCGATCAGCACCGCGCTGCGCGCGGCGTCGGCGGCCTGGCCGAGGTTGCCGAGCTTGACGTGGGCGTGCGCCAGGTTCAGCCAGAATACGGGGTCATCGGCATTGCGCGCGACGGCGGCGGCATAGGCGTCGGCGGCGTCTTTCCAGCGCTCGCGCTTGGCCAACTCCAGGCCGCGCAAGTAATCGCGTTCGGCCTGCGGATCGCGCTGTGGCGCGGGTAGGACCCGGCCCAGAGCCGAAGATGGACCGGGCGCGCGCGGCGCCAAGGCCCTACGCTTCCTGGACAGTCTTGCGTGCGCGGTTTGCATCGTTCCTCGCCCAATACGCAGGCGGCGCCGCCGCAACGGCTGCGCCGTGCCGGCCTTCCCCCGAAGGCAACGGCATACCGCCACAATCTAGTGCGGAGCCGGGCATGGCGGTGCGCGGAATTGCGCCCCCTTGGCCAGGGAGTTCGCCCCGTGGCGCCGGTGCCAAATATGCTGAACTGGCACCCTATGCAATTGCACCCTTTTCCCGAACCCGACGCGCCCGAACTGGAGCACTACATGCTCTACTCGCGCGGCGAGATCGCCGCGATCCTGGCGCGGGTCGGACGCGAACGCACGCTGGTCACGGTATACATGGGCGGCGACAGCGAATTTTGCGTCACCACGATACTGCGCGTGGACGCCGATTTCGACGAGATCACGCTGGACATGCCCGTGTCCGTGCCGGCGCAGGAACGCCTGCTCGCCGCCCGCGACCTCGTGTTCGTGGTCTTCTTCGAGAATGTAAAGATCCAGTTCCGCGCGCCGCTGGCCCAGGCCACCACGTCCGAGGGGCGCGCGGCCTTCCGCGTGCGCCTGCCCAGTCAGATGCTGCGCCTGCAACGGCGCGAATACTTCCGTGTGCGCACGCCGGCCCAGAGCCAGGCCAGTTGCCTGGTGCCCACCGCCAGCGGCGCATCGCGCTATGAGTCGCTGCGCCTGCTCAACATCAGCGTCGGCGGGGTCGCGGTGCTGAGCTACCCGAGCCTGTTCGAACTGCCGGTGGGCGAGATCGTGCGCAATTGCTTCCTCGATCTTCCCGGCGTGGGTCCGGTCAATGTTTCCTTCCAGGTCGTGAACGTCTACGAAGAGGACGGCGATCCAGACGGACGCCGCTGCGGTTGCCAGTTCATCGACCTGACGCCCCAGGCGCGCATGATGGTGCAGCGCTATGTCAATCGGGTGGAAATGGAGCAGCGGCGCGCTCCGGTGCCGGCGCCCTAGCGCCTGGTGGCCGCGGCGCGCCGGGCGCGGTGGTGGTGCCGGGCCAAGGTACTTCGACCCGCAAGTCTCGCAACCGCTGGCCGGCGCATGGCGCCCCGCCCGCCGCAGCTTCCGATGTTTGCGCTCTTGCGGGCCGAAGTTCTATTCCTGGCCCGCGTAGAGCGCGTTCCAGGCCATTTCGTACTGCGAACCGGTGCCGATCCAGGCCACCGTGCCGACCGCCAGGGCCGCCGTGTAGATCGCGGCAATGCGCTCGGCACTGCGATCGCGACAGCGCAGTCGCAGGGCCGTGAGCAGATGCTGGTGCCCGGGCGCGTAGCGCCGCTCGACCACTTTCATGCCCGAGGACACGGGCAACAGGCACTCGGGCAGGCCGGCGATGCCGCGCTCGCCATCGCGCTGGCGCTCGGAGGTGTCCTCGAACCAAACGAACAGGTCCTTGGGGTCGGCTCCCGCCGCGATCGCCGGCGTCGCGGGTCCGGCCGGTCCGATGGAATCCAGTGGCTTGGTCGCGTCTTCGGCCAGTTGCCGGAAGAGAGTGGTGCGGGTCATTGCAGCGTCCCATTGCGTCTGGCTCGCGGATTACGAGCGCTCCGACGTTTAATTTCGGCGTCTATAGCCGCAACTAAAGGGTGGGACGTAGAAAAAGAACGGGATTCGCAGTTGAGAGGCAATCAGGAATTAGTTTTCGCCCAACCCTAAAGTACCGGGTCGGCGTGCCGATATTCGCGCCTTCGCGAGAACGCGCGGGCCGAATAATCCCAACCATCCCACAAATGCGCGCACGCCGTGTCGCGCTGGTTGAAAGGCGATGGCCGAATCCGACAGCGGGCAGGACCGCACTTTAGACCCCAGCGCACGACGCCTCGAGCAAGCGCGCAAGGACGGTCAGGTTCCGCGCTCGCGCGACCTGGCGCATTTTTGCGTCATCGGGGCCTCGGTCGGCGTGCTGACGCTGGCCGGCCAGTCGCTGGCCACGGCCAGCCGCGGCCTGCTCGTGCGCGGGCTGCAGTTCGACGCGGTATCGGCCACCGAGCCCGGGCGCATGCCCGAGCGGCTGGGGCAACTCGTGAGCGATGCGCTGCTGGCCACGGCACCGGTATTGGCGGTGATGCTGGTGGCCGCAGTGGCCGCACCGCTGCTGGTGGGCGGCTGGATGTTCGCCCCCGGCACGGTGCTGCCGCGGCTCGAGCGCCTCGATCCCATGCCGGGCCTGGCGCGCCTGGTGTCGCTGCGCGCTTTCGTCGGCCTGGGCAAGAACCTGCTGCTGACCATACTGCTGGCCGCCGTGGGCGGCGCCTACATCCTCGGACACATCGACCAGTTCGCCGGCCTGGCGGCGCAGGCGCTGCCGGCCGCGCTATCGCAGCTTTTCACGCTGGTGCTCAAGGCCTTCGCGCTGCTCACCTTGGCGCTGGCGGCCATGGCCATGATCGACGTGCCTTACCAGGTCATCTCGTTTCGCAACAGCATGAAGATGTCGGTCCAGGAGGCGCGCGAGGAGGACCGCGAAATGCAGGGCGATCCGCGGCTCAAGGCCCAGGTGCGCAAGGTGCAGCGCGAGATGGCGCGGCGCCGCATGATGGCGGCGGTGCCCAAGGCCGACGTGGTGATCACCAACCCGACGCACTTTGCGGTGGCGCTCAAGTACCTGGAAGACCGTCACCGCGCCCCGGTGGTCGTGGCCAAGGGCATGGATGCCGTGGCCGCGCGCATCCGCGAACTGGCCCGCGAGGCCGGCGTGCCCCAGCTCGAAGCCCCGCCGCTGGCGCGCGCCCTGTATCAGCACGTGGAGATCGGCGCCGAGATCCCGGCCGCGCTCTACACCGCGGTGGCGCAGGTGCTGGCCTACATCTTCCAGCTCAAGCGCCATGCGCAGGGCCAGGCGCCGCGCCCGGTCGAGCCCACCGACATCGACGTTCCCGAGGGCCTGGATCCGCTGGCCCCACGGGCCCGCGCCTGAGATGCGCCATGCCGCTCCCCGAGCCCTCGACTGAACGTCCATGAACGCACTGCTTGCCCATCCGCTGTTGCGCGCCATCCCGTGGCGCTCGCTGGTCGTCCCGCTGATCGTGTTCCTGATCCTGGCGATGATGATCCTGCCCCTGCCGGCTTTCGTGCTGGACCTGCTGTTCACCTTCAATATCGCATTGGCGCTGATCGTGCTGATGGTCTCCGCCTATACCCGGCGGCCGCTGGACTTCGCGACCTTCCCGACCGTGCTGCTGCTGACCACGCTCATGCGCCTGTCGCTCAACGTCGCCTCGACGCGGGTCGTGCTGACCATGGGCCACACCGGCGGTGCCGCTGCCGGGCATGTGATCGAATCCTTCGGCCATTTCGTCATCGGCGGCAATTTCGCGGTTGGCTTGATCGTGTTCGCGATCCTGGTGGTGATCAACTTCATGGTCGTCACCAAGGGCGCCGGCCGCATCGCCGAGGTGGCGGCACGCTTCACCCTGGACGCGATGCCGGGCAAGCAGATGGCCATCGATGCCGACATGAATGCCGGCCTGATCGACGACAAGGAGGCGCGCCGCCGCCGCCTGGAGATCGGCCTGGAAGCCGACTTCTACGGCGCCATGGACGGCGCCAGCAAGTTCGTGCGCGGCGACGCGGTGGCCGGCATCCTGGTCCTGTTCATCAATGTCATCGGCGGCTTCGCCATCGGTGTGCTGCAGCACGATTTGGATGTGAATACCGCCATCGACAACTACGTGCTGCTGACCATCGGCGACGGCCTGGTGGCGCAGATCCCGTCGCTGGTGATTTCGATCGCCGCCGGCCTGATCGTCTCGCGCGTGGGCAAGGACGACAAGGATGTGGGCTCGCAGCTCGTCACTCAGATGTTCGCGACCCCGCGGGCGCTGGCCATCACCGCGGTCATCCTGTTCCTGCTGGGCATCATCCCCGGCATGCCGACCATCGTGTTCCTGTTGCTGGCCGGCGGCTGCGGCTTCCTGGCCTACAAGCTCTTCAGTGCCGCCGAGCGCGAACGCGTTTCGGCCGAGGCGGCGGCCGCAGCGCCGCCGGCGCCGGCGCCGGTCGAGGCCAGCTGGGACGACATCACGCCGGTGGACGTGCTCGGCCTCGAAGTGGGCTATCGCATCATCCCGCTGGTCGATGCGGGCGCCGACGGCGAACTGCTCAAGCGTATCCGCGCGATCCGCAAGAAGTTCGCACAGGACATCGGCTTCCTGCCCCCGTCCATGCACATCCGCGACAACCTCGAACTCAAGCCGAGCCAGTACCGCGTGCTGCTCAAGGGCGTGGCGATCGGCGAGGGCGAGGCCTTCAGCGGCATGTGGCTGGCGATCAACCCCGGCGGCGTGACGCAAAGCGTGCCGGGCACGCCGACCAAGGATCCGGCCTTCGGGCTGCCGGCGATCTGGATCGACGTGCGCAACCGCGAATCGGCACAGGTGCTGGGCTACACCGTGGTCGATTGCCCGACCGTGGTGGCCACCCACATCAACCACCTGCTGCTGACCCACGCGGGCCAGCTGCTGGGGCGGGCCGAGACCCAGGCCCTGGTCGACCATTTCGCGCGCCAGCAGCCCAAGCTGATGGAAGACGTGGTGCCCAAGCTGATCCCGCTGGCCACCCTGCAAAAAGTGCTGGCCAGCCTGCTCGATGAGGGCGTGCACATCCGCGACATGCGCACCATCGTCGAGACGCTGGCCGATGCGGCCACGCGGTCGACCGACGCCGCCGAGCTCACCGCGCAGGTGCGCGCGGCGCTGCGCGCGTCCATCGCGCAGACGCTTTTCGGTACCACGCGCGAGCTGCCGGTCATCGCGCTGGACCAGGACCTGGAAAAGGTGCTGACGCAGTCCTTGGGTGCCCCCGGCGAGACCGTGGCCTTCGAGCCCGGCCTGGTCGACCTGCTGCAGCGGGGCGCGGCTGCCGCGGCCAAGCGCCAGGAGGATTCCGGCCTGACGCCGACGCTGCTGGTGCCCGACCGCTTGCGGGTTCCGCTGGCGCGTCTGCTCAAGCGGGCAGCGCCGCGGCTGCGGGTGCTCGGCCATGCCGAGATTCCGGAGACCAGTTCGGTAAGGGTAAGCAATGTGCTCGGTGCGCGCGCCTAGCGCCGGGTCGGTGACAGGGAATGCGCGCGACATGCGTGAGCGCCGCGCGGCGACGGTGATTGCAAGGAGATGAGCATGGGATTCAGACGCTATGTTGCCCCGACCGCGCGCGAGGCGCTGGAACGGATCCGCAAGGAACTCGGCCCCGACGCCGTGATCCTGTCGAACCGACGCGCCGGACCCAAGCTGGTGGAGATCATCGCCGCCGCATCGGGCCAGATGCGCGCCCTGGTCGAGGATTTCGATGTGACCGACCTTGCCCCGGTGCAGCCGCCGCCGCGCGCGGCAGCCGGCATGGCCGCGCCGCCACCGCAACGGCGCCCGGCGCCCGAGTCGTTCCAGGAATTCATCCGGCGCCAGACCGTCGCCCCGGCCCCCCGGCACGAAGGCCTGGCCATGTATGGTGAAGTGGCGGCCGAGTCCGGTGCCGCGACGCCGGCGCCCGCGGCGCGCACGTCATCGCCGCGCCTCGCCGACAAGGTATTGGATGCGACGCCGGTAGCCGTGTTCCGGCGCCGGCCCTCGCGCCAGGGTGCCGATTCCGCCGCGCCGGTTCCGGCGGCGCCCGCAGCTGCCGACATGCCGCAGGCCGTGGCCGCACCGGCGCAAGCACCAGCCCCGGCCTTGGCTCCGGCTGCGCCGGCCGCCGCCTTTGCGGCGCTCGCCGCACCGGCAGCCGCACCCGTACCTGCGGCCGCCGCCGCGGCTGTCGCGGCAGCGCCATCCGTACCGGTACCCGCGCCTACTGCCACGGCCGTAGCCGCAGTGCCCGCCACGCCCGTACCCGTTGCCGCCGCGCCCGTGGTCGCGACCGCGCTCCCAAGCGCCGCGCCGCCCGCTGTGCCCGCGGTCGCCGTCGCTGCTCCCGCCCTACC
>Ga0209698_10006841_pt1 | contig 12066 bp, 6 predicted proteins | sample LitLauG_LLR_2012_FD_187203 | JGI IMG/M metagenome (GOLD analysis project Ga0209698, IMG submission 187203) | Freshwater sediment microbial communities from Pennsylvania, USA - Little Laurel Run_MetaG_LLR_2012 (SPAdes) (version 2) | ecosystem: Environmental > Aquatic > Freshwater > Creek >...
TATGCGCGCGCCTATTGCGATGCACTCGCAAACGTCGGACGGCAAGAGGAAGGACTGGAATGGCTGGAGAAACGTGTCCAGCGCTTCGGCGAGTCCTCGCGCGCGATTGCCACGTGGATCACCTGGATTAACGCACTGGAGGATCGGGGACATCCGGAGCGCGCCCTGGCTGCTTGCGCAGAATCGCTGAAGAATCACCGAGACTCCCCGGAATTGCTTGGCTTCGTGGTTCCCTTCCTGGCGCGGATGGGGCACTGGGAAGAAGCAGATACGCTGCTGGGCAAATTGAAGGCTGCGGGAAACTCCGCGCTGTATCACGAGGCGGCAGCAGATATCCACCGGCGACGGGGCGGGCTGAATGCAGCCCTGAACCATGCGGAGGCCTGGGTGCAGGAATCTCCTCTCTTTATGGAAGCGAGGCGAGAGCTGCTGCGACTGGTGACCAAGAAAGATGGGACGGAAGCTGCCGTGGAGTTGGCGGCGCGGTGGTTTGCTGAACGTCCCGGCCACGATGATTTGGAGCAGCTCTATATCCAGCATCTGGAACAAGCATCGGCGCCACGATGGAAGAGGTACGCGCTTCTGCGGCGGCGAGTGAAACGAAATCCGGAAGATGGATGGGCGTGGCGGGCAATTGCATTCAACTGCATCGCCGACTACGAGTCCAAAGATGGGCCGGGCCGCGAAAAACTGAAGCGCCGGATTCCGCGCCTCATCGGGGAATGTGAACGAACGGCGCCGCAGGACGCAGCAACCATGCGCGTGCGGGCGCAATGGTGCGAGGCACGAGGGGAGTGGAGCGAGGCCATCGATCACTGGATGAACTCCATCAAACGCGAACCGTACGGCATGTATAGCTATCGCCAAGTCTGGGAGTGCCTGGCAAGATCCAGCGCAGAGCAGCGAAGGGAACTCTGGCAAAAGCTTTCGGCAATGCTGCTGAGCTATCCCGGCCGGCTGGATGCTGCGCGCGAAACGATCATGCTGGTCGCGCAGCGATTCGGAGTCGCTGAAGCAGAAGAGGCACTTTCCCAATGGAAAAAATTAAGACCAGACGACCCAGAAGTAACCGAGGCTTACGCGGACATCTTGCTGGAACAAGGGCATGGCCGAACAGACGCGCAGCGCGCGCTGGAGATGCTACGACCGGCAGTAGAAAAGTTCCCTTATCACCCGGGGCTTAGGTTTTCGCTGGCCGATGCGCAGAGAAAGTTGGGGAATTTCCGGGAAGCGGAAGTCATCCTGGCGGAGATCATTCGGCGGCATCCGGAGAATTCTTCGGCGCAAATTCAATTGGCGCGCGTGCACGAGCGGCACGGCAGGATTGACGAGGCGCTTAAAACACTGGCAAACACGGCGAGCGGCGATCCGCAAAACGTGGACATCCGCGAAGTACAAGCGCGGATTCTGATTGGGGCGGGCAGGTACAAAGAGGCCCGGGCCGTGGTGGACGAAGCCACGGCAAAATTTCCCACAAGCGTTCCGTGGCGCGAGCGGGCCATCCGGCTCTATGCCGATTGTGGAGACAATGACGCCGCGGTACGCGTTGCGCGGGAAGGCATCGTCGTGCATCCGCTGGGCGCTTACCTGTGGTTCCTGCTGGGAAGAACACTGAATGAGATGGGGCACTTCGCAGGGCAAGGGGAGGTGGAGTCCTGCCTGCGCAGAAGTTTGGAGCTGAATAAAGCACTTTTCGTGGCGGCAGACTGGCTGTCCATGATCCTCGTGGAGCAGCGCCGATATGACGAAGCAGAAGAGGTGATGCGGAGAATACGCGAACGCCTTAGCGATCCTTCCCCAGCGATGGGCCGTCTGGCGTGGATCCACCGCGCCAAGGGAGATAAACAAGGAGCACGTAGGGAGATGGCCGCTTTGTTGCGCGAAATGCCATGGTATGGCTGGGGATGGGGCGTCCTGATTGAGTGGTTGACGGAGGACCAGGCTTGGGATGAAGCGCGGATCGCTCTGGGTACAGTTCGCCCAGAGCTAAGAACCAACACACAATTTCGCCGGCAGCGTCTCCTGCTGTTGGAGAAGGCTGGCCTCCCGGGAGCGGAACTCGATTCCGAATGGAGCAATTTGTTGCGGGACTTTCCGGAGGAGGTGGCGCTCCATCTGCATCGTTACGACTCGCTGCGAAGAAGCAAACGCCTGGCGGAGGCTGCCAGAGTATTGGAGTCCATCCGGGCCGTCGATCCGGATAGTCCCTTTGTTGTGGCGCGATTTGTGGAAGTGTTGACGAACGATCCCAATCGAAAAGAGCACGCCGTCGAGGTGTTGCTACGTCTTATGTTTGAAGAAACAGAAGGATCAACCTGGCCCGTTGACTACGCGTGGAAAGCGGTGCAGAGCGCGAACTTGGAGGAGTCGGCGTATGAGAAGGCGTTTGAGCTGCTGCGGCAAGGCTCACGGCCCACATTGGGCACGCTGCCGATTCTGGCGTCGCATGCCGTAAAAGGGGGTAAGACCGTGAAGCGCGCGCTGCAACCGTACTGGCGTACCTGGCTTCCGGATCGTGGAGCACGCGACGTGCTGAATCTGCAAAAAATTATAGACGCGGCAGCGTGGCCAAAAGAACAGTATCGTGCAACTTTGTTGAAACAATTGAGCGACGTGGGCTACGCGCGCCTGGTCGCCAAGTATTGGAAGAAGAACAAAGCGGCCGTCGAGGACGATGTCGACGCTTGGGCGGAAACGGCGCGCGCCCTGGTCGTGCTGAAACGCAAAGGAGAGGCACGAACGCTGCTGCGGACTTGGCGAGAGCGAAGTGGCGTGGGAATGTGGGCGGTCGCAAACTATGTGAACAGTTTGACAGGGATGCGGTCGAAACAACTGGAAGAAATGCGTTCCGCTTGCCGGGATGCGTTGGCAGGACTTCCGCATGATCACTGTGCAAAATATCTGGTGCACCGGCAAGCGGAAGCGTGCGCGCTGCTCGGAGACGAAAAAGGATTGCTGGAAATCTGGAAACAGTATCGAAACTATTTTGATGGCAAGGTGGAAAAGGGGGAATGGTTCGAGGCGCGTCGGCGATATCTGTTGGCGGACATTGTCATTCTGGCGCGGTCGCTGCAAGAGAACAACCGCAAGATGTACGGGAAGATGCTGAGGGGTCTGCGGTGGAAACGGTTTGCCGAGGGATTCCAACTGACGAACACCGGCCGAATCAACTCGAACCTGCGGTGGTGGTGGGTAATTTGGGTATTGTTCCTGCTGTTGAGGCTTCTTCTTCAGAACCCTTGATGGAGCGTGCAAGTAAGTCTTCGTCAATTCACGCGAATTACATTACTTCTCCGCACCGCTCTTAACTGCGGGCCCCGTGCTCCCACGAACTACGAAGCCGGGTTCGACGATGATTTCTTTAGGGTAAGGCTGCTTGCTCGGAGCATTGATGCGTTGCAGAACAGTTTCCGCGGCGAGTACACCCATTTGACGCAGCGGCTGCCTGACCGTCGTAAGCCCGGGATTCTGATACGCAGCGCTCTGAATATCGTCGAAGCCGACCACAGAAACGTCTTCGGGGATGCGCCGGCCCGCTTCGCGCAGGGCCTGAATGGCTCCGATCGCGGAGATGTCATTGAAGGCAAAGAGTGCTGTAAATGGCTCCCCTGAGGCAAGGAGCTTCCTGGTGACCAGGTATCCGAGTTCCGGAGAGGACGATTCGCCTTCCAGTTGCACCACTAACCGCTCTTTGATCTCAATGCCAAGCTCTGCAGCGGCCGCGCGCACAGAATCCCAACGCACGGCAGTATCGGAGCTGAACTCCTGTCCCTTGATGAACGCTATCCGGCGATGTCCGAGCTTCGCAAGATGCTCGAGCGCCAGTATCGCGGCGCGGGCGTGGTCAAGCACGATGTTCGTCACTCCAGCAACATCACGGTGGCCCGAGACGGCGACGAGTGGGACCTGCGCTCCTTCAGAAAGCGCGGTATCCACGGCAATCAGGCCCTCCACCGCCCGCTGTTGCAACAGGTTCGGGTATTCTTCAATAAGCTCTTTCCGATGCCGGTGACTCACCACAAAATAGAAATAACCTTCCTGGAGCAGATGATCTTCAATTCCAGACATGACCAAGGCGGCATAGCCTTCGCTGATTTCCGGCACCACCACGCCGATCGTATAGCTTCGCTGCTGCCGCAGCGACCGCGCCAGATGATTGGGCCGGTAATTCAGTTCCCGGGCAGCTTTGCGGATCAATTCCTGGGTGCGTTGTGGAATGGATTTTGCCGCCGGAGAACGGTTGATCACGAAAGAAACCGCCGCTTTGGAGAGGCCCAAATGCTCGGCGAGCGACTTGAGGCTCACGCTCTGGCCAGAGGGCTTCCGCACGACGGGAGCTGCACCTGATTTTGGACGGGGCATGGGGGTATCTGGCTGCGTAGTCTCGCATACTGGACCGACGTGGAACATCGAAATTTTGACTTCAATACAGAGGCCGTCCAGCTTCATCGCCACCAATCCAGCTGTCAGGTTGAGTGCGTGCACTCGCGGGACGGGAGTATGCTACGCTGGCGCGTTTACGTTGGACATTGTCGGCGCTGCAATCCGGCAGCCCGGACATACTCGGTTATCCAGGGGCATTCATGAGGAAGGTCTTCCTAATTCTCGTTTTCGCAATGGCGGCTGCAGCCGCCACGTTTGCCTCGCAAGTACCCAAAAATCCGGAAGCCGCGCGGTGGGAGCAAGAGGCCCGCAACGTCACCATCACCCGTGACGATTGGGGTATCGCTCATGTTCACGGAAAAACGGATGCCGACGCCGTCTTTGGAATGATCTACGCGCAGGCGGAGGATGACTTCAACCGCGTGGAGACCAACTACATCAACGGGATGGGACGGCTTTCGGAGGCTGAGGGCGAATCCAAAATCTATCAGGATCTGCGGATGAAGCTGTTCATTGATCCCGACGAGTTGAAAAGGCAGCACGCGGCGAGTCCTGAGTGGTTGAAAAAGCTGATGAACGCATTCGCCGACGGCTTGAACTATTACCTCTGGAAGCATCCCGAGGTGAAACCCAGGGTCATCAAACGATTTGAACCATGGATGGCGCTGTGTTTCACCGAGGGAAGCATCGGCGGTGACATCGAGCGGATAAATCTCGCTCAACTCGAGGCGTTTTACGGCAAAGTTCCGGTTAGCGCGAACGTCTCCGCGGATGACGACGAAGTCGAGGAGCCGACCGGGTCAAACGGCATAGCCATCGCGCCCACGAATACTTCCGGGCATCACGCGCTGCTGCTGATCAACCCACACACGTCTTTTTTCTTCAGATCCGAACTGCAGATGGCGAGTGATGAAGGACTCGATGCCTATGGCGCGGTGACCTGGGGACAGTTCTTCATCTACCAAGGATTCAACGACCGAGCAGGGTGGATGCACACTTCCAGCGGAGTCAATGCCATCAGCGAGTATCTCGAAACAGTGGAAAAGAAGGGCGATCGGTTTTATTACAAGTACGGAAGAGAAGAACGGCCGCTCGAGGCGAAAGAAATCACGGTGCCCTACAAATCCCCCGAGGGAATGGCGGAAAAGAAATTCACCGTATACCGCACTTCTCATGGGCCGATTGTGCGAGAGGCGAATGGCAAGTGGGTAAGCATCCGTCTAATGCAGGAGCCGGTGAAGGCGCTGACGCAGTCGTACACACGCACCAAGGCGAGGGACTACAAATCGTTCCGGCAGACGATGGAGTTGCATACCAACTCCTCCAACAACACGGTTTTTGCCGATGCCGACGGGGACATCGCTTACTTTCACGGGAACTTCATTCCGCGACGCGATACTACTTTTGACTGGGCGAAGCCCGTCGACGGGAGCAATCCGGCGACGGAGTGGAATGAACTTCTTTCTATCGACGAGACGCCGCACCTCTTGAATCCGAAAAACGGCTGGCTCTACAACTCGAACAACTGGCCATGGTCCGCCGCCGGGCCAAGCAGCCCGAAAAAGGAAGACTTTCCCATTTATGTCGAGACCGGAGGTGAATCGGCTCGGGGGTTGCACGCGATTCGGGTGCTGCAGGACCCGAAAAATTTCACAGTGGACTCGCTAATTGCCGCGGCGTATGACAGTTATCTGACGTGGTTTGAGAAACCCATCCCTTGTTTGTTGAAGGCGTGGGACGATGCCCCTGCCGGTAGTCCGCTGAAACCGAAAGTGGCCGGGCAGATCGCTCTCTTGCGCACGTGGGATTTTCGGTGGGGAGTGGCGTCCGTGCCGACTTCTTTGGCGGTCTTCTGGGGCCAGGATGTCCAGCGGCGCATTGGGGATGCCGCAAAAAAGGCCGGCGTGTACGTCAGCGACTATATCTGTACCAAAGCGCCAGCCGAACTCCTCTTGCAGTCGCTCTCGGACGCCTCTGACAAGCTCACCGCGGATTTCGGAAGCTGGAAGACCCCTTGGGGCGATATCAATCGATTCCAGCGCCTGACCGGCGATGTCGTCCAGCCGTTCAGCGACGCGGGGCCGAGCATCCCCGTGGGCTTCACTTCGGCAGTGTGGGGCTCATTGGCATCCTTCGGAGCGCGCCCATATCCTTCGACGAAGAAGTGGTATGGAACGAGCGGCAACAGCTTTGTCGCCGTCGTCGAATTTGGCGACAAAGTGCGCGCCAGAGCCGTGACCGCCGGCGGCGAGAGCGGCAATCCCGCATCCCCGCACTTCAACGACGAAGCCCAGCGCTACAGCACGGGAAACTTGCGCGAAGTCTACTTCTACCGCTCGCAACTCAAGGGGCACACCCAGCGGGAATACCACCCCGGAGATTGAGCGGCGAAATCCTTTACGTTCAACCAACGCTGATGGACAGAAGTTGACGGACTTTGTTCATGTCTCCGTCCGTGATGCGGCGCAGACCTCAATAGTGGAGCCCAAACCCGAACGGATACAACGGGTTGACAGAATCGTGAGGGAGATCGCTCTTCTGTTTCTGTACTGCCTCATTTGACGACGGCACTTCAAACGGAAGATGTCCCTTAGGCAAGGCCCTGCCGGTGATCAGCGCAAGAAGCGGAGCATCGCGAATGCCGAAGTCTCCCAACAAGGCCGTAACATGCGGCTTGACGTTGGAGAGGATTAGCGGGCGTTCCAGCGTCGTTGTGAATACGGTCGGTACAACAGAGCTCACGCGCAGTAGCGCAGCATACGCTTGATCGGAATCAACGAAGTTTAAGCGGCCCTCGTGCTGCCGTGAACCAAAGAAATACCCTGAATGCTCGGACTGATAGGGAGCTGGAGCGCGAACGATAGCAATGTCGGCTTCTTGAGGATCATCCACAACACTAAAACCTGCCTTCCTCGCTTCTGCCGCATCGACATTTACGAGATAGACCTTTTTCCCTTCAGGATTTATCGGCAGGAGAGGTTTACCCGTCGAGCTTAGGACCTTATTTTCGAGTAGCACGACGGCCTCGGCCTGTGCTGTCTCTCCTTCGCGTACAAATTCAGGGCGGCCAGCGATGCTACCTGCGGCATCGGCGTCGACATAAGGTTGTTCAAACAGTCCGAGTTGAAATTTCTGCAACAGAACGCGTCCGGCCGCTTCTCGTACACGAACCTCACTGAGCTTTCCACTGTGGACGGCTTCGACGATGTATTGCGATTCTTCCGTGCCGCCAATTTGATCGACTCCGGCATTAATGGCCTTGGCAAACCGTTCTTCCTTTGTCAGATTCCCTACACCCCACGACATGCCGATGCTTTTGGGACTGGGCTTCTCCCCGGCAGGCGCCCCAGTTCGGCATTCTTCCGGGCAGTCGTTCGTAATCGCCCAATCACTGAGTACTACACCTTGAAACTTGTAGCGGACGCGCAGAAGGTCTTGCAGCATTTGTTTGTTAAATCCTGCACCGACTTGCTCGAGCGGGCGGCCGTCCAATGTCACTCCCTCAAGGATGGAGTACGTGGGCATCACCCCGGCAACCTGGGCTTCGAATGCGCCGGTGAACGGAATCAGGTGCTGTTCAAAATTGTGCCCCGGGAAGGTGGCGATCTGGCCGTAGTAGTTATGGCTGTCCCAACCATCTTTCGCGGCGCCGTAGCCTGCCCAGTGCTTGACGACTGCGAGAACGCTTCCGGGATTCAGCCCTGACCTTCCGTTTTGAAATCCCTCGATGTATGCCTTGGTCATGCTCCGGCTCAATTCCGCGTCTTCCCCAAATGTTCCGTTGACGCGCGCCCAGCGCGGCTCCGTGGCTAGGTCCGCCTGAGGAGATAGCGTCTCGCGTATTCCCACGGCCAAATACTCCCGCCTGGCAATATCGCCGAAGTGCCGCATAAGTGTTGGATCGTTGATGGCGGCAAATCCTAACGGTTCAGGCCACTGCGAGAAGCTTGACCCTCCAGAGCTCGCACCCAGTGTTCGCTCAAAGTGATGGCGAGGATCGGTTGAAATAGTTACAGGAATTCCAAGACGGGTCGCCTCCCCAATCTCCTGAACGCGGTTGTTCTCTTCCGCGAGGAACTTCGGTGTGCCGGTCAGTCGAGTTATGAAGCTGTTCACACCTCGTTCGTTCTCAAGTTGACTGATCTGCTGTCGGTCGTAGCCCGAACCTACTCCGAGAGTTCCCATTGTTCCGGTGGCTCGCAACGTGCCATGCACCATGACGCCGGCGCATTCTGCGAGCGTCATCTGTTGGAGCAGATCGGCAACGCGCGCCGCCGGAGGAAGTCTCCAGTCTTCGTACGGATCGAGTTTTCCGTTGTGATTGAGATCCTTGAAATCCAGATGGTCAATACGCAGCATCGTGGCGGACCGGTGGCCCAGGAAAGGTTGTCTCAAAGGGGCTTCCACAGGCTTCTCTTCCACAGCGCCGAACGGAGCGAAAGGAATAAACAGTGCTGCTAGCGCGAGAAAGCGAGTTAGCGATGGCATCGGATGGACCTCCACACTTTACGAGAGTGCCGCAAATGACCAAGCGATTGTGTCCTTCCCGCCTCAATGGTCGATCGAGCTCGATGGCCCTGCCGGTGAGTAGTAGCCTTTGCGGGCGTATATCTTCAGTTTCTGCCCTTCTTTTTCGGCCTTGATGTCTATCGCGCGGTATCGCCCGTCGTGTTGCAAGGAAGCAGGCTTATAAGAGACCAGATAGCGGCCACGAATGACTTGCTGAAGATCGGCAAGGCTTCCCTTGAGATTGCGGACCGAGCCGGGGACAAAAGCGGCACCGCCTGTCAGTTCTGATAGGGTCTTCAACGCATGATCACCGAGCAATGCGCTGGATTCTTCGTGGGAGCCATCCCTGGTACTGACGGTGTAGACGGCCACCTCGCCGCGCTGGGCTCGCGCGATGGCTTGTTTAAGAGTGACACTGCTCGAATTGTCTTCACCATCGCTGATGACCACGAGTATCCGCGCAACGGGCTGGACTTCGGGACGGCGGGCCAGCTTGTCGGCGGCGAAGTCCACCGCGTCCCACAGAGCAGTCCCACCGCCAGGCGCGAGTTGGCTAATGGCATGAGTCGTGAGCGTTTGGTCTGCGGTGAAATCCTGCACGGAAAGCACAGAGCTGTTGACGCCGACGACGAAAGCAAGATCGTTCTTGTCAGTGACCACTGTTTGCAGGAACTTGCTGGCAGCGGCCTGCTCGAAGGCAAAGCGGTCGGTTACGGAGTTACTCATATCGATGATGAGTCCAAGACGCAGGGGAAGTTGAGACTCATTGCGAAATCCGAGTATAGCTTCCGGAGGCTGGCTGTCGTCGCGAAGGACGATTTCTGAAGCGGTGAGGTTGGTCACGGATTTACCGTGGTCGATGGCGGTGAAGTATACCGCTACCTCCTCGACTGCGACTCGGAAAACTGGGCCAGACAAGTTCACTCCAGGTTGTTTCAATTCTGGGTTGGAACTCGCTGCCATGATAGTTTCGACGGGAGCAGTCCTGCCGCAATCGGCGCACGTGGCATCCGGTTCCGCTTCTGCCTCGGCAATCTGACTTTTTTCTTTCGCATCCTGCAAGACTATCTGGGCCTGCCGCGAAACCTCCTCAGGGGTTGGGCCACTAGGTGCGTTGGCGGAAGCTTTGACCATCTGTGCCGGGCGCCGCTTGGCTTCCGCGCGACGCACTTGTTCTGTCTTGATCTCATCCAGGATTTGACGAAATTGGTTGGCAGAGGCCGACTTTGGATCTTCCCGCAACAAGGTTTCCATCTCATGTTGCGCTTCGGGGAGATTGTTTTGTGCCTCCCATGCCCCAGCGGCAAAATAATGAACCATGGCAGCGCCCTCGTGCTTACGGTCATGCGCCTGACGCGCCGTCGCTATCACAGCCGGAAAATCGTTGTTCAGAAATTCTCCGTAAGCTAGTGCCGTAAGCAACTGAAGGTCCAGTGGAGCGATCGCGGAGGCCTTCTTGAGTGTCTCTTCCGCCTGAGGATATTGCTTTAGCGCCAATTGGGCGCATCCGAGATTCAAATAAGAGTTGGGCAGATGATCGTCGAGGGCGATGGCTTGGGAAAACTCGTCCCGCGCCCGCTCATTTTGACCATGATTCAAATAGGCGGTCCCCAGGGCGTTATGTGCCGCCACAAAACTCGGATAGATGGCGGTCGATTTTTCCAAGTGCTCGATTGCGGCGTCCAAATTGTTACGCATTAGAAGCTGATAGCCCTTTTCGTATTCGCGTCGCGCTTTCCACGGAGATTTTAAGTCCAGCGGCGAGACTGAACCGCTAGGAGTCTCTAACGGGCTAGTGTTGGGGTTCCGGCTGTTAATGAGGAAGGCGTTGGAGTCGAACTGCCCCGCTTCAACTGCACCAAGGCTCGTAAGAGTCCCAGCAAATTTACCGGTGGACGACGGCAGAGTGAACACCTGAGCGTTCGCCGTGGAAGTACTTACAGCCCAGAAAAGTACGACAAGGAGCAACACCCGCTGCTGTGGCCGACCAGACATGATTTTCGCCTTACGTGAATTCTACCGGGCGCAAAAGACTGCAGAAATTCTGCAGACGAAGTGTAGCTCGGAATTGGTTGGCCAGAAGATGATTTTTCGAAGCCTTGAAGCGCATTAGCGCACCCGAACCAAACTCCCCTCACCGCACTTGTAATCCTCAGGATATGGAATACCGAGGGGAGAGTAATGCCCAATCCACGGACGTCTCAATTCTGTCGGTTGACCCGATGTAAAACCGGACGGTTTCACTCTGCCGGATGTACACGAAGGCAAAAAGCTTGGAAATGGTAGGCCCGTGGGGACTCGAACCCCAGACCTCTAACCGTGTCAAAGCGGCTTTTATGGCGCCGGACACCTGCCGCTAATGTCTTTTGGCCCCTGCCTCATGGATGAACAGGGCAACAGCAATACCCAGGGTTAGCACCTCGATCAGAAACGCATATGAAGCAAATCGCTTTGCTCGATCAAATTGGGCCACCAACCGACTGATACCCATTCCCGCAAGAATAAAAGGCGACCATATGAGCCTATACAAACAGAGAGCAATTAAGCTCTCTCCCACATGCTTTTCGCCAAGAAAGAGCACACTCAGACAAACTGGAGCACTCAGGCTGAGACCCAACAGAAATTTGGAATATGACGTATAGAAAGCCTCAAACCCTACAGTGACCCAGATTAGAAAGGCGGTTGGGACCATAAAGAGACAGGCAATAAAGATGTCGAGTAACAAATCGCCACCAGCCCACATGCCACCAGATGCCTCAGCGGGATATTTGAGTTCTTGCAGGTGCCGCCCGTAGAGTAAGATCGCCGCAACTACGAAGACAGCGGCATAAGCCAATGCAATTAACCACAGTTGTGCTCGGAGAGGGATAAATTTCACGAGAGCATTCTACCGTGCAGGGAGCAAGGACCGATGCACTATCCGAAGCCGGGATTGGTCAATTGAGTACGGGAATCGCGGGCTCGAGAATTTGGCGATTCTCTTTGTCCCTCTGAATCGGACGGATCCCAAACAAAAAATGCCAATTTATAGGTGAAGTTTCTTTGGGATTCCGAAGAAAACTATCTAAGGTATTGAAACGATGGTAGGCCCGTGGGGACTCGAACCCCAGACCTCTACCGTGTCAAGGTAGCGCTCTAACCAACTGAGCTACGGGCCTAAAGTTCAACAAGTTT
>Ga0209698_10006843_pt1 | contig 12064 bp, 5 predicted proteins | sample LitLauG_LLR_2012_FD_187203 | JGI IMG/M metagenome (GOLD analysis project Ga0209698, IMG submission 187203) | Freshwater sediment microbial communities from Pennsylvania, USA - Little Laurel Run_MetaG_LLR_2012 (SPAdes) (version 2) | ecosystem: Environmental > Aquatic > Freshwater > Creek >...
CTGTATAGGTACCCGCCTCCGTGTAGATCGTGTCGCCAGCCTTAGTTACCGCTGTCGACGCTTTATAGGTGGATGCCCATGGGGCAGATATCGAACCTGTTCCGGTCACATCACTTCCTGATGGAGAAACATAATAAGTAGTTGCTCCCGCGATCAAATGAAAAATCGTCAATACAAATAATAGAATTTGCTTCATAGGTTTATTGGATTTAGCTTATGGCCAGCTAACTGAATATCAAATACTATTTTGCAGCACTCTCCCGTTACGGATTAATTGCCGTTTCATGTTAGAACTGTTGTAAGCATTTTCGATATTTCTCGTTTTCCTTTTTTCTCCAAAAAGGAAAACACTCCATTGAATGTTAGGGAAGGAATGGCATCGAAAAATGAGTCTCTCTTCTAAAAAAGAAAATGAAACTTATAGACAAGCTGGTGTGTAAGGATGGTTTTCATTTAGGTGTTTGAGGTTATTAGGTTTATTTCATAATTTTTGGCTTCCCCTGTTCCAGATATTGGGTGCTAAAAGAATGTACAAATGCGATTAAAAAACGGCGAAATATTTGAATTATTGCCAGAAAAATGACTTCAGGTACTTGTGCGTTTTGTATCAGAGTATTATTACCTTTTACAGTAGTAATCGCACGCTTAATAGGCTCGACAGTTGCGGGTTAGCAGCAAAAGACACGATAATTCCCTGATCATTCGGTAGTAAATAAACGATAGCTTCCTTTCACACTATCCCGCAGGGATAGGGGCATTAGCCTGCTACCCACCTTATAACAGCAACTTCTGTGATCATTCATTGCATCTCCAATGGAAATGAATTCATCATCCGCCGTTCTTAATTTTAGACAAGGGTGAAATGATCGCTTTTTTGCGCATTGGAAGTGGCATTATTTTCGCAAAAGAAACGAAACCAAATTCCGCACAATCCAAGCAAGGGAGGCGCAAAGGGCAAAAATATGCCGTACAATTTCTTACCAATTGCATGAGGCAACACCAATAAAAATGATGCCCAAAATGAAATCTGCCGCGGCTGAACTGAGTGTTAACTGGTATGCATGAAAATTATGGAGCAGCCGGCCGAAGGCAATCCGAAAATTCGCCTTTAGTCTGGTAATAACTCAAGGGGCCCCTAAAATTGGCAGGATGGTTGATGTGTTCCCGTTAGAAAGGCGGCGGCAACCCCCGGCAATGATTTCCTCAATAAATCTGGGGCATTGTCCAATGGGCAGCCGAGAATCTACGCTGCAAAGATTTGCTCACGGATTTCCCGGAAGCCAGAAGCATTCTTTAGTTCCCGAATGTTTGTTCCTCTGTTGAAGTTTATCTGGGGTTATTAGCCTATTCCCGGTGATTCTTCCGGACAAAAAAAAACGGGGAGAAGCCTTCGAAAGCATTCTCCCCGTTGTGACCAAAAAATCCCCTTTTATTTTTCCAACTTTACAGTTGCACTCTTTTCATTTTGAATTACCCTGAGAAAGTAAATTCCTTTTTGAAGCGCGGAAGTATTTACGGACTGTTCTAAAAGGCCTTGACTTTTAACTCCGGTATACGTCCAAATAATTCTGCCCACAACGTCCACCAACATCAGTTTATATTGGCCGGCGTCTCCGCTGATCTTAAAATTGACAGTATTAACAAAAGGGTTAGGAAAGGCTGTAACTCCAAAGATATTTGCTGATGATATATCCAGGTTATTGCTAATATCTGCCGACACAATATTGCTGCCGGTCGTGGAAAGGACAAACAATGCTGAAGCCGGTATAACCTGTTTAGTAATTCCCGTACTTGCATAGCTCACACTTAAGGAACTTCCACCCCCCTGTTGGAAATACCCAACGGATATCGCGTGAAGTCCCGCTTGTAATCCAATTGTTCCCGATTTTTCGGTGGCACCGTGCAACCCATCGTTGTTTACGACGAGCACACCATCTATAAACAAATTGCTTCCGTCATCTGAGGTAGTGTAAAATGTATATTGACCACTGGTTGGCACACTAATATAGCCAGTAAAATCGAAGGTAAAAACCACAGCCCTCTGCGCAGGAGACAGGCTGAAATTACTCAGCGTGCCAGTTGTAAGAGGCGTAAGGGTCGAAAAAACAGGCACTGCTGTATAGGCTGTACCCTGGTAATAACTATACTTTATTCCGCTGACCACAGTTCCCGGACTTACTGCTGCCAATAATCCACTCGCCGCATTTACCGTTATTTGAACAGTGTCGACGTCTGATGCCGCCAAATTATCGGTCACCTTTAATTGAAATTTATACACTCCCTGGACTAACGCAGTCACTTGCGTAGAAGCAGAAGTGGCAGCAGCTATTACACTTGTTGAAGGACCGGAAATTTGTGTCCAATTGTATGCGGTGATAGTGCCACTGGCATCTGTTGCGCTGCCGGAAAGCGTCACACTGCTCGTCGGCAGCGTAATTGCCTGGTCTGCTCCGGCGTTCGCGACAGGGGGCTGATTTGTCAATACTCCCGTCTTAATCAATACTGCGCTTGAATACGGCTGTAACGTGATGGAACCATTGTAGGCAGCACCGGTGATGTCAATATATTTATATGGCAGAGAAATTGTGACGGCCGAGCTCGTTGCATTATATTGAAAATTAAAATTGCTCGTATCAGTTATTGCTATTGGGGAACCGTGAGAATGCGCATCCTGTCCATTCAATCCCTGCCAGCTCGAAAGCTTTCGCTGCACATAGGAAGCACCGTGCATATAAGTCTGGATATTATTTACCGTATCGAAGCCCAACGGCTTTGCAAAGTAATTACTATCTGAAACAAATGGTTTTGGAATCGCCGCTGAATCCGTAGTAACCACCCATAATGCTCTGTCTATAGCTGTTTTTGCAATGAATTTATTACTCTTTAGCGTTATATACCTCAGTTTCGGGGCACCCACATTATTATTCATAAAAAATCCTGAGCCTATCCCCTCAGCACCGGTATTGAACGTGGTATTATTATGAACATTGATGTTGTAGCTATCATCGAGGTAGATACCTCTCAGTGCGTTATAAGAGGTATTATTGTATATTTCCACGCCGTTCGAACCCTCATCACAGAAAATTCCCACGCACCAAGGGCTGGTATTTAAAACAATGTTATTGAAAACCTTTTCTCCCGTTATTGTTTTATACAAACCATTCCACGTATAGATCGCTCCGAGATCTTTCACTCCATTGGCATAACAAGTATGGTTAACAAAATTATGATCAATGCTTACATTATTGCCTCTGAAACTTATTGCAACAATGCCCACGCTATCCAAATTATTATACGACACGGACCCATTATCACTTTCGTTATATATCCCTACGTTATTATCACTGATTGTATGTTCTACTGTCTGCATTCCGACTAGCATGTTGACGTTTTTAATCGTGTTATAACTTAAAACGTCTCCCACATACCATCTTTTTAAGTCAATCCCGCAATTGTTGACCTGGTTGATCGTATTAGAAGTAATCACAAGGCCCGTTTGCGTACTTGCGGTAATTCCATAAATAGCGGTGCCGCCCACATAAGTTATCGAACAATTCGTTATTTTCAAATTGGTGCCGGACCCGATAGAGATTGCATCCTTATTGGAACCCGTTATTCCCAGATTTGTTAAGATGATATTACTGTTATTATTTGTCCAGATAAGGGTGTCTACTGTTGCCAGGCTAACACCGGAGGGCGTCGAAGAATTGTAAATATCCAGTTTCTTCGTGGAAGGATTATAATACCACTCATTTAGCGTATCGAGTGTTCTTATGTCGTTTTGAATTTGGAATTGCTGCATGAAATAGCCCGGATCACTCTGCCAAATATCAGGAGTAACACCACTACCAGGTGTGGCATAAGTGAGGGTTCCTCCTGATTGAGCGGTTATTTTATGTCTCCTGTTGATATAGGAAGTAGAGAAAATGGCCAGCTCGGCGCCTGTCCAATTAGGGGACCCTGTTAGTGAAGTAGTGACTGTTGTATTGCTGCCGCTTGTGGCATGGGCGCTCCAGGTGTAGTAATTGGGGTAATTGGGCGTTCTACCCATAGCAGTGTTTACCCCTTTCACAACAACTAGGTTGCACGTAGGAAGTGAAGAAACAGCGCCCGTACTCTCCCAAATATTATTTCCCAGATTCGTCCAAGCAGAAACCGTTGTAAAGCCAGAAATGACCGGCAAGGAGCCCGACCCATAAGCGCCAATGGTAATTGGCGCTGCCGATGTTCCGCTTTTAGAAACTATAATTCTCCCATAAAATACATCTCCGCGGTTCAGCAGGACGTTATCGCCAGGTTGTAAAGAGCCAAAAAATGAGTTGAGCTTGTTTAATGTCTTCCAAGGTGTAGTGGTTGAAGTACCGTTGTTAGCATCGTTCCCAGCCGCTGCGATGTAATAGGTAGTCGCCATGGACGTGAGCGAAAGAGCAAGGGATAAAATCAATAAGGTAAGGGGCTTTTTCATAATGTAAGTAATTTGCGTTTTGTTTATAGTATCATGCGTATAAATTTGAGTAATGAAGTTTTTTTTTGATCGCGCTCCCCAATTCGTTAAACGGCAAAGGACGGCCTAGCTGTCGTCGTATGATACGAAAACGGCACTGAGGCAATGCTAAACCATTTAATCTCAGTCTCTACATTCTAAAATCTTCTGGGAGTTATGCTTATTTCAAGCAGGTATTCAATTCCATTAACTTCCTCATAGTGCTTGGTATTAAAACTTAATTGCCACCACATAAAGCAAGTTTTGAACCAAAAAACGTTAAGGCTCATCGATGTTTCTTGGGAGTAAACATCTTATTAACATTTTAGGACGCGACCTGCGGATTTTGTTACAATTTTGCTAAAATTTTCCATGAAAATGAACATTTTATAATTTGATGCGCCTTAAATATGAGAAATCATAAAATTATGTTAATGAAACCATCATTTTTGGCACAATATTAGCGGTGCCGATTTTTATCAACAGCCTATTTCCTCCGGCCATTGTTATTCAGTTTCACTGACGCCTTGCCAAGTGTAAACGGTAAAGAGGCGATTTTTTACAGCCGCCCTGCGGGTCAAAAAAGAAAACCTTATTGCCACCCATTTCCAACCCTCGAGATTTTGAAGAGGCAGTCGCCTCCCATCTTGCTGGACAGATAAAAAAACCTCCGAAAAAAAAGGGGGTAATAGAAAGGTAGCAGTAATCAAAATGATTAATAGAAAGCATCCCTGAATGGGAAAATTCCCTTATTTTGGTGGCAAGACAGGCCTTTCACCTTATAATTCCCCAGACAAAACACTTGCAAGAGGTGTGGCTGCGCACTTGTGCTATCTACTTAATAGCCCAAACCGGATTATTTTTCCAACTTGATAACCGAACAGTTTTTATTTTGAATAACTCTGATAAAATAGATTCCTTTTTGCAATGATGCGGTGTTTACCCGTTGCTGGTAGAAACCCGGGCCCTTTGCGCCCACACTAGTCCAGATGACGCGGCCGACGGCGTCAACCAACAGTAATTTGAATTCACCGGCATCGCCACTGATATTAAGTGTAAAGGAGTTGGCAAATGGATTGGGATACACGGCAATTGCAAACTGGTTTGCCGATGAGATTTGATCAGCAGCATTGGCCAGCCCTACCAGGTTGCCGCCACTGACAGAAAGCACGAAAAGAAGGGAAGCAGGAATAGCCTGTTTCGAAATTCCCGGGGCAGCGTAGCTGACTACCAAAGAATCCCCCCCACCCTGCTGAAAATAGCCAACCGATATGGCATGGAAGCCCGCCTGTAACCCAATTGTACCTGATTTTTCGATTGCCCCGTGTAATCCGTCGTTATACACGACCAGCACATTGTCAATATACAGGTTACTGCCGTCGTCCGAAGTGGTGTAAAAAGTGTATTGGCCACTCGCGGGTACATCAATATATCCAGTAAAGTTGAACGAAAAAACAAAGGCCCTCTCTGCCGGCGAAAGGCTGAAGGTGCTTGTGGTTCCTGTTTTTAGAGGTGCCAGCGATGAAAAATCGGGCACTACCGTATAATTGGAGCTTCCCTGGTAATAACTATAATTCAATCCGTTCACCATTGTCCCGGGGTTGACTGCCGGAAGTAACCCACTGGCAGGATTGACCGTTATCTGCACGGTGTCAAAGCCGGTGGCACCCAAATTATCGGTCACTGCCAACTGCAGTTCGTAAACTCCCTGATTTAACCCAGTCAACATCGTAGTAGCTGAGGCAGGAGCAGTTATCGTGCTTGCTGAAGGCCCGGAAATCAGCGTCCAATTGTAGGAGGTTATTGTTGCTCCTGAAACCGTACCGCTTCCGTTTAAATTTACCGTATTTGTAGGTAGTGTAATTACCTGGTCAATCCCCGCGTTTACCGCAGGGGGGTGACTATTCAGTGTCCCGTTTTTAATCAGTACTGCACTTGTGTAAGGCTGCAAAGTCAGGGATCCATTGTAGGGTGCTCCAGCGATGTCAATATAATTATAAGGCAGTGAAATAGTGACTGGTGAACTTGTTGCGTTGTATTGAAAGTTGAAATCCAGTGTGTCGGTAATGGTCTTTGGAGACCCATGAGAGTGCGCATCCTGCCCGTTCAGCGCCTGCCAACTGGCAAGCGTTCTCTGGACATAAGGTGCTCCCACCATGTCTGTCTGGATATTATTGACATTATCTCCCAGGGGTTTGGCAAAATAATTACTGTCCGAAACAAAGGGTTTAGGGACGGACGCCGAATCAGTAGTGATAACCCACAATGCCCTGTCTACAGCCGTCTTTGCGATAAATCTATTATTTTTAATTGTTAGGTTTCTTAGCTTAGCCAGGCTCGGATTGTTATTCAGAAAAATGCCTGATCCTATTGCAGTATTACCGACATTGGTGTTGAACGTCGTATTATTGTGAATGTTTATATTATAGCTGTCATCGAGGAATATCCCCCTGAGCGTATTGTAAGCCGTATTATTATAGATCTCTATACCATTAGACCCTTCATCACAAAATATTCCCACGCACCAGATACCTGTATTCAAAACGATGTTGTTGAACACTTTGGTGCCGCTGGCTACGGCATACAAGCCATTCCATGTGTAAATGGCGCCCAGGTCCCTGACGGCGTTACCATAGCAGGTATGATTGACAAAATTATGATCAATGCTCGCGTTATTGCCTTTAAAACTGATTCCCACGATGCCGGTGCTGTCCAAATTGTTATAGGAAACAAATGCATTATCGCTCTCAGTATAAATACCTACCACGTTACCACTAATTGTGTGCGGAGCATCCTGCATACCGATCAGCATATTAATATCCTTCAGCGAGTTATAACTTATTGTGTCTCCTATATACCATTTCTTTAAATCGATCCCACTGTTATTCACCTGGCTGATCGTATCGGAACTAATTCGAAGCCCCGGCTGTGTAACTGAAGTAATTCCGTATATAGCTGTTCCGCCAACATAGGTAATCGTACAGTTTATTATTTTCAGGTTGCTGCCTGATCCGATAGAAATCGCATCTTTGTTGGCGCCGGTTATTGCCAGATTTGTAAGGGTTATGCAACTATTGTTATTGGTCCATACCAAAGTATCGACCGTTGCTAATTTCACCCCAGCAGGGGCTATTGTGTTATAAACATCCAGTTTTTTTGTGGATGGGTTATAATACCATTCGTTCAACGTATCAAGGGTTCTTATGTCATTTTGAATTTGAAATTGCTGGTAAAAATAGGCTGGGTTATGTTGCCAGAGCTCGACCCAACTGGGTGTTGCGTAAGTGAGAGTACCTCCTGACTGGGCCGTTATCGTATGTCGTTCATTGGTATACGAAGTCGTAAAAATTGCCAGTTCCGCGCCGGTCCAGTTGGGCGATCCGGAAAGACCAGTTGTTACAGTTGTATTGCTGCCACTCGTTGAATGGCTATTCCACGTATAATAATTGGGGTAGTTGGGGGTCCTGCCCATGGCCGTGCTGACACCGTTTATGACAACCATGTTGCAGGTAGGCAGGCTCGAAACCGCACTGCTGCTTTCCCAGATATTATTACCTAAATTCGTCCAGGCACTGACCGTTGTAAAGCCGGACACAACCGGTAGTGGTCCCGAACCGTAGGCGCCGATCGTAATAGGAGCATCGGCTGTTCCGCTCTTACTGATCACGATTTTACCATAAAAAACATCCCCACGATGTAAATAGACATTGTCACCAGGATTTAGAGAACCGAAAAATGAATTTAATTTGTTCAATGTCTTCCAGGGAGTGCTGGTCGATGTACCATTATTGGAATCGTTTCCGCCAGCAGCTATATAATAATTGGTAGCTTGGGAAGTAAGGCACATCGCCAAGGCCAAGAGCAATATAGGTAGCGTCTTTTTCATAAAAAACTATTGTGTTATTAGTCATTGGATCATCACACCCATTTGTAGATAGTGCTATTACCCGGTTGCAGAGAAATTTCTGGCTCCAGTTTACTTTCAGGTCAAAATGCAAAATAGGATGCGCAATTTTTTGTAGCATTAGTCCATCAGATGAAACGCAACAGTCATCTCATGTTTTGCTGCCTATCCTTAAATGGACGGGCGTGTGTTTCTGTATAGGTGAATTTTCATGAATCTCCTCAAAGTTATAGGTGACAAAATTTTTGGTTTCCATTAAAGCACAAATTTGAAACCAAAAAAAAAATCCATCCTGAATTTTCCCTGAAAAGGAATTTTTTCCCCAAATTCATAAAAAATGTAATAGGAGCTTTTTTTGTTCCCCCGTGAATTTGATTCGTTGAAAATACAGGGTTCAATTCCTGCAAACTGCCTTGGCTGCAGTAACCAAAATGAGCTGTAATAAAATGATATATCTTGCGGCACAATTTGGCAGGCCGCCGCGCTCGCTAAGCTTTCGTGGTTGATGGTGTGGCCCCGTCCCTTGGCTTAATTTGCCCGATCAACGCCAATACCGCCGTCAAAGAGGATAATCCTTTACACCGCGGTTCATTCTCTTGCAAAGTCCTGAATGACAGGCCCTGAGACCTGCCGTGCGCTTCTCTTCCAACAGTTCCGCTAACGCCTTTCCGTGTCAATCGCCAATAAAGGGACAAAGCGTCGGAAAAGATAATTGAGATATATTTGCATAAGCAATTATATAATCAATTATACAAAATGACCCTATTTACAAAAACAGGAAAAATGGCGTTGGGAAGCCGGCTACGATTGCTGACTGCCAAAGTCACCGAAGAAGCCACGCAGATTTACGCCTTATACAGTGTTGCGCTTGTCCCGAAGTGGTTTCCGGTGTTTTTTGTTCTTTCGCAGGAAGGGGAAAAAACCATTTCAGAAATCGCTGCTGAAATTAGCCATTCCCAACCCTCCGTTTCCAAAATTATCCAGGAGATGGTGGCAGCCGGATTGGTAGAGGAGAACCTCATTACCAGCGATAAGCGCAGGACCTTGGTCGGGCTGACGCAAAAGGGCACCAAACTTTCCGAAGAAATCAGGATCCAATACCTGGACGTCGATGCTGCCGTCGAAAATATTTTATCGGAGGCGACCCACAATCTTTGGGAAGCCATCGCTGAATGGGAATTTTTGTTAGATCAAAAATCATTACTCCGAAGAGTGCAGGAACAAAAGAAAATTCGGGAAAGCAAGGAAATAAGGATCGTAGCGTTTGGCCCGCAGTATCAGGCGGCTTTTAAGTCGCTAAATGAACAATGGATTTCCCGCTATTTTGAAATGGAAGAAACAGATTATAAAACTTTGAATAATCCCCAGGAAAATATCTTGGATAAGGGCGGAAAAATATTAGTGGCTCTTTACAGGGATGAGCCCGTTGGTGTTTGCGCCCTCATCAAAAGGGACGATTCCCAACATGATTTTGAGCTGGCAAAAATGGCTGTAGCGCCAAAAGCACAAGGGAAAAATATAGGATGGCTACTGGGTCAGGCAATCATAAAAACTGCCCGCCAATGCCATGCTTCTAAACTCTACCTGGAAAGCAACACCGTGTTAAAACCCGCTATCAACCTTTATTACAAATTGGGTTTTCAAAAAATCGCGGGCCATCCGACTCCGTACAAACGCTCCAATATCCAGATGGAATTGATTTTGAATGACGACGATTCAAACTAAAATGTGCGGGATGAAAGCCGGGTGAATGGCCAACCTTACGTATTGTGACTGGCATTAGGGACATTATGTAAAAGAAGCCGCGATCCCCAGGAAATAACGGATTTATTCCGTTTACTCGACAACGGCGCCCTGGAATAAGTCCCTCACTTTTTTTTCGGACCACCTCGGTGTATGCAGACAAAAGCGCTTCCCGCACTAATTGCTTTGCCACGCTATTCAACTCAAAAGTAGTAGCTCCATTGTGTCCCCACTTATTGGGGACGGGATAAATGTTCACCTTATCCATTTTACAAAAAACCGCCTGTTCTACCGGGGTTAAGAAAATATTGGCCGTATTATTTGTCGGAAGGTAGGTTGCAAACATTCTCTTACCAACCACTTTAAATCCCTTCCGGTCAAAATGCGGTTGATGGGTAGTCCCGGGAAATGACAGGGCCATTTCTGTAAAGATCTCGGCGGTTATCATTTGATCAAGTTTGTTCCATGGTGCTTTAAAACTCCTTATCAAATTACTAAAAGATGCCTATGCATCCATCCCATTGCAATTAACCCTGGTTTCAAACTATCGATCTTCAGTCCAGGTGATATTGCTTCTTCAATAATATAATTAATTCCTTTCCGTAAGCCAATTGTTTATTCAACGATCCCACATATACTTCTGCATTTAGTCTTTGTTTTTCAGACGAACTGCTGCCGTTTGTTTTACGGGAAAGATGCTTTTGTGCCTGTGCTAATTTTCCATCCATTGCGTTTTTTTAAATACTTCCATTGGGAGGGAGTGCATTCACAAAAAACTTCACTACCCTGTCTGCAAAAAACAAATTACGTCAGTTCCAATCGATCAAAGCATCATCTAAAATATCATTTAATTTTTGTTTGCAAGTACCGCAAGCCAATACGTGCAGGTCAGTTAAATGATGATATTAAGGCAATCTTTTTACCCATTGCTGAAAAATCAGATTTTGAAATTGAAGTGATGGAAACTGACAAAGATCACGTTCATTTTCTCATCCGTTGCATTCCCCGTTGGTCTATTGCTCAAATTGTCCGCGGGTTAAAGCAGCAGTCTACTTCTCAAATTTGGCAGCTTCATCATTCTACACTTCGTAAGCAATATGGGTATCAGTCAATCCTTTGGTCGGATGGCTATTTCGTTTGCGCTATTGGTGAAGCATCACCTGATACCATTCGCAACTACATTCTTTCACAAGGTTAGTTTATCGTAGCGCTTGTCGCTTACATCCCATTGGCTGTTACAGACCAATGGGTTTTGCGCTCCATTTTTATAAAAAAGAACAAAACGGAAAGCGCCGAACTACGCAATCTCATCACGATTAGTTTACAACAGTTTATCCTCTGTAATTTACCAAAAAATTTTATCGCGTATTACTGCCGAGAAAGGTTGTTACGCTGGAATCCCAATCCTGGCGGTAATTTTCCAAATAATCTCCATGGCCGGCCAGGGGATAGATTCGAAGGGTCTTCTTTCCATGCAGATTACCATAGATAGCCTCAATTTCCTCCCTGCTTACTTTGTCATCTTTTTCACCATAAATCAGTAACGCCGGGCATTTTACCGATTTTGCATATTTTTCCGGATTGACGCCAAATGCCCAGAAACCATTTTGAGCGCCTCCCCAGAAAACCAACAATCCAGCCATCGGAAAGTCCGGAATGCTCATCGAATGAAACCTGGCACAGACGGTTTTATACAGGGACCCAAAGGGACATTCTAGCATGATTCCCTTTGGTTCGATCCCATAATCATTCATTGATTTCAAAATCGCCACCGCTCCCATTGAAGTACCGAAAAGATAAATATCTTTTTCTCCCTTGGCAACCAAGTAGTCGTAGCAGGTTTTTACTTCTTGTGCTTCGTAGTAACCGATCGTCGTTTGATCTCCTTCGGAACCGCCACTGCCCATGAAGTCCACTAAAAGGGTATTATAGCC
>Ga0209698_10006844_pt1 | contig 12061 bp, 4 predicted proteins | sample LitLauG_LLR_2012_FD_187203 | JGI IMG/M metagenome (GOLD analysis project Ga0209698, IMG submission 187203) | Freshwater sediment microbial communities from Pennsylvania, USA - Little Laurel Run_MetaG_LLR_2012 (SPAdes) (version 2) | ecosystem: Environmental > Aquatic > Freshwater > Creek >...
GTTCCACGTAAGCCACCTTTGCAAGGAACTCAGGCTTGATGTAGTCGCTTCGTTCTTCGTCCGGCACAAAGGGGGATTCTTGCATCCACGTCGGCCAATCTCCCCAGGGGTCGAGCAAATCGAGAACCTTGATTCTGGAATCGGCGGCCGATGCGAGGATGGCGATGCTTGCGCCTGAGCCTTGCGCGAACATTCCAACGCGGGTCGTATCGAGATCGTCCCGGCTGGCCAAGTAAGTCAGAACCATCTGTACATCGTGGGCCGAGGTTGCCAGGCACTCCTGCAGTTGGCTGAGGAACCACTCGCGCATCGGCCGATCGTGATAGCGATGTCCGGTCAGCGCCGAAACGAAGCCTACCGCCGCGAATCCGTCTTTTGTGACGGCTTGTTGAAACGCTGGACTCTGGAAGCGGTCGGTGTCCGCAGGATAACCGTAAAGGTACAGGATCACCGGCGGTTTTTTCACACCCTTCGGTTTCATGACGTAGAGGTCAATGGGATCCCCAAAGCGCCACTGCAGTTGCAGCAGTTCTACCGTGTACGAGGTTTCATCATTCCGGTAGCCGATCAATGGGGCCAAGGGGTGCAGATTGCTGGTGGACAAGAAGGGTGTTGTCCAATCTTCCGCGACGTCCTTGAAGCGTCCATCGGACGGATCAGCGACCGGCGGCGACGCAGGGACGACCTGACCGATTGCCGTCTGGGCAGCCGAAAGGAGGAACAAGCCCAGGAAAATCAGGCTTAGGGTTGTGTTCTTTTGCTGGATCAGAATCTGGCTTAAGATCGACTTCTTCAGTGCAGACTCCAAGTGGGCTCTCCTGTGCTCACTGCGTATCGGTTCAAAGGGAAGGGGCGAGTCCTGCGAGGGCTCGCCCCTTCGACCGCATCGTCTCATTGATTACGGAACAGAGACGCATGAAGTATTCGGAAATGCCTGCGCCAACTTGGTTGTGGTGTCGGAGGTAGCTGCAACTCCGGTGCTGGTCAGAATGCAACCGCCGGCGTCGCCCCCGAAGTCGCCCGTGCTGGAAACGTTGACCGGAGCCACTCCCTCCTGCGTGTAATGCGAGCGCAGGAGCGCGAGACCGGGGTCGCTGGTGCCTACTCGTTGTACTGGGACGTAGTCGGGAACGGTATTGACCACGTACGTCTGCGAATCCGTGACCAGCAGGCGGAGGTTGGCCAAGGCGGTTCCGGTCGAGACCACGCGGAGGGTCGACCAGGCCCGGTAAGACCCATTGCGGAGATTGGGGAATGACAGGTTCCCGCTCCAGATTTTCGATTCGGAGCAGGGGAAGGCTGCCACGCAAGAAGCGGGGAGATTGGCTGCTGACGGCAGAGCTCCGGCAATTGCCGGCTGTCCCGGATCAATCTTGGATCCGTACTTGTGGAAAATTCCGTCCACTCCATCCAGCGTGAGATAGCCGTAATTGGCGCTGTCCGCGATGGTGGAGACATTTCCGTAGCTGAAGAACGTGTAGCCGATCCCGTCGGTTCCGTTGTTGGTACCGGAGTTGAGAACGGACTTTACTTCCTCGCCCGTTCCGATGGCGCGGAAACGCTTGCCGCCGGCGGTGCACGAAGAGGCCAACGGGTTGACGGCCGCGACGCCGGTTTCCTGGCTCTTGCCGATTGCACTCCGGTACCGGAAAACCGTGTATTCCGTCGTATTCATCGTTCCGGAAACGGGCTCACGCAAATAGACCTGAATGGGGGACGTAGGCTTTGAAAAAGCGCTGGCGTCGCAGTTCGTGCCGGAGAAGACCGCCTGCAATTGGGAGTCGGTCGCATTCGTTACTGTCTTAAGCGCGCCCGTGCGCTGCGTGATGAAGATGATGGGCGCGGCTCCGACCGAAACCGTCGTGTATGACGGGATGGTGGTCCCGGTGAAGGGATCTTTTCCGCTCAAATTGAACGCGACAATGTGGGCGCTCGCCGTGCTCGCAGGGTAGGCGCTGAGGATGTTGCTTCCTTCCAGATCAGCCAAGGCCGCGCCGAACGCGGGACACACACCGGAAGCGTTTGCGCCATAACCGAGCCCGGCGAGTTTGTCGCTGCCGCCTCCCAATACTGAATTTGCACGGCAAGTTGCGAACAGGGCATCTTCGGGCCGAATGTCAGTAGCCGCGGCATTGACCAGGACCGTGCCGTTCACAAACAGACCGCTCACGGTTGACGGAGGCGTGGAGTCGGAAGAGTTATCTCCCCATAGGGTGGTGCTGATCGCGTTGCCGGCAGCCGGGAAAGTACTGACGCTGATGGCGCAATGGGGCTGAGCAAAGAAGCAACGATCGCCCACGCCCGAGTCTACCTTGATGTAGACCCAGACATTCGGCGAAGCAGCGCTGTCCCAGACCATCCAAACCGCACCCGTATCCACGGCCACTACACCACCGAGGACCGTGGGGCGTCCGTCAACGAGGTTAAAACTACTGCTCGACGTGTAATGAAAGCAGGGAGCGGTCGCACCGGATACACACTTGCCTCCGTTGTAGGCGCCGAGTGCCATCGACTGCCACATGGCGGATGATCCAGCCAGTGCAACCTTGACGGTTTGCGTGTGTGCCAGAGGCATCATGCTCATCACGCCACACAGCAACACCCATCGAAAGAGCGTTTTTGTACGCATTATGGTGATCCTTTCTGAATTTAGAGTTCGAGCCTGGAAGCGGAATTCGAGTGCATGCACCTTCTCGGTCACATGCACGTAGTCGCGCTAGAGTAACGGGAACGGCCAAATCGGTTGCTCACGGAAAGTCGTCGCGAGAATATCTGGTTCTTCGTTACGGCAGGATGAAGAGATGATGAAATCTTTGTAACGCAGACAATCGCTGGGCGCGCGAAATCTTCACGAGCGGTTCATAAAACTTTCAACTTCTTTTAACATTCCGGGCACACCCACTCTTGTACTATCCCCATTCACTCCACAACTGCGCAGATTGATGCCGAATCAATCGAGGTCTGCTGCCGCTGAGGTGTTCGTGAGATCCCGCGTCCGTCTAGTTCTGTTTCGCACCTTTCTGCCCGGGTTGCTTGCGGCCCTGTTGCCTTGGAGTTTGTGGGGCCAGCAACCGACCACGGACTCGAAGGCAGCGATCCACGTGACGGTCACCGATCAGACTCAGGCGGTCCTGTCGAACGCCCAGGTGGTGCTCATGGGGAGCGCAGGCTTCAAGCAGGAGAAGACGAGCGATGACAAAGGCGCGTACTCATTTACCGGCCTTGTGCCCGGAACCTACACGCTCGTGATCTCGGCGGAGAAATTCACGCAGAAAACGATGGAAGGCGTGATCGTTACCGCAGGGCTGGACTTGACTCTTGACGTCTCCCTGGATCCGGCCGGCGGAAAAACAGAAATCAATGTCGAGTCCGACACTGTGGGGAAAGTTGAGACGGAGACGGCCAGTGTCTCCGGCACCATCACCCAGAAGGAAGTGGTTTCCATCGGACTGAATGGAAGAAACTTCACGCAGTTGATCGCACTGGCCCCCGGTGTAAGCAACCAGACCGGACAGGACGAAGCGAAAGTTGGCGTCGTCGGGAGTGTGAAGTACAGCGTGAACGGCGGGCGCGTCGAATACAACACCTTCGAAGTGGACGGTAGCGACGTATTAAATACAGGCCTGAATGGGGCATCGAGCACGCTCATGGTGTATCCCAGTCTGGATGCCATACAGGAAGTCAAAGTGTTGACCTCCAACTATGGGGCGCAGTTTGGACGCACGGCTTCCGGGACGGTGCAGGTAACCACAAAGTCCGGGACGGCAGCGTTGCACGGCGGACTCTACGATTTCATCCGAAACGAGGCCTTTAACTCAAGGAACTATTTCGATCCTCCCGGACGCTCCCCGCTCTACCGGCGGCAGGACATCGGGGGAACCATTGGTGGACCGCTGATCATTCCTGGCGTGTTCAACAGGCGCAGAGATAAGACGTTCTTCTTTTTCTCCGAGGAACTGCGTCTGGAGAAAACACCTACGGACTACAACCAAGCCGTACCTTCCTTGAAGGAGCGGGGGTTGGTGATGACGCCCCAAGGCATCCGGCAGAACCTGAGTCCGCCGAATGGGGATGGACTGGTGTCACAGGTTTTCGACTTCAGTGATGTTTGTCCTCTCCAGGGGACATCGGATGCTTTTGCATTTGACCGGCAAAAGTACCCCGATTGCCCGTCACTGGGCGGAAACCCGAAGGCGCTGCAACCGATCTACAACCTGCTCGGGCAACAATTCAGCGGGAGGCCATCAAGTATTGGTGTAGACAAGAATGCACTGGCGATCCTGCAGGCGAACCTCGTTCCCTTTCCAAATGCGGCGAGCGGATGCAATTACACCGTAGCCAATCCCGACCCGACCGATCCCAATCACTGTTACAACGCTGTCGTATCTCCTTCGACATACTGGCGCGAAGAGTTGTTGCGAATTGATCAAGCTCTGGGCGAAAAGATCCGTGCTTCCTTCGTCTATGTCCACGATTCCTGGGATACCACCGTCCTAACGCCGCAATGGAGTTACTTGCGCAGCACGAATCCGGCGGCCGCCGGCTTTCCGACGGTGCAGAACCGCTTCGCAGGACCGGGCACGAACCTGGTGGCGCTCTTCACGCACACGATCTCGCCCACCATGCTGAATGATCTGGTGCTGAGTTATGTGAATTCGACGATTTCACTGGTGGATCAGAACGGACCGGGAGGAGCGCAGTTCCAGCGAAATCCCATTCTCGATCAGCCTTTGGTGCCAGATCTCGCGGCGCCCGGGCAGTGCAATCCTCAACTGAGCATTGATCCGGTCAGCGGAATTCCTCAATGCGCGATGGGGCACCTGTTTAACAACGGGTTCGGGGGGAAGATGCCGGGAATTGCCATCCTGGGCACAAACGCTGCGTACGGCGGGCGGGGCTTCGCGGCGGATCCTTCCTACATGCCTTGGGGGCATACCAATCCCACCTACGCCGTGCGCGACGACGTTGGCAAGTCCATCGGCAAACACACGCTGCAATTCGGGGGACAAGTCGTTTTGTCCCAGCGCAATCAGACCAACAATGCAATCGGCGCCGCATCGGGCGATGTGCAGGGCCTGCTGACTTACAACAATCTGGCCCACAGCACGGGGAATGCCTTCGCGGATTTTCTGCTGCAGTCGGTCACAAACGGCGTCACAACCGGATTCATTCAGAGTTTCACTCAGGATTCGGCGCAGCATCGTTACTATCAGGCCTACCAGATTGCCGAACCATACGTGCAGGATGATTGGAAGGCGACCCCGCGGCTGACGTTGAACCTCGGCTTGCGGGTAAGTTTGTTCGGCACCTATCACGAGAAGTATCACAACGCCTGGAACTGGGAAGTGGCACAGTTCAACCGGACGAGGTTCGCTGTAGATCCGTTCAGCGGTGTGCTTCTGGATAAGAACGCGTCATTGGCCCCGGTCGTCCTCGACCCTACGACATATGCCCTCGATAGCGGCATGGTAAAGGATCTGGGACTGGTGCAGTGCGGTGTGAACGGCGTTCCCTCTGGCTGCATGAAGGGGCATGTGTTCAACGCCGCGCCCCGCGTCGGTTTCGCGTGGGATCCGTACGGGGATGGCAAGATGTCGATTCGCGGCGGGTATGGTGTCTTCTACGAACACGGAACCGGAAATGAAGCGAACACCGGCTCGCTCGAGGCCAGTTCGCCGCTGGTGCTGAGCATGACGCAGCCGCTACCGCTGAGCTACCCCTGCATCGGGAATGTGGGATACGGCGGTTCCGTTGACCCCACGAATAGCGCCTGCACACTGAATCCGGCGCATCCTGCTCCTTCCGCCGGTTCGGTTTATCCGCTCGACCTCACGTCCATACCGACCAAGGCAACCTGGCCCTACGCGCAACAGTGGAGTTTCGGCGTGCAGCGGGAGATGCCGCACGACGTGGTTGCCAACTTTGCTTATGTGGGCAGCAAGGGAACACATCTCACGATCGGCCGACAGCTCAATCAGTTGACGCCGCTTGCGGCAAGCGAAAATCCATTCGGTCCGAACGAACCTTTGACCTTGTCGGATTGCAACGTGTCGCCCCTGGCGGGGGCGGGACATCCCGGCGACGGGACAGTGCCCTTCCTGCTGCAGGACGGGACGATTGTGACGCCACAAAACCCGGCGTACGTTCACCTGCAGGCCGCCTGCACGTCGCCCTACGTTCCCAACATCAATTCCTTGCCACATCCCTATCCGGGGCTGGGACGAGTCCTCGCATTGCAGAACGTAGCCGATTCCAGCTATCACGCCTTTCAGGCTACCTTCCGCCGTTCTCGCGGTCCGCTGACGGCGGGTCTTTCCTACACCTACAGTCACTCGTTGGACAATTCTTCGGACCGAAGTGATCCGGTCCTGGTGGACTCTTACAACCTGCGTGGGAACCGGGCAAGTTCCAATTTCGATGAGCGACACCTGCTTACCTTCAACTACATCTACCAGATTCCGAATGTCGCGCATCCCTTGTGGAATGCGATCTGGGCGACAGGCTCGGAAGAAGACGCAACCGCGGTGAACGCGAAGTGCTGCTCGAGGTTGTGGAACGGTATGTTCTCCGGCTGGGAGATCTCGGGGGTGACCCTGTTCCAGTCGGGTACGCCGTTCACTGTGATCAACAGCGCCGGCAACACCGGCATTTCTCTCACTGACAATGCCGGCGTTGCGAGTGGACTGGGAATCGCGGCGTCGTACCCGGACAGGGTGCGTGGCTTAGCGGCGCCACCGTCGGCTACTACCGTGGAGAGTGTGGGGCCGCTCCTGGAAAACCCGTCAGAATTCGTTGCGCCTCGCGGGCTGACCTTCGGGAACGCCGGACGGAACTCGCTCAACAACCCCGGACGTCTGAATTTTGACATGGCGCTTTTGAAACACTTTCGAGTATCGGAGTTCAGCCAGTTTGAGTTTCGGGCTGAGTTCTTCAACATCTTCAACCACGCTGAATTCCGGACGTACGATCCGGACAATCCGGGCGGCAGCGGAAATAACGTGATCAGTTGCTATGCCGGGCCACTGTATTCCGCCGGCTTTGCCTCCCCCGGGGGGGCGGACTGCGGGACCGGTGCGTCATTTCTTCACCCCATCAATGCTCACCGGCCGCGAACCATCCAGTTCGGATTGAAGTGGGCTTTCTAGGGCGATGCCATGACCGAAAAGAAATTTCCTCGACAAGAACTGCGCCGTGATCGATGGCGGAGCCAGGTTGACGTTGCCTTGCTCTTGCCCTTGCTCGCGTTGGCTTCATCCTGCGGAGGCGGATCGACTCCGACGCGAACGGCAGGGCTGGCGGGCAATTGGCAGTTCTCCATGACGCCTCCGGCCGACAATTCCTTTAGCGGAGGAATGCAGGGCGGATTCCTGTTGCAAAACAAAGGCAATGTCAGCGGGCAGATTGTGTATTCCGTTTTCTTGACTGGAGGATCGGGCGGCGCTCCCGCAATTTGCAACGGCGGATCGGCACCGGTGACGGGCACCGTCCAGGGGCAGAACCTGTCTCTTGTGGCCACTGCAGGAAATCAGATCTTTACGCTGACGGGGACATTGAGCGCCGACGGTTCCACGATGGCAGGAACGTACAGCTCTACCGACGGACAGGGCTGCGGAACCGCGCAGAGTGGCCTGCAGTGGAGCGCCGCTTCCGTGCCGGCGCTGACGGGCAGCGTGCAAGGCAATTTCCACAGCGTGCTGAACCCAAACCTCAGAAACCAGGACTTCCCGGTAACAGGCGTTCTGGCCCAGGGGCCCAACATTGGAGCGAGTCAGGCAACGGTTACGGGCAGTCTCACTTTTGAAGGCTATCCCTGTCTGACATCCGCTTCGGTGAACGGACAGATCAGCGGCAATTCGGTCATCCTGCAGATGATCGCTCCCAATGGATTGAATGCGGGGCAGATTGGCGCCCCGGCCGGCTTCTCGAATCCGTTCCCAGTGGCCTTCGCAAGTTCCGCCGGAGGCGGCGGGCCCGCGTTGCAGGGATCCAACGGGTATGCCGTGACCACGAAACGGTGCCCAGGCGGGACGCTTGCCGGCGATATCGGGAACATCTGTCTGGCCATCGGCAGCGCGACGACCTGCACGCAGCCGATCACTTTGTCGCCAGCTTCGTTGGTCTTTCCCCCGCAGCAGGTGGGGTCGGCGCCGACAACTCAGATCATCACTCTGACCAATACGGATCCGTCCAACGCCACTCTCAGCGGACTGACGCTCAGCTTTAATCCCAATGCGGGAAGCACCAGCCTTTTTGGGTTGAGCGATTTTGATGGAATGCCCAATTTTGTTTCGCAGGACACGTGCGCGAATCCGCCCGGGGCTTCGTTCTCGTTGGCTTCGCAGCAGAGTTGCACGATTACCATTTCTTTCTCGCCGCAGCAGAGTTGCCCCTGGTTGCCTTCCACGGCCCTGGGAGGAGAACCCCCTTTGCTATGCCCGCTTCCTTTACAGGCCGCTCTAACCGTGAACAGCACGGTGAGCGCCGATAACGACAAAGCGTTTTCGCTGCCCATCAATGGAGAGGGGTTCAGCGCGCTCGTTCCTTTGACTCCGGAGGTAGATTTCGGCGCCGAAGCGCTTACGGAGGCGAGCCCCCCGCAGTTGCTCTCGTTTACAAATCAGGGAACGAATCCAGTGCAGATCTTGCCAGCGCTGGCTAAGCCCTGCACCAATGCAGGCGGCGGAGTTCTGACTCTTCCACGCCCACTCGTGCCCGGCGCGGCGGCTGGGTTGCAGGTGGTCACTGGAGTGATTACGCCAAACGGTTCCACCATCAACTATTACTGCGACAGCGATCTCAGCAGCAAACAGCCCAACTTCCAAATCTCGGCCGATACCTGTTCGGGGAGATTACTGGCGCCGCAAGCGGCCTGCACCTTGCAGATCGTGTTCGCGCCGCAACCGGCGACGCCGCTCGTTCCGGCGCTGGATTACTTTCTCGAACTGAACACCCTGCAATGCACCGACAGCACGACGGCAAACTGTGAGATTGATAGCGGACGGTTTCCCGTGGAGATGACGGCAAACGTGCCGAGCCCGATTCGAATGACTCCGGGAGCCGGCTTGGATTTTGGGAACCAAACCAAGGGCCAGCCTAGTCCTCCTCTGAAGATCCAGTTGTTCAACGACCCCAGTGACCCGAATGCCGGGACGATTAATTTTGGGGGAAACTTCGTGAAGGGGGACTACCTGGAAAGCGATGATTGCGGGGCGAGCCTGGCTCCCGGCAGCACTTGCACGATAACCGCCACCTTCCAGCCGAAGATCGCCGGCGTTGATCCCGGCACCATCACGATCACATACAACGGCGGACAAACCCAAACAATCCACATGCGAGGCATTGGGCAATAGTCATGAGTCGGAATGGGTTAAGTTCGGGGCGAATGAAGGGAATCCAGACGCTGGTTCTGATTGCCCCGGTCGTCTTTCTTAGCGCGTGCGGAGGAAGCAGCACGCTCCATTTGCAGAACCCTGCACCGCCGGCGGGGTCGCCGGTATCCATCACTTTTCAGCCGGCGCCGGCCGCTTCCGTTGTGCTGAATTCCACGGCGGCGCTTACGGCCGTTGTGAACAACGATCCGGGCAGTTCCGGCGTTGATTGGGCTTTGTTGTGCGGCGCCGGAACCGACTGCGGCAAACTGGTTCCGCTGCACACGGTCAGCGGATCCCCGACCACATACACACCTCCGGCGACGATCTCCGGAAACAGCCAGACTTTCACCATCGAGGCATTCGCCACCGCGGACCACAGCAAGAATCTTGTGGCCCCAATAAAGGTCACGGGCTTTGCGGGCAATCTCAAAGGGAACTACGTTTTTCAGACGCGGGGGCTGGATGCAAACGGGGCGTACGAACTTGCGGGAGTCATCACTCTGGATGGAAACGGCAATATAACAGGGGGTGAACAAACCCATAGCGATTCCGTGCTGGCAGCGTCCGACCGAATCACCGGAGGCAGCTACGCACTGGGTCCGGATGGACGCGGTACGCTGACGATCGAGACCTCGGACAAGAATATCGCGCAACAGGGGATCGAGAACCTTAGTCTTGTATTCCTCTCCTCTTCCCAGGCTTTGCTGGCGACGCTGGACAACCCTAGCCTTCCCGCGAGCAATGAAACGTCCTCAGGAACGATGGATCTGCAAACCAGCATACAGCCATTGCAAGGCGGATACGCGTTTGCGGTCGGCGGAACGGACTTGGCTCTTCAGCCGATGGCGATGGGCGGCATTCTCAACGTAGATAATCCGGAAACTATTTCGGGACAGGGAAGCGTCGCCGATCAGGACGACGCCGGGACACTGTCATCGAATGCCGCGATTGCGGGCAACGTGACTACGCCGGACGCTTTCGGGGCAGTCACGTTCGTGTTGACGGCAGCGTTCGCATCATCGCCTCTTCAATTCACCGGCTACATGGTAGACGCGACTCACATCAAGCTGATCGAGAGCGACAACAGCGGCCAGGGGACCGGCATCGCGTCTACTGCCGGACTCGCAATCGGACAAGGCAGCGCGACTGGAACATTCGGACCAGGAAGTGGGTTCACCGGGAACTACGTCTTTGGAATTGTCGGCGAAGACTCGAGCTTTCTGCCAACTTCGCTTGCGTCCGTCGGACAGTTCACCGCGAGTTCGGCCGGCAGTCTGACCGGCGGATACAATGATGAATTCCTGGGCGGATTGAGTATCGAAATCGCCGATGGGTTCAGCGGCAATTACGCTCTCGATTCCGCCGGGATTGGACGCGTCGATTCCACTACCAACTACACCAGCGGTGGTGCTGGACCGGAATTGATTTTTTACCTCACGGGCAAAGGCGGCCCAGCCCTGGTGCTCGATGCAGATGCGAGTCTGGGCGCCGTCGGCACCGGCCTGGCGTACCCGCAGACAGCTGCTCCATACGTTTTCAACGGACTGTATGGCTTGTCATTTACGCAGGGCAGCGCTGGGTCGGAGAGTGACGCAACGGCCGCGATTACCGTGGATGGAACGGCGCGAACCCTGTCCGGAACTGTGGACACCGATTTCTTGCGCTCACCGCAGCCGAATACTCCGATCTCCGGCAGTTTCGCGGTGATTTCAGCCAACGGGCGAAGCGCCGGCAGCTTATCCAATACTTTCTTCCCTTCCCCCGGTTCCACGCCCAACACTCTGGCCGTGGACTTCTATTTGATCGATTCCGCCCACGGCTTTTTCATCGAGACGGACTCCCTGGTTTCCGGCCAGTCTTTGCTCGGCTACTTCGCGGTCCGAACTCCCGTATGCGCGACTTGCCCGTAAGCGGTATTGGTATTAAACGGCACCCCGAAGCCACAAGCGTCAAAAACCGCAACTCGACCTCGTGGGCGCCGCGATTCCTGCGGCGGCAAGGAATGTGCGCCGATGCATGTTCGTCATTGGGTGCTCCCGAGAGTATTGTTCGTGCCTGCGGAGGCTGGCTCCGCAGGTGTGTCGAATAAATAGACGTGGCGCAGGTTGGGCATCCCCTTCAATGGAAGCAGGGCGACACTCGTGACCTTGGTCCCACTCAGGTTCAAGTAAGTGAGTTGTGAGAGTGACACAAGCTTCCCCACAGCCCGTCCCGTGACCGCAGTGCGTTCCAGATGAAGAGCGCGCAGGTTGGTGAATCTGCTGAGTGTGTCGAAGCAATCGTCGCTGACTGCCGTGCGCCCGAGTTCCGCCTCGACAATAAAAGGAGCGAATCGCAAGAAGCGTGCGAGTTGTGAGTCGTCGAATTTCGAGGCGACGTCAATCGTACGAAGAATCAGACCATCGGAGGGCGTTGCTGAAACAGCGATCAGCTTTGCCCCCTCCAGCCTTTGCATCTGGCGAATCTCATTCATCAAATAGCTGTAGTCCCCCACCGGTTGAAGCGGCAGGCCCGCGTTTTCCGCGGCTGTGGCAATTCCTGGAATACTTGTCGCGGTCGGGGAAGCGCCCGCAAGAATCCACGCGCGGAGCGTCGCGATCTCATCTGCTGTCAAAGGCGTCCGCCCTTCGGCAGGCATGAAGTGTTTATCGGCTGGGGAGAGTGTCACTCTCTGTAGCACCAGACTCCGA
>Ga0209698_10006847_pt1 | contig 12055 bp, 9 predicted proteins | sample LitLauG_LLR_2012_FD_187203 | JGI IMG/M metagenome (GOLD analysis project Ga0209698, IMG submission 187203) | Freshwater sediment microbial communities from Pennsylvania, USA - Little Laurel Run_MetaG_LLR_2012 (SPAdes) (version 2) | ecosystem: Environmental > Aquatic > Freshwater > Creek >...
GGCAGGCTACGCGCTGGCGCGGCCGGTAACGAGCGTGGTCCTCCCTGACTTCTTGCTGGACGACATGAAATAGATGCCGCCGTATATGGCCCAGACGGCCGCGATGCCCAGCGCCAGCAGTGGCTCCATCTTGGTGCCGTATCCCATGAACGGTCCAATCAGATAGAAGGCCATGCAGGCGAGGTTGGCGAGCAGCCCGAATATCGGGATGACCATGTGCTTGATCGGGTTGAAGCTCGGGTGGCCGTGGAAGCCCACAAGACAGATGATGCAGCTTAGCGCGTAGAGCAGGAAGGTACCGAAATTCGACGCGAGAGTCATGGTCAGCAGAGTGTTGGGCATTGCCGCCATGCCATCGTGCGTGGTGTAGCCGACGCTGGAGAATATTCCCTGGGGCAGCGCCTTGATCGCCGCGTCCGTAGGTGCGCCGGCGTCGCCGAACAGAACCGCGACCGAGATGCAGCCGATGACGGCCGAGATCACGGCCAGGGTCCAGATGGCGCGGTGCGGGGTCAGGTTTTCCGAGTGCAGCAGGCCGAAGTGTTCCGGCACTTCCTGATCCTTACCCATGGCGTAGGTAACGCGGGCGGCCGTGTTCATGCAGGAGAGCGTGGTGCCGATGAGGGCCAGCACGACGGTGAAGGCTTCCACCAGCATGAAGATACGCCCTCCGCCCTGCCCGAAGAACGCGTTGCCGATGATGACCATCATGTCGCCGATCGGAGCGGAGGAACTGGTCGCGTTCTGCATCGTATAACCGCTGTTGAGGAAGTAGCCGGCCGCGAAGTACTCAATCAGGTAGCAGAAAGCGCCCTGAATCACGAGGGAGCCGATGACGGCGATCGGAATGTCACGCTTGGCGTTCTTGGCTTCGCCGCCCATCGATGTTACCGATTCGAAACCAACGAGGATGAGAATCGCCACCGTGGCTTGAATGAAGGCCCACGCGATATCGTGTACACCTGTTACCGAGGCTGCGTCTTTGTGCGTTAGGAAGTTGCCCTTTTCGTCCTTTTCGGGGTACGCAACCATAAACGGCACCGGCTTACCAGCGGCATCGAGCTGCGGCTTGGGGACGCCGTTGGCGTCGCGGACGATGTTGTCGGTGGTCACACCGGCGACAGTCACCTTTTCGGTCTGGAACTCATAGGTGTAAGCGTCGCCCGCGGTGGAGTCGAACTGCCAGCCGGGGGTTCCGGCCGGGTGGCTGGTGCGGTAGCTGTAGGCGAGGACTGCAAATACCAGCAGGGCCGAAATCTGAATCACGTTAATAGCGATGCTGACGGCGGTGGAGCCGTTCACGCCCTTGTTTGCGATCCACGCCACAGCAAACGAGAAGATCACGGCAATGACCATCATGAAGATCGGACCCGGATTCGAGGCGCTCATGAAGCCCGGCCACAACGTTCCCGTCAGGTAGCCGATAATAACGCCCGTCACGCCAACCATCACGCCGGGATAAATCCAGTAATACAGGTGCGAACCCCAGCCGACGATGAACTTCGAAAGCCGCGCGTACTTCCATGCTTTTTCGTGGTTCAGAAACGATTGCTCTGCGAAATAATACGAACTGCCGGTGCCCGGATACAGTTTGGCCAGCTCCGCGTAACATACCGCGGTGGCAAGGCAGAGTAACAGAGCGACCACGATACCGATCCACATGGAGGGACCTGTAGCGCCAGTCGCCGACTGGATCTGGAAAGTTAACCACAGGAACGCGCCGGGGGCGATCAGCGCCATCGCGTTCATGGTCAGGCCTGTGAGGCCGAGTGTAGCTTTCATTTCAGGGGCTGTGTCTGGCATAAGCTATCCTTATTTTCTTATCATTCTGATTTCATGATTCACGCGTGAGCGCGACATAACGAAGTCGTGTACCTATACTGCCTGCTTCGGCTTGAGGAAGGGAAACTCAAAATTCTTATGCCTGAGATAGACCTTTTGGATGCAGGCTGGCCGGATGGAAGGAAAGCCTGTGTTCATCGACAGATAGAGAGCTTAGCGGACCACAGCCCCGATTCGTATTTTTGGCGTTGTGAAGAGAATAATTGTGATACTTTGAGCTAACGGCCGTGCAACCTCGTACCCTCACTCCATGAAAGCAGCGGGTTTCCTTTTGCTCCTGACCGGCTGGATGCTGGTTCTTTCCGCGCTGATTCTGCTGCCTGGCGGAGGCGCGCGCGCGGGTTTTCTCGCGGCCGGCCTCGGGGTGGAGGCGCTGGGCCTGGTGCTGGTTGTCCGTTCGCATCTGATGCCGCGAAAGGAACGCCCGTAAGCGCCCAATGCAGACCGTTGTTCTATCAGAGGTTCAGACCGCGTTGTGCGTGGTTTTTCTGCTGGTCGCCCCGCTGGCGCTGGCCGGGGTAGCGCTGATGTGCGCGGGACTGGGGCGTTCCCGGAATGCGGCGCATGCGATGCTGGCAGCGCTCTGCGTGATCGCAGTCGCCACCTGTATGTATTTTCTCTGCGGCGCGGCTCTGCAGGGGTATGGCGACGACGGGGGCCGCGCGATCTCTTTTAGCGGAAAACACTGGAGTTGGGCCGGGAAGGGCCGCCTCCTGATGATGGGCCTGCCCGTGGACGGCTCGCCCGCATTTCTCGCAGCCTGGCTCGGGGTGCTCAGCTCGGCGCTGGCCGGTCTGATTCCGCTGGGCAGCGGGGCGGACAGGTGGCGTTTGCCGGCTATCTGCGCATCGACTGCGCTGCTCTCGGGCCTGACCTATCCCCTGTTTGCCCACTGGAGTTGGGGGGTCGGCTGGCTGGCTCAGCTCGGCACGAACTACGGGCTCGGGCGCGGCTATCTGGATGCGGGCGGCGCCGGGCCGATTCACGTTGTCGGTGGCCTGACGGCGCTGGCGCTCACATGGCTGCTGGGTGCGCGACGAGGCAAGTACACTTCGGACGGGATGCCGATGGCGATCCCGGGACACAACGCGGTATTCGTTATCTTCGGCGCTCTGCTGGCGCTGGTGGGCTGGCTCGGCCTGAATGGGGCGGGCGCACTGCTGTTCGCGGGCGTGGACCCGAGCCGCATTCCGCTCATCGCGGTCAATACCGTTCTATGCGCCGCCGGCGCGGCATTGTCGGCGGCCATCACTACGAGGGTGCGGTACTCCAAACCGGACGCCTCGCTTTCTGCCAACGGCTGGACGGGGGGACTCGCCGCTTCAAGCGCCTGCTGCGCCTTTATTGCGCCTGCGGCAGCGCTTATCGTGGGTTTCGTCGCCGGAGCGCTGGTAGCGGTCTCGGTGGAAATGCTCGACCTCAAGCTGGATGTGGACGATCCGGGCGGATCGGTATCGGTTCACGCACTGGGCGGGTTGTGGGGCATTCTTGCGGTGGGCCTGTTCGGACGCCTCGAAGCCGCCGGAGCCGGCCAGTTGCTTGCCCAGACAGTTGGCATCGCAACACTGCTCGGTTTCGCTCTGCCCGCCACGTGGGTCCTGAACTGGCTTCTGAATCGCGTGGTGCCCTATCGCGTGTCGGCCGAGGGCGAAAACCAGGGGATGGACCTTTACGAACTGGGCGCGGGCGCGTATCCGGAATTCGTCACCCACACGGATGAGTTCATGCGCTGATGCCCGTGCCGATCAATGCTGCGGCGCTGCCGCTGCCGCTCCTGATGCTGATCGTCTTCGGATCGGCCAAGCTGTTTGGGGAGATCTTCGAAAAGCTGGGGCAGCCGGCCATTGTGGGCGAAATTCTGGCGGGTGTGATCATCGGGCCAGGCGTGCTGAACTGGCTGCGACCGGAGGGACTGGTGCTCTCACTGGCCGACCTCGGGGTGATGTTTCTGCTGTTTCGGGTGGGGCTGGAAATCCAGTCGTCGGAAATGGTGAGGATCGGGGTGAGAGCGGCGTTGGTGGCCGCAGGGGGCGTCACGATGTCATTCGGCCTCGTTTGGGGAGTGATGACGTTCCGGGGCTATCGTCCTCTCGAAGCCGCCTTCGTGGGCGCCGCGCTTGCGGCCACCAGTGTCGGTATTTCAGCTCAGGTACTCGCGGGCCTCGGCCGCGATTCGGGCAACAGCGCGCGCGGCCTGCTGGCACATGCGGCCAGTCAGGTCGTGCTTGCCGCCGCTGTCGTCGACGATGTCTGCTGTCTTCTCGTTCTTGCTGTTGTCAGCAGCCTCGCCCGCCGGGAAGTCAACATCCCGGGGATCGTCGTCACCCTGCTGATTGCAGCCGCCTTTGTCGTCATCGTTGCGAACTGGGGATCGTCCGCCATGCGGCGTCTGATTCCCGCAGCCGGCAACCGCTTACGCATCGCCGAGGCCGAGTTCGCGGTTGCCATATGCCTGTTATTCGGGCTGGCCCTCCTTTCGCTCTGGACCGGTATCGCCGCTATTGTCGGAGCATTCCTTGCAGGCATGGCGCTCGCCGACAGTGTGGGCGACCGTGTCCGTACACTTGTTCACGGCGCCACTGAACTACTGGTGCCTTTCTTCCTGGTCGGCATCGGCCTGCGCGTCGATACCGCGGCGCTTGGCTCAGGGGATCTGGTTCTGCTGGCGGCATTACTGCTGACTGCCGCGCTCGTTGCCAAGGTTGCCGGATGCGGCCTCGGCGCGCTATCGATGGGCCGACTTAATGCACTTCGGGTCGGCGTTGCCATGATCCCCCGCGGAGAAGTCACCATGGTGGTGGCTCAGTTCGGACTCTCACTGGGCGCCATCTCGCAACCTGTTTTCAGTGTGGTGGTGCTGATAGCGGTTGCCACTACCCTCATCGCGCCGCCGCTCATGAAAGCGGCTTATGCGATGCCCGCCACGCCTGCTTAAAACGTCTCGCCAAACATCTTCGCCAAACAATCGCCGACTCCGCCTGCCGGGCCGCGCGTGTCGATTCTGTAATCAGGTCCGCACGGCCCGGTAAGTGTGACCGGCGTTAGTGAGCGTCCAACGGCGCCGGAGCGATACTGGGTGGATCCACCCAGAACGGGCCATCGTCGTTCCGCAGATACACTGTCAGATCGGCGCGGAAAGCACCGCTGCGGTTGTCAAACGACCCGGTGGTGATCGAGCGGGCCAGCACAACTTCGGTCTGGCCGACCTTCGACTCGGTTCCCTCGATTCGCACGTCGTCGCCTTTAGCGACCTTTACACCATACTTCTGGACGAACTGGATGGGCGCGATGTAAACGTCCACCGTCCGGCCTTTCACTTTCACGTCGACATGGAGGCCCGGCAGTGCGTTGCCGGCGGGTACTTCGCGCACGGCCGAAACCGTCGCGTCGAAATCCACCACAGTGCCCGGCACAAAAGCCACAGGCAGGTCTTTCGCAATAACCGGGGCAGCTAACGCGATCCCGGCTACACCACATAACATGAATGTCCACACGCGGGAATGCAACTTCGTTCCCGCCACGGCCCGGATTGTTTGTTTTTCCATGACTTATACCACTCCCGCGGGAGAGTAGTGCAATTTCCGGGCCGTGATTTTTTGGGGTATTCGGCCGGTTTCAGCGCGAATTGAGACAACGGCGGCGCGAAGTGAGCCAGTGGATGCGCGAGGTCACGCAAATACCCGGGGACGGGTCGCGCTAAAATCGGCCTGAATGTCCGATACGAAGCCGAGGCATGCTGCCGAGTTCACCGATACCGACGCCCGCGCGATGGAAGTGTGGCTCAACGTGCTCCGCAGCAAAACGCCGGACGAACGGATCGAAATTACCTTCCAGCTCACCGGCTTCGCCCTCAGTATGTCCGAATCCGGCGTCCGCGCCCGCTTTCCGGAAGCATCGGAACGGGAGATCTTTCTCCGGACCGCCGCCCTGCGCATACCGCGCGACCTGATGCTGCTCGCCTACGGCTGGGACCCCGAGGCACCCTTCGATTCTGCGCAACCCTACGCAGAACAAAAGTAACGACAGTAATATGGGTACCCCCGCAGACGCCGTCGCGCGGCTCCTCGAAGTTCTGGACCGACTGGAGGTGCCGTATTATGTGGGAGGCTCGGTAGCGAGTTCGGCCCATGGATCTCCGAGGAGCACGCTCGATGTCGACTTCGTAGTCGACCTGAGGCCCGAACTGGTGGACGAGTTCGCCGCTACGCTGCAGCCGGAATTCTATGCCGATGCGGAGCTTATCCGAGAGGCGTTCGCGCGGGGCCGCGCCGCGAATATCATCCACTTCGGAACGGCGTGGAAGTTCGATCTGTTCCCGATGAAGCAGGACGAGTACAGCCGCACCCAATTCGGGAGGCGCTCCATTCGCCGGATTCGGCCGGACGGCGCGCAGGAGATCGAATGTGCCGTAGCGTCGCCCGAGGATATGGTTCTCCGCAAGCTGGAGTGGTACCGGGCTGGCGGGGAAACATCGGAGCGCCAATGGAACGATGCGCTCGGCATGTGCCGGGCGGCAGGTTCGCGGCTGGATGCGAACTACCTTCGCCACTGGGCCGGTGCGCTAAACGTTGAGGACCTTCTGGAAGAATTGCTGGCAGAAGCGGGAAGCAACTAGCCCCCCCGCCCGCTCCACCACAACACACCACGCCCTCGGAGGTCGCGATCCCGGGGGCGTTGGTGCCTTAGTTGGCTGGTTCGTTTGGGAGCTACCCCACAAATCCCAGGTTCGCTGTTGGGAAGTTACTCAGATACGGGAACACCGTCGCGACGTTCGCCGAGCTCACGCCGAACCATTGCCCCATGGTGGCCGCGTATTGCTCGACAGCCGTGGTGGGAACCAGCGTGCCGCGCGTGTTGGCATCGTCCGGTCCGCCCAGCGCCAGGGACGGGAACTGGCCGAAGAACTGCCCGCCCGCCACCGGGCCGCCAGCCGCCTGGCCGGTGCCGATCACAAAGTGATGGCTGCCCCAGGCATGATCCGTGCCCGCGTTGCCGTTGGGCTGAAGTGTGCGGCCGAACTCGGACGTGGTGAACGTCACGGTGTTCTGGTCCGTCCCCACCTCCTGCAGAGACGTGTAGAAAGCGCCGACGGCCTGGCTTAGCTGCTGCAGGAGCGGGTCCTGCGTGCCGAGCTGCGCGCCGTGCGTGTCGAACCCGCCCAGCTGACAGAAGAAAATCTGACGTCCGATGCCGAGCGCGGCGCGGATACTCATGATCCTCGCCACCGTCTGCAACTGCGAGGCGATCAGCGTCGCGGGAAACACGGTATTCACTTTGGCCGTTGCCAAGGCATTGTTCAGCGCGGTGGAAAAGCCGACTCCGCGGCTAAATGTCGCGTTGGCAGCCTGCACCAGCTTGAGTCCGTTGTCGAAAGTCATTAGCTGTTGCACCGCTGCGAGGCGCGACGGCGTATTGGCGCCGACCAGCAACGACGCTCCGCCGACGGGCACAGTGGCCGCGAACGTCTGGGCTCCGGTGCAGAAAAGGCCGCAGCCGCCGGTCGAAGTAATGGGCGAAAACGAAGCGCCGGAATTGTACTGCGCCAGCAGACTGTCCTCCGCGCGGCCGCCCCAGCCCGTGGAAGCAGTGCCGTTTGGAATCGCCGTCTGCCACTGACTCGCCTGGTCCGAATGCGAGAACAACTGCGACGGCAGCAGCGCCTGATTGTTGCTCTGGAAGATCGCCTTCGTAGTTGGCTGAACCAGCATGCCCACGTTGGCGACGATGGCGGCGTTGCCATTGTTGTACAGCGCGGCGAGCTCGGGCATCAGAGGATGCAGACCGTAAACGTCGCCGCCGTTGTGAATCTGCCGCAGGGTGGCCTGGGGCTGGGCGAGGCTCTGCCGTCCCTGCTGGTAGAGGCTGTAGTTCTGCTGCGCAGTGGCGATAGGGATCACCATATTGTGACTGTCGTTGCCGCCGGCGAGGTTAATGCACACCAGCGCCTGGTACGGACCGCCCGTTCCGGCCAGCGCATTCATCTCGCCGAACTTGGCCAGTGCTCCGAGCGCGCCTGCAGCTCCAACAGAGCGCAGCGCAACTTTCATAAAATCCCGTCTGGTTCGAATGAACATTTTCTGTATCCTCCTGATTCGTTCTTTGCTGAGCTCTTTAGTGCCAGACGTTGTAATAACTCGACGTCAGAATGAGATAGATGCCGGTTTGCACGCGGTGCAGATTGCCGTTGGTATCCGCTGTTACGGCCGTTACGATCGTCTGCTTCATCGCAGCCGGCATGGTGCCGTGCGTGAGCGTCAGGTCGAGTGCGTCTACCAGTGTTGCGGGCGTCGCCGCCAGCGGCAGCAGCGGCGTGAGGTCTACCGTCGTCCCCGGTCCGTAGCTCTGCACCGGGTTTGAATACTGGTTGAAGAAGCTCCCAATCAGGTTTTCACGCAACACCGCGGCATTCGGATTGTCGATCTGGAACTCCGGCCCCTTGAGCCCGCCAGTGCCCGCCACAACATAGCCGGGCGAGAAATAATTGAAGACACTCGCCGGATTATAGATATCCTGCCCCATGTTGGCCAGGTCGTTAGCATAGTAGTTGCCGGTCGTCATGGTGCCGCCGAAGGCCCGTACGAATGCCGGCACCATGAGGGCAGGTTCCTGCAGGTGCCCGTCGGTGGGCTGGTCTGCGCCGCCCGCATCGTTGGCGCGGGCTTCGGTATCGAGCAGAATTGCGGTGATCACGGTCTGCATATCGCCGTTGCTCAGCGTAAACGCCGTTGCCACGCGCTGCACGTAGGCAGGGCTCGGATTGCTCCTGACCAGGTGCTGAATGAGCTGCCTCGAAATGAACGGCGCCGTGTTGGGGTGGCTCGCGAGGTTGTCCAGCGCCGCGTTAAGATCGGCCAGCGGCGTCAGATTCGCCGGCGCAACGTAGCCGTTCAGCAACGTCTTCGATCCCACGTCGTGCATCGAAGGGAACGGCACCATGGGCCCGCTCGAATTGATGTAGGCACCCCAAACCGGCTGCCCGCCGGCGATCTTCGGAGCATAGGTCCAGCCGGTGAACACGCGTGCCAACTCTGTCACGTTGGACTGGCCATAGGTTGGGACCGGCCCGTTCGGCCCCTGCTGTACCGAGCCATCCGGATTCAGCATGACTGTGCCGGTGCTGAAAAGCTGCATGACCTCGCGAGCATAGTTTTCATTGGCCACCGTCCCGGCCGCAGGATTCGCCTTGGCGTTGTTCGCCATATCGAGGTATTCGCCCATGCCAGGGCTCAGTGTGACGTCGCCGAGAATCTGCCGGTAGTTGGTGAACGCGTCCGCCAGCAGCATCTGCTCGTAGGGAATCATGTCGCCGTTCCAGATAATTTTGGTGACCGAGATCACGAAGATCTGGCTCAGCGCGAAAGCTACGCGTTGACGGAGCTGATCCGCGTTGTTCACGGCGTTCGCGAGAAACCATTGCGGCATGCCACCCTGCGATACCGGCGTGCCGTTGAAATTCGAGATCACGCCCAGGGAAAATTGTTCGTTCAGCCACGCCTGGAATCCGATGGACTGCACATGCGCAGCATCAGCCGGTGTGGCACCAAAGGCTGCCTGTTCGAGAAACCGCCGCGCGGCCGATGGCGAGACCTGTGGATTCGCCACGCCCACCTGCACCGTATAGGGCAGCGATACCATCGGCCCGTTGGCGACCGTCAGATTCATGATTCCAGGCGTTCCCGCAAAGCCTGTCACCGTCAACTGCGTGGCAGTCTGCGCCGGGATGGCCAGCGCTGTGCCGTTCAGTTGAGCCGTTGACGCGGCGGTGAAACCGGTACCCGCGATTGTAGTGGAGAAAACCCCCAGCGGCAGCGGCGATGTACCGAGCGATTGAATCACCGGCGCTACATTGCTCACCAGTGTCACCGTTGCAGTGCCCGTTCCGCCCGGCCCCGTGGCCGTCACCGTATCGATACCTGACGCAGGCATCGCCGATGGCGCAGTATAGGAGCCGGCAGCGGTTATGGTCCCTGACACGGCGCTCCAAGTCGTCACGTTGCTGGCAGAAAAAACCTGCGATGCTCCCAGTGAGAGCGAAACGCTGGCTGGCGACACCACAGGTGCGCCGGGTGCAGGTGTGGGCGTCGGCGTGGGAGTGGGGGTGCCGCCCCCGGAACTCTTCACCGGCACGACGATAGTGTTGCTGTTCGACGAACCCGGGTTTCTCACGTAGCAGACAGTGCTCGTGGCGGGCCCCTGATATCCGTTAGCCGTAATCGCCGTCGGCGTTACGGACAAGGTTGAAAGCTGGACCCCGCCGCAGTTGGCGACTGCGTTCGCCTGAATACCTGTTCCGGAAAACGTCGCGTTAACCGTGCCGACCGGAAATGGGTTCGGTGTCACGGAAGTGATAATCGGCCCTGCTGCCAAAAGGTAAATCCACGTCACGCCCTGCACGCCCTTCGTGGACTGCGATTTCGCCGTAATCGTAATCTGGCCAGATGGCGGCATGCTCGCTGGTGCCGTGTAGAGGCCGGTTGCACTGATGGTCCCCAACGTGGAATTTCCGCCCGCCACATTGCCCGCGAGCCACGTCACGGCTGGATTCGCGAGGCCCGACACTGTCGCCGTGAATTGCCGGGTTCCTCCCAAAGGCGCGGTAATGTAGCCCGTCGGCGCGAGCGTAATCGATGGCGTGGTCTGCGCGTCGGCAGCCCCGCCAGGCACGGCGGACCAGAGCGCGGCCATCAGCCACACCGCTGAGCACTTCTTCGATATTGTCATTAATGACTCTCCTCCGTGACGCCGCTCTCATCCCGAACAGGGATGGGCGCGCCTTTTAAAAAAGCCGGCTTCAACTCTATATGCGCGGAAATCCAGTCGGATTGTAAGGTTACCCTTGCATTTTTGGGTCATACAACCAATAGCCATGAGTGATGAATCGCACCGACTGTTTCTTTCAGGCGCGATGGTCTTTCCGAGCACGCCGGAAGCCACTCGGCTAAACTGGTGTTGGTTGTCCGCGGCGGAATGGCGGAACTGGCAGACGCACCAGACTCAAAATCTGGCGTTGTTCACTCAACGTGTGGGTTCGACCCCCACTTCCGCCACCAATAATATTTTCATCGACTTAACTCATTAGCACACTCTCCAGCGTGCAATAGCGTGCAATCCTGATCTACAATGAATCAGGTTTATGGCCCTGAAGCTTTACCGGAGGCACCGGCTGGAATGTGAGGGCGGCCACGCGGAAGACTCCCGATCCGGCGAGTTTGAGGAGGGGCGGCGGGGCTGGAAGAAGTGCGGTTGCCTGATCCATGCCTCGGGCACGCTCGGCGGCAAGTTCAAACGGCAGCAGACCGGCAAGTCAAACTGGGATGATGCGAAGGCAGTCGCAGCCGCCTGGGAATCGACTCAGGCCTGGATGCCGGAGAACGAAAAGAGTGTCCCTGTTGCAGCACCGAAAGACAACGCGCGGATCACCATTGAGGCGGCGACAGCTTCGTTCATTGCGAGTCGGACGATTCGTGGCATCGCCGCACCTACGCTCAAGAAGTATCAGACATTCGTTAGGCAACTTCTGGCATACACGGAGTCCCGTGGCTACGTCAGGCTGGATCAACTTGATGTCCCAGACATGGATCGGTTCTACGCTTCGTGGAAGGACGCAAAGCGATCCCGAGCGAAAAAGCTGGAACGGCTCAAGGCCTTCATCAAGTTTTGCGTGAAGCGCAAGTGGCTGTCGGAGGACATTGCAGACGATCTGCGGGCACCGGAAGGCTCGTCAATACCGGCAAACAAAATGCCTTTCACCGACGAGGAGCTCGACCGCATCTTCGCCGCTTGTGACGCCATCGGCGCTCCCAGACCTCCCGGCCCCGGATATCGCCCCTGGGGTGGCGAAGACGTAAAGGACTTCGTTATGCTGTCGATCTACACCGGGCTCCGGATCTCCGATGTTTCAACCTTCAACATCGCCGAACGCCTTAAATGCAACGACGTCTTTCTGCGAATGCATAAGACGAAAAAGGAACTCTATACCTGGATACCGGACTGGCTTGTCGCCAGGCTCCGCGCTCGCGAAAGGAAACATGGACCGCAAATATTCCGGGCTGGCCAGGCAATGAACATTCGTTCCGTCACGGAGCGGTGGCGCGAGAACGTCGGCAGGGTCTTCAAACTGGCTGGTCCTTTCGCCGATCCGCCGACTCCGCATCGCTTCAGGCATACCTTTGTGCGAATCCTTCTCGAAAAGGGTGTTCTGGTCGCGGACGTT
>Ga0209698_10006849_pt1 | contig 12054 bp, 11 predicted proteins | sample LitLauG_LLR_2012_FD_187203 | JGI IMG/M metagenome (GOLD analysis project Ga0209698, IMG submission 187203) | Freshwater sediment microbial communities from Pennsylvania, USA - Little Laurel Run_MetaG_LLR_2012 (SPAdes) (version 2) | ecosystem: Environmental > Aquatic > Freshwater > Creek >...
TTGTAGGCCATGGCGGTCAGGGTCGGCATCTTGGCGATGAGCCGTATGGCCGAGATGAGGCGCTGGGCCGGATCGTTGAGGTTCATCGAGTCCGGATAGAAAGCCGACAACGCCCCCACCAGGCCGGTCATGACAGCCATGGGATGCGCATCGCGGCGGAAGCCGCGCAGGAAGAACTGCATCTGCTCATGCGCCATGGTGTGGTGCATGACCTCGTTGACGAAGGCGCTGCGCCCCTTGGCGTCGGGCAGCTCGCCGAACAAGATGAGGTGGCAAACCTCGAGAAAATCGCAGTTGACGGCCAGCTGGTCGATGGGATAGCCGCGGTACAGCAATTCCCCCTTGTCGCCGTCGATGTAGGTAATGGTGGAATTGCAGGAGGCCGTCGACAGGAAGCCCGGGTCGTACGTGAACTTGCCGGTCTTGCCATAGAGCGCGCGGATGTCGATGACATCGGGCCCGATGCTGCCCTTGTAGAGGGGCAGGTCCAGGGAAGGCGTGCCGTCGCTGAAGCTCAGCGTGGCTTTTTCGTTCGAAGGCGTCAGTGCCATTGCATTTTCCTCAAAAGGCGAATCGCATCAATCGACAGTCGCATCAATCCGCGGAACCGGACCATCCGGCCCGCACTCACCAACACGCACGCATTGCCGCCTCAGCAAGCCCGCAGCAGGCCCAGTACCTTGCGCACCGGCCCGGCATCCAGATCACCCTCCAGTTCTGCCCGTCCCAGCGTCAGGTCGAGCAGTTGGCCGTCGGGCAGGAGCAGCAGCCGTTCCAGCGCCGCAACCGCGCCGGCATCGAGCGCGGCGGCGTGGCGCGCGAAAAATCGCGCCAGCAGGAGATCGTTCTCGAGCAGTCCGCGGCGCGCGTGCCAGCGCAGGCGGCGCAGCGCCACTGCCGACGCAGAGTCGGGATCGGCGCCGGTCTGCGCTGTCACCGGTTCCGGCGGCCCTGCCGGCATCGACGCGCCCGGCACCGCCTCTGCTGGCAGCGCGCTCACGTTCATATCTCCCGGCGCACCATCATTTCCTTGATCTTGCCTATAGCCCGCGTCGGATTGAGTCCCTTCGGGCAGACATCGACGCAATTCATGATGCTGTGGCAGCGGAACAGGCGGTAGGGGTCCATGAGGTTGTCAAGCCGGTCGGCCGTGGCCTCGTCGCGGCTGTCGGCGATGAAGCGGTACGCCTGCAGCAGTCCCGCGGGACCGACAAACTTGTCGGGGTTCCACCAGAAACTGGGGCAGGACGTGGAGCAACAGGCGCACAGGATGCACTCGTAGAGCCCGTCGAGCTCCTCGCGCTGCCGCGGCGACTGCAGGCGCTCGCGCTCGGGCGCAACGGTGCCGTTGATCAGATAGGGCTTGATCGAATGGTACTGGTTGAAGAAGTCGGTCATGTCGACGATGAGGTCGCGTACCACGGGCAGCCCCGGCAGCGGCCGCAGCACGATGGGCTGGACCAGCTCGCGCAGGTTGGTGATGCAGGCCAGCCCGTTGCGCCCGTTGATGTTCATCGCGTCCGAGCCGCACACCCCCTCCCGGCAGGAGCGGCGGAACGACAGGCTGTCGTCGACATCGGCCTTGATGCGCATGAGCGCGTCAAGCAGCATCTTGTCGTTGGCGTGCAGCCCGACTTCGAGGTCCTGCATGCGCGGCCGCGCGTCGCGATCGGGGTCGTAGCGGTAGATGCGGAATCGCAGCGTCTTGGCGACGCGCGCCGATACCGGGCCGGCAACGGGACTCGTGACGGTCATGCGCGGGTGTCCTTGATAAGTTGAGGCATGGTGCGGGGCGTCTTCCGGGCCAATGGACGGTACTTGTTCAGAACGTGCGCTTTTTAGGCGCGAAACTGTCCACCGTCAGGGGCTTGAGGTGGACAGGCTTGTACTCGAGCCCGCGCGCGCCGGAGAACCACAGCGAATGCTTGATCCACTCTGCATCATTGCGCTCGGGGAAGTCGTCGCGGGCGTGGGCGCCGCGGCTCTCAGTGCGCGCGAGGGCCGATTCGATGGTCGCGCGAGCCGCCTCGATGAGGTTGGAGAGCTCGATGGCCTCGACGCGGGCGGTGTTGAAGATGCGCGACTTGTCGTTGATCGCCACGTGCTGGGCCCGCTGCGCCAGTTCGGCGACCTTGCGCACGCCCTCGGACAACAGGGCGCCCGTGCGGAACACGCCGCAATGGGCCTGCATGGCGCGGCGCAGGTCATTGGCCACGTCCTGCGTGCGCTCGCCGCCGCTACGGGAATCGAGCGCGGCCAGGCGCCCCAGGGTGGCGTCGCCGGCGTCGCCGGGCACCGGCTTGTGGGCCCCGCCCTTGGCCAGCGTTGACGCGATATGGTTGCCGGCGGCGCGGCCAAACACGATGAGGTCGAGCAGCGAATTGGTACCCAGCCGGTTGGCGCCGTGCACGGAGACGCACGAACATTCGCCTATCGCATAAAGTCCGCCGATCACGGTATCGGGCGTGCTTGCGACGGGCGCAACCACCTGTCCGTGGACATTGCTGGGAATGCCCCCCATCTGGTAGTGGATGGTGGGCACCACCGGGATGGGTTCGCGTATGGGATCGACGTTGGCGAACTTGATGGCGATCTCGCGAATCGACGGCAGGCGCTTCATGATGGTTTCGGCGCCCAGATGATCGAGCTTGAGCATGACGTGGTCGTGCTCCGGGCCGCAGCCGCGGCCTTCCTTGATCTCCTGGTCCATCGAACGCGATACGAAATCGCGTGGCGCCAGATCCTTGAGCGTGGGCGCGTAGCGCTCCATGAAACGCTCGCCGCGCGAATTGAGCAGGATTCCGCCTTCGCCGCGCACGCCTTCGGTGATCAGCACGCCGGCGCCGGCAACACCGGTGGGGTGGAACTGCCAGAATTCCATGTCCTGCAGCGGCAGCCCAGCGCGTGCCACCATGCCCAGCCCGTCGCCGGTGTTGATGTACGCGTTGGTGGAAGCGGCAAAGATCCGTCCGGCCCCGCCCGTCGCCAGCACCGTGACGCGGGCCTCGAGCAACACGGTCTGGCCGGTTTCCATCTCCAGCGCCACGACGCCGATGCAGTCGCCATCGGCGTCGCGCACGAGGTCCAGGGCCATGTATTCGACGAAGAACTGGGTGCGCGCCGCGACGTTGCACTGGTAGAGCGTGTGCAGCAGCGCGTGGCCGGTGCGGTCGGCCGCCGCGCAGGCGCGCGGCACGGGCTTTTCGCCGAAATTGGCGGAATGACCGCCGAAGGGGCGCTGGTATATGGTGCCGTCCGGGTTGCGGTCGAAGGGCATGCCCAGGTGTTCGAGCTCATAGACCGCATTGGGCGCCTCGCGGCACATGAACTCGATGGCGTCCTGGTCGCCGAGGTAGTCGGAACCCTTGACGGTATCGAACATATGCCACAGCCATGTGTCCTCCGTCATGTTGCCCAGCGATGCGCCGATGCCGCCCTGAGCCGCCACGGTGTGTGACCGGGTGGGGAACACCTTCGTGAGCACGGCCACGCTCAGGCCGGCGCGCGCCAGTTGCAGCGAGCAGCGCATCCCGGCCCCGCCGGCTCCTACGATGACGGCATCAAAACGGCGGCGTGCCAACGGCATGATCTTCAGACGCTCCAGAGAATTTGCGCCGACCACGCCAGGCAGTAAAGCAGCCAGAGGATGGTCATCGTGAGCAGGGCCAGGCGCAGTCCGGTGTGGTGGATGTAGTCCATCCAGACATCCCGTACGCCGATCCAGGCGTGGTAGCACAGCGCCGCGAATGCCAGTTCGGTGACGAGCTTGACCGGCTGGGGAGCAAAAATGGCGGCCCAGCCCTGGTAGTCGTGACGCCCCTCGAGCGCCAATGCGCCAGCCAGGAACAGGATGAACGCCAGCAGTAGTACCGCGGTTACCCGTTGCGCGAGCCATTCGCGCAGGCCGTAATGCGCACCGACCGGTGCACGCCGCGGGCTTTGGCTCATCCCAGGACTCCGAAAAGGAACAACGCAAGCACGGCGGTGAGCGCCAGGCTCACCGCCAGGACGATCCAGGAACTGCGGCGTGCAAGCGGCTTGTCCGCGCCGATGTGCAGGTCCAGCAAAAGAAAGCGCAGGCCGGCACACAAATGGTGCAGCAATGCCCAGCCCAGACCCAGCAGGACAAGTCGTGCAATGGTGCCACTGCAGAACTCGAGCAGCCGATCGAAACTGCGATCGGAGCTCAGGCTCATGTCGAACAGCCACAGCACCAGGGGCAGGAGCAGGAAGATCAGCATGCCGCTCGCCCGGTGCAGTATCGAGACGAATCCGGGCACCGGCAAGCGGTATTGGACGAGGTCGGCGATCCCGATATTGCGGAACTGCGGCTTTGCGCTGGAGGAGGTGGGGGGAAGCTTAGCCATACCCTATTCTGACGCAATTCGCGCAGGCCCGAAAAAAAACGCTGCAGTCATTTGCAGCGGCATCAGGCCAGCATGTTGTGATAGTAATGATCCCGGGTGACGCACAGGCCGATGCGCACCTCGACAGGGCGCTCGCCGTAGGTATAGGAAACCCGCTCGACCAGCAGCAGCGGGCTGCCCGTGTTGACCTGCAGCAGCGGCGCACTCTGTTCGTCGGCGGCAACCGCGCGCAGTCGCTCGTCCGCACGAATCATGGGAACGCCGAACTCCGACTCGAAAAGACCGTACAAGGGCCCGGTATATGCCGCGAGCCGCTCGTAGCTCAGCCCGCGAAACATCCGCCCGGGCAGCCAGATGTCGTCGAGCACGACGGGTTGCGTTCCGAACAGCAGCAGGCGGCGCACGAAGACCACGCTGGCGCCGGCCTGCATGCCCAAGCGCGCGGCGATATGCGCGGGCGCGCGCACGCGGCGGCATTCGACGAAACGGCTGTGCGCTGCCGGCGCAGCGCCGTCATCGGCGAGCAGGCGCAGGAAGCGGTACTGCGAACGCGGCTCATGATGGGTAGCGACGTACGTGCCCTTGCCCTGCCGGCGGACCAGCAGGTTTTCACTGGCCAGCTCGTCGATGGCCTTGCGCACGGTTCCCTGGCTGACCTGGAAACGCGATGCCAGTTCCTGCTCGCTGGGAATCGCGGAGCCGGGCTTCCATTCCACCCGGCGCAGGCTGTCCAGGAGCAAGCGCTTGATTTGTTTGTATAAAGGAGAAAAGACCGCTGCCCGATCGGAGCGGCCGGAAGCGGCATTGCCGGAAGCAGACGCAAGGCTCATCGGTAGGAGTGACGCGAATCCGTCAGGGACGCAGCGCCGCCCGGAACGGGCGGTCCGCTGCAGGCCCGTAGTGAAACAGAACCGCGAAAAAAGCGCAAGGCAATCTTATGTCTTATATATGAGTTGGCGTATACTGCTCCGGCCTGCGAGCCCCCGCAGGATTACACTTTTTGCCGCACCACGCATCCCCCACTACCGCCACAGGAGAGATCCGCGATGAGCCCAACGTCCGCCGCACCCGTCCGCGTTGCCGTAACCGGCGCAGCCGGCCAGATCGGTTACTCCCTGCTTTTTCGCATCGCCTCGGGTGAAATGCTCGGCCCGGACCAGCCGGTTGCGCTGCACCTGCTCGAGATCCCCGACGAGAAGGCGCAGAAGGCCCTCAAGGGCGTGATGATGGAACTCGACGATTGCGCCTTCCCGCTGCTGGCCTCGCAGCAGGCCTTCCAGGATGCCGGCCAGGCGTTCCGCGACATCGATATCGCCCTGCTGGTGGGCGCGCGGCCGCGCGGCCCCGGCATGGAACGCAAGGACCTCCTGGCAGCCAACGCGCAGATCTTCACCGTGCAGGGCAAGGCGCTCGACGCGGCCGCCAGCCGCTCGGTAAAAGTGCTCGTGGTCGGCAATCCGGCCAATACCAATGCCTATATCGCGATGAAATCGGCGCCCGGCCTGTCGCCGCGCAATTTCACCGCCATGCTGCGCCTTGACCACAATCGCGCGCTATCCCAGGTCGCGGCCCGACTGGGCAAGCCGGTCCGGAGCATCGAGAAGCTGTGCGTCTGGGGCAATCATTCGACCACCATGTACCCGGACTACCGCTTTGCCACCGTCGACGGCAAGCCGGTTCCGGAACTGATCAACGACGAGGCGTGGAACCGCGACACTTTCCTGCCCACCGTCGCCAAGCGCGGCGCCGCGATCATCGAGGCGCGCGGCCTCTCCTCGGCAGCGTCGGCGGCAAACGCCGCCATCTGCCATGTCCGCGACTGGGTGCACGGCACCGGCGGCCACTGGACCACCATGGGCGTGGCCTCCGACGGCAGCTATGGCATACCCGCAGGAACCATCTTCGGCTTCCCCGTCACCTGCGCTGGCGGCGATTACGAGCTCATCCGCGACCTGCCCATCGATGCGTTCTCGCGCGGCTGCCTGGACAAGACGCTCGCCGAGCTGCTCGAAGAGCGCGCCGGCGTCGAACACCTGCTCGGCTGACGGCAATGAGCAGCCCCAGCCCAGGCACCACCCCCGGGGCGCGGTTCCGCGCCGCACTGGCCCAGGAGCGGCCTTTGCAGATCGCGGGAACCATCAATGCCAACCATGCGCTGATGGCCACGCGCGTGGGCTTTCGCGCCCTTTACGTTTCGGGCGGCGGCGTGGCAGCGGGCTCGCTGGGCATGCCCGACCTGGGGATCAACACGCTCGACGACGTACTCACCGACGTGCGCCGCATCACCGACGTGTGCGATACGCCGTTGCTGGTCGATATCGACACCGGCTTCGGACCCAGCGCCTTCAACATTGCACGCACCGTGCGCGCGCTGGGCAAGGCGGGCGCCGCGGCCGTGCACATCGAGGACCAGGTGGGCGCCAAGCGCTGCGGTCACCGGCCGAACAAGGAAATCGTCAGCACTGCCGAGATGGCCGACCGCGTGCGCGCTGCCGTGGATGCGCGCACCGACGACGGCTTCTTCATCATCGCGCGCACCGACGCCCTGGGCGTGGAAGGCCCGGACCGCGCGATCGAACGCTCGCTGGCCTGCGTGGCCGCGGGCGCCGACGCCATTTTCGCCGAGGCGGTTCGCGACCTGGATACCTACCGGCGCTTCGTTGCCGCGCTGCCCGTTCCGGTGCTGGCCAACCTGACGGAATTCGGCCAGACCCCGCTCTTCACGCTCGAAGAACTGCGCGAATCGGGCGTGGCGATGGCGCTGTATCCGCTCTCGGCGTTCCGCGCGATGAACCGCGCCGCGCTCCATGTCTACGAGACCCTGCGGCGCGACGGCACGCAGCGCGCGGTGCTGGGCACCATGCAGACGCGCGAGGAGCTCTACGAGGTGATTTCGTACCACGCCTTCGAGGCCAGGCTGGACCAGCTGTTCGCGCAGCACAAGGACTGAGCGGCACCAGCGCCCGGTACCGTCCCTCGACAAACCCTCCCGGAGTTGCCATGCCCCAAACCCCTGCCGCTCCCGTCTCTGCTCCACGAACCAAGAAGTCGGTCGCGCTATCCGGCGTGGTAGCCGGCAACACGGCGCTGTGCACCGTCGGCCGCACCGGCAACGACCTGCATTATCGCGGCTACGACATCCTCGACCTGGCCAGCGGCTGCGAGTTCGAGGAAGTCGCCCACCTGCTGATTCACGAGCGCCTGCCCAATGCGGCGGAACTGCGCCAGTACAAGATACGGCTGCGCGCCCTGCGCGGACTGCCGGCGGCACTGCGCGCCTCGCTGGAGTGCCTGCCGGCGGCCACCCACCCCATGGACGTGCTGCGCACCGGCGCCTCGGTGCTCGGATCGGTGCTTCCCGAGGCCGCCGACCATTCGGTCGAAGGCGCCCGCCTCATCGCCGACCGCCTGCTGGCCTCGTTCAGCTCTATGCTGCTCTACTGGTACCACTACAGCCACAACGGGCGCCGCATCGAGGTCGAGACCGAGGATGATTCCATCGGCGGCCATTTCCTGCACCTGCTGCACGGCACGGCACCGGGAAAATCCTGGGTGCGCGCAATGCACACCTCGCTTATCCTGTATGCCGAGCATGAGTTCAACGCTTCCACGTTCACGGCGCGCGTGGTTGCCGGCACCGGGTCGGATTTCTACTCCGCCGTCACCGGCGCCATCGGCGCGCTGCGCGGTCCCAAGCACGGCGGCGCCAACGAGGCAGCGTTCGACATCCAGTCGCGCTACCGCGATGCGGACGAGGCCGAAGCCGACGTGCGCCGCCGGCTGGACCTCAAGGAAGTCATCATCGGTTTCGGTCACCCCGTCTACACCGTGGGTGACCCGCGCAACCAGGTGATCAAGGAGGTGGCGCGTCAGCTCTCGCAGGAAACGGGATCGATGCGGCTCTTTTCGATCGCCGAGCGCCTGGAAGCCGTGATGTGGGAGCACAAGAAGATGTTCCCCAACCTGGACTGGTTCAGCGCGGTCTCCTACCACATGATGGGCGTGCCCACCGCGATGTTCACCCCGCTCTTCGTGGTTTCGCGCACCACCGGCTGGAGCGCGCACATCATCGAGCAACGCATCGACAACAAGATCATCCGCCCGAGCGCCAACTATGTGGGCCCCGAGGACGTGGCCTTCGTGCCGCTGGCCAAGCGACCCTAGGCCCGGCACCGCGCCCGGCACCGCACTTCCCCCGCAACCCAGACGCGCCTGAAGGCCCTATGTCCACCCATATCAGCAGCAACCGACCCAAGCCCGACAAGGTTCTCACCGACATCGTCGACTACGTCCTCAAGACGAAGATAAGCTCGAAGCCGGCGTTCGATACCGCACGCTACTGCCTGCTCGACACCCTGGGCTGCGGCTTCGAGGCGCTGAGCTATCCGGCCTGCGCCAAGCTGCTCGGGCCGATCGTTCCCGGAACCGTGGTGCCCAACGGCGCCAAGGTGCCCGGCACCCAGTTCCAGCTCGATCCGGTACAGGCCGCCTTCAACATCGGCGCCATGATCCGCTGGCTCGATTTCAACGACACCTGGCTGGCAGCCGAATGGGGCCACCCTTCCGACAACCTGGGCGGCATACTGGCGTGCGCCGATTGGCTGTCGCGCAACGCCGTGGCCGCCGGCAAGGAGCCGCTGCGGGTGCGCGACGTGCTCGAGGCCATGGTCCGCGCCCACGAGATCCAGGGCTGCATTGCGCTGGAGAATTCCTTCAACAAGGTGGGCCTCGACCACGTGCTGCTGGTGAAGGTGGCCACCACGGCCGTGGTGGCCCGCATGCTGGGCCTGAACCACGACGAGATCGTCAATGCCCTGTCGCTGGCCTGGGTGGACGGCCAGTCGCTGCGCACGTACCGGCACGCGCCCAACACCGGCTCGCGCAAGAGCTGGGCGGCGGGCGACGCCACGTCGCGGGGCGTACGCCTGGCCCTCATTGCCCGCACCGGCGAAATGGGTTACCCGTCGGTACTGAGCGCCAAGACCTGGGGTTTCTACGACGTCTCCTTCGGCGGCAAGCCGCTGCGCTTTCAGCGCCCCTATGGCAGCTACGTGATGGAAAACGTGCTCTTCAAGATATCGTTCCCGGCGGAATTCCACTCCCAGACCGCGGTCGAGGCCGCCATGACCATCCACCAGGAGCTGGCCCGCCTTGGACGCAGTCCCGACGACATCAGCAGGATCACCATACGCACGCACGAGGCCTGCATCCGCATCATCGACAAGAAGGGGCCGCTCGACAACCCGGCGGACCGGGACCACTGCATCCAGTACATGGTGGCCGTGCCGATCCTTTTTGGCCGCCTCACTGCCGCCGATTACGAGGATGCGATCGCCAGCGACCCCCGCATCGACCGGCTCCGGGATAAGATCGTCTGCGTGGAAAACAAACAGTTCACGAAGGACTACCACGATCCGCAGAAGCGTTCGATCGCCAACGCGCTCACGGTTGAATTTTCCGACGGCAAGCGGCTCAAGGAAATCGTGGTGGAATACCCCATAGGGCACAAGCGCCGCCGCAAGGAAGGCATGCCGATCCTGATGCAGAAATTTGCCACCAACCTGGCCCGGGTCTTCCCGGCCCGGCAGTCGGCCCGTATCCTGGCGCTTGCCCAAGACAGCAAGGCGCTGGACGCCACGCCGGTGCACGAGTTCGTCGATCTGATGGTGATTTGAGCAGCGGCGCCCGCTGCGGCGGCCCGATGCGCCGTAACGAGGAAGGATGGCAGCATGATCGAGCGTTCGACTTACCGGGGGAAGGGTCCGCCGGCGAACCGCCGGGCGGCCTTGCTGGCCGTGAGCCTGGCAGCGGGGCTTGCCGGATGCGCAAGCACCTATGACCTTACCTTGATGCCACGCGACAGCGGCAAGCTCACGTATGGCGAGGCCCAGGACCTGGGCAACGGCCAGGCCACGGTTTCCATCACGGTAAGCGACAAGATCTACACGGGCACCTGGGTGCAGGTCACTCCGGAACAGTCGACCAGCTACATCGGCGCATCGGCCTGGGGCTGGCGCGGCTGGGGTTCCTATGGCGAGATCAACCACAACTACGGCGATGCGATCGCCAAGGCGCTGCTTCAGTCCAGCGATGGCAGCGGCATGCGCTGCGACCTGTACGGGCTCACCGGCGGGTCGGGCACCGGCAAGTGCACCGATGACAAGGGCATGATCTACGACGTTCAAATCCGCAAACGGACCACAAAATGACTATTAATGATCCCTTCAACGCCCTGCGCGACCTGCCCGGGGCCGGTGCCGCCGGTACCCGCTACTTCAGCCTGGCGGCGCTCGAGGAGGCCGGCCTGGGCCGGATCTCCCGGCTGCCCGTATCGGTCCGCATCGTCCTCGAGTCGGTGCTGCGCAACTGCGATGGCCGCAAGGTCACGGCCGATCACGTTCGCCAGCTCGCCGCCTGGAAACCCAATGCCGTCCGCGAGGACGAGATCCCCTTCGTCGTTGCGCGTGTCGTCCTGCAGGATTTCACCGGCGTACCGCTGCTCGCCGACCTGGCGGCGATGCGCAGCGTCGCGGTGCGCAACGGCCAGGATCCCAAGCGCATCGAGCCGCTGGTGCCGGTCGACCTGGTCGTTGACCACTCGGTCATGATCGACCATTTCGGTACCCCCGAATCGCTCGACCTGAACATGAAGCTCGAATTCCAGCGCAACAACGAGCGCTACCAGTTCATGAAATGGGGCATGCAGGCCTTCGACACCTTCGGCGTGGTGCCACCCGGTTTCGGCATCGTCCATCAGGTCAACCTGGAGTTCCTGGCGCGCGGCGTGCACCGGAACAAGGAGCACATCGTCTATCCGGACACCCTGGTGGGCACCGACAGCCACACCACGATGATCAACGGCATTGGCGTGGTGGGCTGGGGCGTGGGGGGAATCGAGGCCGAGGCGGCCATGCTGGGCCAGCCGGTGTATTTCCTCACGCCCGACGTCGTGGGCGTGGAGCTCACCGGACAACTGCGCGGCGGCGTAACGGCCACCGATCTCGTACTCACCATCACGGAGATGCTGCGCAAGGAGAAGGTGGTCGGAAAATTCGTCGAGTTCTTCGGCCAGGGCACTGCCTCCCTGACGCTGCCCGACCGCGCCACCATCGCCAATATGGCGCCGGAGTACGGCGCCACCATGGGATTCTTTCCCGTGGACGAGAAGACCCTGGATTACTTCGAGGGAACGGGGCGCACGCGCCAGGAGATCGACCTCTTCGCGGCGTACTTCAGAGCCCAGGGCCTTTTCGGGGTGTCGCGCGCCGGCGATATCGATTACAGCAAGGTGCTGCGCCTGGACCTGGCCAGCGTCACGCCGTCGCTGGCCGGACCCAAGCGCCCGCAGGACCGCATCGAGATCGGCAAGGTCAAGAGGAGCTTTGCCGACCTGTACTCCAAGCCGCCCGCAGAAAACGGCTTCAACCAGCCGGCAGAGCGGCTGTCGCACACGGTGCGCACGCCCAGCGGGTATGACATTGCCAGCGGCGATGTGCTTATCGCGGCCATAACCTCGTGCACCAACACCAGCAATCCGTCGGTGCTGCTCGCCGCCGGCCTGCTCGCCAAGAAGGCGGTCGAGGCCGGGCTGCGCGTCAAGCCGCAGGTCAAGACCTCGCTGGCCCCGGGCTCGCGGGTCGTCACCGAATACCTGCAGCGCACCGGCCTGCTGCCCTACCTCGAGGAA
>Ga0209698_10006850_pt1 | contig 12054 bp, 9 predicted proteins | sample LitLauG_LLR_2012_FD_187203 | JGI IMG/M metagenome (GOLD analysis project Ga0209698, IMG submission 187203) | Freshwater sediment microbial communities from Pennsylvania, USA - Little Laurel Run_MetaG_LLR_2012 (SPAdes) (version 2) | ecosystem: Environmental > Aquatic > Freshwater > Creek >...
GGGCTATCCGCTCCACGACCTGGGGTTTCGCTCGGCCCAGGCCGTGCACTTCCAGATCGAGGCCATGCGCCATGCCTACTTCGATCGCAACAACGCGCTGGGCGACCCGGATTTCGTGCGCAATCCGCTCGCGCACCTCCTCGACAAGGGCTACGCCGCATCGCTGCGCGCCGCGATCGACCCTGCGCGGGCGGCCAGGTCCTCGGACCTGGTGAACGGTCGCGCGCCCCACGAGGGGATCAACACGACGCACTACTCGATCCTCGATGCCCAGGGCAATGCGGTCTCGGTCACCTATACGCTCGACGAGTGGTTCGGCATCCGCCGCGTGGCCCCGGGAACCGGGGTTCTCCTCAACGACGAGATGGACGATTTCACCGCCAAGGTCGGCACGCCCAATCTGTTCGGCCTCGTGCAGGGGGAGAGAAATGCCATCGCCCCGGGCAAGCGTCCCCTCTCATCGATGAGCCCGACGATCGTCACCCGGGACGGCAAGGTCGTGATGGTGCTGGGCACCCCGGGCGGGAGCCGCATCATCAGCACGGTCGTGCATGCGATCGTCAACGTGATCGACTACGGCATGGACATCCAGGAAGCGGTGGATGCGCCCCGATTCCACCAGCAATGGGAACCCGAGACGACCGCCCTCGAGCCCTTTGCGCTCAGCCCCGATACGCGCCGCCTGCTGGAGGGCATGGGCCACCGGTTCACCGAGGTCCACCCCGTGAACCACCTTGCGGCGATCCTCGTCGGCGCCCCCGCGCTGGGCGCCAAACCGGTCGGATTGAACCGGGTCTACGGAGCCAACGATCCGCGTCGTCGCACCGGCATGGCCCTGGGATACTAGAGAATCCGCCTAGGGCGGGGATTCGTCCCGCAGGTCTTTTTCCAGTTCCTCCTGCAGCTCCTTGAGGTCGTTGCGCACGGAGTTCATGGCTGCGTTCATCAGGTTGGCCACCTTGAGGAGCTCCACGGGTTCCACGCGCCCGAGATCGAGATCGGTCAGCACGTCCATGGTCCTGGGGGCGATCATCAGCCAGAGCCCGCCCTGCCCCGTCGCCTGGGTGAAGTCGCGCTGCGCGGCGTAGGCGGCCGAGTACCTTCCCAATCGCTGCGGATCGACGGGGACGAGGGACTGGTCCGCGACCGCCACGTCCCAGGCTTCGTGCCGGAGCGAAGGCTGCTCGAACCCGAGCATCAGGCCGCCCGAGGTGATCGCCGAGATCCGCCGCGCGGCTTCGGCCGGCGAGGCATGGTCCTGGATCGCCTTCTTCGCAGCGGCCTGGATCCTTTGCAGGCGTTCCTGGCGGCGCGCGTTCTCCTCGCCGGCATGGCGGACCTCGACGAGATTCTGGCGCAGCTCCTCGACGATCCGCGCGCGCGAATCCGCAGCGCGGTGCAGCTCCTGGTTGTGGCGCACGACGTGCTCGAGCCCCAGGGCCGTGAGAATGCCGACCACGATCATGAGGTACTCGCGGCCGAATTCGGCCAGCGAGCGGACGTGGATCCTGCGCACGTCAAAGAGCATCGCTCACCTGCCGGTTTCCGTTGCCAGGGGCAGCGCATCCTCCACGAGGTGCACGAGGACGCGACCCGGCTCCTCGGCGTACATCATGTGCGCCGAATTCTCGAACCAGATCCATTTCTTCCCGGGAGCCTCGAGCCGGTCGAACCAGCGCCGGACGGGCTCGTTGGGCGTTGTGTAGTCGAATCGCCCGGCAAAGAGGATCAGCGGGCAGCCGATGCGGCGGACCGCGGAAAAATCCGTTCTCGCGAGCTCGGGCAGGAGCCTCGGAAGGGAGAACGCGCTGCCCTCGTCGATCGCGCGAAAATCCCTCTCCGAATAGTCGGGCGAGAGGCGCTGCGGATCCTCCCAGTAGGCGTAGCTCCTGCGGCCGTGGGTGAGACCGCCGAACTGCACGACCCATTTGCGTTCGATGCCGATCTTGGCAAGCGGGATGGCGCCGTCCTCTTCCGGGTACGGGGCAATGGCGTCGAGTTCGCGCAGCGCGACGGCCTCCCCGGCCTTTCGGGCCGTCTCCCGCGCCCACTCGTAACCCACGCGCTCGCCCTCGCGCATGTCGATGATCTGCCCCGCCCCGATGTACGCGTAGAGCCATTGCGGGCGGCGCAGTGCCAGTTCCATCCCCAGCACCGTGCCCCAGGAATGGCCCATCACGAAGATGCGATCCCGTCCATAGGTCGCGCGCAGCCAGGCGACGAGCTCCACCGCATCCTCGACCATCCGCTCCTTGTGCATCGTCGGTGCGACCGTCTCCGGGTCGTTCATCGCGAAGGTCTTCCCGGCTCCGCGCTGGTCCCACTGCACGACGGTGAAGTAGTCCGTCCAGGGGGCCTCGAAGAGATAGCGGTTGGCAAGATCCGGTGCGGCCGGTCCGCCGTGCAGGAGCAGCAGGAAGGGGTTGCGCCGGTCACGGCCGCGCACGGTGATCCACTGCCGGATGCCGCCCAGGTCGATCGCGCGCGATTCGTCGATGCCCTGGCTCGAGACGATCCGCCCCTCCTCGGCCAGGATGGCATGCGGATCGGGGGGGTCCCGGCCGATGGCGAGGGACGCCAGCAAGGCGCAGACCGGCGCAACCAGCAAGGCGGAGAAACGGAAACCGGGCATCGCGCGGCGCGGATTCCCGCTCAGCCCTTGCCCGCCCGGCGGGCGATCTCGTCCTCGTACGCACGCAGGAAGGCTTCGCCATAGAGCCGCTCGAAATCCTCGAGCGCCTCGGTGCGCAGCGCGCGGTAGTGCTCGAGGAAGACGTCCCAGAGCCTGGCGCGGCGCTGGGCGGGGAGCACGGAATCCAGGACCGAGCGCGATACGAGCCGCCCCTCGAGCTGCACGGGATCGAAGGAATCGAGCACCGAGCCGATCGCCGAGCGCATGCCGGCCATCACCCCGACCTGGTGCGACTGGATGTCGGACATCGCGTTGCGCAGGGCCTCGGCGCCCGGGAGAAAGCCCCGCATCGGCGGTTGCAGCACGAGCTTGAGGGCGACCTGGGCATTGGGCGCGAACTTGATCGGGTTGTTGCCGCGGGACTGGATCATCGTCGCCTCGGCCTCCATGTCCTGCTTGGCCTGGGCGCGCATCGCCACGAGCTGGCAGATGCCCTCGACCGAGGTGCGCAGCATCGCCCCCACCGTGCGCATGAGGTCGGCCGTGGGCGTGCCCTTCTCGGTGAGATCGAAACCCACGCCGTCGGAGAGCGCGCGCCACAGGGCCTGGGCATCGGCATCGTCGGCGGCGGGGGCCGGCGCAAGGCGCCTGGGCTCCTGCGTGCCCTTCCCGGACTCGTCGACGATGACCTCGTAGGTACCGATGCGCAGCTGGTCCTTTTCCCGCAGGGCGACCCGCATGCCCCAGCTGAGCGGCCTGCCGTTGTGCTGGATGGGATTGGCCTCGCTCTGGTTTTCCAGCCAGAAATCGCGCCCATCGAAGAAGACCTCGGCCTGCACGCGCGAGATGCGGCGCTCGGGGTCGGGAAGCTCGTAGGTGGCCGTGTCCGAGCGGCCGATCGTGCCGCCGCGCTCGCTGAAGCGGCCGATGAGCGGCTCCTTGAGGCGCGTGCCGCTCATGCTGACGCTGCGAAGAACGAGATTCATGCCGCGGACCTTTCCATGGAGTCCCCGCCGGGGCGCGGCTTCCGGCCAAATTCCGCCAGGAAGGACGCGCGCTGCTCGGGAACCGTGATCTTCTCGGCGAGCTCGTCGAGGAACACATCGCGCGTGACACCGGGGCGCGCCGCCCGCCGCACCAGCACCTGGGCGATCGGTCCCAGGTGGCGCGTGAGCAGAAGCGTAGCGCGCTGGAGGTCGGACTCCGTGGGAGAGCCCTGGGGCGCCGCCGGAACGACCGTGGCTTCCTCGAGCACGCTCGCCGCGGGGCGCTGGGGCAAGGTCGATCCCCCGGCCGGCTCGAGCGCCAGGAAGGCGCCGCGGTCGACCGCCGCGATCACGTTGTCGGCGATCCAGCGCACGAGACCCTTCTCGTCCTGCGTGCTCCCGGCCGCGCGCCGCACGACGACCCGCGAGACGGGGCCGATGAAGCGCGAGAGGTGCTTCTCCACCCGGGCGAGGATCTCGGGATTCCAGCCCCGCGACTGCAGCTCCGAAACCGAGGGGATGGAGAGCGAGTTGGTGCTGAACCCCGACCTCGTGGAGGGCGGCCCGCCGGCATGGCTGCGGGCGCTCTCGCGTCCGCCCGCCGAGGCGGGCAGCGGCGGGACGTTGGTGAGGGTCTCCTCCGAAATGGACGCACGCGCCGGGTCCGCGTGGGCGGCAAGGAGGGCGTCGCGAAATTCCGTCGCGCTCCCGAACCGGTCCGCCGGCTTCTTGGCGAGCGCGCGCCGCATGACCGCTTCGTAGCGGGAGAGGCCGGGGTCGCCGCCCGCCGTGGCAAGCGCCGCCGGGTCGTCGAAGCAGACCTTGTAGAGGATCTGGTCGGGATTGCCCTGGAACGGCGCATCGCCCGCAAGCAGCTGGTAGAGGATCACGCCGGCGGCAAAGAGGTCGACCCGGTGGTCGCAGGCGTCGCCGGCATAGAACTCGGGCGCGATGAAGCCGGGCGTGCCAAAGACCGCCCCGCTTTGCGTGAGATTCGAGCTCTGCACCCGCGCGACGCCAAAATCGGTGAGCTTGATCCGTCCGTTGGAGACCACCATGATGTTGCCGGGCTTGATGTCCCGGTGCCAGACGTGATGGTCGTGCGCGTACTGGAGCGCGTCCAGGAGCTGCGTGAGCACGCTCACCGCATCCTGGATGCCAAAGCGCACCTTGCGATCCATGTACTGGCGCAGGGTGTGGCCCTCGACGAACTCCATCGCGATGTAGGCGGTGTCGCCCTCCTCGCCGTATTCGTAGACGGAGACGATCCCGGGGTGCTGCAGCGCCCCCGCGGCCTGCGCCTCGATGCGAAAGCGCAGCGTGAAATCGGCGACCTCGTCGGGCGAGAAGAGGTCGCGCCGGATGGTCTTGAGGGCCACGGGCCGCAGGATGAAGGGATCGAGCGTGCGGTAGACGACCCCCATGGCGCCCTTGCCGAGCACCTCGAGAAGCTCGTACTTTCCGATCCTGGCGCGGGGCGCCTGCGGGCTGGACATCGACGGCACCCGGTTCCCGTTCCCCGCCCTAGCTCTCGAGCATCTTCATCGCCTCGGACATGCTCTTGCGCATGCGGGCGATCGACTCGGCCAGGGTGTGGATCTCGTCGCGACCGCCGATGCGGATGTCCGACGCCTCGAGCTCACCGAGGCTCACGCGGTCGGCGAGGTTGGAGAGCTTCATCACCGGGCGGATGAACATCCACCAGATCGCGAGGTTGAGCAGCAGGCCGATCACCAGGAGCACGCCGGCGAGCGAGGCCATGAAGGTCGTGAAGGCCGCGCGCGCTCGTGCGAGGGGCACCTCGGTCGGCACCGAGACGACCTGGGCGCCCACGGTGTCGTTGAGATTCCAGCCGAAGCCGTTGGCCGTGCCGTACTTGTCGATCATCGTCTGGGGCGCGGCATCGACCGAGCTGTGGCACAGGAGACAGGCCCCGTCCGTGATCACGAGGGGCCGCGCGAAATAGAGCACGCGTCCCGCCGCCGTCTCGCGCTCGCCGAACACCTCGGTCCCGCCGGCGCTGCGAAAGCGCTCGATGACATCGGTCTCCCAGTCGACCGCCTTGTCGCGCGGATTGGTCGGATTGAGCATCGCTTCCTTGTACGCGAACTCGGGATAGCGCGCGCGCAGCTGGTTGAGGACCTCGGTCGCGGCGTAGGCGGGAACGGTCTGCGGCGGAAAGCTGTACTTGATCTGCGTGTCGAGGAGGGGCTTGATCTGCTTGTTGGTGTAGGTGCGAACGGCGATCGCGTTCTCCATGAGGAGGCGCGCGCTCTCGGCGATTTCGAGCCGCGCGTTGCGCTGCAGGAGGTTCCAGGACACGAACCCGCAGGCGCCGATCCCGGCGAGGAAGAGCGTGAAAAACACGAGATTGAACTTGACCAGGAGCTTCAACGTTCCCCCTTGCGGGCATTGGGCGGTTCGAGCGGGACGCCGGTGCCGCGCGCCAGGGCGGCGCGCACGGCGGGATCGGTTGCGCTGGAGCGCCAGGAACGCAGGAGCGGGTCGCGCACGGAAGCGTCCGCGCGCAGCCAGGGCTCCACGTCCTCCAGGCGCATGGCTACGGGAGCCAGGGAGGGCGCTTCCCGCGCCGCGAATCTTGCGTATCGAAGTGGCAGCGGGTCGCGAAACGCCGCGGGGACCTCGTGCATGAACGCGGCAGCGGGCCGGGCGAAGAGGCGCAGCGCGCCGCTCTCGCGCGCTTCGGCAAAGCCGCCCTCGGACAGGGTCTGGGGGGGACCCATCGCGCCGCGGCGCCCTTCCACCCGGGCCGAACCCCGCTCGAGAAAGGTTGCGGCGGAATCGCCATCGCTGCGGACCACGACCGATCCCTGCAGCACGCTGATTGCCAGGCGCGAGGTCACGATGAGCACATCCGCGGGCGCGACCGCCTGCCCCGCCGTGTACTTGACCCAGCCGGAGAGCAGATAGGTCCCGCGCGTCGCATCGGATTCCTGCGGTCCGACCCGCACCAGGGTGGCAGGCCCGATGTCGAGCGCGTCTCCGCCCTCGGTCTCGATGCGCACGAACCCTGCGGGCCCCGTCCGTACGATGTCATGGGCGTGAAGGCGAACCCCCTCGACGATGGGAGCCCGGGCGGCCCCGCGCAGGACGAATGCCTCGCCCTCGCGGATGGTGGCAACGGGCGCGCCGGCGCCCAGCGCGGGGGACGCCCCCAGCAAGGCCACGACACAGCACAGCAAAGCCCTCGGCACGTACGGTGCTCCCCTTCGACCGCAAGCGGCTTCCGGCGAGGCGCGCGGCACCTTGCGTATCACCCTCGCTGGAGAAATTCAACCCATGGAAAGGTTACGAAGCATCATCCGATCCGTCAAATTGCCACCAGTGGCGACGTGGCCGGCGGATGCTCAAAGGCGCGGATCGACGAGCTTTGCAACGATCTGGCCGACATTGGTCCCGAACCAGGAGACCCCGGGATGGGCCTCCTTGAATTCCCGGATGACCACCATGTGGACCACGTCGTGAAAGCGCAAGGGGCGCTCGGTGGGCCAGCTCGCAAAGCTCTCCCGGGCCTGTTCGAGGAGCAGGTCGGCGGCGAAAGAGTCGACGCCCATGCGCAACATCACAAGGCGGCGGTAGAGCTCCAGGCCGTGCATCGAGGCATCGCGCCGCGCCTCCCGGTGATGGAGCTCGAGGAGGTCGGCCGCAACGCGCTGGGCAAAGTGCTTCTCCTGGAAAGCGCTTTGCGTCACTCCGCGCGCGGGGCCCGCCTCGGAGGGTGGGGAAAACGGCCGGTTCCCGTCGGGAAACCCGCCCCGCGCCGAAGGCGCGAGACTGCCGCCCAGTTCGCTTGCGGCGGGCGGCACGGTCTCCGCCTCCTCGGCCCGCGCGAGGCCGCGCGAGATGACCGCCATGGCGTAGGGCACAGGGTCCTGCAGGAAGCGATCGCGGCAGGCGTCCGAACAGAAGCAATAGACGAGGCCACCCTGGGTCGCACGGAAGTTCGATTCGGAACTCACGGCGACCCCGCATACGGGATCGCCGACTGTCCTCGCTTTGCCCATGGTCTCTTTCCCGTGGTACGGGAGTACCGGATCGGAGGAGGATGCCAGAAGGGCGGCGGACCCGCGCAACCGGCCCGATTCCGTCCGTCGCCCGGCGCCGACCTTCGGGCCGCGCCTCAGAATTCGTTGTGCAAACGCAACCCGACCACGGGCACCGGACCCCGATCGCGGTTGTACGCGGGGTTCTGGATCCACTGGAAGTCGCCCGTGAGCGTGAAGTACCGCCCGACGCGCCAGGCGTAGTAGGTCTCGAGGATGTGCTCCAGGCCATAGCGCAGGTTCCCGTCGCCAATCAGCAGGCCCATGCCGCCCGCCGCGAAGTAGGCCCGCGCGTCCCGCGAGAGGCCGTTCACCGCGGCGGCGATCCCGAGCCGGTCGCCGGACCGGTCCCAGCGCGCCCCACCCAGGGAGAGGCCCAGGGAGATCGAGCGATTGATCTCGGTGAACTCGTACACCTCCTTGCTCCCTTCGTTCCAGCCCGCGCGGGCAAACGCTCCCAGGTCGGCGGCCATCTCCTGCTCGAAATTGACGGACAAGCCCGCGCGGGAGTTGTAGTGGCGCACGAGCGAGGCGTCCGCCGCCGTGCCCGTGGACCGGGCCAGCGCCACCGCATCGCGGTAGCGGGCCATGCGCCCGTGATTGTCGAAGGCGAGAACGCGCATTGCCCCCGGCCTCCCGCCCCAGGCGTGGCGCTCCTCGAACTCGAGCACCCATTCATACTGGCCGAACTTCGTGTCGATGTCGTGCGAATTGGGTTCGCGCGAGAGCGCGAAGAATCCCGAGCGCAGCGTCCACCAGGAGCGGGTCCACTCGGCCGCGGCCCCGTAGGTGAAGCCCCAGGGATCGGCGGCATAGTCGAAGGCCCCGCCCTCGATGACCGACCAGTTGAGAAAGTCCGCGCGGGGATCGTGCGCGTAGCGGTTGGTGTCGACAATGTCGACGACCGAAAACTTGCCGATCGTCAGCGTGAGGTTCTCGGCCGCGACCTCCTGCGGCAGCTGGTTGGCGCCCTCCTCGACCCGGCCGCCCTGTCCTTCGCCACCCACGTCGATGTACTGGCGCACGAAGGCGCGCGGCAGGCGAAAGTACGGTAGGTCCTTTCCGACCTTGTAGGCCTCGCCGCTGGGAAATCCGGCCGCGCCCAGCGTCTGGCTCAGGCCGAATCCCTCGTCGATCTCGGGATCGGCATAGACGGCGGCGCCGCGCCAGAGGCGGCGCCCGAGATATCCGGTGATGTCCGTCGTCTCGCGCGCGCTCGCCTCGTGCGTCATGCTGTTCGGTCCCTCATAGGCCGAATGAAAGGCGGGGTGGTATTGCGTGACGTTCGTGAATTGCGCGTGCAGGCTCCAGTCCTGCGTCGCGTCGGGGGACGGAGTCTGGGCAGGCGAAGCGACCGGGAACAGGAGGAGCGCGCCGGCAATTGCCGGCCAGACGATGGAACGATGCATGCGTCCGATTCTCGCGGATTTTCATCGTTCGTACCTGTACCCGCTTTCAGATTCGCGCGGATGCGAACGAGTCCGCAGCGCGCGAATGAAAATCACTTGCGACGGAAATGCAAGACCTGGGAGCGCCAGTGTCGGACGCTCGCGATCCCGGCGGCGTCCGATCGGCAGGGTCGACCGGCCACCGAATCGCGCGAATCCGCAGGCTGCGAATCCGTGCCGTGGGTCCCAGCCATTCCCGCCCTCCCCTCCCTGGATCGCGCCGCACCACGCTGGGACGGACTGCACAAATCCCCCGTTTGCGATGTCTCCAAAATGCGGATGCCCGGGAGGCCGCGGGAGTCGTTTCTTGACAGCATTTCGAGGTCGATGCTGAAATCGTCCGATAACGAAAATTGGGGAGAGGTTCCAGATGACGCAACGCGCCCGCATGCGCCCGGTGCCAGGCAAGTCCATTTCCCGCTCCCAGTTCGAACTGCATCCGCGCGCGATTGCGCTCGCCGTCTCGGCCGCCCTTGCCGCGGCGCCGCTCGCCTACGCGGCGGATGCCGATGCGCCGGCAAAGGACACCGGTGCGCTCGAAGACATCGTCGTGACGGCGCAAAAACGGACCGAGAACCTGCAGGAAGTTCCGCTCAGCATCCAGGCGCTGGGGACCGAGAAGCTCGAGGAACTGCACATCCAGAACCTGGACGACTACGTCAAGTACCTGCCCAACGTCTCCTACGTGCGCAGCCAGGGCCAGGGCGGGAACGGTCAGCCCGGCACAGCGCACGTCTATATGCGCGGCGTCGTGAGCGGCGGCGATGGCAATCACTCGGGATCCCTCCCGAGCGTCGGCATCTATCTCGACGAGCAGCCGGTTACCACGATCGACGGCTCCCTTGATGTGCACGTGTACGACATCGAGCGGGTCGAGGTTCTCGCCGGACCGCAGGGGACGCTCTACGGTGCGAGTTCCGAGTCGGGCACGATCCGAATCATCACCAACAAACCCGATCCCACGAAATTTTCCGCCTCCTACGACCTCCAGGTGAATCAGGTCGCCCACGGGGGAATCGGGCATGTCGAGGAGGGATACGTCAATGTCCCGCTGTTCGAACATGCCGCCATCCGCCTCGTGGGGTGGAACGAACACGATGCGGGCTACATCAGCAACGTGGCCGGCAGCAGTGTTCCGGGGGGCATCGTCAACGGAGTGCGGGTATTCCCTTCATGGAACGCCGCCAACGGGGGCGGTGGGGTGGTTGGTGCGGGCGCGATCAGCAACGCGCCCTATGCCAAGGACAAGTACAACACCGTCGACGTGGCCGGCGGTCGGGCGGCCCTGAAGGTCGACCTCAACGACTCCTGGACCGTCACGCCGACCTTCATGGCGCAGGACACGAGAACCAACGGCTTCTTTGCCTACGACCCGAGCGTGGGCGACCTGCAGGTCGTGCATTTCGGACCGGAACATTCCAAGGACTCTTTCGCGCAGTCGGCGCTGACCGTGGAGGGCAAGGTCCACGATTTCGACATCGTCTACGCCGGCGCCTGGATGAAGCGGGAAGCGCACAGCGCGGCCGACTACAGCGACTACGCCTTCTTCTACGATATCGGGAACCTCAGCTCGAAATTCGGCAATCTCTTTGTCGACAATGCCAACCGGGTGATCGATCCCGTCCAGGAGATCTACGGGGACGACTGGTACTCGAAGCTGAGCCACGAGATCCGCGTGAGCACGCCCAAGCGCTATCCGGTCAAGGCGACGGTCGGCGCCTTCACGCAGACCCAGGTCCATGACATCTACCAGCGCTATGCGGTATCGGGGTTCAACGGCGACGGCCTTGCCACTTCCCTTTCCGTGCCCGGATGGTTCCAGACGCTTTGGCTCACGGACGAGCAGCGCGTCGACAAGGACCGTGCGGTATTCGCGCAGGCCACCTGGGACATGGATCCGCACTGGGCGGTCACCGCAGGCCTGCGTCAGTTCTGGTCGGATAACTCCATCCAGGGTTTCTACGGGATGAACTCGACCATTGGCCTGTCGTCCGTCGGTACTGCGACCTGCGGACCTCCGGGCGGGGCCCTGGATCCGAACTATCGTCCCTTTCATGGTGCCCCTTGCACGAATCTGGACGGGGAGGTCAAGGGCCACGGGAACACGCCGCTCCTCACCCTCACCTACTTCGGCGACGAGGATCGCATGCTGTATGCGACCTACTCGAAAGGATTCCGGCCCGGCGGATTCAACCGGGCGGAGAACCCGGGCACGAACACCTTTGTTCCGCCGTATCGGACCGAATATCTCGTGAATATCGAACTGGGCTGGAAGACGCGGTGGGACGACCGGCACCTTCGATGGAACGGTGCGATCTTCCGGGAGAACTGGAACGATTTCCAGTTTTCGTTCCTGGTCCCGCCCAACAGCCTCACGGCGATCGCCAATGCGGGCAAGGCGCGCATCAACGGGCTGGAGACGGACGTCGAGTGGTCCGCGACCCGTGGCTTGCTGCTCTCGACGAACCTGACCCTCATCGACGGCAAGCTGGCGCAGGACTACTGCTCGGGAGGATGCGGTCCGGGAGTGGTTCCCGACGCTCCCAATGGCACGAAACTGCCGGTGACGCCCTCATACAAAGGCAATGTTCTGGGGCGCTACTCCTTCGACGTGCAGGGCTGGAAGAGCCATGTCCAGAGCGCCGTGACGTTCCAGGGAAGCTCGACCGCGACCCTCAAGGTCGTCCCCGCCCAGGCCACCGGCGTCCAGCATGCCTACGGAGAGCTCGATCTTTCGGCCGGTGCCGAGCGAAATGGCCTGTCCGCGGAGCTGTTCATCAACAATGCACTCGACAAGCGCGCGCAGCTGACGCGGTTTGCCGAGTGTGCGCCGACGACCTGCCAGCAGATCTACGTCGTTCCTTCGCAACCGCGCACGATTGGAATCAAATTCGGCCAGAAGTTCTGACCCGCGCAATTCGTGA
>Ga0209698_10006851_pt1 | contig 12053 bp, 11 predicted proteins | sample LitLauG_LLR_2012_FD_187203 | JGI IMG/M metagenome (GOLD analysis project Ga0209698, IMG submission 187203) | Freshwater sediment microbial communities from Pennsylvania, USA - Little Laurel Run_MetaG_LLR_2012 (SPAdes) (version 2) | ecosystem: Environmental > Aquatic > Freshwater > Creek >...
TGCTGGCATTGCTACTCGCGTGTGGGTTGAGGAGGCATGAAGCCGTGGCTTTGACATTGGATCATCTCCAGCAGCGCGAAGAGCATTGGGCCATTGTCGATTTGATTGGCAAGGGAGGCCATATTCGGACGGTTCCGGTTCCCGATTGGGTGAGAGCCGAACTCGACGATTGGCTCGCTGCGGCCACCATTGATCGCGGAAGACTGTTCCGCCGGGTCAACAAAGTAGGCAGGACTTGGGGAGATGGGATGACGGTAAAGGCGGTTTGGCACATCGTGAAGGAATCCGCCAGAAGCATTGGAGTGTCCAACCTGGCGCCGCACGATCTGTGGCGGACCTGTGCTCGGCTCTGCCATGCTTCGGGAGGGGAGTTGGAGCAGATCCAATTTCTCTTGGGGCGTGACACGCGGCTGGGTAGAGACGTAGCCATCAAAGTCCAGCCCTCGCATCTTTCCTCCAACCCTGATCTGGAAGCGCTTTCAGCCAAGGTCTTTCCTCACGATTAGATCTCGATGATGCCACGCCTCAACGCTATAGCTACGGCGTGGGTGCGATCATTGGCGCCAAGTTTTGACAGAATCTTTCGCATGTGAGCTTTAACGGTTTCTTCGGAAATGTCGAGGTTGGTAGCGATTATCTTGTTGGCGTTACCAGCCGCTACCTGCCGCAAGACGCCGATTTCGCGCTCAGTCAACGCATCGTCAGAATGATGTTCTGCCATTTCGACTGCGATTTCGGGGGGGATTTTCTTTCGGCCACCGTGCACCAACCGAATCGTCTCAACCAATTCCTTCCGGAGCATGCTCTTTAGCAGGTAGCCGTAAGCACCTGCTTTGAACGCGCGGTCTGCTTGGGCGTCGCCGCCATAGGTAGTCAACACAACAATGCGAGCTTCAGGAAAATCCTTGCGAATGGCTACAATCGCGTCACAGCCACTCATGACAGGCATCTGCAGATCCATAAGAGTCACGTCCGGGCGATGAGCGCGGAATTGTTCGATCGCTTCGCGTCCATTGTTTGCTTCTGCGACCAATGTCATGTCCGCCTCATTCTTGAGCAATGCCGCGATTCCCTCCCGCAACACGGGATGATCGTCCACCGCAAGAATTCGAATGGGATTGTTGGCATTCATCGTCGTCCCCTAATCGAGGCCGGAGGCCCCACAACACTAGGCACTCTTGCGCTTGGCGCGACCCGATCGATAGGCATTTGCCGCGGGAACCGTCAATTCAATCTCCGTTCCAGTGCCAGGATTGCTCCAGAGCTCCAGCTGCGCGTCTATTCTCAGGGCGCGCTCTCGCATTCCCTGCAGACCCCAGTGATCATCGCGACCTCCCTTTTCGAGAATGCCGGGATCGATGCCGCGACCGTCATCACGAACCCGCAATCGAAACTGTCGAGAATCGTAAGTGATTTCCAGCTCGATGTGAAGGCCTCCCGAATGCGCGAAGGCATTGAGTAGAGCCTCGCGCCCAATCGAGTACGACTCCTCAAGGACCAATGGGTGTAATTCGCGCACGCTGCCTTCGACTATCGTCTTTAGAACAACCGCCCGGTTTGGCGTGGACTCTTCTGCGACCCGTTGGAGGGCGGCCGGCAAGTCACCGAGTGATCCTACAGTGCCACGCAGCTCACGAACGCGATCTCTTCCTTCTGCCAAGACTTGGTCGGCGTGATCGAGTGCGTCCTGGATGGCCTGGCGGGCTGGGTCTTCAGTGGGCATATGCTTTGTAACCGCATCGACTTTCAGGATTAGCCCCTGGACGTTCTGCAGCAGATTATCGTGTAAGTCCCGCGCGATCCGTGTCCGCTCACCGATGCGCTCTTCCATGCGCATGTGGAAGTGCGACGCCACTTGCCGCAAGCGCACTTGATAGGCTGCCGCAAGAAGCCCCAAAAAGGCGGCGACGCACAACGACCGAAACCACCAGGTCTGGTAGTACGCCGGGGCCACGGAGAAATCCAGAGACGCGCCGGCCTCGTTCCACACCCCGCTGTTATTGCATGCCATCACGCGGAAGCGATAGTTGCGGGGAGGAAGATTACTGTAGAAGGCTTGGCGGCGAGTGCCGGCATCCTGCCAATCACGGTCCCAGCCTTCCAGTTTGTAACGAAAGAGCACTTTCTCCGGCGCGACCAGGCTGAGCGCTGTGTAGTCGATCTGCAGATCCCGGATTCGCGGAGGCAGGCGCACCTGCCCATTTGTATCAGAAGACACATCGTAGACCTTGTGGTCGGCGGTGATTTGCTCGATGTACACCGGCGGCGGACGTTTGTTGAAGGGAAGGTGGCGCGGATCAAGGACGCTAAAGCCGTCCAGGGATATGAACCACAATTTTCCATCCGTAGACCTGGCGACCTGCGGGCTGTAAAGGACAAAAAGGCTGCGGTATCTAACTCCGTCGGAGCTATCGAAAACCGTGGCTTGGATTTTTCGCTTTACATCTCTGTGGCTGTCCACGACGGCAGCCCAGGCGTCCAATTCCGAGCGTTGAATACGAACCAGGCCGCAAGCCATGTGCAGCCACAATGAATGGTCGTCGTCTTCCATCACTCCGTGAACTACATCGCAGGGCAATCCGTTCTTGGCGGTAAGCGTGGCAATACGGCCGTTTTTCAACCGGCTCAGCCCGCCCTCGGTGGCCGCCCACAGCGTACCTCCTTGATCGAATTGAAGGCCTGCGACTCGACCTTCGCTCAGCCCGTTGGCGGCGGCGTAGGATTCGCGGACCTGACCGTCATCGAAATAGGCGACGCCCCCTTGAAGAAATCCAAGCCATAGTCCGCCATGCAGAGGATCAGCCGCTAAGGCCGTGGCCCGGTCTGCATGTCCCAACTCGGACCAAGGAATCTGTTGGACCACACGGTTCCGGAGCAACTGAAAGAGACCGAGATCGTGGGCGACCCACAGATTCCCCTCACTATCTTGGGCGACCGAATAAACCGCACCCCCAGGCATGCCCTTGATGGAAACAAACCGGTTATTCTGAAGGTACCCGAACTCGCGGGGGGTGGAGACCCAAATTCTCCCGCCGCGATCCTGAAAAAGGGAGTTCGGAGGAAGCCCGTTCAGTTTCCCCTCTTGTTTGTCGCTGTCGGTGTTTGCAGGATTCTCGCCATGTGGGCTTGGCAGGACTGGTGGGCTGCGCTTGTCATAGGCCTTAATTTCCCCGTTACTCCATCGGTCTAAGCCACCAAGAGCCGTACCGAGCCAAACGCTCCCATCCCTGGCCGCTAGAACGGAGGAAGGAAGGGCATTCGACAAACCTTGGTTCGTAGAAAACGTGGCCGCGGCGAAGTCGCGAAAGCGGTCGAGACCGCTCAAGGTCGCGGCCCAAATAGAGCCTTCTCGATCCTCAAAGAAGGATACGACATGATCCCCGGAGAGGCCATCAGACTGCGCAAACACATCTCTCCTTCCTTTGTGTACGTGCGCAAGGCCCCATTCGGAAGTTCCGATCCACAGACCACCATCGTGATCGCGTAGCAGCCTTTCGGCCGTGAACTGCCGCATTGTGCTTGGGAGCGGAAACACCTGGGTCTTCCCGTCAACGAATCTGTAGATTCCGCCTTTCCATCCAACCAGGAGGGCGCCCTCATCATCTTCCGCCAGAGCTCGGATGTCGTACGCATTACCCGGCAGCGGATAGAACTTTGGAGGGCCAGGTTTCCATCGCCACAGCCCGGTCTTCACTCCCACCCAGAGATTGCCCTTGCTATCCTCATACAAACCAAACACTCCTTCACCAAGACTGTCTTTCCCGTAGCACTGGACGTTTCCTTTCTGAATGGCGCAGAGCCTGCCAGGAAGGATATAAGCAAACCCGGCCCATACCGTGCCTTCACGATCCTCAAGAAGCCTAACCGTACCATGTCCAGCAAGCTCAGGGTATTGGGTGAGTTTGCCGTCCTTCCAACTCACGAGCCCTTTTGAGGTGCCAATCCAAAGAGTCCCGTCGTGCGCGGCCAGCAAACTCCAAATCTGATTGGAGGGAAGATGCTGATCCGGTGAAGGCTCCCAGGGGATCGCGCGGACACCATCGAAGCGAAGCAACCCGAATTCCGTACCCAGCCAGAGATAACCGTCTGGCGTTTGAGCAATCGAAATGATTGTGCCTTTGAAAAAGCCGTCGCGGACCTTCCAGGCCGTGTGTGCATATTGGCTGACGTCGAGCGACGGGTCGAGCGCGAACGCACACGGACGCCCCGCCAGCAGCATGCCAGCCAGCACAGTCCCCAAAGCGAAAAGGTGACGTACTCGTCCCCGCGCTATCCCCACAGTGCCCCACATCTTATCCCAACTTCCGACGTAGAACTCCGATGAGAGCATCACTCTTTAGGGTAATCGTCTCATCCCCCTATCTTGGGTTGACCCAACTGCGAAGCTGGGAGTAGCCTCGAAGAGTTTCATCTTCCCCTGCGATGTCTCTCTCATGTGCCGAGTCCCCAACATCGCCCTGCTTTTCCTTGTTTCGTTTGCATCTACTTTGTGCGCTCAATCCACAAGTGCTTCCCTCGCAGGTCGCATCACCGATCACTCCGGCGCGGTCATTACATCTGCTGACGTGACTGCCATCAGCGTCGAGCGGAACACCCGCTACCGGGGCAAGACTAATGGCGAGGGGATGTACCTCATCACCAACCTGCTTCCGGGCGTCTACAAGGTCGAAGTGTCGAAGCCCGGCTTCAAGACGGTCGTGAGGCCGGACGTGACCCTGCACGTGCAGGACGCAATCAACATTGATTACACGTTACCCGTCGGGGCTGCATCGGAAAGCATAACGGTGAGTGGTGGAGTACCACTCGTTTACACGGAATCCATCGCGGTGAGCGCCGATGTTACCCGCGAGCAGGTCGAGAACATGCCGCTCAATGGGCGGAGCTTCCAGTCCTTGATCACGTTAACTCCCGGTGTTGTTCTGACCCCCACCGCCTACAACAATCAGGGCGAGTTCAGTGTCAACGGGCAGCGCAGCGACGCCAACTATTTCACCGTGGATGGCGTGAGCGCGAATGTCGGTGTGGCTGCCGGCAATCCGATCAACTCCTCGGCCGGAGGCGCGCTGCCGGCGCTCAGTATCGCCGGCGGCACTGCCAGCCTTATTTCCGTGGATGCGATGCAGGAATTCAAAATTCAGACCTCCAGTTTTGCACCGGAGTTCGGCCGGACACCCGGCGCTCAGATTTCTATCGCTTCTCGTCCCGGCACGAACACTTTTCACGGAACGGCATTTGAATACTTCCGCAATGGCTCGCTGGATGCCAGCGATTGGTTCACCGCACCGTTCCACGTCTCCAAGCCCGACGTGCATCAGAACGATTTTGGGGGTGTGTTTGGCGGACCCATTCGGTTGCCCGGATACAATGGTCGAGATAAGACATTCTTCTTTGTTTCCTATGAAGGACTGAGGCTCCGCCAGCCGCATCTGGCCGCGACCGACGTACCCACGCTGGCGATACGGCAGTCCGCTGCTCCCAGCGTCGCGCCCATCCTCAATGCATTTCCGATGCCGGCAGCAAACGCCCAACCGGACCCGTTGGATTCCGGACTGGTTTCTTACAGCGGCTCGTTTTCATCACCCTCGACTGTGAACGCCACCAGCTTTCGAATTGACCACAACGTTAACGATAAGCTGACGATCTTTGGCCGATACAATTACGCGCCCTCAAACAACTCGGAACGCGGATCGGGCGGACTCTACAGCTTGAGTACGAGCTTCTTGACAGAATTCATGACTCAGACCTTGACGGCAGGGGCGAACTGGATCGTTACTCCAAGAGTATCCAATGAATTCAGATTTAATTGGAGCCGGACATCCACAACCGACACGGCTGTGCTTGATAACTTTGGAGGAGCGACGGTGCCTCCGGATTCGACTGTGTTTCCGTCTGGACTTAACGGGCAGGACGCCGTGAATATTTTCGTCATCCTCTCGGGAACCGCCAGTACCGTGGCCGAAGGGAAGAACGTGGACGATCGCCTTCAGCAGCTCAACTTTGTGGACAATGTTTCCTTCGTCGCGGGCAAACATGAGTTCAAATTTGGATTGGATTACCGGCATATTACGACCTCGCTGAGTCCCCGTGCGTTCCTGGAATTAGGATTGTTCTCCTCAGCCCAGGAAGCGTCTACAGGTGTGGCGTTTCTCGCGCAGGCAGAGGGCAACAAGACCAATGGAGCTGTCCTGTTCCAGAACACCGGGCTTTACGCGCAGGATACGTTTCACGTCACACCACGCTTGACGATTGTTTATGGTCTCCGCTGGGACCTCAATCCTCCCCCGACTGGGCTGAATGGGTTTCAGCCCTATCCTGTGGTGGGGATTGAAAATCCTGCGACCGCAAGTTTGGGACACGCCGGAGCACCATTGTGGATAACAACGTACAACAATTTTGCTCCTCGCCTGGGGATCAACTATGCGTTGCGGCCCCTCGCAGGCTGGGAAACTGTAATTAGAGCGGGTGGAGGTACTTTCTACGACTTAGGAAGCGGTGTTTCCGGAAATGTCCTGGCTGCGGGCACTTTTCCTCTTGGAGCAACCGCGTTCTTCTTCGGAGTGCCGTACCCACTAACGGGCACCGATGCAATACCGCCTTCGCCGGGAGGTACGCCCGTCGGGCTTACCGCCTACCCTGGTTTCGATCCTCACTCGAAGGTTCCGAGAACGTATCAATGGAATTTCGCCGTGCAACAGTCACTCGGAGCTAATCAAAGCCTGTCCTTGACTTATTTGGGCGCAGGTGGCCGCAAGTTGCTGAGACAAGAAAACTATGTTCTCGCCCCCGGCTTGAACCCGACGTTTTCGAATATCCTCTTTCAAACCAATTCGGGAACATCCAGTTATAACGCGCTACAGGCACAGTTCCAGAAACGGCTTTCGAAGGGGCTACAGATACTGGCTTCGTACAGTTATGGACACTCCATCGACAATGTGTCCGATGAAGTTACGGGCGCGTTTCCGGAGCCCAACGATCCAGGAGAAGACCGAGGACCGTCCGATTTCGACATTCGCCACGCATTTGCTGGCGCTTACTCCTATTCGATTCCGGTTCCCTCGAATAGTCGTCCCCTTCGCGCCATTTTCGGGGACTGGTCCTTGGATGGCATCGTACGGGTTTATTCTGCACCTCCAGTAGATGTCGAGGCGATAACGACCACATCCGATGTAACTGGATATCCCATTCCACGTCCTAATCTTGTTGCCGGCCAAGCGTTGTATATCGAGGGAGGGGATTGCGCTGTTTTCGGGCCAAGCGGGTGCCCGGGCGGAAGAGGCTTCAATCCGAGCGCGTTTAGCAATGCGGGAGTCATTGGTCCCTCTGGCAACGTGCTGGGACAAGGGGACCTTCCAAGGAACGCGTTGCGTGGGTTTCGGCTCGTCCAGTTCGATAGCGCCTTTCGCCGGGATGTCCGCGTAACGGAGAGAGTTGATCTGCAATTTCGCGCCGATTTCTTTAACATCTTCAACCACCCCAACTTTGCCCCTCCGGAAAATATCCTATCGCTACCCACCTTCGGACAGTCCATTTCCATGCTGGGGACGAGTCTGGGCAGCGGAGGCGTGTTTGGAGGGCAAAACCCCCTTCATCAAATCGGTGGACCGCGCTCGATCCAGTTGGCGCTTAAGCTTCAATTTTGAGCTAGCTGAGTGGAGGGAGGAATCGGATTGTGCGGCCATTTTACCAACCTTTGCCTGAGGACCGGCGAAACCAGGCACACTTGCACAAAGGCCACGAATCCCCCAAAAGAGTGATAGAAGAATAGCCTCAATTTGGGTATGCCACCGTGCCGCTAGCCATTACGCTTAAGACCGTGCAACGCTTGTTCTCGATGTTTCCTCAAGGTGGGCCGGGTCTCGCCTTGTTGCTGTTGCGGATTTCGGTGGCGGCGACTTTCTTTGTAGAAAACGTGCATCGCTATGGTGCGTCCCCCTCCTATTTGCTCTTTGCTGGAGTCTTGTTGATATCCACATCTCTCACCATTGGCTTGATGACGCCGCTCTTATCCGTCGTTGTAGGCCTGTCTGCGGTTGTGAGTCTCGTCATCAATCTTCGGCCGGACCTGGTTTTGGTTTCTCTCATCCTGAACTCCACGGCGCTCGCGCTTCTGGGACCAGGAGCGTATTCGTTAGATGCACGAATGTTCGGACGTCGCGTTGTGGTCGTGGCTCCCCGCAAAGACGAAGACCAAGATTGAATTTATCCCTCCGATCCGGGGCCGACGCCAATCTCCTCAACCAGCTTTCTGATGTCACGCTCTTGAAGTGAACTCTTAAAGAACAGTGCGTGTCCTTCCGACTCTGAAGAGTTTTTAGCATCGACGGAATTTCAATCTCGCCCTCGGGATTCGGGGAAACAAAACGAGGTGGTCCTGTGCTGACGCGGACGGAGGGGACATCGTGCTAACACTATTGGGGAGGTTGCGCTAACACCTTTGGGGAATATTCCTCTCGCTGCATTTTGGGACACGCCTCTCGCTCTATTTAGGGTTTCGCTGGAGAGAACTTTGGAGCAGACTCGCTCAGAATTCAATAAGAATTCGACCAAGAAATAGGCCCTGAGTCGCATGACGACTCGAAGTTTCGATGGATTGGTAGCAGGTAGAAGGATGACAGCAATACGCCGAAAGATCGTAAGGTTCGCCCTAAGGGTGATCGGCATTATGAAGATGATCGCGGTTCCGGGAGCGATCGAGGAGGTTGCCGTGGCAAAAGTGGTTGCGTTTTACGTTCCGAACAACTTTCGAAAACCGCTGAAGCGGGTTCCTGAATTCCAACGCGGAAAAGTTATCGAGTTCTGCTCGCAGACGAAAAAATCCGCCTAGCGATGTATTCTTGGAGGATCGCGATGAATTTGAGTAATGTTTCCAATCTTGAAGACCGCGATGAAGACTTTCAGTTCGCTGGTGTTGCGCCGACCGCAGTCATGAACGAGGCTATCTACGCAGAGGACGAGATCAAACCTATGCCTGGTTTTGCGGGAATCGTGGGACAGAGTGCAGCTCTGCGCGAGGTCCTGCAACAGGTGGAAATGGTGGCCGCAACCGATTCGACGGTGCTCCTCCTGGGAGAAACAGGTACCGGCAAGGAACTTATCGCCCGTGCCATTCATGATCGGAGCTTTCGGAAGAACCGGCTGCTCGTTAGGGTAAATTGCGCTGCTATTCCCAGCGGTCTTCTCGAAAGCGAGCTTTTCGGTCACGAGCGCGGCGCCTACACCGGTGCGATGACTCAAAGGATCGGCCGGCTTGAGGCAGCGGACCAGGGTTCACTATTCCTGGATGAAATTGGCGACATCCCGCTGGAGCTACAGCCGAAACTCCTTCGCATCTTGCAGGAACGTGAATTCGAGCGGCTAGGCAGCACTATGACGAGGAAGGTCAACGTTCGAATTGTGGCCGCCACCCATCGCTCACTGGAAGAGATGATCCGTGAGAAACAGTTTCGCAGCGACCTATACTACCGACTGAACGTCTTCCCAATTTACATTCCCCCTTTGCGGGAACGCCCCGAAGATATTCCGCTGTTGGTACGTCATTTTGTCTCGCAGTTCGCCCAGCAAATGAGCAAGACGATTGACGCGATTTCGCCCGAAACCATGGAAACACTGACTCGATATCCGTGGCCCGGAAACATCCGCGAGTTGCAGAATGTGATCGAACGTTCTGTGGTCGTCCATCAAAGGGGGAACCTGGTCGTAAAGAACTGCTGCCTCTCGCGACAGTCGTTCCATCAAGGTCCTCCCACGCGGTCGGCCTTCAGAAGATCTGCCAATGAAGATCGAAGAATAATCGACTCCGCGCTGGCAGAAGCAGGAGGCCGAGTCTCTGGACCGGCAGGCGCGGCCGCAAAGCTTGGTATTCCACCCTCGACTTTGGAGTCAAAGATCAGATCGATGAATATCAACAAATATAGCTTCAGGATGGCAAGCGGGAATTCGTCGCGGACTTCACGAATTCACGAAGGGATTGAGCTTTTGTGATGACTGACCGAGCATTCTCAGGGGCTAACGAATAGCCCAGGCATTGCATTGGTAGCCCACGATCCCCGAACTGTTCACGAAAGGCCGAGACTACCGGGATTGGGATTGTGAATTGTCGCTACGTGCGTTTGTCGCTGGATCGTCGGTGACAGGGATCAGAAGGAAAAGGCAGAACGAGTCTGCGATAACAGCCGGTAGACGGAAACAGTACCTCTCCATCGCTCGCTGTTCACCATGATTGGCGCAAACGACAGTTCCATGAGCGCCGCCAACGATTCTGGGCGGTTGACGGGCAACCCTTCCATAATTCCGTAAGGTAAGGTTTGCCGACTACACGTCCCAAATGCACTCCAAGTGGGCGACTCGCCGGCATGCAGTCGCGGCAGCGCTAGCCCCGCGACTCAAGGGCTTGAATATAACGACTGATCTGATGCAGGTGGGAAAGGTCGTGACCGGCCAGCAATTGTAGCATCACGGCCAAGGACTCCGCGCCACGCTCATTGTGCTGCCCGCTGCGTTGCAAGTCCTCTGGTGACATTCGTCTCCACACAGACAAATTGAGTACGCGCAGCGTCCGAAATATTTCGACAAGTTCGGACGGCTCGAGTTCATTGTGGCGCAGGGAGGCTACCCAAGCATCCTGCCTGAAGCCCAGAATAGCCGGCTCGTCCTCACAAAGGATCAACCTGAGGCGATATCCATAAACCCATTCGCTATCGGTGAGATGGCCAATGATTTCGTTCGGAGTCCATTTCCCTTGAATTGCTCGCCCGCGCAGGACTTCCGCTGGATGTCTGGCCACAATATCGGCCAGGGTGGATGCCGTCTGCCCTAACACCTCGATCGGATCCCGGCCGGCCAACAGGTTGAACAGCTTTTCGCGGTAGGTCCATGGGTCCGACACCTCTAGTCCCGGTTGCGCCGGCGTCATAATCAACTCCTTCCTTTGCAGCTTCTCGAATCTACAAAGACGTATAGTATCCAGTTGCGGATCGCAGATATTCGCTCTTGGCTTCAGGCTCATAGTCGGTCCTCTCATAGGCGGCATGTTCACCACACAGCCGCACAAGGCTCGCGATCTCATCACGATAAAGCGGACATATGATGATTCTCGTCGCGACCACCTTCAGCGGAGCCGTTTTGTGCTAGCTTAAAGCCTTCATCCTTCCTGCCCTCGATACCTCCGATCATTTTCTTAACGCTGCGACCAAGTTTCGCAAGGTTGAGAGCCGCCTGATCGGCCCCGTTACAGTGCGGGCCATTTGCCGCTTCAAAACGCCCCAGGCGCCGTTGCGAAGCTCCGGTGAAGGCTCCCTTCTCGTGACCAAAGAGCTCGGAAGCGCCAATCCGAAAATCAGCAACACAGTGTTTAATACACTACCGACCTTGCCTGATTGCAGATTTGTCACATCTTCGCCTCTCGAACATGTAGTTTACGTAACCAGGCGATTGCACGTTTTGACCACCACAATTCTCGGGATACCTAAGGTACACTTTCTCGCATCATGTGGACCGGCTGGAAACGGATATTGACCAACATCGTCGTTCTGTTGGTGGGTCTAGGACTCGGTCTTCTCCTGTGGTTAAAAGTGTTCGCCCGTTTGTTTTTCGGCAGATGGTGACAAGCCGCAAGCAGTACTCAGCATCTCCATTAGATCGCTGACGCTAACAGATGGAATGAGAAGGCCGGTCTCCGGACGGGATGCGGTGTACGCTCCCAAGTTATCGACGTGCTCGACGCACAGATAAAAAGGAGACCTTCTCATTCCCATCTGGTTACGCCAACAATCCAGCACGCATGTCTCAGACACCATACATTCCCTTGGTCGCCTTGTACTGGACCCGTAAGGGCTATTTGTGACAGACTCGGCTGCGTGTCTTGGACCCGCACTCTCATGTTGCGATGGCACTCCCTCACCGGCAAATGGAGTTTGCCTTCTTACTCATTGTTGAGAGCCGTGCCAACCCGCTGTCTACCGCAGGAGCTAGTGGATCGAGAGACTTCCACGGATTATCAGGAATGGCGCGATCGGATTGAGTCAGACTTGGATGCTCAAGGATGTGACGAAGAC
>Ga0209698_10006853_pt1 | contig 12052 bp, 13 predicted proteins | sample LitLauG_LLR_2012_FD_187203 | JGI IMG/M metagenome (GOLD analysis project Ga0209698, IMG submission 187203) | Freshwater sediment microbial communities from Pennsylvania, USA - Little Laurel Run_MetaG_LLR_2012 (SPAdes) (version 2) | ecosystem: Environmental > Aquatic > Freshwater > Creek >...
GTGCGGGCCGCTTGGCGGTCCGACCCGCACTGCCCCTTCCTCGTGGGGATGGGAGGACGGTGACCGGCGGGCGTCTACGACCCTGAGCCCGAGCCGGAGGCGGGCCCGGAGGCGGAGGCCGAGCCGGAGGCCGGGCCGGAGCCGTTGCCCATGTTGGGACAGTTGTGATTTGCACTCGAGCCGGAAGCCGAGCCGGAACTGGACCCGGACGAGCCGCTCGACGAACCCGATCCCGTGCTGCCGGTGCTGGAGCTCCCGGTGCCGGTGCTCGAGTTCGGGGCGGTGGTCGAGGAACCCGAGGTCGTGCTCGAGCTCGAGCCAGAGTTACCCGTCGTGGTCGAGGTGGTGGCCGCGTTGGCGACCAGCGCGCCGCCGGCCAGCGCGCCGCCGGCCAGGAGTCCGGAGCTCAGTGCACCGATGGCCAGCACGTTGCGAAGGCGGAGTTGCATGGGTTTGATGCCCTTTCGTCTCGGTGAAGCACCCGCCCGTCTGGGCCGGTGCTTCACACGTTGCGCTACCGACCTGGGTGCGGGCGCAGAGTGACGTGGGCGCGTCGGTGGAGTTACCTGACGAACGGGTGACGATTCACAGGAACCGCCGGAATCAGGTGGTGGCGAGCTCGCGGTAGTGCCGTCGCCAGATCAGCTTGTAGACCCTGGTCCAGCGTGGGATGGAGCGCAGGATCGGTATGAAAGGAAGGAATATCAAGCCGACCGAGAGCAGCATCATGATGGCCCACACCTCGAGGTCAGCGTTGGACGACGTGTTCATGGGCGCCACCTGGTACCACATCGTGTAGAGCCACAGCCAGGCCTGTCCGGGGTAGTTGCCCGTCTCGTTCATCATGCCCCACTGGCTGCCCTGGAGATGCTGGGCGCCGGCCAGGCTCTCGAGGTAGCTGCCGTCGGCCAGGAAGAGCAGTGGCTTGGTGTAGTCGGTGTTGTAGAACTGGCCCTCGCTCAGCAGGGTGCCGTCGAGGCCACCGGTCTGCGCCATGGCCGTCAGGGAGCCGATGATGTAGCCCACGGGGCCGTAGCGCCCGGCTGGGACGTGGAGCCGGCCCTGGACGTCGGTCGCGTTGGCGACGGCCTTCTCGTAGGCGGTGGTCCACGCGCTCTGCTGGGCCGCCGAGGCGCCCTGGTACACGTCGAGCGCCCTCTGCAGGAGCTGCTGGTTGGGCAGGGTCCGCAAGGGGCCGATGACGAAGTCCTGCGCGGTGTTGATGGGCTGGTGGACGCCGAACCATTGGGCGGGCTCGAAGAACCCCATGTGCTGCGCGGCGTCCGGAGTCGCGTTGTAGGGCGGACCGTAGGTCGCAGTCCCGCTGCTTCCGTCCAGTTCGGTGATGGCCGTCTGGGCGAAGTCCACCGGGTTGACGGCCGACCACTTCTTGAGGGTGATCGACGGGTCGTCCGGCGACGAGAAGACCGCTGCCATGACGACGATCAGCACGGCGACGGCGAGGAGGGCGACGAAGGCCTCCTTCAAGATGTCGTAAGGGACGTAGGCGCCCTTCCACGGCGCGACGTCACGGTCGGGGTTGAACCGGCGTGCCTTCTTGACGCTGCTCATGCGGGCTCCTCGAGGGGAGCGGCGACGGGCGTCTCGGAGTGGGCGTCACCCACGGCGAACGGCGGGACGATGCCCCGCCGCCGCACCATGAGCACGTGCAACCCGGCGATGATGATGACCCCGATTGGCAACAGGACGATGTGCCACATCAGCATCTGCCCGAAGTTGAGCACGTTCCACACGGCGCCGGCCCCCGTGGCGTTGATGCCGTCCTTGGCCTGGGTCGAGATCCACTGGGAGTCGAAATTCTGCTGCGAGATGTAGCCGGTGAAGGCGGCTGGCACCGACACCAGGAACGCGATGACACCGGTGGCCCAGGTGAGCCTCCGGTTCCCGCGCCAGGCCGCCATGAAGAACTTGCCCCAGAGGTGGATCACCATGAAGAAGAAGAAGAACTCGACACTCCACAGGTGCAGCGAGTTCACGAAGTGGCCGGTGCTGGACACGTGCCACCAGCTCGGCCCCATGATGGCGAGAATGCAGCCCGTGATGATGACCCAGGCGAGGCTCACGACGGTGAGTACGCCGAAGACGTAGATCCACGACGCCATGTAGGCGGGCTGCCGGTCGGGCAGGAGCTGGTCGGGCGGGAAGGCGGACTCGGCAGTGTGCCGCACCCGTGCGGTCCACTGGCGTGACTCCGCCGTGGTCGGTCCGGGGCCGCCGGGCCCGGATTCGGCGCCGATGTCGGTGTCGATGCTCACTGGCGGTCTCCCTTGCGCTTCGGGAACGGCAGCAGGATCGCCAGGATGAAGACCACGATCATGAGGATGATGACGATGAAGTTGGCGACCGAGATCTGGATGAAACCCCAGTGGATGTACTTACCGGTGCCGCCGAGGTTGACCAGGGCTGCGAGCAGTGCTCCGAGGACCATGCGGTCACCCTACGTGAGGGACCCCCCCTTAGTTAGGGACCTTTGTCACAAGGTCAGAGTTGTCCACAGCCTGCGTCGGTGCTGGTCAGCGTTTCGTGGCCCGCCAGCAGTACGAGCGCATGGGGACATCGATCACGCCCTCCCCGGCGACGGCCTCGTGCTCGTCGAGGAACTGCGTCATGGCGTCGAGGTGGTGACGTCGGGCATCCTCCTCCATCGTGATCACGGCGCTGTAGGTCGTGGCCAAGGCGACCAGGTCGCGCTTGGTCATGGGACGGTGCCAACGGAAGAGCGCTGTCTCAGGCTCGAGGAAGGGACGATGGCCGCCGATGTCGACGTTGACGGCGTGACGGTGTCGCCGCCGCGCGTCCACATCGGCCTGCTCCTCCGGGGTGAAGATGACGCCGCCCGCCCAGAGGGAGCGCACCCAGTCGACCGAGCGATCGGGCCCGCTCCAGACGAGCGAGAGCCGACCGCACGCACGCAGCACCCGCGCCACTTCGGGGACGGCCCGCTCCTCGTCGACCCAGTGCCACGCCGACGCGGCGATGACCAGATCGTACGACGCCGAGTTGGCATGGAGTTCCTCGGCTCGGCCGGCCAGGACCTCGATCCCCTCGTCAGGGGCGGCCAACACGGCGCGCATCCGGTCATCGGGCTCGACCGCCGTCACGTGATGGACCCGTTGCGCCAGCAACCGGGTCAGGACGCCGGTTCCGGCGCCGATCTCGAGCACGTCGGCGGCTCCTTCGGGAATGAGCCAGTCGAGCGCCTCGTCCGACGGTCCGGGCCGGAGCCGGTTGTACTCGTCGGCCACGGCCCCGAAGGAGCTCGCCAGGTGGGCCGTCGTCTCGTCCTGGCGCACGATGGGCAAATCTACAGAGGGTCACTCAGTGCGGCGCCGCCCCGTGTACGGCCAGGTGAAAGCGGGGGAGCCGTCTCCCTTCCTGCCATGGCCGGCGCGATAGAATGCGTACTGCACGCGGAAGTGGCGCAGCGGTAGCGCATCACCTTGCCAAGGTGAGGGTCGCGGGTTCGAATCCCGTCTTCCGCTCCATCGTACCAGGTCAGGGGCGGTTTCCCCGGGAGCTGCCCGTCGCCCGATTCGTGCGTTGCGTCGCGCTCCCCAAGACGGCTCTTCGCGGGTTCAATGTAATCGTGCGCCGTCTGACGAGAGCTTCAGAGCCCAAGTCCCATATCGTCTCGTCGTTCGAGCTCCCGCTTGCTCTGAGGTTGATTGGGCGAGAGGTCGAAGAGGATCCCGCGCCAATGTTCAATCGTTCGAACGAGCCTTTGATACTCCTGGTCGGAGATCTCAAATTCATCGCGCGGAAGGCGCTCGAACCTTGTCAGCATCTCTGTGAACACTTGTGTGTCAAAGCCAGGGTCCTTCTCCGATGCGCGTTGCATGAGATGCTCGAGTCCATAGCGCTTTGTAAGTGCCGAGAGGTCGACAAAGTCTCGCGCCTCGGCTCTTCCAAAGACGGCAAGAACCTTGTTAATGGCGAGTTCCTCACCCGCCAGAGTCGGACCGAGAGGCCCCTGCTCGATTGGGAGAAGGCGAAAGTCAGCGCCGAAATCGACTTCCGTCACGTCGCCCGCTTGACTCACTTCGAATCGATAGAAGCCCGAACCTTCCCGAACTCGATGAACCGAAAGCCCGGCTTCCCTGAGTGCCCGCTCGACGATTGGGATGATCTGATCGACCTCAACGGCTGATGGGCCGAAGAAGTCGAGGTCCCGAGTCAAACGATCAATATCACCTCTTGCTATCAGTGCCGCCCCGCCGGCGAGGGCAAACTGCTGGGCGTCTGGCAAGCCTCCGACAATCGACGCGATATGCCGTTGAAGAGGCGTTAGCACGCAATTTCGATTTGACGTGTCTGCAGGAACCAGTCAGCCCAAGCACGGCGAACAAATCGTGGCAACACGAGGTCATCCCAAAGGTCGAGCAGTTGGTCGATGTCGATGAAAAAGCGGATGTCCTCGGCAGTGCCCTCCCGCAAGACCTGTTCATAGACCCGAGCGCGATCACGGCGGTCATCCAGGTCGTATGTCTTCGGAGGTCCACTCCAGCGGACGTGCAGGGGAAGCTGAATACGTCCGGACGCCTTGATGACGGCGGGGTCGTCTACGTCCTCGGGTAGTTCGACCGGCCGAGAGTAAGGTCCCATCTTCGACGTTCCAGAAACGGTCACGAGGCCAATTCTACGGCGAATGATCGGAACGGTGGCGATTGGTTCCCGAGGGCACGATGTCATTGGTGGGCCTGAAGCAGCGATATGAGCGGTGACCGGTAGTAGACCGCTCTACTACCCGGGGCGGTTCTCGTAGGCGTAATGGAAACTGGGTGGAAGCTAAGGCACTTCAGGGGATCTGGCGGACCCAGACGGACGAAAACCACCACCTTGCCAAGGTGAGGGTCGCGGGTTCGAATCCCGTCTTCCGCTCCAAACTACCAGGTAGATGGCGGTTTTACAACACCCGACAAATGGTCATGTTGTTGGGCAGACCCGAGCAGGCGTGGGCCTTGGTCCATCGGGGATCGCCACTTCGGTGTCTTCTCGTCTCTTGACACATCTCGACAAGCCACCCCTGCTCACTCCAGATCGTCGACTTCATTGTCGAGTGCCCAATGCCAGTTCGCGTGCCAATCCTCGACCCCGAGGACCCGGAGTTGTCGTCTTGCGATGCGCCATCCTTCCGAAGTGCGGACGACGGAGTCGTGGTAGTACCCCCACAATCTCGGAGTGATTCCATCAGTCTGCTCGTGCCATGCATAGACCGATGTGAGAACCGTTGCGAGGTCTTCGCTCTCGAATGTCACAAGGATGTTTGCATTGTGATGGCTGGTGGCCTTGAAACCACCATCGGGGTGCCCGAAAAGCCGCCGAAGAGCAACTCGGGAACGCACGGCGGACCCATTACCAGGCCCGTAGTCGACCACGCAGTCTGTCGTGAATAGCTCGACGACCTCGTCGTAGAGCCGATGATCGACACAGTACGAGTATCGATGTACGAGATCGATAATATTGTCCTTGTCCAAGAGTCTTCGAAGCGCGGTCTGTTCGTGAGTGTCCATTCAATTCTCCTGAATGTCTGGCGAACTCAAATGTGGTTCGCGCCGGAAGATAGCCAGTTCCGGCGCCATCGGCGTGAAGCTGACCCGGGATCTCACGCTGGGGTGAGGTCGAGGTGGAGCCTGCGCAGACTTCTCGCGAGATATGTGGGTACGTATTTGTAGGTGCGCGCTCCAGCGGGCCCATGCGCAGACTCTGAAACCCCGATGGCTCCGAATCTCGAGAGCATTCTTTCGACGCCGATGCGGCTCTCCACGCGCGCAAGAGGAGCACCTAAGCACAGGTGGGCGCCACGACCGAATGCGAGATGCTGACGTGCGTTTGGTCGATCGGCGCGGAACTCACTCGGGCACTCAAATTTGCGAGGATCCCGATTCGCGGCACCGATAAGGAGCATGACGGTGCACCCGGCAGGGACGTCAACGTCGCCAATTTTCGTGGTGGTTCGGCAGAAGCGAAACGTGCCCTTGAGTTCGCTGTCGATGCGCAAAGTCTCTTCAATGAAATTGGGGACCCCCCGTTGAATCATTCCGGAGCAGCTGCTGAAGGTCAGAATCCTCGCCCAGCACCTGAAACGCGGTGGCAAGCAAGCCAGCTGTCGCCCCGATCCCTGCGATGAACAGGATGGAGGCCAGGCGCACTGCATCCATAACATCGGGCATCGACCCGTTCGGAAAGGGAGTGGCGACGAGCTTGGTCATGACATCGTCACGAGGCGTTGCCAAACGATCAGCGATATAGACCTCAAACCGCTCGTGCAAGAAGGCAAATGGATCCTCAGCCATGCCTTCAGATGGACTACCGGTGAGGAGACCACGATCTGGGTCGAGCATTTCGTGGACGAACGTCTTGTGGTCGGATTCAGGCACCCCCAACAGTGCACACATGTTGAGGAGGGTGAATGGCCCCGAGAAATCGGTGATGAACTCGCACTCACCTCGGTCGATCAGCTCGTCGATGAGCGCATCGGCGACTCTACGAATGGTCGGTTCTAGCGCGTTAACGTGTTTCGGGGTGAGGTACCGGGCCACAAGTGCTCGGTGCTCCGAATGCTGGGGCGGATCCATGGTTGTGATCTCGTGGCTCATCGGGAGTCGGTCACGATAGCTTCGACAAGATCACTGACGTCGTCACCTTCGAAGGGGAATGGGAAGCCTGGGAACGGGCCGCTCAACGCATTGCACGACGAGAACGCGGCGGAATCGGAGAACATGGCCGCCGCTTCCTCGTAGCCAGTGACCATGACCACATCGTGATATCGCTCACGCTGGATCGGGCTGCTCTCCCGGAGGCGATCGAAGTAGGGATAGGGATCACCAATAAAGGACCGGTCGGTGAAATAGTCGAGCTCGTCTGAGCTGAACCACTCATGGACTTACCTCCAACGTGAATTAGTAGCGGCCAACGGTGGCCTTTCGCTCGAATTCGTTACGCCTGATCATCGGATTCTTGGTTGCGGCGGGTAGGGTTGTTTCGTCGGCTACATGCCATTTTTCAATTGCGTTCTTCGGAGCTCTTTGGCTTGCGACGCGGTTCAACGGCCGCGTCTGCACGTTGAGAGGTGAGCCCATTTAGCGCCGACAAAATGGCGGCAGTCAAACGGTCAGCGTCCGGCAGCGGCAGTCCGGTCGACTCCTTCATGCCGACTCCCGCCGTGAGGGCGGTGACCACCCAGGCTGCGGCATCGGGGTCGGCAAGTTCGGACATCGCATCACGGATTCGGGCGTGCCGTTCCAGGTAGAAGCTCCGCAGGCCGGCAGCCACCTCGGGATCGTGACGCGCTGCGGCCGCCGCATCAACCTCGAGCAGACGAGTGTCGCGGCTGGTCCCGTCGTGGATCAGCGCGGCCCCGCGCTCGAGGCTGGTGCCGACTTCCACGTAGTCAGTTGCCCGGTCGCTCTCGGCGATTTTCCAGCGGATCACCTCGACGAGGAGCTGCCCCTTTGAGCGGAAATGGCCGTAGACGGCGCCCTTCGTCAGCTTTGCCGCCGATGCAAGATCGCGCATCGACACCGCGTCGTAGCCCTGCTCAATGAATAGCTGCGCAGCCAGCTCCAAGAGGCGCCCCCGTGTTCCAGCAGATTTCGCGGTCTTCGGAGGTGGCGGTGGGACGAACGGCCGAACAGACGTGGGCGGTGCAACCGAAGTGGCCATGAGGAGGTCTCCAGAGGTGCGCAGGGATGACAGTTGCCAACTATATACCGGTGGAATATAGTCCAATGGTTGAAAAAGGGGGACTATGACCACAGTTGACTTCCGCACGCGCCCCGACTGCGACGTCACTACGACCGATCTCGCTACATTTGTCGATGAACAGGTAGCGGGAGTGCTCGACTCACGCGGAGCCGAAGCAGGTCGGGCAGCGGCCAGGCTCGGACTCGTTCCCCTCAGTTTTGACGTCGAGGGTGAGCAGTACACGTTCGTCCCGAGCGATGGAGCATTTGAAGTCCGCCACGGGTTAGATCAAGCGCTGGTCATCGCACTTGACCGTGTTGCGTTCTCGGAGTTGGTGAATGACGTCGTCTCAACATTCGGACTGACGATGTCCGGGCGCGCGGACATTAGGGTCGGCAGCGTCGACGCATTCGTGGCATGGGAGCCCGTATTGCGTTATCTGCTCGACGGTCGCGCCGTGTACGAGCCGGGCACAATCGGATTCTCTGATCGAGACGGTTCTCCGCTCGAACTCCGACAGTCCTTTACGCTCGACTCCGATCCCAGGGAGATCGGACACTTCCTTGCCCAAGCTGGGTTCTTGCACATTGAGGGGGTCTTCAGCGAAGCTGAAATGGCAGCCGTGAGTCATGATCTCGACGATGCCATGGCTGCCGCCGACCGCGATGATGGTGCCTCGTGGTGGGCACAAACCGAAGCGGGGGAGTGGTACCCAGCACGGATACTTGGATTCAACCAGAGATCGCCGGCTCTCCGCACCCTGTTGCACAGTGAACGCTTCGCGACGATCGGTACTTTCACCGTAGACGAGTATCTCCAACGCGATCCCGATGTCGGCGATTCGGCCGAAGGGCTGCTCAAGAAGGTGCAGGTCATCCAGGGCATCTCCGATGTCAGCTGGCACAAGGACTGCGCGATGGGTGGCCACAGTCGTAGTTGTTGTGGCCTCACCGTTGGCATCTCCGTGACAGGCGCAGGACGCGACAACGGCGAGCTCGGCGTCGTCCCAGGTTCGCATCGAGCCAACATTGTCCCCCTCGGTGTGGAGGGTCTCGATCTACACCGCTTGCCGCTGCCGACGCGCACGGGTGATGTGACCGTGCACTGCTCATGCACGCTTCATATGAGTCGCCCCCCAGTGTCAGCCGAACGCCGCGTGGTCTACACGGGATTCGGACTTGCCCCAAGACCCGGTGACCAGGTGGTTGAGCGCACGCCAGAGGAGATCCGTGGTGACCGCGCAAGGTTGGGTGATCAGGTCATGGGTCGGCAGCAGCGTCAAGAGCTGAGTTCGCGTACAGCGAGCTTCGAGTTGTAGGTGCCAAAGAGGCTGCGTTAGGTGCAGCGACTGCCCAGAGGCAGTCCAGTACCGTTCAGGAGTCGTGGGCGACAGTAGAGCGCTCTACTACAGGGGCGGATTCAGTGGACGGGATGGAAACTGGGTGGACAGAACGGCATTTGGAGAACCCGTCAGACCCAGTCGTACGAACACCACGTCCTTGCCACGGTGAGGGTCGCGGGTTCACATCCCGTCTTCCGCTCCAAATGCGGTCAAATCTGAAGGCGTGACATCTGAAGACTGGCCCTGGGCGGCCGAGTCGTGTGCCGGGTCTGTTTCACAGCGACGGAACCGTCAGCTCATAGCCACCAACGCTCGCGCCCTGTGCTGAGGAAGTCCCGCGTTAGGTGTGCTGAGCGAGTTCCCGGTCCCTCGCGCACTGCCGATCAAACCCCGGTACCGTCGCGGGTGGTCCGCAACGACGGAGGTGCCCGATGACAAAAATCCTATGCGTGTTGTATGACGACCCGATCGAGGGTTACCCCACCTCCTATGCCCGCGATGACATCCCGACCATCACGACATACCCAGGCGGTCAGCGCGCGCCGATGCCGACCGCCGTCGATTTCACGCCGGGGCAGCTCCTTGGCAGTGTCTCGGGTGAGCTGGGCCTGCGCGCCTTCCTCGAGGAGGGAGGTCATACGCTGGTGGTGACATCTGACAAGGATGGTCCCGATTCCGTGTTCGAGCGCGAGCTCGCCGACTCCGATGTGGTCATTTCGCAGCCGTTTTGGCCGGCATACCTAACGGCCGAGCGGATCGCCAAGGCACCCCAACTGAAGCTCGCCGTCACCGCCGGCATCGGGTCCGACCACGTCGACCTGCAGGCCGCTGCCGCCGCCCGTATCACTGTGGCCGAGGTCACCTACTCGAACAGCATCAGCGTCTCAGAGCACGTGGTAATGATGATCCTCGCCCTCGTGCGCAACTACATCCCTTCCTACGGGTGGGTCGTACGGGGCGGCTGGAATATCGCCGACTGCGTCGAGCGCTCCTACGACCTCGAGGGCATGGCGGTGGGCACGGTGGCCGCCGGCCGCATCGGCTTGGCGGTACTGCGCCGTCTGAAGCCGTTCGACGTCGACTTGCACTACACCGATCGGCACCGCCTGCCGGACGAAGTGGAGCGCGAACTCGGCCTGACCTTCCACGAGAGCGCGGCGGCGATGGTGCCCCACTGCGATGTGGTGACCATCAATGCGCCTCTGTACCCCGGAACCGAGGGCCTCTTCGACGACGAGCTGTTCGGAGTCATGAAGCGGGGGTCATACCTCGTGAACACGGCACGGGGGAAGATCGCCAACCGTGACGCCGTCGTGCGGGCCCTTCGGAGCGGCCAGTTGGCAGGCTATGCCGGCGACGTCTGGTTTCCCCAGCCCGCACCACAGGACCATCCCTGGCGCACGATGCCCAACCATGGGATGACCCCGCACATCTCGGGGACGTCGCTCTCGGCGCAAGCCCGCTACGCCGCCGGAACCCGGGAGATCCTCGAGTGTTTTCTCGACGGCCGGCCCATCCGCGAGGAGTACCTGATCGTGGACGGCGGCCGACTGGCAGGGACCGGGGCCCACTCCTATGGAGAAGGGAACGCTACCGCTGGCTCGGACGAGGCTACGCGGTTCAACCGCTGACCAACCGAGTGTGGAACTCCTAGGCTCGGTGCCACACTGCCGAGGCCGCCGGTCGAGGAAATGCGGACGTGGTCGAGTGCAACAAGATTCGCTCCTCGGCTCGTCAGAGTGGGTGAGATCTCTGCGTTCGTCCCCTCCCACCTGTGCCGAATCGTCGTAGTTCGCTCTACTACAGCTGCGGACCCATTGGACGGGGTGGAAACTGGATGGACCGAACCGTAGGCGAGGGGAATGAGGAGGACCCCATGGACGGAAACCACCACCTTGCCAAGGTGAGGGTCGCGGGTTCGAATCCCGTCTTCGGTCAAAAGAATATGGCCTGATCCCCGTCTCGGGGACCGGTGGTTGCGAAGCCCGCTGGTTGTCGCTATGCGATACTCAGCCGATGCGGGTGGGGAGTCAGGGCCGCGCTGTAATGGGTGTGGTTGTCGGGGTCGTGTCGTTGTTGGCGTCGCTCCCGTCCGACGGCGTGTCCGGAGCCACGTCCGGCGGCCCGGGGGCTCCGCGGGTGTTGACCGTGGACGACCTCGCGGCGCCGGTGGGGATTGGGCTGACCGACGTGTACTTCGGATGGCACGTCGGCGACAGTCGGCGGGGCGCGGTCCAGAGCGCGTACCGCATCGTGGTCTCCCGCCCCACTCTCGGCGGCCCGGGACGCGGCAAGGCACCGGTGGTCTGGGACAGCGGCAAGGTCCTGTCCGCGGCGCAGGCTTTCGTGCCGTACGGGGGACGCGCCCTTGCGCCGGACACCACCTACCGGTGGACGGTTCGGACCTGGGACGGCTCGGGGGTCAGCGGACCGCTGGCGCCCGTCGAGACATTCGACACTGGCTTGGGCGACGGCGACTGGCACGCGGACTGGATCAAACGACCCACCGTCGAGGTGTTGGACACGCCAGAAACGTTCAACGTCCAGAACACCACCGGCATCTGGGCCAACAAGGACGAGTACAGCTACGTCCGGAAGGAGGCGAAGCTCGGCGGCTCTCCAATCGTCCGGGCCCGGGCGTACGTGTCAGCCGACCAGCAGTACGAGCTGTATGTGAACGGGTCGATGGCCGCCAAGGGCGAGGCCTACGCGTACCCGGACTCGCAGTACTACGAGACCACCGACATCACCCACCTCCTCAAGGCGGGAAAGACCAACGCCTTCGGGATCATCTACAACTGGCAGGGCCCCGGCAAGGGGCGACCGGAGGGCACGCCGGGCGTGATCGCCCGCATAACCGTGCTGCACGCCGACGGCACGGTCGACGTGATCACGACCGATGGCACGTGGAAGGTCCTGCCGGGCGCATGGCTACCGGGTGTCCAGCGCGACGAGGAGGGCGACCCGGTCGACTACACCGAGAACATCAACGGCCCGGCCGAGCCG
>Ga0209698_10006854_pt1 | contig 12052 bp, 10 predicted proteins | sample LitLauG_LLR_2012_FD_187203 | JGI IMG/M metagenome (GOLD analysis project Ga0209698, IMG submission 187203) | Freshwater sediment microbial communities from Pennsylvania, USA - Little Laurel Run_MetaG_LLR_2012 (SPAdes) (version 2) | ecosystem: Environmental > Aquatic > Freshwater > Creek >...
CAACTCAAAGGTTGGGCTCGGGCGAAGAAGATTGCGTTGATTGTGCGGCGGAATCCGCATTGGGTGGATTTGGCTGCCGAGTGGTACCCGTGGATGCGGGAGAGGGTAGGGATGCTTCGACTCCGCAGTGAGGCGTGCTTCGCTCGCCTCCCTGCTGCGCTCAGCATGACATTTGTTTGAGCGGGGGCGAATTACGGTACGGACGTCGCTTCGGCTTGCGCGTACAACTCGTCGATCTGTTTCTTGTAGCGTTCTTCGATTACGCGGCGTCGGAGCTTCATGGTTGGCGTGAGCGCGCCGTTGTCGGCGGTAAATTCGTCCGGGACCAGGATCACGCGCTTCAGCTTCTCGAAGCGGGCCAGGTTCTGATTCTGCTCTTCGACGACTCCTTCATACAGGCTTTGCACCTTCGGGTTCGCCACAAGTTCGGCGCGGGAGGAGAAGTCGACGCCATTCTCTCGTGCCCACTCTTCCAGGCGCGCGAAATTCGGAGAGATCATTACGGCTGCGAACTTGCGCCGGTCTCCGAGAATGGCAGGGACACCGATGTACGGGTTCAGCTTGAGGGCGTTCTCGATGGGCTGGGGCGCGATAAATTTTCCGCCGGATGTTTTGATCAAGTCTTTCTTGCGGTCGGTGACGGAGAGATAACCGTCGGCGTCGATGTTGCCGATGTCTCCCGTTTTGAACCAGCCATCCTGCAAGGCCGCTTTCGTTTCCTCGGGGCGATTCCAGTAGCCTTTGAAGACAGATGGGCCGCGCACCAGAATCTCGCCATCTTCGGCAATGCGGACCTCGAGATTCGGCAGGGTCTTGCCGACCGTTCCGATGCGGTGGTTTACCGGCGTGTTCACGGCGATGACCGGAGACGTCTCGGTGAGGCCGTAGCCTTCGTGGATGCGGATGCCGACGGTCGCATACCACTCGGCGAGTTCGCGCCCGAGCGGCGCGCCTCCGGAAATGAATGTCTCGACCTTGCCCCCCATGCCGGCGCGGATCTTCGAGAAAACGACCTTGTACGCGAGGCGCCAGCGCCGCGACTGCGGAATTGTTCCCGCCAGGATTTCAGGCTTGTACTCGCGTCCGACTGCCAGGGCCCAGTCGAAGATCGAGCGCTTGGGAAATCCCTGGGCCTGGCGTTCGGCCTGCGCATAGATCTTCTCGTACACGCGTGGCACCGCAACGAAGAGCGACGGCTTTACCTCGAGCAATGCTTGCGGCAGTCGTTCGATGAAGGGACAGTACGCGAGCGTGACTCCGTGGTACAGCATGGAAAAATCCACATGCCGCGCGGTGATATGACAAAGGGGCAGGAAGGAGATGCTGACCAGTCCCGGCTGCATACTGAAGCCGAGCAGGGCACAGCCAATATTGGAGGCGATGTTGCCATGCGTCAGCATGGCGCCCTTTGAAGTGCCCGTTGTGCCTGAGGTGTAGACGATGGTCGCCAGATCGTCCGGAGTGATGGAGCGAGCCTGTTGTTCGATCTGGGGCGGAAGTTGATCCGGACCCTGGCGGGTGATGTGGCTCATGGGGGTGCAGCGGTCCGCGAATCGGGACAAGTCGCCGGTGAATTCAATTTCGTCCATCACGATGATCTTCTCGATGTGAGTCTGCGGAAGAATCGAGAGCACTTTGTGTAAGTGTCGATCGGAGGAGACGAAGATCATGCGGCAGCCGGAATCGTTCAGAGCGAAAGCGGTCTGTTCGGCGGTCAGTGTGGTGTAGAGAGGAACACTGACGGCTCCGAGAAGCAGGGTGGAGATATCGGCGACGGGCCACTCAGGGCGATTTTCACTCAGGATAGCGATGCGGTCGCCGGTCTTGATTCCCCAGGATTGCAGAGCGGTTGCGGTTCGGGCGACTTTCTGACTGAACTCACGCGACGAAACCGGAAGCCATTGCCCCGACACCCGGTGAAGCATGATGGAATCGAGGTTGCGGCCGACGGCGGTGAAGAAGATGTCGTTGAGAGTGGCGATACGCATCGCGTCTAAAGGGCCCGGGGCAGAATCTCGCGGGAGAATCTGAGGGAACTGTACTGCGTTTTAGAGGTTTTCAGCAACGCGAAAGGGAGGGGCGACAGTTACTCAAGATGGATCATGTAGCCCCGGACGCATTCGTCCGGGTGGGTGCGAGGGCTGTCTGCTGTCAAAGATAACAGCCGGGAATCACCGAGGCTGCCGGCACGCTCCCCTTCGCTTCGCTCAGGCTCGCGGGGCGGACGAAGGCGTCCGCCCCTACACAACCTCGGTTTACTCCGAGCGCACTGACAGGTTAAGCTAGGCGGGACTCCCGTGGGGGGAGTTCCCAATGAAGAGAATGCTTTCTGGCCTGCTGGCAGCAGGGCTGTTGGCGGGCGCATTCGCAACCACTACCCCTGCATTTGCTCAAACCAAGAAGGAGGCGCCGGGCATGCCCAAAGTGGGCGATGTGGCTCCTGATTTCACGCTGAAATACTTCACGGGAAGTGACTTGAAGGATGTGAAGCTCAGTGACTACCGTGGAAAGAAAAATGTCGTTCTAGCGTTTTACATCTTCGCGTTTACCGGTGGTTGAACGCTGCAAATGAAAAACTTCCAGGCACAACTGAAAACCCTGGAAGCTGCCGACACCCAGGTCCTGGGTGTGAGCATGGATAGCGCATTCGCCAACAAAGCTTTTGCCGACTCGATTGGAGTTACCTTCCCGCTGCTGAGCGACTGGGGCGGCAAAGTTACCCACGATTGGGGAATCTATAAAGACGAATATCAGGCCCCGCGCCGCGTGAACTTCCTGATCGGGAAAGACGGGAAGATCATCGAGGAGCAGGTGGACAAGGACGCCATTGATCCGACGAAGATCGTGGATGCTTGTCAGCGGCCGAAGATGAAGGAGTAGGGCGGCTAAACCTCGTTTTTTAGTGATTTGGGCGGCGCGGCCGAAAGCCGCGCCCTTTCAACCGCTCGCGGCATACTTTATCCAGAATCAACGGCTAAACTTTCGAAATCCGTTTTTCGTCAGAAAAGTTGTCAAGAGGGCTTGCGGAGGGATTTTGGACTATCTTGCTGATTCGGCGGGATAAATAAAGTTGAAAACCTTGCCGGGTAATTTGGGTGAATTTGCTATTCTGGAATTAGAGAGGAAAAATGGCGCAAGCTTCAGGCTTGCGCCATTTCTTTGCGCTGGTAACACATGACCCGGATGGATTCGTTTACAGGGTAGGGATGCTTTGACTCCGAACGAGTTCGCTTCGCGTACTCGTTCTGCGCTCAGCATGACAGGAGTATTTGGCTGCTGCAACTCGCCGGATTCCATGTAGTTACCGTACCGGAAACTTAGGCGGCTCTATGGGGTTTATAGGACTTGTGGGTAAGATCATCGTGAACGGATTTTGGTTCCGTCGAGGCGAGGATATGAAAACGAGCAAGTTGTGGGCCTGGATGATTCTGGTAGCGAGCATTGCGTTTGTGCTGCAATTTTCAACCTTGGCGAGCGCGCAAGATTCTGACGATCAGGACCAGTCGCAGGATCCTCCGAGCCGCGTGGCGCGGCTGAATTACTCGCAGGGATCCGTATCGTTCCGTCCGGCCGGCGAAGACGATTGGGTTACTGCTGTGCCGAACCGGCCACTCGTGACCGGCGACGATTTGTGGGCTGACGAAGATTCCAGAGCCGAAGTGCACGTGGGCTCGGCGGCGCTCCGTTTGGGAGCCCAGACCGGAATCACGCTGCTGGCGCTGGATGACAACACGGCCCAGATCCGGCTGGCGCAGGGATCGCTCATCGTTCGCGTCCGTCACGTGGATGACGACGACACCTATGAAATCGATACGCCGAACGTGGCCTTTACCCTGCTGCAACCGGGCGAGTATCGGCTGGACGTGAGTCAGGACGGAAGCCGGACCGTGGTTACCACGTGGCACGGACGCGGGCACGTTACGGGTGGAGGATTTTCTTACAACGTTGTGGCCGGTCAGTCGGCGACGTTCACCGGCGATCAGAATCATCTGGATTACGACTTGAATCAGGTTCCCGGTCGGGATGGCTTAGACGATTGGGCATTCGATCGGGATGACCGCGAAGATCGCGCAGACTCGGCGAACTATGTTTCGCGGGAAATGACTGGCTACGAAGATCTGGATGAGTATGGCGACTGGAGCTACGTCGCGGGCTATGGCCCGTGCTGGCACCCGCGAGCGATTGTGGCGGGATGGGCGCCGTACCACTTCGGACACTGGGCCTATGTTGGGCCCTGGGGCTGGACGTGGGTGGAAGATGAGGCCTGGGGATTTGCACCGTTCCACTATGGCCGCTGGGCATTCGTGAACAGCGGATGGTTCTGGGTACCGGGACCAGTGGTGGTGCGTCCGGTGTGGGCGCCGGCATTGGTGGCTTTTGTTGGTGGCGGCCCGGGATTCCATTTCTCGGCGGGCGTTGGCGTGGGATGGTTCCCACTGGGTCCGGGAGAAGTCTACGTTCCCGGTTATCACGTGAGCCGCACGTACGTGAATAACATCAACATCACCAACACGACGGTGAATGTCACGCACGTGACAAACGTGTACAACACGGTGATCGTCAATCGGAGCACGACGATCAACAACATCACGTATGTGAACCAGCGCGTGACCGGTGGCGTGACCGTTGTATCGCACGACACGTTTGTGAATGCGCGGCCTGTGGCACAGAATGTCATGCGAGTCGACGCGAGGGAAGTGATCGCGGCTCCGGTGACTCGTGCGGTGGCGGTTGAACCGGTGCGGACGAGCGTGGTCGGCGCGGGGCGTCCCGTCTCAGCGAGACCGCCGGCGGCGGTGATCAGCCGTCCGGTTGTGGCGGTTCGGACTCCGCCACCGCCGGTGCGTTCGATCGAGCAGCGGCAGGCGCAGGCGGGAGGACATTGGAATGAGCAGGCGCTGGTGCGGCCGGTGGGTCCGGCACAGCCTGCTCCGCCGGTCACCCAGAATGCGCGGCCGCAACCGAACCAGGAAGGGTTCCGGCCCTTTGGGCAACAGGGCCCCGCGAACAACCCGAATGCTGACGACAGTGGCCGGGTCAAGCCGATGTTGAAGCCGCAGCCGCGCGTCTACGAGCAGCAGGGATCTCCGGTGGAGGAAAACCGGAACATGCCGGCACAGCAGAATCGGATGGGCCAGCCGGATCAGAATCGGCCCGCCCCGCCGGAGAATCGCGAGTCCCGTCCGCAGCAACCGGCGCCGCAGGAGACGCATCCTCTCGTGAGGCCTGCGCCTCCGGTGCAGCAGCGTACGCCGGAGCAGGAGCATCAACAGGAGCAGAAGTTCAACCAGTGGCACGAGCAGCGGCCGTCACCGCCTCCTCCACAACCGAAACCGGAGTCCCACCCGCAGCCTCAGAAGCCGGAGAAGCCGCCGAAGAAGTGACGTTGACGCTCACGCCGCGCCCTGTGATAGGGTTCGCATGAGGCGCGAGTGGGAAGCGAAAAAAGATGATAACGCCGGGAGCGGTGGGACCTCTGCCGGCGTTGTTTGGTTGACGGAGGGTTCAGGTCGTGATCCCGAGCGTCTACCCCTCTATCGGGATTGTCATTCCGAGCACAGCGAGGAATCTCTACTTCCAGTAGCGCACTTCGGGTAGGGATGCTTCGACTGCGCAGTGAGGCTCGCGTCGCTCGCCTCACTGCTCCGCTCAGCCTGACAGACGAACTGCCCGGTTCCGATAGGGTTATGCTGTTTTCTAAACAAGTCGAGCCCCTGATCAAGCGATGAGCGAAGAGAAACGTCCGACGATCAACTGGATGGATTTTCTGTGGCTGCTGTTTCTCGCGGGCCTGGCCTTGCTTCCGCCGCTCAAGGAGTATCACAAGCAGCTCATCCTGCTTGCCTTCGGTATCGTTCAGCTTAGTGAAGGATGGGTGGTGGAGCGGTTGCCGGTGCGTGGCGCCGTGTATGTGGTGCTGATCAAAATTGGGCTGGCCACTCTGTTGGTGAACCACACCGGAGAGATCAGCATTAACAGCAGCTACTGGCCGATTTTCTTTCTGCCGGCAGTGACGGCCGCAGAATTCTTTTCACCACTGACGACGCTGCTCTGGACGACGGTGGCGTCTGCAGCCTATTGCTCGTACCTGTACCTGGATCCCGAGGTGCAGGAACTGGAAATTCCGACAGAAAGTTATGGCCTGCTGGCGATCCGGATTTTGTTTTTCTTTCTGGCGGCGATGCTGGTGAACCGGTTTGTGGTACAGAGCCGGAGACTGACCTTGCAATATCAGGAAACGGCGGAAACCCTGGCAGAGACCAACCGGCGGCTGGAACAGGCGCAGGCGGAGGCGCGGCGTTCGGAGCGGCTGGCGGCGCTGGGACAACTTTCCGCTGGCTTGGCGCACGAGATCCGCAATCCACTCGGGGTCATCAAAGGGTCGGCGGAGATGCTTACGCAGAAAGTGGCCGGCACGAATCCGCTGGCAACGGAGCTGGCGGGTTACATCTCGACGGAGACGAACCGGCTGAGCGCGCTGGTGACGCGCTTTCTGGACTTCGCCCGGCCACTGCATGCCGATCTTGCGCCCAGCGATATTTCGGCGGTCTTGGATCGGGCGCTGAACGATGTCGCGCGTCTGTGGAAGGGAGCGCCGGTTGCGGTGCAGAAAGAGTATCCGCCGAATCCGCCGCTGGTGGCACTGGATGAAGGACTGTGCGAGCAGGCATTCGTCAACCTGATTCAGAACGCATATGACGCCATGGGTGCGGAAGAGGGCGGTGTACTAGGGGTTACAATGGCAAGCGCCCGACGCAATACGCGCGATCGCACCAATGTGGATGGTGTGGAGATCCGCATTGCCGACACCGGGCCCGGGATTCCGCCGGAACTGCGGGAGCAGATCTTCAATCCGTTCGTGACCAGCAAGAAAAGCGGCGTGGGTCTGGGCTTGTCGATTGTGTCGAGGATCGTGGATGGTCATCACGGTTCCATACGAGTTGAAGACTCGCCTGCAGGGACACAGGAAAAACGGGGCGCCTGTTTTGTCGTGTTCTTTCCGGCCGCGACCGAGTCGCAGGCAACAGCGGAAACTGCGCACCTGGTAATTTCGTGAAGAGGTCAAATCGAGGACCCTGTCCCAATGCCCGCCATTCTGATTGTTGAAGACGAAGCCAAGATGCGCCGCCTGCTTGAGTTGAATCTGGGGGAGGATGGCTTCACGACCTTTTCGGCCGGGGATGCCGAGACCGGACTCAAACTACTGCGTGACAATCCCGTCGATCTGGTGGTGACGGATCTGAAGCTTCCGGGAATGAATGGGCTGGAGTTTCTGCAAACCATCAAGCGGCAGAATGAAGCCCTGCCGGTGGTGGTGATGACGGCGTTCGGCAGCGTGGAAACGGCTGTGGAGGCGATGAAATCGGGTGCCAGCGATTACGTTCTCAAACCATTTGCGCTGACCGAAATGCGGATGGTCATTCATAAGGAATTGGATGTCCGGAATCTGCGGGAAGAGAACCGGTCGCTGCGCGAGGCCTTGGGCAAGAAGTACGTACATCCCAATGTGGTGGCGCGCAGTCCGAAGATGCAGGAGGTGCTGGCGACCGTGGAACGGGTGGCGCCTACGAATGCGACGGTGCTGCTGGGCGGCGAGAGCGGTGTGGGCAAAGATTTGATCGCGCGCGCGATTCATGAGAAATCGCGGCGGGCCAAGGGGCCGTTTCTCAAGATCAACAGCACGGCGATTCCGGAGAATCTGCTGGAGAGCGAGTTGTTTGGATTTGAGAAAGGAGCGTTCACCGGGGCGGTGGCTAGCAAGCCGGGGAAATTCGAATTGGCCGACAAGGGGACGCTGTTTCTGGATGAGATTGGCGATGTGCCTCCGGCGATGCAGGTGAAGCTGCTGCGCGTGCTGCAGGAGCGGGAATTTGAGCGGCTGGGCGGCACCAAGACCGTGAAGGTCGATGTGCGGCTGATTGCGGCGACCAATCGCGATTTGCGCGAGGCGCTGGAGCAGGGGACGTTCCGCGAGGATCTCTACTACAGGCTTAACGTTGTGCCGATTGATATCGCGCCGCTGCGGGAGCGGAAGGAAGATGTTCCGGATCTCGTCAATCTGTTTGTCACGCGATTTGCGGGTGAGTCGGGGAAGGTGATCGAAGGCATCACGCCCCAGGCCATGCAGGTGCTGGTGAATTATCACTGGCCGGGGAACGTGCGGGAGTTGCAGAACATTGTGGAACGAGCGTGTGCGTTGTCGAAGGGGCCGCGGCTGGAGGCGGAAGATATCCATATTGATGCGCGTCCATCGAAAGCGGGCAATGGAGCGCCGGGATTTTTACCCGACGGGATGACGCTGGAGCAGTGGGAAGACGAGATGGTGCAGGAAGCTTTGAAGAGAGCGAACGGCAACAAGAGCCAGGCAGCGCGACTGCTGGGGCTGTCGCGGAATGCGTTGCGGTATCGGTTGTCGAAGATCGGCATCGCGGACGAGAGCGAGAAGGAGATGTAGGGATTTGCGGGAGTGCCCCGGGGCCTCACAGACGGACGGGTGATTTGTAACGGGGATTCTTCCAACAGTAGAGCGGGAGAGACCGACGTACGCCTAGAACCTCTTTCGAAGGAATTCAAAAAGCACATAACCGATGAGCGCGGCGACCATGGCGATCTCAAAATTAGCAATGGTGAAAACGTCTTCGATTGCCCAAGCCACCCCCCTTCTCTGACCCATGCCAGAGCGCTCATACTCACCCATCAAGAGATTGGCGTAAAAGAGAAAGACGATGAAACCTACCTCGATCACCGCTCTCCAGACGCCTTTTTTCATAGGCAGATACCTGCTCCAACACCGAACCGAGATGGTAACGGATTGTGGACGAAACCAAGTCCGTTACACTCCGTCGAAAGTCCCACATGCCCCAGAGTTGTCAGGCGCGATATACATTGTTTCTGTCGCATGTTTCTGAACATTTTCTGGACCTCAAGGAGCAGCCACTATGTCAGGATCGACTGAGTCGCAAAGAGGCTTTCTGTCCCGTCGCCGCTTCGTCTGCTGGGCCAGTTCGCTGGCCGCGGCTCTGGGCGCGACGCCTCTGGTTTCCTCCGCCAAGGCTGTTTCATCGCCGACCGCATCGTCCGATGGTGCGGATGAGGATTACTACGCGAAGCTTGGAGTCCCGACGATTATCAACGCCGCCGGCACCTATACCACGCTCACTGCTGCCTGCATGCCCCCGGAGGTTCTGGCGGCAGTGCAGAAGGCGGCGCTTCATCCGGTCCGTTTGCACGATTTGCAGCAGAAGGCGGGGGAGTACATCGCGCGTCGCCTCAGGTGCGAGGGGGCGGTCGTGACGTCGGGGGCTTCGGGCGCCATCACACTGGCGACTGCCGCTTGCCTGCAGTATGCCAACAACGGCAACATTCTGGACATGCCGCAGGCGATTGACGGCAGGAAGAATCAGGTCATCGTGCAGCGCGCGCACCGCTATGAGTATGACCGCGCCATGTATCTCTGCGGAGCGCGGGTGACCGAGGTGGTCACGCTCGACGACTATAAGCGGGCGTGCAGCGCAGGCAACGCGGTGATGACGAATTTTTTCAATGCTGCGGAAGACGAGGACGGGATCGCAGGGAGCGCGCAGATTGGCCGGGAAGAGTGGCTGCGGGTCGCGCACGAGCACAACATTCCGTGCCACCTGGATGCCGCCGCCGACATGCCGCCGATCTCGAATCTATGGAAATACACCGGCATGGGATTCGACCTGGTCGCTTTTTCCGGGGGCAAAGGGATACGCGGTCCGCAGAACGCAGGTCTTCTTCTGGGCCGAAAGGTCCTGACCGATCTGGCCCACGCGAACAACAATCCGGGAGACGGGGTTGGCCGCGGTATGAAGGTAGCGAAGGAACAGATCGTGGGCATGGTGGCTGCGGTCGACTGGGTTCTCTCGCACACGGAAGAGTCGATGCAAGGCGACTACCAGAAGCGGGCTGATCTCATCGCCAGCGCGGTGAAGGGCATCCCATCGGTCAGGACGGAAACGGTGACTCCTAAGATCGCTAACCATGTTCCCCATCTGCTCATACGCTTCGACCCGGCGGTCACTGGCGTCACCACTGGCCAGATCGTCGAAGCTTTGCGCATGGGGACGCCTTCGATTGAACTGAACCCGAACACCGGCCAGAAGCCCAACCAGGGCATCCCGGCGGATGCCAACACACTGGTGGTTGGAGTCTGGATGTTGCAGCCCGGTGAAGATGCGCTCGTGGGCCAGCGAATTCGCGCGGCCCTCACAAGAAAAGCCTGAGACTCAAAACACCGGCCGTCAGGTCCATGACTGAGAGGGTGAGTTTTCGCTAACCAGCTTTCGTTGACTTGCCGATTCGATCAACGTAATATCTGCCGCTGATGATCGGCCAGACCATCTCCCGCTACCGCATCATCGAGTTCCGAAAAATTCTCGATCACAGCGGCATCGTGTGGAATTGCTGGACGGGGGCGTTAGCGCGTCTGGGCGTGGCTCGTGCGAATGCCTTGCAAGCGAGAACGTTGCAGCGAGCGGACGCCGATGCTGCCCGCGTTCGGGCGCTGGCTGCCTACAAAGACTTCCTCACCTTGTGGAAGGACGCCGACCCTGATATCCCGATCCTGAGGCAAGCCAAGGCAGAGTACGCGAAGCTGCAATAACGCAGGGCTCCGTGTTCCATCAAATTGCATAGGTCCGCCGGCGCAAAGAACGCGCCTCAGGATGACGATGAGCGGCGGGGGAGTTGCAACCTTATTCAGACTTCAGAAGCATGCAGGTTACGTCGTCGTGCTGGGGGGTGTTGCCGACGAAGACGTCTAATTCGCTCATCAGGCGCTTGAGCATGTCGGCGGGAGTGAGGGATTTGCTGGCGTCGATTGCCGTCAGCATGCGAGGCTCGCCGTATTCTTCGTCACGCGCATTCACCGCTTCGACCAGGCCGTCTGTAAAGATCACCAGCCAGTCTCCTGGGGCGAGCGTCACGGTCGCGGCTTCATATTTCGCTTCCGGCATGATGCCGAAGGGCAGGCCGCCGACGTCGAGGCGCTCAATCTGCCCGCTGGTGCGGCGCAGGACGGGATTGTTGTGGCCGGCGTTGATGTAGTGCACGGTGCGATTCACGGCGTCGTATTCGGCGAGGAATGCCGTGGTGAAGCGAAGGCCTCCCTGGCTGTTGGAGCAGGCGTAGCGGTTCATGTTCGAAGCCAGCTCCTGCAATGGGACCTGCGCCGTGGAGAGCGTTTTCAGACTTGCCTGGAATGTCGCCATGAGCATGGCGGCGGGGATACTTTTGCCGGCGACATCGGCGACGGCGAGTACAACACGATTCTCTTCAATTGTCTTGCCCGGGCGAGGGAAGACGTCGTAGTAATCGCCCGCGACGGTGTTTGCCGGGCGCGTGGAGTAGGCGATGGCCAGGCCGGGAATCTGCGGCGGCGTTCCGGGGAGGAGCCACGTCTGGATCTCACGCGCGATCTGGAGATCGCGCTTCATGACGACGCGGTCGGCGATTTCAAGAATGAGCAGCAGCAACAGAATGAGGGCGCCCCAGAAGTGGAGATCAAACTCTGTGGTGTAGACCTTGCCTCCGTCGCCGGTGTATTGAAATCCGGCGTGCGGAATGACCAGCAGAATCAGAGCGAACAGCAGAAGAACGCGGCGCGCGGGCGAGAGTTTCTCGAAGACGGCCCAGAAAAATTCCTTGATGACATGCAGATGATGGCCCTTGCGGGTCAAGCCGTCCGGTGTCTTGGCCGCGACGTCCTTCGAATAGAGACGATAGCTGGCGCGGGCTTCGGATTCGAATTGCGACCAGAGCTGGCTGACCTCAAGTCCTTCGGTCACGCGTCGCCAAAAATTGCGCAGGTGGACCCTGAATGGAACTGGCTGCGGGGCGGGCTGTCCGGTGGTGGGAGGGGCGGCCATGCGGATACCGAAATTATAGAAGCTTTTCTGAAATCTGAGCACCGCCGCTGCTTTCACCACCGGAGATACAGAGGATCACACAAGGCTCCCTTTCTAGAACAGGCTCAACTGCTCATCGAAAGACTGGACCGGCCATTTGGTTGCGAATGAAGATCGATCGG
>Ga0209698_10006856_pt1 | contig 12052 bp, 10 predicted proteins | sample LitLauG_LLR_2012_FD_187203 | JGI IMG/M metagenome (GOLD analysis project Ga0209698, IMG submission 187203) | Freshwater sediment microbial communities from Pennsylvania, USA - Little Laurel Run_MetaG_LLR_2012 (SPAdes) (version 2) | ecosystem: Environmental > Aquatic > Freshwater > Creek >...
CGCTCGGGGTCATCCTCTATTACCTTGCCACCGGCGTGCGACCCTATGGCGCCCCGGTCTCGGTGCGTGGCCTGCGCCGCCGCCTGTACGACGATCCGGTGCCGCCACGGGCGCGCCAGGGCGCCATTGCCCCCTGGCTGCAGGAGATCATCCTGCACTGCCTGGAAGTGGACCCCGAACGCCGCTATGCGAGCGCCGCGCAACTGGCCTTCGAGCTCACCCACCCGCAAGGCGTGGCCCTTACCGCCCGCGCCGCCGCCACGCGCGGGCAATCGATCTGGGAACGCATGCGCCGCCTCACGCTGCGCCTGGCCGCCCGCCCTACCCTGCGCACGACCGCGCAGCAGTTGAACCGGGCCCCCATCGTGATGGCCGCCGTCGACCTGACCCAGGAGTGGGAAGCCCTGGCCGATGCCTTGCGCACGGCCGTGCGCCATGTGCTCAATGCCGCACCCGATGCCCGTCTGGCCTGCGTTTCGGTGCTGCGCACGAACCGGCTGGCGATGGACGTCAATGTGGACGAGGCCGGCAACCACCGCCACGTGCAGCGCCTGGTGCAATTGCAGCACTGGGCCCGCCCGCTGGCGCTGCCCGAAGGGCGGGTCACCTTCCACGTGCTCGAATCGCCCGAGCCGGCACCGGCGATACTCGATTACGCGCACAGCAACCGGGTCGATCACATCGTCATCGGATCGCGCGGGGCCTCGTCGCTGCGCCGCTACCTGGGCAGCGTCTCGACGCAGGTCGTGGCGCAGGCGGCCTGCACGGTCACGGTGGTGAAGGTGGCCGGCGAGGAGCGTGCCGGCCCAGTGCTCAGCGCTTGACGCCGCCGAGCAAGGCCGCGCGGCGCAAGGGCTTGCGCTCGCCCGGCGCGTGGCCGGCATCGGCCGCCGCCGGCGGCGCCGGATCCGCGCCGGCCGTGGCGGCCGGGCTGGGTTCGTAGGGCTTGAGGAAAAAGTCGTCGATCGGCGCTGCGCCAGGGCGTTCGCGCATTTCGCCACGCGCGCGCCCCTCGTGGCGGGATTCGCCCCGCGGCTCGGCGCGGGGCTCGCGCCGGCTGCGGCCGCGAGCGGCGTCGCCACTCGAGCCGGACTCCTCGCGCACGGGGCGCCGGGGCGCCGCGGCCAGTGTCACGCCCGCCGGCACGATGGCGGTCTTGATGAGGCGCTCGATGGCTGCGACGTTCTTGTCGTCGGCCCCGCTGGCGATCGTGATCGCCAGACCGGAAGCCCCGGCGCGGCCGGTGCGGCCGATGCGGTGCACGTAATCCTCCGGCGCGAACGGCACGTCGTAGTTGATGACGCCGGGCAATTCGGTGATGTCGAGCCCGCGCGCGGCCACGTCGGTGGCCACCAGCACGCGGATGGTGCCGGCCTTGAAGGCTTCGAGCGCCTTCATGCGCTCGTCCTGCGTCTTGTCGCCGTGAATCGCATCGGCGTTGATGCCATCGCGCTGCAGATCCTTGGCCAGTCGGCGCGCGCCGATCTTGGTGTTCACGAACACCAGCACCTGCGGCAGGTCGCGCTCGCGCAGCAGGGCCAGCAGCGCCGCGCTTTTCTCGGACTCGTGCACCTTGACCAGTTCCTGGCGCACGTTGCTGGCGGTCGAATTGCGCTGCGAGACCTCGACCAGCACCGGCTCGTTCAGGAAATTGCCGGCCAGACGCTTGATTTCCTCGGAGAAGGTGGCCGAGAACATCAGGCTCTGGCGTTGCTTGGGCAAGAGCTGCAGGATGCGCGAGATGTCAGGCAGGAAACCCATGTCGAGCATGCGATCGGCCTCGTCGAGCACCACCGTCTGCACCTGCCCCAGCGAGGTGTTCTTCGACTGCAGGTGGTCGAGCAGGCGCCCCGGCGTGGCCACGATGATCTCGACCCCGGCCCGGAGCGCCTCGGTCTGCGGATTCATGTCGACGCCGCCGAACACCACGGCACAGCGCAGCGGCGAATGCGCCGCGTATTGCTGCACGTTGGTGGCGACCTGGTCGGCCAGTTCCCGGGTCGGCGCGAGGATCAGTGCGCGCACCGGATGGCGTGCCGGCGACATGCTGGTGCTGGCAAAGGGCATCAGCCGGTGCAATATCGGCAAGGCAAAGCCCGCCGTCTTGCCGGTACCGGTCTGCGCCGCACCCATGACGTCCTTGCCGCTCAGGACGATCGGGATCGCCTTGGACTGGATCGGCGTGGGCTTTTGGTAACCGAGCGCACGCACCGCGGAAACCAGGCGCGGATCCAGGCCGAAATGGTCGAAATCGGAATAATCGGACATCAGCAACACGTCTTCCGGAAGGCTCTGGGCATACCCGCCCGCCCCGGGCGGCGGTTGGGCGCGGCACCGGCAGTGCCACAACGGAGGGGTGGGGGTAGCAGCAGCAGCGCACCAGGCGCCGGCGGTTTTACGCGCATGGGCAGGATCTCATAGGCGGATATTACTCGCTCCCGGCCTCCCTGACGCTTCGGGACCGGGCCGCCGTGGCGCTCCGTCAATAGAGCCGGAACACGACCCCGGACGGAGCCGCCTCGATGACCTCGATGATCTTGCCCTGCACGCGCAGCTGGCGCGCCATGCGCAGGTCCAGCGTAATCTGGCGCACGTTCGGGCCGTCGTGCATATCGGCCGCTGCCGATGCCCCGGCCACGGCCGCGGCGCCGGGCGTCCGGGCCGGCGCGGCGGCAAGGGCATCGGCATCGCGGCGCTCGAACACCGCCCGACCCAGACTGTCCAGGCCCAGGTAACGAATTTCAATGGTTGCGCGGTCGGCACCGTTATGGTGCCCCATCAGGCCGCCGACCCAGCCCATGGAATCGGGCTGGCGCAAGGCGATACGCACCAGCAACTCACCGTTGCCGGCATAACCCTCGCCGTCGGGACGGTTAACGGAAAGCGGTGCGGACGGCGCCTCGGGTGGACTTACCGGAGCCGTGGAGCAGCCCGCCACAAGGCTCAGCAGCAGCGTGCCGGCCAGCACCGCCGGGCGGCGCGCGATCAATGGGTGCAAAGCGCGGATGCCCATGGCGTCAGGCCGGCCCGATCCGCCCCAGCCGGTAACGACGCCACATGCGGCCCAAGGGGCTGGCCGGTGCGGCCACGCTGGCGGCCGAGGCGCGCCGCACATCGAGCGCACTATCGCCGAGTGCCAGGGTCACATGGCGCAGATGCACGCGCGGCGCGCCATCGAGGTAGGCGGCCATCATCGAGCGGTCGGCCAGCTCGTTGATGCGGCCGCACAGACCCATTGCGGCGTGCGCCACGCGCCGCGCCGCCGGACCGTCGAAGCTGGCCGGCGAACCGCCGGCGCGCAACAGCCGATAGGCCATATATCCCACCGAATCCAACTCGGACAGGCGTGGCACGTGCAGTCGCGCTGCCGTATCGAGCAAGGGGTCGCGCAGCTCGCGCCCGACCAGCAGCACGGCCATGGGCAGGTGCAGCGGCGACTGGTGCGTGGTCCACGCCACGATCTGGCGCAAGGCCAGGTCGGGCAGGCGTTCCGCCTCGTCGATCACGACGGCCATCCGCCGGCCGGCCGCGTGGCGCTGCGCCAGGGCCACCTGCAATTGCAGTACCGCGTGCGGGCCGCTGGCCTCGCAGCTGAGTTCGTCGGCTATCAGCGTGCACAGGTCCGCCCGGCCCAGTGCCGGCGGAGCCAGCAGGGCGACGTCCATGGCCGCCGGGGCACAGCTGCGCAACATGCGCGCCAGCAGGGTCTTGCCGCTGCCGGCTTCACCACACAAGGCAACCAGGCCCTTGCCCAGGCGCACGTGGGACAGTACTTCGTACAGGAGCCGCGCCCGCCCGCCGGTGCCGCAGAAGAGGTCGGTCTTGGGCGTGGCTTGGAAGGGTGCGCTGCGCAGCCCGAAATGATCCAGGTATTGCAGGCGTCCGGTCGCGGTGTCGGCCGCGGCGGGCGACAGCAGCACGTCCGGCGCCGGCGCTGCCGCCGGTGGGCGTCGCAAGGACCAGTTGGCCAACAGGCTCATAGCGCCGATACTCCCGCGAGTTCGCCACAGGGTCATGGCGTATCGCCGCATGCTACGGCCGGCGCCGGCACCTGATGCGCCGAACAAGCGCACGCGAGCTGTGCAAATTGGCGGTTCGGGAGCTCTCGCGCCGCTGGCGCGCGCCGCCGGCGCTTCTGCTCTACAGTAGCGGCCGCACCTGCCGCCCCCGCGCCCGGGCGGCCCTCACGTCGGAGACCGACCCCATGTTGCAGCAGGACATCGTTTTACCGCGAAGCGGCCGCCGGCCGACGGCCCGCTAGTCATGGCCGCCCCGATCACGAATGTCGAGGACCTGCGGCGCCTGGCCCAGCGCCGGGTGCCGCGCATGTTCTACGACTACGCCGATTCCGGTTCCTACACCGAAGGCACCTACCGGGCCAACGAAAGCGACTTCGCGCGCATCTTGCTGCGCCAGCGCGTCGCCATGGACATCGCCGACCGTTCCACGCGCTCGACCATGATCGGCACGCCGGTGGCGATGCCCGTGGCGCTGGCACCCACCGGCCTGACCGGGATGCAGCACGCCGATGGCGAAATCCTGGCCGCGCGCGCGGCCGCCGCCTTCGGCGTGCCCTTCACCTTATCGACGATGAGCATCTGCTCCATCGAAGACGTCGCCGCCGCAAGCCCAGCACCGTTCTGGTTCCAGGTCTACGTCATGCGCGACCGCGCCTTCATCGAACGTCTGATCCGCCGCGCCCAGGCCGCCGGCTGCAGCGCGCTGATGCTGACCTTGGACCTGCAGGTGCTGGGTCAGCGCCACAAGGACATCCGCAACGGCCTGTCGGCGCCCCCCAAGCCCACGCTGGCCAACCTGCTGAACCTGGCCACCAAGCCGCGCTGGTGCCTGGGCATGTTGGGCACGCGGCGGCGCCAGTTCGGCAATATCGTCGGGCATGTCTCGGGGGTCGATGACATGAGTTCGCTCTCGGCCTGGACCGCGCAGCAGTTCGATCCGAGCTTGAACTGGAACGATGTCGAATGGATCAAGCGCCTGTGGGGCGGCAAGCTGATCCTCAAAGGCATCCTCGATCCGGAGGACGCGCGCCACGCGGTCGATACCGGTGCCGATGCGCTCATCGTCTCCAACCATGGCGGGCGCCAGCTCGACGGCGCTCCCAGCGCCATCGAAGCGCTGCCGGCGGTGGTGGCCGAGGTCGGCGAGCGCATCGAGGTCTGGATGGACGGCGGGATACGCTCGGGCCAAAGCGTGCTCAAGGCCCTGGCCCTGGGTGCCAAGGGCACGCTGATCGGGCGTGCCTTCCTGTATGGACTGGGCGCGCTGGGGGAGCCGGGCGTGCGCAACTGCCTGGAACTGATCCAACGCGAACTGGACGTGACAATGGGCTTTTGCGGCTGCACCCGCATCGAGCAGATCCAGCGCAGCGTGCTGGTGCGCTAGGCGCCGCTGGCCAAGGCCGGTCGGCGCCGCGCCGGCCAACGGTGCGCTAGCCCGCCGGCGCGAAGCGAAAGGTCGATACCGCTTCGCTGAGCCGATCCGCCTGCTCGGTCAAGGTGGCGGCGGCGGCGGCCGTCTGTTCCACCAGCGCGGCATTTTGCTGCGTGACCTTGTCCATGTCGTTCACGGCATCGTTCACCTGCCCGATCCCCGAGCCCTGCTGTTGCACCAGGGACGCGATCTCGCCGATCATGGTGGCGACCTGCTGCACCTGCTGCACGATCTCGCGCATCGATTCTTCCGCGGTGCGCACGCTGCGCGTGCCGGCCTCGACGCTGCCCACCGAGGTGTCGATCAGGGTCTTGATTTCGCGCGCCGCCACGGCGCTGCGTTGCGCCAGGCTGCGCACCTCGCCGGCGACGACCGCAAAACCCCGGCCCTGTTCCCCCGCGCGCGCCGCCTCGACCGCGGCATTGAGCGCCAGGATGTTGGTCTGGAAGGCGATCCCGTCGATGACGGAAATGATCTCGGCGATCTTGCGGCTGGAGGCGGAGATCTCCTCCATCTGCGCCGTGACCTGCCCCACCACGGCGCCGCCGTGCACCGCCGCGGCGCTGGCCTTGACCGCCAGTTCGTTGGCCTGGCGTGCCGTGCTCGAGGTCGACTGCACCGACGCGGCCATCTGCTCCATCGAGGCGGCGGTCTGCTCCAGATTGCCGGCCTGCTGCTCGGTGCGCGCCGACAGGTCCAGGTTGCCCTGGGCGATTTCGCGCGACGCGTGGTGCAGGCCGTCGGTCTGGGACAGCACGTCCTCGATCAGGGTCCTTTGGTTGGCGCTCATCTGGTTGATCGCGCGCAACATCATGCCGATCTCGTCACTGCGCCCGAGTTCGGCCATCAAGGGCGCCTGGCCACCGGCGGCGATCAGGCCCTGCGCGACGACCCGCTGCAGCGGGCCGATGACCTGGACCTGGGCCATCAGTCCGGCCAGCACGGCCCCGGCCAGCAAGGACCCGAGCAGCACGCTCGCGGCACCGGCCGGCAGCCCGAGCGCTGCCAGCGCCAGTACTCCCGGAACCAGGCCCAGCACCAAGGCTGCCGCAATACGGGCGCGCACCGAGGCCCGCCGGCCCCACGACAACCAGCGTAACCAGCCGGTGCGCACCAGCACGCCGCGATGCAGTCCGATGCCGGTGGCGCCCGCGCGGATGCGCTGGCATAGCGCCTCGGTGGCGGCGACCTCCTCGCGCGAGGGCTCGGTGCGCACCGAAACGTAGCCGACAATGCGGCCGGCGCGGCTGACCGGAGTGACGTTGGCGCGCACCCAGTAATGGTCGCCGTTGGCGCGGCGGTTCTTGACGATGCCGGTCCAGGGTATGCCGTCCTGCAGCGTGCGCCACATGTCGGCGAATATCGAGGGCGGGATGTCCGGATGCCGCACGATGTTGTGCGGTTTCCCCATTAGTTGCTCGCGGCTGAATCCGCTCAGTTCGACAAAAGCCGTATTGGCCAGGCGGATGCGGCCCTTCTCATCGGTGACCGACATCACGGTTTGGCCGCGCGGGAACGGGTGCTCCCGCTGGGTGACCGGCTGATTGTTGCGCATGGCGGGCCTGGCTCCGGGAAATGCCGGGCGCAGGAAACCGCGCCCTACTTAAGCCACCCTAACAGCCCAGCCGTGCTGAAATCGATTGATAAGCGCCGAAGTTCGGCGCGAATTTGCCGGGGCCACGCGCTGCGGCCCCCCGGGGTTCAGACCCGGCGGCGATATTCGCCGGTGCGGGTATCGATTTCGATGCGATCGCCCTGGGCGACGAAGATCGGCACCGGAACCTCGAAACCGGTGGCGATCTTGGCCGGCTTGAGCACCTTGCCCGAGGTGTCGCCCTTGACCGCCGGCTCGGTCCAGATGATCTCGCGCTCGACCGAGGTCGGCACTTCGACGGAAATGGCCTTGCCGTCGTAGAAGACGACCTCGACCGGCATGCCGTCTTCGAGGTAATTGAGCGCATCGCCCATGTTGCCCGATTCGACTTCGTACTGGTTGTAGTCGCTGTCGACGAAGACGTACATCGGGTCGGCGAAGTAGGAGTAGGTGCATTCCTTGTGGTCGAGCATGACCTGCTCGACCTTGTCGTCGGCGCGGAAGACGACTTCCGTGCCCGTATTGCTGAGCAGGCCGCGCAGCTTGAGCCGGACCGTGGCGGCATTGCGGCCTCCGCGGCTGTATTCGGCCCGCAGGACGATCATCGGGTCTTTGCCGTGCATGACGACATTGCCAGCACGGATTTCTTGGGCGGTTTTCATGGTCGGTTTGGGGCCACCTGCGCGGCCGGTCGGTGAAGGCGAAAAAACTGAAAAAATTCTCGTAAGCCTGCCATTTTAGCGATTTTCCGCGACGAACCGCTGCAGGCGCGTGAGCAGGTCGTCCTGGGCCAGCAAGCGTGCACGGCAGGCATCAAGCGCCGCCTGCCACGCCGCCGGTTCCAGCAGGGGGGCGGCGGACTCGGCCGCCAGCCCGTTCCACCAGTAGTGGTAGCGCCGCCAGGAGGCCGGCGCGTCCAGGACATCCAGCAGGGCCTCGATCTTGGCCGCGTGCGCGCCATCGTCCTGCGGATAGGCCTGCCAGATGAAAGGCGCGCCGGCCCACAAGGCCCGCACCAGCGAATCCTCGCCGCGCACGAAATTGAGGTCGGCGCACCACAACAGGCGGTCGAAGTCCGGCTGCGACACGGGTGGCAGGAAGACGATCTGCAGTTGCGCGCGCGCATTCCAGGTCGCGGGCAACCGCGCCAGGGCCGTGCGCACCGCCGCGGCCGCCCGACCGTGGGTCACCAGCACGGCGGTGGCCGGCTGCGCCGGCGCCGCCCATTGCAGCAGTGCCGGCCCCAGGGCCGCCGGCTCGTAGCAAAAAAGGCTGATCACGCGGGACCGGCCGGGTTCCAGCCCCCAGCGCGCGCGCCAGGCCGCGGCTTCGTGCGCCTGGAAATGGGCGCGCCGCTGCGGCAGGTCGGGCTCGCGCAGCAAACCGCCGCTGGCCGGCGTGAACCCGGGAAAGAAGAACCATTTGTAGATGCCGGCGGCGGCGCCGCCGTGCACCGGAGAGGCCAATGCGTGCGAATCCTGCGCATGCGCCTCCGCGCTCAGGTATTCCAGATTGATCCAAAGTATGCGCGGGCGCCGGCCAGCAGCATTGCTACGGGCCAGGGCCGCGACCAGGCCGGCGGGCAGCCCCGCGCCGAAGGCGTCGATGACCACATCGCCCGGCGCCAGCACGGCCTCGGCCGCGCCTGCCGCATGAACCATCACGCCGGCGCAGCCCTCGGGAGCCATCCAGCGCAGGGCTGCGGCATCGTCGACCCACAGTGCCACCTGCTCGCCGCGTGCGGCCAGCTGCGCGGCCAGGCGCCAGCAGACGCCGATGTCGCCATAGTTGTCGACGACGCGGCAATGGATGTGCCACTGCAGGATGCATTCCCCCCTTTTGTGCGCCGGCCCCGTGCGCCCGCGGGCGTAGTATCGTCCACGTCGAGCAGCGGCGCTGACCGTTTTCGTGGAGGATTTGCCGTGCGCAAGAAGCTCAGTTCGCACCAGATCAAGGAAATGCTGGGCGCCCTGCCCCACTGGCGCCTGGAGACACAGCGCGAGGCCATCGTGCGCGAGTTCGTATTTGCCGATTTCCGCCAGGCCTTCGCCTTCATGACCGAGGTTGCGCTGGCCGCCGAGCGCCGCGACCATCATCCCGAATGGGCCAACGTGTTCAATCGCGTGACCATGCTGCTGACCACGCATGCCGTCGGCGGCCTGAGCGCCCTGGACGCCGAACTGGCCGCGAGCGCCGACGAGGCCTACAGCCGCTACGCGCTGGTGCCCGACAAGGCCTAGCGGCGGCAGGCGGCGCGCTGGGCCGTCACGATTGCCCGCCCGCGGCCTTCGAGGCGCGCAGGCTGGCCGCCAGGCGCCGGATCGCGGCGTGCGTCTCGTCCCAGCCGATGCAGGCGTCGGTGAGCGACAGGCCGCGCGCGGGTCGAACGCCCGGCACCAGCTTCTGCGCACCGGCTTGCAGGTTGGACTCGAGCATGGCACCGAGCACGGGCAGGGCTTGCCCCGCTGCGGCCGCCGCGCACAGGTTGGGCGTTATGGCCTCGAGCACCTGCAACTGGCGCGCCGGATCCTTGCCCGAGTTGCCATGGGAACAATCGACCACCAGGCGCGGCGGCAAGGCCGCAGCGTGCAGCGCGGCCCCGGCCGCGGCGAGCGAGGCCGCATCGAAATTGGGGCTGCGCCCGCCGCGCAGTATGACGTGGCCGTCGGGGTTGCCGCGCGTGCGCACCACGCTGACCTCGCCCTGGGCATCGATGCCCAGGAAGGCATGCGGCCCGAGCGCGGCCAGCCAGGCGTTGACGGCCACGCCCAGGCTGCCGTCGGTGCCGTTCTTGAAGCCGACCGGTGCCGACAGGCCACTGGCCATCTCGCGATGGGTCTGCGACTCGGTGGTACGCGCGCCGATGGCATACCAGGAGATGAGATCGGAGAAATACTGCGGCATCACCGGATCGAGTGCCTCGGTTCCGGCCGGCACGCCCAGGGCGGCAATCCCGGCCAGCAACGAACGGGCCAGGCGCAGGCCGCGCTCGATGTCAAAGCGCCCGTCCAGGTCGGGATCGTTGATCAAGCCCTTCCAGCCCACCGTGGTGCGCGGCTTCTCGAAATACACCCGCATCACCAGCACCAGCACGTCGTCGACCTCGGCCGCCAAGGCGCCGAGCCGGCGCGCGTAGTCGAGCGCCGCATCGACGTCGTGCACCGAACAGGGCCCCACCACCAGGAAGCGGCGCGGATCCAGTCCCTGCAGGATCGCGCGCAGCGCCGCGCGGCTGCGCGCCACGGTGGCCTGGGCCGCCGGCGCGGCGGGGATCTGCCCATGCAACTGCGCCGGCGTGGCGACGCGCGTGAAGGATTCGACGCGGGTATCTTCGAGCGGCGCCGCGGCGGCGGCTCCGGAGGGCAAGGCGGACATCGGCGGCACCGCGGCCGGGGCCGCGCAGGTTGGGCAGGCGCCATTGTGACGCCTGGGCGCCGGACGGGCAATGCGCGCGCGCATCGGGCATGATGCGTGCATGGCACTGAACGCGACCATCTATGTTCTGGACATCGACCTGGCCGACAGCGATCGGGGCATCTACGAGACCCTGGCCCTGCGCGTGGCCCGCCACCCGTCCGAGGCCGAGGAGTTCCTGCTCACGCGTGTCCTGGCCTACTGCCTCGAATACGGCGAGGGCATCGCCTTTTCCAAGGGCCTGTCCACACCCGATGAACCGGCCATCGCGGTGCGCGATCGCACCGGCAGCCTGCAGGCCTGGATCGACGTCGGCGTACCCGATGCGGCGCGCGTGCACCGCGCCAGCAAGGCCGCGCCACGCGTGGCCATCTACACCCACAAGCCGCCCGAGCAGCTGCGCCGCGCCTTGACGGGCGAGCGCATCCATCGCGCCGAGTCCCTGCACCTGGTGGCGGTGGACCGCACGCTGATCGCCGACTGGGTGCGCCGCCTGCAGCGGCGCATGAAGCTGGCGCTGTCGGTCAGCGGCGGCCAGATCTACCTCGCGCTGGGCGACGAGACCCTGGTCGGCGCCAACAGCGCCTTCACCCTGGCCGACTGACGTCGTTGGGGCGGGCGGCGCGCACACCGGCCCCGGGCCGGCTGGCGCGACCCGGCGCGCTGCGCCCGCCGGCCAGCGCGCCGGCGCCGCCTTGAGGCCACCGATTGCCCATATTGCGGCCGTGCAGCGAAGCAAATCGTGCGATCGACCGGCACGGCGCCGGCGCATGATGCCTCGGGTAAAGGTCCGCGCGGACCGTGGCCGGGCCATCCGGGTCCGGCCGCCCCGTTGCGCGGCGCAGCCTCAAGGCGGAAACGCACGTGAAATTCGACAATCGCCACGAACTCGACGCCGTCAAGCAGGCTGCCGTGCCCGAAGCCAAGCCGCGCGAACGGCTGCGGCTGGGCGACATGCTGGTCGCCCAAAAGGTCATCACGCCGGCGCAGTTGAGCACGGCGCTGGCCGATCAAAAGCGCACCGGCCGGCGCCTGGGTCGCATCCTGATCGAGGACGGCTTCTCCACCGAGGAAGTCATCGCCCGGGCGCTGGCGCAACAGTTGCGCGTCCCCTACCTCGACCTGACATCGGACCTGATCGTGCCGCGCATCGCCAAGAGCCTGACCGAGGCGCAGGCGCGGCGCTTTCGGGCGCTGCCGATCGACGACAGCGGCAAGGCGGTACGCCTGGGCATGGTCGATCCGAGCGACTACCAGGCCTTCGACGAGATCCAGCGCATCCTGCACCGCGATGTCGACCTGCTGGTGGTCACCGAATCGCGCCTGAACGCGGTCCTGGACCGGCTCTTTGCCAAGAGCGACCAGATCACCGGCCTGGCGCGCGAGCTCGAGCAGGAGATCGGCATCGACAGCAGCGCCGCCGGTGCCGCCACGCCCGACGACGCGCCGGTGGCCAAGCTGCTGCAGACCCTGTTCGACGACGCCGTGCGGGCGCGCGCCTCGGACATCCACATCGAGCCGATGGAACGCAAGCTGCAGATCCGCTTTCGCATCGACGGCACGCTGGTCGTGCATACCGAGGCCGAAAGCCGC
>Ga0209698_10006857_pt1 | contig 12049 bp, 16 predicted proteins | sample LitLauG_LLR_2012_FD_187203 | JGI IMG/M metagenome (GOLD analysis project Ga0209698, IMG submission 187203) | Freshwater sediment microbial communities from Pennsylvania, USA - Little Laurel Run_MetaG_LLR_2012 (SPAdes) (version 2) | ecosystem: Environmental > Aquatic > Freshwater > Creek >...
TACTTCGAGCTTCTCGCGTCCTGCCTGGTACTCAAAGAGCCGCTTTTGCTCACGCAAGTAGCTCTTTCATCGTGCGAACCTAACCTGCAGCGTCTCAACCGTCAAGCCCCCGCCGTATTTCCCGGATTTTTTACCTTACCCGGTTGAGTCCAAGGACGGAACAATTTCATATTCTCCTCTTTGAGAGGGCTTAAGTCGTTGAAAATATTCAAAATATTGGGGGGTAAATAAATAACAGCCACAAACCGCCAAGTTTTTATAATTAGGATCTAGAACTGTAGGTTTTTCTTCTACTTTAACAATATTATTATTATTATCTATAGAGGCTACTCCAAAATTATTCAGTTTTCTATGATAGGACAACATAATTTGAGCTTTAGGATTAGTTTTCCATTCTGGATTATTCCAGTGAAGAGGATTTTCGAAAAAATTATCACCCAATACTACTGAAAAATCTACATCATCATAAACATATCTTTTACATAATGATATGGCCTGAGCAATCCCCAAAGGCTCTGATTGAAGAATATAATTAAAATTAAGTCCATATCTGCTGCCATCGCCTAAATAACCAACTATTTGTGAATAATGATTGCCGCCTAAAACTACCGTTATATCTTGACAGCCTAATTTTTTAAGGGTATCGATAGGATAATCGATAACAAATTTGCCATTTACTCCCAATAAATGTTTATTAATAACTTGAGTTAATGGCGCTAAGCGTGTTCCTTTTCCGCCAGTTAAAAGAATGCCGTTTTTCATATTTTCATATATAACTTTAAAAATATGATTTTGCGCTCTTGACAGGACTCGAACCTGTATAGAACTAATTTAGGAAATTAGCGCCTATCCTTTAGACTACAAGAGCTTAGTTAATTACTACCAGCACGAGGTTAGCGGTTTTCAGGCTATGAAATTAATAAAATGCAGACATATTCATAAATTTTTCAAATAATTTCCGGGCCTCTACATGCATATCATCGCCAGTAGATATAGGTATAAAATCATACATTTTAAAATGTAATTTGTTATTAACTTTTGATATATAAGTGAATTTTCTATTAGGCCGATGTTGATGATATGGATCAACTAAATTATCATATCCTCTTAAAAAGAAAATTTTGTTGTTATACTTAAAATATATATTATATTCGTGGCAAATCCATTCTTTTGAGTCTTCAACTATAACACCTATATGGCTGGAATAAGAGCACCCTTTCCCTCCATTTTCGTTTGGAAAAACACAATGTAAATCCATTCTTTGCTTACCGGGTTGCCCTGGAACAGGATGAATGGCAGTAATACATTCCATTACTTGATGACAATTAATACATCTCATTATAATTTATTATTTTTTAATTGGGGCTACAATGGTGCTCATAAACTTACCTTCCATACTTACTAATGGATTAGGTAGAATAGTATTTTCTAATTCTTGGATCATCCAATCAATTTTTTCTTTAGCAACTTCAGGATGAACTATTTCTCGACCTTTAAACCTAATTGTTAGTTTAACTCTATGACCTTCTTCTAAGAAGTTTTTAGCTTGTTCTAATTTGTGAGCTAAATCATTAAAATCTGTATTTGGTCGAAATGTTAATTCTTTAAGCTCTTGAATTTGTTGATTTTTTTTAGCAGCTTGAATTTTTTTCTTTTCTTCATAGCGAAGTTTTCCATAATCAGCCAATTTACATACAGGCGGAGATGATTTTGGATTTATTTCAATCAGATCTAAACCTTGATCTTGAGCTAATTTAAGGGCCTCATAAGTGTTGATAATTCCAGCATTACTGCCATCGGCTAAAACTAATCTTACTTGCGGAACTCGAATGGCTTTATTAATACGAACTTTATATTGTTGCTGACTATTATTATTACTTGTTTGCATTTACCCTTATTTTCTCCTATTTTTTAATTTATTAACATCTATTCCATAATTAATTAAATACGACAAATTAGTTATCCATTGATGCTGACTTCTCTCTTGCCAAAGTTCAAAGGCTTCACCTATATATTCTTCAGCTGGACGCTTTTTAAGATCATTAATTTTCATAAAATGAAATAATGCTTCAGAATATCTTCCCTGAGAATGTGCAAATCCAATATGTTTTACCATATGACATGGAGGGCAAAGCGAAATCATTCCGGTTAATGTTTGGATATGGTTTTTATCATCATATTCAAAAATCTCATGGCATTCGGTTAAATGCTTAGGGCCAAAACCCCCACAGATTTCACAAACATTATTTGCTTTATTACAGACCTGGTCTCTTAAAGCTTTCCATTCTTTAGGAGAAAGCAGATCTCTTACATTAGACCCCCAAGCTGTTTTAGGAATTAATTCAACTGACAGTTTAATCTTCAACTTTGCTCAATCTATAAATTAAATTAAATAATTTATCTTGTAAAGTTTGAGTAGGAATAGGAACTCCTTCAATTGCCATTTTGATTATGCCAGTTTTATGTCTAGTCTCTAACTCTTGACGAATTGCTATTATTCTTAATCTAATAGCTGACTCTGATAATATTTTAGGCATAACAATATATATAACACTATATTAGTGGGCGATACGAGAATTGAACTCGCTTACCAGGATTTTAGAAGTCCTTGCCTCTCCAACCGGCCCATCGCCCTTTATTTAAGACTATCTTTAGCTAAAGCTAAAAATAAACCTAATAATGTTCCTCCCACTATTGATAATAAAAATATTTCTATATAATTCATAATCTCTCTTTAATAAAATCACCAGCCTTGTGCTGGCGATCATTGAAATTTATAATAAGTTTTGTTGAACAAATAATTCTGTTAATTTAGATATATCTTTCCATCCACATTTTTTGCATTCTTGATGTAGATGCACCCCTTTTATCTTACATTTTTTAAAAAATTTGCCTAATCTTTTGGTTGGAGAGCATATTTTTGGTGGCACCCTTGCTTTATAGGTTGCATAGCAAGTTCCTATGCTACAAAGAGAAGACGCTCTAACTGATGTTAGATGGCCTGCATCACAAATTATTTCTTTTAACGAAAGATAACATTGAGGACAGCTTTCGCGAATATCCGGTAATTCTTCGGTATCTATATTTGCAATAGATCCTGGACTACGATAAATAGTATTAATTGATTTAGAAGATAAAGAAAATATAGGTTTAGAACAATAAATTACTAATAATAACCATATCAATCCATTTAACAAACTTAATATGTAAAATACATTGGACATAATCATTGGCCTAAACTAAGAGGGTTAGTTGAAGGATTAGCACAATTTACTAATTCAGGACTATTCCAAGGATTAGAGCAATTGGTTATCCATCTAATTAAAATATCTTTATAGAGGTAAAAAGAAGGGGTTGTTATTAACACATTAGGACATTTAATACCAGCTCTCCATCGACATGGGCATTGAATACTGGAAGTTTCCCCTTTAGCAAGGCATCCTGCATTGCCAGAAATAACCGGTTGAGGCAGCAATTGCTGAGATCCATCGCAGCTTAACACCCAGTTATTAGCAACAACTATATTAAAAGATTTTCTATCTATAGGGTAAGTAAATCTATTGTTTAGACAAACGGATTGATGAATAACAGTATCTGTCAATTGAGAGTTAGGAAAAGTAGTATGTAAACAATCTTCTACTTGATTGGTTAGTTGATCAATTAATTGTGGAGAAATATTTTGATCCATAGGATCAAAATGAGTTCCATCATTAGTGATGGAAGAGAATTGAGGGTGATAATAGTCAAATTCTCCTTCAGAATACCCCCATTGATATTCTGAACAAGTAATATTACTATTACAATTAACAATAATTAGACTTAAAAATAATAAATATATAATATTTTTCATTTATTTTAAATATTTTGGCGCCCCAGGTAGGTTCTGCCCCTACTACCAGACTTTTTAGAGAAGCCCGCTCTACTATTGAGCTACTGGAGCTTGACGGTGATGTGGAGTCGAACCACGGCTAGCGTTTCTTTGCCCTAAGAAACCGACCTTTAGCTTTTCACCGTTTTGGAGACCCGAGTTGGATTTGCACCAACCTCCTTCTGATTATCAATCAGGTGCTCTTTCATAGCTTATTGCCCTTTATTGGCCGTATAAAGAGTTTTCAACCTAACTGAGCTATCGGGTCCTAACTTAAACAATCATTCTTTTAAAAGCTTTTTAATGTCTTTGGCAACTATATTATGTGCCGCGGCATCCTCCCAACGAGCAAGTTCCCATTCAATACACTGATCTAATGTTAGTCTTATCTCTATTTTAACTTCTGACAACGTCAGAAAGCATAAATTAAATTGTTGAGATTTTTTAACTAAATTATCGTAGTATAATCTCTCATTTAAATACTCTATTGGAAGAGTGCCAAAAAACTGTAAATACTTACTTTCAGCGATAGTCCAAGGATGTTTTTTCCTGACATTATCGGTTATTGCCTTTAATAGGTCTTGTTTATTCATTTTCTCATTAAAAACTCCATTTTATGCTAATTTTAATTGACTGCAAAGCTTTTTACTGTTTGAACCAGGAGCTATAGCAATTGCCGTTATTTGATTATCAATATCGGGCTCTTGAAATACTGAAACATTGATATTTTGTTCAATTGCTTGCGCAAGCAAAGTTTTTAAGCATTCTTCATTTTCCACAGCGAGAAAACACAAATAATTAGATTGATGATACCAATTAATGGCACATTCTGGAAATTGATGTTGAAATTGAATAGCTGCATGCATAGCTTGCACTGAACTATAGCTTTTACCTAAATCTTTTCGACCAATAACATAAAGCTTATCATTTGAAGTAATCTACTCACACATAATTATTCTCCATAAAGAATTTGGCAAATCTTTTTACCATATTTTTCAATCTTTTTATATTTAATTTTAAAAGAGGTTGATTGAATACCTCCAAACATCTGGCAATTAGAATGGATTTCGGCCAATCCTGCTAATAAAAGCGTTATTGCTTCTGGTTGTTTGGCAAAATCTTCAATTTGAGAAGAATTGATAGTATGAATAAGCATATCCATTTTCATTAATTGGGCAGCTTGAGGATTTCCTCCAACTGAAAGCCAAGTATGATATGAATGTTCTGCATGATTAGGAAAATGTTTTTTACCATTTTGATCAAATGATAAACAATATGGTTTGCCACAATCGTGATATTCTGCATACTCTGCAATAATATCTTCCGAATATAATGAAGATAATAAAGATAAACGATATTTATATATCCAATCAGGTAAGCGCCAATCATTAGAAATAGATTGGGTTTTTAAAAAATTAATTAATTGAAATAAATGATTTTTGACAGAAATGCCGTGTTGATGAACAGACTGAGTATCAGTTTGGGGGCATTGTTGCATATCTAAAATTAATTGGTTCTACGAGAGTGTCATATTTATGTATATATCAAGATATTGGTGGAGATGCCGTTATCGCAAACGGGTCCAAAAAAATTAAAATTAAACTTCATTCACAAGCTTGGTTAGATTTAATGCAGCTAACGGCATTTGATTAAATTCGCTTAATCGGCTATTTACTGTTAATTTTGCTTAATTACCCGTAAAACGATAATTTTGCTATCTTTTGTGATTTATGCCTTAAGACTACCAAAGAAATCTTATCTTAAGACATCAATTAAGCTGCGAGAGCCATTGAATAGCCGTTATCGTTGGCATATACGTTTTGATTATTTATTTAACCCTGTGATAATCATTGGGGGCTTGCAGTATTAATTTCTCCTTCTCTGTCGAGATCTTTTCATCCCCTTGAGCTGATAACCGGTATTGCGCCGGTTCAATACTATTACGAGTAGTATTTGTCTCTTAGAACATATCAGCTTGATTTAAGCTGGAGCACAAGTTGAGAGTCGAACTCAATTCTCATCTTTACCAAAGATGAATAATAACCGTTATACTACAAGTGCCTATGGAGCCCTATACTCGGAATTGCACCAGTGTCTGATACGTACAAAATATCTATTCTACTACTGAACTAATAGGGCTTATCTATTTAAATATAACTCAAAATGCCCCGATGTCAATCATTTTTAATTGCCGAGGCTAAATGCCAACCACCACAAGCCAAACAAGGATAAAGATCAAACTTTCCCCTGTCAAGCTGCAAAATAGCCGTTTCTGCATCTTTTTGCGTTGCATATCTTTTTTTTTAGGAAATTCAAAACATTTTTTCATTTAAAACTGTGGTCTCTAAAGATATCAACTCCATCATTTTTAATGATATTATTAATAAAACTTTGATCTTTAGTAAAGATTGGTATTTCTTGGTTTAAAATCCATTTATTTTTCATAACTCCATCAATAATCTTTGGAACTTTATAAGCTACCACTCCCCTTCTAAAAGAAGAAGGATAATCATTATATTTGATGAGACATTCTTGTTCTAATAAATCTATTTTTTCATCTATATTAAGTCCGGTTATCATTTCTTTAATAGTATTTTTATCATATTTATTTAATAAATTATAAAGGCAAGCAGACTGAATTGACATATGAAAATTAAATTGTTGTTTATAAACAAAAGTATTAATTGCCTCACTAATATTGGGAACAATAAAAACTTGAGAGGTAAATATTGGGTCATTAGTCATATTAATTTGCAAAGTAGTAGAACATTCATTAAAATGCAATGTAGCAATCGCAGCAGCTACTGAACATATTTTCTGTAGTTTATTATCATACCAAGGCTGAGTATTATTATTTTGATCATTTCGAAGCATTAAGACAATTTCATCATTATATTGATAAGCAAATAATGTTCCTTCTATTTCTGAACATAGTCTTAAAGTTGTTGAAAGCATACATTCTAAAAACTTAGGACAAAAAGGTTTATCCAATAATTGGGTAGTTTTAGAAAAACCTCTTCCATTTATTACTATAATAATAGGAACTCTTGATAAGAGTTTATAATCAGTAGCTAACTGATAGCTTTCAATTCTTTCTTTTAATTTAATAGACATTTAGATTGAATTATACATACTAATATATCGCAAAAAATTAATGATATCTTCTTTTAGATTAGGAGAAATTTTAATAGCAATATTACCGGTAGGATTTACTTGTGAAAGATTTAATAATGCTTGTGAATTGTTAATTTGAGCAATCCAAGATTGTATTTGTTGGGTATTTGGCTTATCAGGAAAATTATTACCATTATTTAAAAATGTCTTAAACATAAGCATAGATAATAGAATTAAATTTTTGGTATCTAAAGATGGCGCGCTTCCTGGATCAACTTGGAAATTATTATTTTTTAATATTTGAAAATTATATTGACCATTACTAGAATAATGTAATGCTACATTTAATAAAGAAATTAAGCTATTTAACGTAATAATAGTATAAGAATTATATTGACTATTTAACCATCCATAAGCTGAAGAAGCTTGAAAAGCTGGTGGAGGTGTTGAATTGGTGGCGACATTTGATTGAGGAACGGATTGTCCTAATTTTTGCCATAATAAAGAGCGAAAACGACGAGAATACATTAATATTATGCCAAGGTATTAGTCTTGATTAAGGGCGGATATATTTCATCTTATGAATAATGTTTCAATTATGTTAATAACATATAATCGATTGCCGCTTACTCAGCGTATGTTTGAAAGTTTTTTTAAAACTGTTGATAACAATTATCATTTAATTATTGTAGATAATGGCTCTACTGATGGAACAGTAGAATGGCTAAAACAATTTAAGCCTAATAATAAATATTGTCAAGGCGTGGAAATATATTTTAATTCTGAAAATAAAGGGATTGCCATTGGTAGAAATCAAGCGTTATTAATTGCCAATAAATATCAAGATCCTTGGTTATGTACTATTGACAATGATATTGAGTTTCCTAATAATTGGCTATCACAATGTTTAAATATAGTAAAAACTAATCATAAGTTTGCTATTGGATTAAACTTTGAAGGAGTTAATTATCCTTTACAATTAATGAATGGCAAGCCAGTTCAATGGAAAAAAGAAGGTAATTTAGGAACAGCTTGCAGTTTATTTCATAGAAAATTACATCAAGCTATTGGTTTTTTTAATATGGATTATGGATCTTATGGAGAAGAAGATGCCGATTACTATTTTAGGGCTCGTCAAGCGGGGTGGAGTTTAGGCTATTTACCTACTAATGCTATTCATTTTGGAGAGGGTGAATTAGATAAAGGCGAGTATCGAGATTTTAAAACAGCTCAACATAAAAAAAACCTTCAACCTTTTCAAGCTAATTGTCATCAATATATGGCAAAAACTAGATCAATTTATATCCCGTTTGAAGACAATAATCTGGCAATAAAAGATAATAGATAAGAGTAAGAGATGCAAATATTAACAATTAGTATTGTAGAAAGTTTCTATGTTTGATGGATTATATTTCGATAGAAACAAAAAGCTATCTAAAGGAATAGTTGATTTTTATTCTTATAAGTTTTTTTATTTTAAAAGAGTATTAGATTTAGGCTGTGGATACGGTGATTTTGGTGGAGTTCTCTATAGATTGGGCTCTGACGTTACGGGGGTAGATGCTCGGCAAGAACATCTTAAAATTGTTAGTAAAAAATACACTGGAATTAAAACAATTCAAGCCAATTTAGATGTTAATTGGCCATTTCAAAATCACAAGTTTGATCTTATTTTAGATTTAGGTTTATTATGTCATTTAGCAGATTATGAGAAGCATTTACGTTCTGTCTGCGCTAGTACCACTCATTTAGTATTAGAAACCTCGGTATGCGACTCCGAAGATCCTCAAAAATCTTTAATAATTGACGAGGATAAAGCGACTTATGATTTATCATATAATGGCAAAGGTTGTCGGCCCAGTGCAGCGGCCATTGAGCGTGTATTGCGCGAAAATGGAATGAATTTTAAAAGAATGGATAATGGCAAGTTTAATAATGGAGAGCACGTTTATGATTGGTATCCTAAAAATGACAATTCAAATAGCCCCAATAAAAGACGTTTATGGTTTGCAGTAAAAGATAATAGTCCTATTCAATTTGCCAATCCAACATCTGAAATTGCTTGCCCTCCTGTTATTATTGGGCCATCTGCTACTCAAAGTTATTTAATGCCATTACAAAATAGTGGAATGCCAGCTACTTTAACACCTAAATTACCTATGTCTCCTCGAATGGAAGCGGAAGCTAAATCTAGGGCAGTAGCATTAAGTTCATCTTATAATTGGAGAGAGCCAAGTCCAATAAGAACTCAACAATCTGCCTTATCTATTAATGAACAAGTAAGAAAAGACAGCAGAGAAAGCTCTGTTATTGAAGTTGATTTATTTGCGGCAGATAACATTTCTCAAATGTCAATGGTTATTTCACCTAATACACACAGTTCTCGAATGTGGTATAAAAAAATATCTCCATTTTTACCTAATCTTAAATTATCTAAAAATATTATTAATATGCCTGATTTTGGTAAAGTTGATAAAATACCAGATGTTATTATGTGTTCTTTAGATAATTTGCAACCATATTCAAGATTATGGATTGACGAATGGATTGGTCCAGCTTTAACAGAAGAACATTTGCAAGTAATAAGAAAAAGTAATGTTATTATTACTCCATCTTTATTAAATGCCCAAGAAATCTGGAAACACATTCCTCATGCCGGTATTATCAGAGGACCTAAACCCTGGCCAATATTAGAAGTAGATGCGGCAGAAGGTAATTATTTCTTATATTTAGAAAAATCAGCATATCTAACTGAATTATTATTTGAGGCCTGGGACATTTCATTTGGCAATTTAGTGGTAGTTGGGTCAAGTATTAAAGTACCGGCTTTTGCCACTTATTTTTCAGATACACAATCTTATACACAATTATTTAAATTAATAAAGGGAGCCAGAGCAATTATTGATTTATCAGATAATATTTATTATGCTTCAGGGATAAATAAATTAGCCAATGCTATTAACATTCCTGTAATTACTAATAATCATATAAGATTAGATTATAATACAACTTATTTAAATATAGATAAAAAAGTGTCTATTTATCCTACAGCAGAAACTATTAAAAATGGAATAAGCAAGTTTTTAACTAAATCTCAAAGCAAATATCAAGCATCGGGAACATATAATCAAACTATAATGGAAGATATTAAAAGGATAGTTGGATGTTAAAGGTTCTTTATTTACCATTAGGAGAGCAACCTGGAACAGTTGATGGTTTTAAGAATGTAGGAGTTGATCTTCAAGTTTATAATTTTTGGGGACATTGGGAAGCGACCAAAAATAGAATAGCGGTAGAAAACGAATTTTTAACTAAAGTGCGACAATTTCAACCGCATTTAATACATATGCAATTACAATTTACTGGAGTATTAAGCGCCAATGTTCTCAATGAGGCTCGGGCGGCTTGTCCAGGTGTAATTATGACTAATTGGTCTGGAGATTGTCGAGCGCATGCTATGTCAGAATTTACGCAAGTAGGAAATGCAGTAGATTATTCTCTTATTTCCAGCACTGGGCAATTAGAAATGTATCGCAATGCTGGATGTAAAAACATTAAATATTGGCAAATAGGATATGATCCTAAGGTTAATTTTCCTAAAAACAATCAAGATTTTCAATATGATGCTGTTTTTATAGGTAATAATTATGGAAATACTTTTCCGGATGGACATATAAGAACTGGGGCAGTAAGTTTTTTAAATGGAGCTTTATCAAGATTTAAAGCATTTGGGACTGGATATGGGCAAGGAATAAGCGCCATTGATATGAAACAAACAAATGATATTTATAATCAAACGATATGTCCAATAAGCATAAGCAATTTTAATAATGTTTCTCATTATTTTTCTGATAGATTATTATATTGTGTAGCTTCTGGAAGACCTACAATTTCTTGGTATTTTCCTGGATGCGAGAGTTATTTTGTAGAGGGCAGTGAAATTTTTTATGCTCGTTCTAATTCTGATATTGTTAATATTGTTAATTATTGCAAAGAAAACCCAGAAGTTGCCAAACAAATTGGTATAAATGGACATAAAAGAGTATTAAGAGAGCATACTTTTACTTCAAGAATAATTGAATTACTTAATATAACTAAACTTAACCACTTGGTATAAAATGATAAGATTATTATATAATTACTATGAAGATAAGAACCCGGTAAGAAAGAAAGAAATTGATTTTTGCTTACAGCAAAACTTAGCTAATCCTCATCTTAATGTTATTGTGGTGGAGACTGCTGAAAAGCCATCATATAATTTCTTTTTTGAAAAGATAAATGAATTAACTGGGCCAGATGATATTAATATAATTTGCAATTCTGATATATTCTTTGATGATACTATTTTGCTAACTCAACATCTTAAGCATCACGCATCTTATGTATTAAGTCGTTGGGACTATATAAATGAACAAAATGTTAAATTATTTGATAGGGCAGATAGTCAAGACACTTGGATTGTAAGAGGTCCAATAAGGAACGTAGTTGGAGGATTTACATTAGGTAAAAAGGGATGTGATAATAGGATTGCTTATGAATTAAAAGATGCTGGGTATTTTCCAACAAACCCAGCACGATCAATTAAGACATATCACGTTCAAAACTCTGGAATAAGAAATTATTCTCATAATGACACGATAATAGGCAAATATTTACAAGTTAATATAACAAATTTATGATCAAAAAAGTAGTATTTTTTAATATGTTTCATAATGGGGATTGTCATGTATCCCGAGGATTTGTTCGTCAAATTATAAATAAAGTTAAACAAATTGACCCTGAAATTCAATTTTATTATGCTCATAAAAATTCACCAGAATTATTAAAAGATATACCGAATTTAATATTTAATCCTAATGCCTTATCAGTTATAAATAGCGAACATTCTAATTTAATAAATATTGAAGATACTATCTATATAAATACTTGGTATGGACAACAGCAATTTAAATATATGAATAGATATGGCTTAACTATTGATACTTTATATAGCGCTTTTGATGATACTTGTAAAACATTATGGGGATTTTCTTTATCCGATATTTCTTCAGATCCCAGTCAATTTTT
>Ga0209698_10006859_pt1 | contig 12045 bp, 12 predicted proteins | sample LitLauG_LLR_2012_FD_187203 | JGI IMG/M metagenome (GOLD analysis project Ga0209698, IMG submission 187203) | Freshwater sediment microbial communities from Pennsylvania, USA - Little Laurel Run_MetaG_LLR_2012 (SPAdes) (version 2) | ecosystem: Environmental > Aquatic > Freshwater > Creek >...
GGCGGCGGAGGCGGCGGTGCGGTTTGTCCGAAGCGGTAGCCTACGCCAACGAGAAGCGAGGTCGAGCGCATGTCCACGGTGGACGGCCCCACATGCACGAAATGAGCCGTATTGAAATCGGCGTAACGGACCTCTGCGCGTCCGAAGAATTGATCGCTGAAATTATGTTCGAGGCCTGCAGCAACGCTCCAGCCAGGGACTGTTTTTGAGCGGGTGCCGCCGGAAAGAGGAATGTAGTGTGTCTGAATATCGGCCCACTCCGCGCCTGCGGCGCCGTAGATTTGGGTGCGATCGCTCAGATCATAGCCAACGCGCGCACGAAGACCGGCGGTCCACTGTTGTTTAATGTCGTACAGCTCAGTTGAGGTGCCGGACGTGTGCGAAAGATGACGGCCATTTCCGTCAGACCAATCCCAGTCGCCTTCCAGCCCTGCCCACCAGGGCCCGCTGAGCCGCCAGGACACGCCGCCGAAGACGCCCGCAGTTGCACCATCACTATTCTCGTGGAAATTCGCCGGATACGCCGGAATGCTCACGTCGTTTTGGTTCCAAGAATATCCGGCTTGCACACCTGCGTAGACGGAAGTGTTTTGAGCAAACGCGGGTGCGGCCAATACCAAGCCGATAGCGGTTGCCGCGCTGGCAATGACTAGACGCATGTTGGAAACCCCTGACAAAATAGAACAATGACCCAGGTCTAGGCTTCCAGCGGCTCGAAACACGCCCGCTCGCCCTATAGGCGAACTCCACTAGGCCGCCCCGGCCTCGTCATGCGCTCAACCAATGGGTAGAGCGTTGGTTCCAATGACGATTGCAGGTATATCGCCAGTGTATCATTTGGGCCAGCGTGAACTGCGAGCGCCATTTTTGACGAGCGGCTGTGGACGTCCATAGCGGTCATTGGTCGGCGGCCGTCGCCTTCACGCCGCACCCTCACCGTCATGACTTCGGAAATCATCGCGAAAGCGCCCTTCGGTACCTCTAGACGCCAACGGCGCACAACCGGTCAGCCCTGGTGCGCACGCTATCGCGCCGACGACCCGTACCGACGTTTGTGATTCATCAACCCGCGACAACGGGAAGAGAACTTCATGAAGCAGCTGTTTTCAGTTGATTATTTTCCAATCTCGCGGCCGCTTGGGAACAGCCGCGAAGATCAGATGTTGTGAGGTTGCGCCGAAGCCCGTCACGGCTGGACGCGCCAACCCGCTCCAGGAAGGGACGATCCCATGAAACATTTGCTTTTCGGCGCCGCCGCCATGGCACTGTTGGTGTGCGGCCCAAGTGCTTTGGCTCAGTCCAACCAGTACCCCAACGGTCATGACAACAACCAGGGTCAATATCAAGGAAACGACCAAGGACACGGCCACGACAACAACGGCGGCAACTACCAGGGCGGCCGAGGCGACAATCGAGCCGATAATGGCAACGACGGCGATCACAATCGCCACCGCGTCTGCTATTGGCGCCATCACCACCGGATCTGCCACTGGGTGCGCGGTCGCTAAGGGCAGCACGACCCTTCAAGGGCGGTCCTGATCAATCAGGACCGCTTTTTCTTGTCTTTCGATCGAGTTGCCGCAAGGCGCGAGCCCTTGTGTCCCGCTCCCCTGCCCACGCATGCGGTGCGAGATCGCCGCATCCGCCATTCACGCGCCGCCCAAATAAATGCCGCTCGGCTGCAGCGCAGATAGCGCATCGCCATATCTGCGATCGCGCTACTTGACCTCCGCCAGAGCCCTATCAATAACCGCTTGTTCCGCGGCAGTTAGCGCTGTCTGCGCGGCTTGCCGGCGGTTGGTCTCGGGCATGCCGTTGATCGCGTAGACGAGAGTTGTTTGCGTGCGTGTATTCCACCATAAGCCGGTCATCCAACCGTAAGCGTCTCCGCAATGGCCGCGCCAATCAGCGCTGTCAGCCCCAAAAAATGAATCGCTCGGGCGCCCCAATGGAATCTGCATGCCTAAACCATAGGCCTGATAGAACCCATTTTCTGATGCGCCGTTCGGCCGGTCGGGTGAAAATATCCATGCTGGCGTCCCCATAGGGTTGACGCCACTCGAACCCAGAAAATGGCGCGCGAGCGCGTCCATGTCGAGAAGGCTCGAGCGAAGTCCGCCATGTGGCGCCAACGCAAACCCGTTCATCCCGATGGAGTAGTCAGCTGACGTCGAGGCTGCATCGCCCTCGGCCCGATACAAGGCAACCTCGGGAGCTGAGGGCGGGTTGGCGTCGACTTGCGGCGCCCACACACCGTCAGCCCATCGGCAGCCGGCCGCCGTGCGTTCGCGTTTGCGCTGCGAGACCTCGCTCCAATTGTAGCCGATATCGAGCCGGAGCGGTGCAAACAATGTCTCGCGCATGAAGCAATCGAAGCGCATCGCGGTTACCCGCTCAGCGATCTGCGCAATGACCGCAAAATTTGTGTCGCTGTACGCGAACCATTCGCCAGGCGTTTCGTTCGCGGGCGCGAACCAACCACCGAAGTCGGGTTCGCGGGCGGCGCGATCGAACCTATTCAACAGAGCCTGATTGAAGGGAACAGGAAAGTCGATCCCATTCCTCAAACCGCTCGTGTGTGAAAGCAATCGGCGCGCCGTGATGGCGACGTTTGGAAACGCAGGATGCCGCAACTGAGCGCCGAGATATGTGGAGACGTCAGCGTCGAGATCAACTAGACCGCGCGCGATCAAAGTCATGAAACCGAACATGCAGACCATTTTCGACACTGACGCCAGCCGAAAAGGTTGTCGCTCGTCGAACGGCGCCCATCGGTTTCCTGGATGCAAAGCCATGCCCGCGGCGCGATGGTGCGCCAGGCCGCGCTGGCGAACAATGTAGGCCGCCGAGAGCATACCGCTCGCTACGTCCAGCAACGCATCCGGTCTGGCGACCAACGCTCCGCCCAAGCGTTTCACAATCAACCGCCGCGTGGTCGCCATTGGCCCCTGTCGGGTGTAGTTTGCGGATCGTCGTCGCAACGTGACCTTATTAATCGCAGCAGCGGCGCGCAATCCGTGCTTCGGGTAAGGCAGGTCGGCATTTGATTGCCGCTATCTGGCTGGGTCGTTCAACAACGCTTGCTGATGGCCTGCCCACCCATTGCGGCGCGAGATCGCCGCGAGGCGCCGTTCGCGCGTCCGGTGGGCATCCTTGAAACTTCAGGGGAAAAATCGATGACACTTGTGATCGACGTCAGCCCGCGCCCAGATGTCCGCTACCTTGCCGCTGGCTATGCCCGGTAGAAACGTTCCGTCGCGATAGCCGTCGAGCACGAACGGCAGGCTGCCGGCACGTTGCGTGCGGTCGCTTTGGCGCAACTGCAGGCCTACAAAAAACAGCGACGCGACGACTGCAATAGCGGCTGCGATCTGGCTGGCGCTGAAAATCTGACCGTTTCCGCAGCTATAAACACCCATCTGATGCGCAATCCCAACCAGCCCTCATTGCTCGAGCTCAACCGGTTGTTCGTGGCGGACGTCGGCGCTTGATGGGTATTGGTTCTGCCTGCTTTGGGGCCAGCCAGAGCCGCCTCGCAATATTGTTTTGCGTCGTCGTGATGCTGCATGCACTCAGTCCCGCCCTCGTACCGTCAGCGGTGGGAATATCTGTGGGCGCCCGGCGGTCGATATAGATGTTCAGGTTGCCGCCGCCGGTGCGTCTATCGCGCCCTTATCGGTTACAAGCTGAGCCGATAGCGCCGGTTCATCGGTCACGATTTCCTCAGGAGGCGCCGTTTCGAGAACAACTGGCCGGCCAACCGGAGCAAGTTTCTCGATCTCAGATGCAGCTGCAACCGGCGCTTGATCTTGGGCGCCGGCATCAACGATCGGGTCGCCAGCGACAGGTTCGTCGACCAGTTCTCTAAAAAGCGCGCGATAGCACAGCATGGCCTGCCGCAGATCTTCTGTGCTGGCCTCACCCTGCCCATCGCGGACAACAATGTCGTGGGCCGTGCGATAGTTTTGCACCACGACGGGATGGTCGACCGAGAGGTCCGCCGAGCGTTGTTCAAAATCTCCGACTGGGTACCCTCGACGCACCATTACCTCTCCAAGCAATTGGTCAGCGCCGACCAACGCCAGTTTAGGATCGTCAACAAATTTCGCTTGGATGTCCTTCCACGCGGGCGCGTACTGTTCGCGTTGCTCCGACGTCAGAGGTTTGATTGAGAAGCCCTGCACACGTTTTTGCCGTTGATGAAGCTGGGCTTCCGCCTTACCTCTTCCGCCGGCCGCTCCAACCGTGCGTTCATATTCGGGGCCAAAACGCAAACGCAGTTTGTCTGCTCTCCGCTTTCTAAGAAATACGATCGCGACCGCCAACAAGGCGAGCACCACCACGACGACCAGGACGACCGCTATGTCCGTTTGCATGACCTGTACCCTTTTTGGGACTCGGCGACCTTGCAGAGCGCCATCAGAGTAACGGGACCAAGTCGGCGCCAGTTCCACTTCCCGCGCATTAGCCGGGTCTGCGGGCGTCCGCCCTCGGTTCCAGCCGGTCGCTCGCATTTGGATATGACCAGCGCAAGCGGAAGCGACGTATTGCGCGAACGGCCTGGCCGCCGTGACCTGTCGCGATCGCGAACGCGCATAGCGCCGACAATTGACATCCATGGCGCCTATCGGCACGACCATGAAACCGGCAGCAGCCTAGCGAGAGCCCGCTTGACCATCGCACGGTTGTGCCGCGCCAATTCGCTAGGGTGACGCGTGCGCGTGAGGGCTCGTCAATGACTGCGATCTGTCCCACAGACGTTATCGAGGCCCCCATCGATGTTGTCTGGCGGTTGCTGACTGATCCCGCTGGGTGGGGCGACTTCTTTGACGTGAGAGTGCGCCAAGTCGACCCGCCGGGTCCCGCCAAGGTAGGGCAGCGCGTGCGTGGCGAATCCGGGCCGCGTTTTCTGCGGTTGGCGGTCAGATTTGAGTTCACGCACATCGATCCCGCGGGTCACAGACTGGGAGTGGACGTTCATCTGCCGCTCGGCGTCACGGTGAGAGAGGATCTCGATTGTAAGAGCATCGATGCAAATCGATGCCGCGTGAACTATCGCTGTGACTTCGGGTTTCCGGCGGGTTGGCGAGGATGGATGGCCCACGCGCTGCTGCGCCACGAAACGCGCCTAGGTCCGATAGAATCTCTGGCGCGGCTAAAGGCGGCAGCGGAAAGAGTTCATAGCGGATCGAAGTCTGGGGCGTCCTAGACCGGGCCGCTAGATTTCATGATTGGCAGTGCCGCCCCAATGCTGTCAGGCGGCGCCTGTCGTTCAAGCGGCCTGCCCTTGCCAGGAGCGCGCATTTCCAGGTGTGAGTTTCGCACACTGCGGTCGTTGGCCCATGTCTGGATAGGGCCGTCCGGCGCGGACCAGCACCATTTTCACAAGGGGTCCTAGCTCAGCCATAGACGGTCGCTCGTGCAACGGAACACGCAAAATATCTGAGCGTTCCCTTACTTCTCACCATTGAAGGAACGACAAATGAGCAAGAACAGAATGGCCGGCGCGGGCAAGAAAGCAGCGGGCGGCGCCAAAGAAGCCATAGGAAGGGCAGTTGGCGACAGAAAGCTCCAGGCAAAGGGCGCCGCTGAGAGGGTCTTAGGATCGGCGCAGAATGCCTTCGGAAAAGCGCAAGACAAATTCGGCAAGGCGATCAAGAAGTAGGTTCAATAAAATTCTATGCCAAAACGCCGCCAACCAAGATTGGCGGCGTGTTTGGGTTGGTGGCTCTCGGTTGCGCGTCTCGCCGACAAGGCGAGGTGGCTCGAAGGGCCATACTAGGCCAGCGCCGAAAAAACTGTGACTGGCTTAATCAACCCTCTCCTGCCGCTCGCAAATTGCCTTCGCCAAGGCGAGTTTCGCCGAAAGGCTACGCTTGGTCCGGTTCAGCCAGCCAGACGGTCGTGCACCTAGCGCGGCAACTTGTTCGCTGCGAGTGTCTCAAACATGGGATTGCGAAGTCCACCGGCGATCCCCATTCGTAGAAGGTGCTTAGAGAACCCGACCCCATCGCCACGGCTCGAGACCGAGCCTATGAGCTTGCGGACGCCGGTCGGTTCTGGGGCTGGCGAAGCATTTGCGACGCACTCGTGGCGGAAGGCGGCAGTCTGCTAATCATCCGCCGCCTTGAAAGCGACAGCTACTTTAAGTTTCGGCTTCGCCAGCGCATCAAAGCGGCTCTAGTGAAGCGCAATGCCTAAGCGCGAAGGTTCAGAGCGCCGTGCTTTGCCTAGCTCGGCTCTTTGAGATCAGGTCGGGACGCCACATTGCAGCTTGACATATCGCCACCTCCGGCCAGCTCGTCGCCTACGCTGTGGTGGATGCCGCGTCCTAGCCCGCTTCTCAAGGGGAGGCGCTTGGACATCGGGCAAGATTTGGTCAGGTCGGCTCGTATTGCCACAATCCGGCGACCGGCTTAGCGCTCGACAACCTCAACTGGGTCGATGCAACATGATGGCTAAATCGCTCGGCCGGGGCGTGAAAGTCCAGAGTTTTTCTTGGCAGTTCGTTGGGCTCGCGGGCGATGCGGTTGAGTTGCGCGTGTAAGTTGGCAATCGCTCCTCATGGCGCTCACCGTAGCTTCACAGGGATCACCAGCTTCAGCCCGGACCATACCTCATCTACCGCGCAGACCTTCACATCGACTAGTCCACCCTTGTTGAGCGCGATCGCGCGAATCAGGTCCTCGGTGATCGTGGTCGGCATCTTCGATGCCTTCTTCGGCCACGACACCCAGATCATGCCGGCCGACGCCAGGCGCGCGCGCAACAGTGGCAGCGCGGCGCGGAGTTTTTCGAAATCGGTCTCGAATATGTGGATCAGATCGAACGGGCCGGCGGCCGGACGCGCGGCCGAATTGGCGAGTCGCCTGTCGGCGAAACCGTCGAACGCCGCAAGTTCCGGAGGACCGCGTTCCGCACCAATCAACAACGCACGACCACCCTTCGCAGCTACTGCGTCGTAACCGAGCTTCTTGAGAAGCGGGGTGCCGGAATAGCCGGCTGTGGCGGGCATCACCCAACGTATCGCCGATTTCCCGGAGTTCAATTGGGCGCCCTCAACGATGCGACCCATACGCGCTGCACACGAGACCCCCTTGGCCGTCGCCGACGGACCCTAAGGCAATTGTGTCTGGTTCAAGGACGGTCACAATGCGACGGCTGCGGCGCCGTCTCGCCGATCTGAGACCTGGCCTTGGCGGCGCAAGATTTCAGTGGATGGCGGTGCGACGTCGTGGCGCCGAAGGTCAATTCAACGTCTGTCGACCTGGCCTGCGATAACCGTGCCCCGCGCATGCAGCCGCGCCATGCACCGCGCATGCGATCGGGGCGTGTGGAATTGCCTGCAAGGATCAGGCGGCTGGTGTCGGCTCACGTCGGGCTCTGGCATAGGTTGGTGATTTGCCGATGTCTGAGCGCCGGCGGTCACCGTACAACCGCTTGAACAGTGCCCTCCGGCTGAGGCCGGCGCGCTGCAAACCAAGCCTAAGACAGCGATGAAGGCAAAAAAAGCGGCGCGCATCGGCAATGCTCCTTCAACCAGGCGGACCTTCGGCAACAAGCCAGCCCTTTGGGCGGATCTATCATTGCAAGCCAATCCTTACCCGCGTCCCACGCCTACCTTACAACAGCGCAAGCTGCCGGGCTCGCTCCGAAGAGCAAGTTTCGTCAACGGCGTAGTCGATGCAATGCAGTCAGTGGTTTAGCGTCCGCAACAACCGCGCCATGCCGCCGCCTGTGGTCATTCGGCGGACGTCAACTAAGCCATAGCCAATCAAGGGGCCAAAATGAGATCGCCCCGCGCCGTCTGGCGATCCGGCGCTGCCGGGGCTGGCTAAATGGCTAGACGTGCTCGGCTTCACATGATGCGATAGGTCGATGACCCCTGCCGGTTCGCGTGACAGCGTCCATCCTAAGGTCGCCCAATGAGGGTTCGAGGCCGCCCATCGGACGGTGCAGCATGGCTCGTTGCACTTTGGTTGCTCTTGGCGCCCTTAACGGCGGTTGCGCAAAGCGATGATGACAACGCCCGTTTTGCAACATGGAAGCAATCTTTTGCCGCGAGCGCTGCGGCGCGTGGACTCGATGCTGGTACCGTGCGCACTGCTCTCGACCCGCTAACGCTGGACCAGCGCGTCATCGCCATCTGGAGTACCCATAGCGGCTTCTCCCAGCCGTTGTGGGCCTATCTGGAGCAGACCGTTTCACCGACAATAGTCGCCCAGGCGCGCACCATGCTCGTTGCCCACCGCGATTTGCTGCGCGCGCTGGAAACTCGTTACCACGTCGAGCCCGCAATCATCGTGGCGGTTTGGGGTACGGAGACCCACTTTGGAACCATGAGCCTCGACTACAACGCGCTCCGGTCGCTGGCGACATTGGGCTTTCTTTCAGGCCGCAGTCTTTATACCGAGCAGCTGGTAGCCGCGCTGCGGATGGTGCAGTCGGGGCGTGTCACGGCCGAACAATTGCGCAGTTCGTGGGACGGCGGTCTGGGGCAACCCCAACTCATGCCTATCACATTTGAAGAGTATGCCGTCGACGGGAACGGTGATGGCAAGATCGACATTTGGAGCGATGTTGACGACGCATTGGCCTCAATCGCCAACGTCTTGAACGCGGAGGGGTGGTCGCATGGCGAGCCAGCTCTGATCGAGGCACGGGCGCCACCCGCGTTCGAAGCGCCGCCTGTGCAAGATCGCCGGCCTCTCGCTGCATGGGCAGCGCTGGGCGTGACGCGCGCCGACAGTGGTCCGATCGACACAAACCTCAGCGACTACGGCCTCTTGCGCCCTGATGCCTCCGCGAGCCGAACTTATTTCGCGTCACAGAATTTTCGAATCGTGGCGCGCTACAACGGCTCAACGCGATATGGGCTGGCAGTCACGCTCTTGGCGCGCGGCGCCGATGGCGAAACGGTGGCGCCCTGGCCGCGCCCGGCCGACGCGCTATCTGATAACGAGATCGCAGAAGCGCAGCGTTTACTGGCGGCGCTCCACTACGACGTTGGCGACGCAGACGGCTATTATGGCGAACGGACTTGGCGGGCCATAAACGCGTTTGGGACGGATCACAGCGCCGGATCGTATAACTATCCTACGATACAGCTGCTGACCATGCTCCGCGCACTCACGGCGCCCCACTAGATACTTTTCAGCAAGCTGCGACTCACCGGTTCTATCCATTCCAGTCGATAGGCATGCGCCCCACCAAACTGTCTCGATCTCGCCGTAACCGGTCGGTCGCAGGTCCAACATTCAAATTGCCTGCCGACACGAACTCGCACCCTTAGTGGATCCCTCGCCCCATGGTTGCGACAAAAAGAACGAGCACCAACCCGCCGAGCGAAATCACGCGGTCGTCGCGAGCAATTCTGCTCGCAGGTTCGTTTGTGGGTTGTTGGCGCGGATTGGTGAAAAGCAATGGGAAGCTCGCGGCCACAGAGAGGCCGGCGTCACGCATCGCGCCCAAGCGGTCTGGATCGTAGAACGCGGCGGAAAACACCATCGCTACGATGCCGGTGAGCCAAGCGGGTCGCAGCAGGCGGCGAACGCGCCCGGGCTCACTGGCAAAGCTCGCAGCGCGGAGTGCCAGCATTTGGGAAAAAAGGAAGTAGGAGCTCAGCCCAATCGCCACCGCGATGCCGCGCACGCTCATCGTTTCAGGGCCCACCAATTCGCGCCAAGCGAAAACGCTGTCGCCGGAACCTTTGATCATCGCTTGGATCAGATAGCCGGCCTCCCAGAACAGGCTGAATGACATCACCAGCAAGGCATAAAGCCGCCAACCCGGCCAGCGCGCAGGGATTACGCTCTGGGCAAGGAAGGCAATAAGGCCCGCGGCGAGATTGCCGAGTGGTCCGGACATCGCGACGAAGCGCCCAAAGTGCGAGCACTGAAAGAAGGCGTTGTTCAGCACTGTGATATGCGCACCCGAGATCAGGCAGGCGCTACCGTGACCAATTGCTTCATGCGCAAAATCGCTGGTGCAGGCAGCCATGGCAGCGATGGCGATCACGGTCGTGATGTCGTCTCGCGATCCCGGCCGCACGGCGGCTTGGCTCATGACAGATTTTTCCCTGCAGATAGTCCCTAGATGAACACCACACCAAGCTAGAGCATCGAGGGTGGTCCGGGCGGCCCGTTCGTGGAAATTCGCCTCACTATAAACGCATGGCAATCGGAGCGGGTCGCGAAATCCTAGTGTTTGGGATGCCAGCGCAGACCCTCCCGCCGTGAGAGGCATGCTCAACCCGCCTGAATTATCCTAGGATGAGGTGGTCTACCCGTAGCGACGTCCTGGCTATAAGCCCCTTTTCGTGCGATTTTCTGACGCTGCCCGGGATACAAGCCCCCATTTCCCGTCTGGGAGACTGAGATGGTTAGAGATTTTTTGGCAGGCGCTCTGGCGTTAATTGTTGTAGCGCTTCTTGGCGGTTATTTGCTCCTTCAGAGCGGATTGATCCCCGCCAACGCGGACGCCACACCTGGCGGGCTTGAGTTGTGGGCAGCGGGCACATCGCTCAACGCGACTTTGCGAAACCAAGCCCCTCGGGAAGCCAATCCTATTGCGCTAAATGATGATCATCTGCTCGAGGGGATCAGGCTTTACGGGCAGCACTGTGCAATCTGTCATGGAACCGCGACAGGAGATGCATCGGCGTCCCCCATCGCCAGGGGGCTCTATCCAAGCCCACCACAATTTGGGGCTGATGGAGTCGAGGATGATTCCGAGGGGGTGTCCTTTTGGAAAATCAAACATGGAATCCGGCTCACGGGAATGCCGTCGTGGGGCAGATCGCTGAGCGATCAGCAGATTTGGACCATCGCCCTATTCCTCAAACACATGGACAGGCTCTCTCCAGCCGCGCAGCAGGCCTGGCAACAAGTGAGAAATTGAGCTCAATCGTCGGCAGACCTCCGCCCTGCACCCGCAACGAGAGCGTTTCTCGCCCGCAGAAACACTAGCCCCTGAAGGTTGGGCGGTCCGGATTGACCGGATAGCGCAGCCCCGAAAGATGGGCGCTAAAAACGAAAAGCTGATCGAGCGCTGTAGCTACGCTCTCGGACGAAACACCGCCACAGAAGTCAAAGTATGCGATGCGGTAATTGTTGTCGACGATGGCCTCCAGCGTCGTTGCAACGCCATCAACACAAATTTCTTCTGATTGGTTGTAGACGGGGAGAGTGGCAAAATCTGACCTCGCCAAAGTCGCCTCAAAGTCCGGCAGGTCGCTTGGACGAAGGCGGTACTCTCCACGGCGCCACGGCGTTCTGAGAGTGCGCGTGCCGTCTTGGTGGACTGTCAGAACAATACTCCCATGACCCATCGGTCCAACAAATGGTCCGCGCCAAATCTCGCGATAGACGCGCGCGCCGGGCGCTGCTGTCAGTGGGTGCGCGTCCATTCGATAGGATGCGCATGCGTCGGCATTGGGGGTCGGGCACCGTTCTGACGGTGAAAACTCAGGGACATTAGCTAGCGCAAGGTTCTCGGAGTCTTGATCCGCATAAACGCACGCAACGGCCGTCAAGACGAGAACGAAGGCCGTACCGGGTATTAGGAGCCTCTGCACAGACCTCACAACCAATGCCTGAAACCCAAGCCAGGCGATGCAACGTAACTTCAATGTCCGGATACGGCCACGGCCCGTCATAGCGTACAAAATCACGACCCGTTGGGGTCGCCCTTAAATCGTGACGCTCGCGTCAGCTAGGGACGGTGTCGCCGAAGCCTCCACATCGCCTAATTCAGGCGCGTGACCATGGTTGACGTCACATTCAGCACGGGTGACTATCCGTGCCGGCGTGTGGGTACAACGCAGTTGCAGCGTGGGGGGCATCAAATGGGGCGGGGTTTTCAGATTACGTGGCCGCTAGTGGTCGTATTGGCGGCGCTCGGCTTCTTGTTAATCGGTCAGGCGCGCGCCGACGTCATTTCCAACACCGCAGTTATTCCCGCTTCGATGATGGGTGCGGCCGCGCCGGTCGTCGTCAACGCCTATCATGAACGGTCGCGGCCGCACCCATCATCGAAGCGGGAATA